>Ga0207688_10001634_pt1 | contig 11831 bp, 12 predicted proteins | sample KBSMiscanthusM4_FD_184296 | JGI IMG/M metagenome (GOLD analysis project Ga0207688, IMG submission 184296) | Miscanthus rhizosphere microbial communities from Kellogg Biological Station, Michigan, USA - M4 (SPAdes) (version 2) | ecosystem: Host-associated > Plants > Roots > Rhizosphere ...
CAACAGCAAGATGACCGCAAACATCGGCGAGATCTCCATTGCTTGGTTGTACTGCATCAAGAGCATTCCGAGGCCAGCACTGGCGCCGACGAACTCGCCAACCACGGCACCGAGGATCGATAGCACAGAAGCGACGCCGAGCCCGGCGAACAGGAATGGCAGGCAACTCGGGATGACGATTTTCGTGAGGAGGTGCAGCTCACTGGCGTTACAGGAGCGCGCCAGCTCGATACGCTCCGGCTCGACCGCCTGGTAGCCTGCCATCATGTTCACCAGCACTGGGAAGAACGTGATGATCGCTGTGATGAACACCTTGCCCTCGAGGCCGAAGCCGAACCACACCACCATCAGCGGCGCGAGCGCGACTTTCGGCAACGATTGGAAGCCGACAATGTAGGGATACCAGCTCTTGCCGAGGAGCGGCCAATGCGAGAGCACGAGGCCGAGGAAAGCGCCGAGCGCCGAGCCAATGGCAAAGCCGAGCAAGGCTTCCCAGACCGTGATGCCGGCATGGTACCAGTAGCCCGCCTTGTCCCAGGGCGCCCGGCTCAATCCGCCGATCAGGGCGTGCAGCACCTGTTCCGGCGGCGGCATGACATAGGCGGGCACGCCGGCCACGTCGGTCGCGAGCCACCAGGCAGCGATCAACGCCACCAGGATTGCCGGCGAAATGGTGAATTGCGGATAGCGCCGCAATACGCCTGGTCGTTCAAGATTTGACCGCGCCTCGCGTGGCATCGCGGGCGAGGGCGTGTCCACGGCCTGCACTGCCATCAGAACATCCCTTCCTTGGCGTCGAGCAGCGAGCGCAGCTTCGCGGCGTAGCGGCCGAAGCGATCGGTGTTGATGACGGAAAGCTCGCGCGGCCGTGGCAGGTTGATGGTGATGACGTCGGCAATGGTGCCGGGGCGGGCGGTCATTGCGATCACCCGGTCGGAGAGGAAGATCGCCTCGGCGATCGAGTGGGTGATGAAGATCACCGTCTTGTCGCTCTTGCTCCAGATCCGCATCAATTCGAGATTCATCTGCTCGCGCGTCATGGCGTCGAGTGCGCCGAAAGGCTCGTCCATCAGCAGGAGACGCGGGTCTTGAACGAGCGCCCGAACGATCGCGGTGCGCTGCTGCATGCCGCCCGAGAGCTCGAACGGATAACGCTGCGCGAACTCGCTCAGGCCCACCATTGCGAGAAGATCGGCGGCGCTCTGGCGGTAGCTCGCCATCGGCCACTTGCGAAATTCGATCGGCAGCAGCACGTTGTCGAGCACGGTGCGCCACGGCAGCAACACCGGCGATTGAAAGACCACGGCGGCTTGTGGCGTTGGCCCGCGCAGCGGCTTGCCGTTCAGCTCGACCGATCCGGCGGTGTAGGGCAGGAGCCCGGCCAGCACCTTGAGCAAGGTCGACTTTCCACAACCGCTTTGACCGACGACGGAAACGAACTCGCCGTCGTAAATCTCGAAGTCGAGGCCCTTGAGCGCTGTCACTTCGCCCGAGCCGGTGACATAGGTCTTTGACAGCCCACGCGCCTGGATCAACGCCGGCGCGCGATCCGCACTGGCGTCGATCGAAGCGGCGGCGCGCATGGGCTTCATTGGGTCTTGCGGCATGGGCCTGGCGACTGACAATTCCGCTTTACGCATCATGCAAGACGCATCATGCAAGGGATATGCCAGGAATTCAATGTGCGCGAGCGTCGCGCGCCGGCCGGGCGGTATGTAAACGTTAGTGCGCCGCGGCCGGCATCAGCTTGAAAGACGCGATCTGCGGTGCGGTCTTGAAATAGACCGTTTGCAGCTCGGTGGAGTCCTTGAACTTGGTCTGCGGGAGCCGGCGGAAGATCACGTTGGTTGTCAGCGACGGCTGATCGAACGGGTAGGGATCGAGCGCGATCGTGTTGGCCTCGACCGGCGTCAGCGTCATGCCGACGCCCGCCGCGCCCGAATAGGACATGGGCACGGGCTCGATCTTGTCCGGCTTGAGCACCTCGGTGCTGCAAATGTAGAGCGACATCATGTCCCAGACCTGGAGCAGGTTGTAGTTGATCGCGAGCTCCTTGGCGTCGAACGTCTCGGCCGCGACCTTCTGCTTGGCCTCGCTCTTGGCGATGAAGTCTTGGATCGTTTGTGGCAGCGTGCCGCGCTGGATCGCGGGCGGATGCGTGATCACGCCGTAGCGCCCCTGCCACAGGCCGCTCCTGTGCTTGGTGATCATCAGCCCGGCGTAGGGGTCGATAGCGCTCAGCCAGTCGCCCGCCCACGCGAACGCTTCGAGCTGGGTCTTGTCGTTGGGCACCTCACGGTAGTTCGGCGTTTTGCCGGTTTCGAGGTTGAGCTGCGGGCTGGTTTCGTAGCGGATCCAGCCCCGGTCATGAAACATCGCGGCGCGCACCAGCGATGCGTAGGGTCGCGGCTTCTCGAATGTCTCGTTGCCCCAGTGCGCGGCGAACAGCCCCGAGAGCTGGGCGTGATCGTTCTGCGTGATCATGACGACCGAGCCATCGGACTCGTATCTGACAATCATGGCCATCTCCCGGTTGTGAGCGCTTGCAGCGCAGGGCGCGCGGGTGCCCCGCGTTGGCCCAATTCTGCGCGATCCGAGGGTCGAGGGCGAGCTTTAGTTGGTTTCGCTGCGACCTCGTGCAAATTGTGCTCGGTCGAACCGGAAGACCTGTGGTCGTCTTCCTGGGACGTGGTATTCGCGCTAGCCTCGTTGCGAGATCAACACCTCTCTCGGTCAGGAGCACAGGCGGTGCAGCCACAGCCGACGCATGCCGCCCGATCCGACGGTGCGCCCCCGGTTCGCCTGCGTCCGCATGCGACCAACAGGCTTGGCGAGCGCGGCTCCAAATTGATTGCCCCGACGCTCGCCCTGCTCGCAGCTCTTGCGGCATGGTGGGCGATTGTCACGATATTCGAGATTCCGGACTACCTGCTGCCCGCCCCGCAGGCCGTGGCGGCGCGGATCGTCAAGGAATGGCCATTGCTGGCGAAGCACGGTGTCTACACGCTCCTCTCGGTTCTGACCGGCTTCGCCTCCGCGGTCGCGATTGGCGTACCGCTTGCATTCGCCATCGTGTTGAACCGCAGCATGGAGCGTGTGGCGATGCCGTTTCTGGTGATGTCGCAGACGATCCCCAAGGTCGCGATCGCGCCGATCCTGGTGGTGTGGCTCGGCTTCGGCATCCTGCCGAAGATCGCGATTGTTTTCTTGATCTCGTTCTTCCCGATCGTGGTATCGACCGTCGTAGGCCTCAAAAGCGTGGAGACCGACATGATCGACCTGGTGCGTTCGATGGGGGCGCGAACGCTCAAGATCATGCTGCGCGTGCGCGGGCCGTCGGCGTTGCCGCAGATGTTCGCCGGCTTCAAGATCGCGGTGTGCCTTGCGGTGGTCGGCGCCATCGTCGGCGAGTTCGTCGGCTCCGACCGCGGCCTCGGGTACCTGCTGCTGACCTCGACTGGCACGCTCGACGGGTCTCTGGTCTGGTCGGCGCTGTTCGTGTTGATCGCGATGGGCATGACGTTGTTCGCCATCGTGTCGAAGCTCGAGCGCCTGGCGATCCCCTGGCACGTCTCGGTGCGCGTCGAGGATGTGGCGGCCCATCAATCCTGAACGGGAGATGCGAGATGAACGTGGTCCATCTGTGCCGAGCTGTCCTTGCCGCGGCGATCCTGGTGGGAATGTCCTTGCAACCCGCGGGGGCGGCCGATGCGGTCAGCTTCCGGCTGGACTGGACGCTGTCGGGCTATCATCTCCCGTTCTACTGGGCGAAGGAAAAGGGCTACTACGGCGCTGAGAACCTGGACGTCGACATCAAGGAGGGCGCCGGCTCTGGCAAGACCGTCGCATTGATGTCGGGTCAACAGGACGACATTGGGCTCGCCGATTACATGTTCATGTCGGTCGGCGTCGCCAAGGGCATGAAGCTCAAGGGCATCTTCGGCGAGGTGCAGGACGGCGCCTGGGCGGTCGTCTCGCGCGCGGACTCTCCCATCAAGAAGCCGGAGGACCTGATCGGCCGCTCGGTCGCGACCACCGCCGACCACAAGGCGATGCTCGATCTCCTGCTGGCGATCAACAAGATCCCGGCCGACAAGGTGAAGATCCAGGTCACCGGCGCGGCGACGCGCAACACCGTATTTGTGAACGGCCAGGTCGACAGCTTCATCAGCGTCCTGATCGGTTCGCCGCTCGATCTCGTGGTGCGCGCGCAGCAGGGCAAGGACAAGCCGGTCTATTTCATGCCGTTCGCCGACTTCGGCATCGCCCCGATGGGGCAGGGCCTGCTGGCGCATGAGCGGGTTATCGCCGAGAAACCGGAGATGCTGCGCCGCTTTGTACGGGCGAGCGCCAAAGCGCTCAACGAGATCGTCAAGCCCGACAAGACCGAGGAAGCGGTCGACGTCGCCATGCGGCTTTCCGGCGCGCGCGATGAACGGCGCGAGTCGGTCAAGCTGCAATGGCTCGAGACCACGCGGCGGCTCGCCACCAAGAATACGCAAGGTCATCCTTTGGGCTGGATGAGCGACAAGGACTGGGCGGTCTCGGTCGACATCCTGGTCAAGACCGGGCAGCTCGAGAAACCGATCCCGACCCAGAACCTCTATACCAACGAATTCGTGCCAACGAAGTGATGCAGACAGCGCGCGCGCGAAACGAGGTCATCGGGCTCGAAAATGTCAGCCTGTTCTACCCGTCCAAGACTGCCGAGGTGCATGCGCTCGACGGCATTTCGCTCGCTGCGGCAGATCGCGAATTCGTCGCGCTGCTCGGCCCGAGCGGCTGCGGCAAGAGTACGCTGCTCAAGTTGATTGCCGGCCTGATTCCGCAATCGAGCGGCGTGATCCGGATCAATGGGAAGCGGATAAGCGGGCCGACGCCGTCGATCGGTATCGTGTTTCAGAGCCCGCTGCTGATGGCGTGGCGCACGGTCTTGCAGAATGTGTTGCTCCAGATCGAAATACGCGATCTCCGCGTCGCCAATTATCGCGGCGCGGCCCACGAGCTGATCCGTCTCGTCGGCCTCGAGGGCTTCGAGGATGCTCTGCCGCATCAACTGTCCGGCGGCATGCAGCAGCGCGTCGGCCTGTGCCGCGCGCTGATCCACGATCCGGATCTCTTGATCATGGACGAGCCGTTCGGCGCGCTCGACGCCATGACTCGCGAATTGATGAACGCCGAGCTGCAGCGCATCTGGATCGAGCGGCAGAAGACCGTGCTGTTCATCACCCACAGCATCTCCGAGGCGGTGTTCCTGGCCGACCGCGTGCTGGTGATGTCGCCGCGGCCGGGCCGCATCGTCGGCGAGATCGCGGTCGATTTGCCGCGGCCGCGCACCGTGGCGACGACGGAGCTGCCGGCCTTCGTGCATTTCACTCGCGAGGCCCGCCGCCATCTCAATGCTGGATCAGTGATCGAATAGCGGAGCACAAGCGCGATGAAGCCGCAGATGCATCTGGCGATCGACGTGTCGTGGACCCAGGTCGAGACCACTTGGCGAGAGCCCGGGGCCCGCGTCAATCGTCATTATCCGGATGTCGGCCTGTTCGAGGACATCGCGCGCGTTGCCGAGCGCGGTCTGCTCGACCTGATCTTCTTCGGCGACTCGACCGGCATTCCCAACACCTGGAAGAACTCGATCGACGATGCCGTGCGCTACGGCGTCGCCTGGCCGCGGCTCGACATGAGCCCGTGGATCACGGCGATGTCGCGGGTGACGAAGCACGTCGGCTTCGGCTTGACCTATGCGACGACCTTCATGCACCCGTTCTATGTCGCGCGTCTGCTCAACTCGCTCGACCACATCACCAATGGCCGCATCGCCTTCAATGTCATCACCTCGCAGCGCAAAGCCGACGCGCAGAACTACGGCTTCGACGAATTGATGGAGCACGGTCAGCGTTACGATCGCATGGATGAGTTCATGGACGTTTGCCAGGCGCTGTGGCGGAGCGTCGAGCCCGATGCCTTTGAATGGGATCGCGCGACCGGCCGCGTCGCCAACCCGGACAAGGTGCGCGCGATCAATCACGTCGGGAGATTCTTCAAGGTGAAAGGCCCGCTGAGCGTGCCGCCGTCTCCGCAGATCGTGCCGGTGCTGATCCAGGCCGGTGGCTCGCCGCGCGGCACGCGCACCGCGGCGCGCTTCGTCGATCACGTCTTCGGCGCGCGGAAGCCGATTCCGGCGATGTCGAAACAACGCGCCGAGATTGACGCCGCCCTGCTCGCCGAAGGCCGCGACCCATCGAAGGTCGGCGTTATCTGGTCGACGCAGGTCATGGTCGGCGAGACCGAGGCCGAGGCGAAGCGAATGCGCGAGCGTTTGATTGACGGCGTGCCGCGCGAGGCGGTCGGCGCCTGGCTGTCGCACAACACCGGTTTCGACATGTCGACGCTGCCGCCGCGCTTCACGCTGCGCGAATTGAACGAGCGTATCGTCGCGGCCAACGCCTCGCCGGTTGGGTTCGTTGCCCAGCTCGCCCAGGCCTTGGGCGATGACGGCGAGATCACGCTCGATGAGTTCATGGAGCATGGCTTGCGGACCGCAACCAGCTACGCCACCACGGTCGCCGGCACTGCGGCCCAGATCGCCGATGATCTCGAAGAGCGCTTCGAAGGCTCGGGAAGCCGCGGCGGCTTCATGCTGCGCCATTCCCAGTGCGAGCAGATCGATATGCTCCACAACATCGTCGATCTTCTCGTGCCGGAACTGCAGCGCCGCGGCCGTTTCCGGACGGCGTATTCGGGTCGGACGCTGCGCGAAAACCTTGCCACTTGACGCTGGGGATGGTGCCGCCTGTAGGAGTCGGCACCGTGGCCACTCGTCAGATCTCGCAAGGAACGCGCCGGAAGGTTATACGCTTGGTCTGGGCATTTGAGCTTGCCGTCAGAGGAGAAAAAGATGATGCGTACAACCCGTGCTGCCGTCGAAATTCTGGGCGCGATCTGGCTTCTTGTCAGCATCGTGGGCACGGCATCCGCCGCCGATCAAATCCCCAACATCAAGGGCAAATGGGTCGGAAAGACCCACTCGATCGTCGCCGGCGTCGCTCCCCATTGGCCGTCGAACCGCGGAACGTTCGAAAGACCCGGCCTGTTCGAGAAAGATCTGACGATCGAGGTGACCGCTCAGGAAGGCCGCCGGTTCTGGGGCATGCAGACCTTTACCGGCAGCGGCGAAAACACGCAGGAGCCGATGATCGGCGAGCTGACCGGCAAGGACAACAAGACCGTCGTCCTTGTCGACCGCGACGGTTACCTCGACGGTCAGCTCATCGACGATAACACGCTGTCATTTTGCTATAAGCAGGCCGGCGGCCAGATCGGAGCGAGCGTGGTGAGCTGCAGCGAAATCAAGCGCACGCCCTGAGGCGGCCGCTCGCCCGCGGTGGCCGCCCCGCAGCAGCACGGACTTCGACGTCCTAGCACGCGTCGGACGACAGCATCGTTCTGGGTGCTCGGCCCGTGGGGCGTTTGCCAATTGCGGCAAGATCGAGCGAATGGGAGCAACGTCGCGCGATTATGCGGTCTTCGTCGTCTGTAGGATCGCTTTGGCAAAGGGAAACCTTTGGCCGATTTGGTCAACCACTTCCGATGTGCGTATGCGCATCCCGAAATGGAGGAAGCGATGAAGCACCTGGCAATCCTGAGTTTTATCCTTGGTATGCTTGTTACGTCGGTTCCGGCTCAAGCCCAGAGTCGGGGGACTCAAGTTCAGACCGCCGGTTTTAATGGTCTCTTTTTTGATAAATCGGTGACCGGCGGCTACGAAGGCTACCCGCCACCGACCCGGCGCGGGTATCGGACCGTTGCCCGTCAGCGGAGCAACTAGCCTGCGAATGGCAGACCGACATTGGGATAGCCGCGGCCTGAACCAGCCGCGGCTTCTTCAACCGCGCGTCGAAGCCCGCAATTGCAGGCTCGGAGAATCTCAGTCGTGCAGGGCCGATGCTTCTTGTGCTCCCGCTGCGCGGGCGCGCCCTTCGGCCGACTGATAGGGCTCTAGATCCTTAGAATCTGGTACGACGTATGCTCCCAAATACCGCTCGAGACCCGATGCGTCGGCCTGCTGCGAGTAGCGGCCCCACATATGACCGGCCAGGACAGCCATCAGGCCCCCTACGAGTGCGAGGACTGACAGGCGAAGCAAACGACCAGGCATGGTTCTCCCCATTTGCTGGCTCCCGGTAGCTGTTACGCGCGGGAACATGGTTGCGCGTTTTTTCACACGAGTCGGTCGCAATTGCGACTTGCCTCAAATAATTCCGACGTGTGCTCAATTTGCCACATGGCCGGGGCCGCGCAGGCCGTCGGCAGCATATCGCTAGTGTCCAGGGCTAAGCTGCCACCCAACCGGACCTGGGCTGGACGTCGAGTGCATTCGTGGAGACCCCGGAACGCTTTTCGACGAACCATTCCGCGGCTGCTTGCGCCTCTTCACGAAAATCTCTTGGATCGACGGGTGCCGCATGATTTGGATGCAGGAGGCATTCTGCAACTTCGATCCGATTATCGGACATACGAAACACGTATTCGTGCTTCGTTCGCTTGTGATGAACACGCACTTGTTTCGCCCGCAGCATCACCAGAGCAAATTTTCCGGATGCATCTTCCATGTGTCCCACCCCTCGTTCTGCGCATCAATGTCCCCGAGGGAGGTGAAGGTGACGTTAATCCCGCCGCCCGGCACGGCGATCAAGGATAAGAGTCCCGACGCGCTGGTGTAGCCTGCCCCGCGCGGCTTGGTAGGAAGCATCACGCGAATGATGCTCCACGCCTTCTGCCTAACTCCAATGTCCGCAGGTGCACGATGACGCACTAGCGGCAGCGTGCGGATCATTCCCGGACGACGAAGTTCACCAACCGTCCGGGAACGGCGATTTCCTTCACGATCTCCTTGCCAGCCAGCAGCTCCTTGACCCGCCGATCCGCCTTTGTCAGCGCCAACAGTTTGTCGGCGGCCATCTCGGCGTCGGCGACGATCTTGTGTCGGGTCCGCCCGTTCAGCTGGACCACATATTCCCGCTGGTCGTCACTCGCGAGATCGGGATCGAAGTTCGGCCAAGGCGCGTAGGCCAGCGATTCGCCATGGCCGAGGACGCGCCACAGTTCCTCGCAGAGGTGGGGCGCAAAGGGCGCCAGCAGCAACACCAGGCTTTGCACGACGCTACGCGGCCGTTGCTCCAACGGTGTCAGGGCGTTCACCAACTCCATGAGTCGGGCAATGCTGGTGTTGAAGCGGAGGTCCTCGATGCCCTCGGTCACCGCGCGAACGGTCTTGTGCTGTAGACGCAAGAGCCGTTGATCTGGTGGGACGTCGACCAGCCGCGGACTGATGGGGGCGTCGTCGTCGCAGACCAGGCGCCAGGCGCGTTCGAGGAAATGCCGCATGCCGTGCACCGCCGAAGTCTGCCATGGCTTCGTCATCTCGAGCGGCCCCATGAACATCTCGTAAAGCCGCAGCGCATCGGCGCCGTATGCCGCAACGATGTCGTCGGGATTGACGACGTTGAAGCGCGACTTCGACATCTTTTCGATTTTCTGCGTTACCGGGATGTCGCCGGCGAAGTGATGTCCCTCACGCTGGGTCACCTTCTCCGTCTCGTAGTATTTGCCGGCGGCGTCGCGATAGGAGTAGGCCAGGATCATCCCTTGATTGAACAGCTTGCGGAACGGCTCCTTCGTCGAGACGATGCCGATGTCGTAGAGCACCTTGTGCCAGAAGCGCGCGTAGAGCAGATGAAGCACCGCATGCTCGGCGCCGCCGACATAGAGATCGACCGGCATCCAATAGCGCTCCTTCGCGGGATCGACGATCGCCCGGTCGTTGTGCGGGTCGAGGAAGCGCAGATAGTACCAGCAGGATCCCGCCCACTGCGGCATGGTGTTGGTTTCGCGCAGGGCCGGAGCGCCCATAGCTGGATCGGTGGCCCGCACCCAATGCGGCGCCCGCGCCAGCGGCGGCTCGCCGGTGGGCGTAGGCTTGTAGTCTTCGAGCTCCGGCGGCAACAGCGGCAGCGCATCGTCGGGCAGGGCAACCACCGAGCTATCGGCAAGATGCAGGATCGGCAGCGGCTCGCCCCAATAGCGCTGGCGCGAGAACAGCCAGTCGCGCAAATGGTACTGGACCTGAGCGTGCCCGGCGCCGTGGGCCTCCAGCCAGGCGAGCGTGGCCGTCTTGGCCGCTGCCGACGACAGGCCTTCGAGGGGCGGCGAATTGACGATCGTGCCGTCGCCCTCCCATGCCTCGTCGTGAATGTCGCCGCCGCCAGTCACCACGCGGACGATCGGCAAGTCGAACGCGCGCGCAAAGGCGTGATCGCGGCTGTCATGTCCGGGCACGGCCATGATGGCGCCCTTGCCGTACCCCATCAGCACATAGTCGGCGACCCAGAGCGGCAGCTTGGCCCCATTAGCCGGATTGATCGCGTAACTGCCGGTGAACACGCCGGACTTGCGGCCCGCGCGGTCGGACCGTTCGCGCTCACCCTTGCGGGCACTCGCTTCGACATAGGCCATCACCGCGGAGCGCCGGTCGGCGTCGGCGATCTTCGGCATGAGAGGATGCTCGGGAGCGAGCACGCAGTAGGTCGCCCCCCACAGAGTTTCGGGTCGCGTGGTGAAGACCTGCAGCGTTTCATCAACGCCATCGATCTTGAATACGATGTCCGCTCCCTCCGAACGGCCGATCCAGTCGCGCTGCATCGCCTTGATGCCGTCCGGCCAGTCGAGCTCCTCCAGATCTTCCAGGAGGCGGTCGGCATATGCGGTAATCTTCAGCATCCATTGCCGCATCAACCGCTTTTCCACGGGATCGCCGGTCTCGACATACTTGCCGTCCTTCACCTCCTCGTTGGCGAGCACGGTCCCCTGGGCCGGGCACCAGTTCACCGGCACTTCCGCCTGATAGGCCAGTCCGCGCTCGAACAGTTTCAGGAAGATCCATTGCGTCCAACGAACATACCGGGGATCGGTCGTCGACAGCTCCCGGTTCCAGTCGTAGGAGAAGCCCAGCCGCTTCACCTGCGCGCGAAAGGTCTCGATGTTGCGCTTCGTGGTGATGGCCGGATGCACGCCGGTGCGGACCGCATAGCGCTCGGCCGGCAGGCCGTAAGCGTCCCAGCCCATGGGGTGCAGGACATTGAAGCCGCGCATGCGCTTGTAGCGCGCGACGATGTCGGTCGCCGTGTATCCCTCGGGATGGCCGACATGCAGCCCTTCGCCTGAGGGATAAGGAAACATATCCAGGACGTAGAATTTTGGCTTTGTGGGATCGACCTCCACTGCAAAGGTCCCGTTGACCTCCCAGTATTGCTGCCACTTCGGCTCGATGTGCTTGGGGTCGTAGGGCATCTGTCACTCAATCGCAGCGGCGGAGGATACCGTTCATGAATGCAAGCTCGGAGAAAAAAGTGGTCACGACTGACCGACCGCGGCGGCAACCGAATAGGAAAGGGGCAGCCGATCCCTACACGGGCCGTTGCTTGGCTTGCCCCCTGAGCGATCGTCCCCGAAATGCCGAGGAGGAGTTGCTCAGGGGCTGGTAAGGAGGAGGGTAAAAACGCCGAGCGGCGATGCCGCCGAAAGCGGCACGGCCCTGGTCTCGTCGATGATGACGCCAGTCGCGCTCACGAAGTCTTCTCCGCATGCCGCGGGCGCAGGGCACACGCGGTCCGGTTGCGGGTACTTAAACCGAAACGCGCGAGGGCTGGCAAGGAGGAATCGTGCCACTCCCTCGCACCGCTGTCCTTGGTCCTTGCCTCTTGGTCGGTTTCTGGCACAAGCCGACTGCTTCCGCACTGCAGCGATTGGGTCTGCTATCGGCGGCTTTG
>Ga0207688_10001638_pt1 | contig 11823 bp, 9 predicted proteins | sample KBSMiscanthusM4_FD_184296 | JGI IMG/M metagenome (GOLD analysis project Ga0207688, IMG submission 184296) | Miscanthus rhizosphere microbial communities from Kellogg Biological Station, Michigan, USA - M4 (SPAdes) (version 2) | ecosystem: Host-associated > Plants > Roots > Rhizosphere ...
TGTCCAGCCACGCCGAGTCCCGCGACGACGTCCTGCACGAGTTCTACCTGCAGGCCACCTCCCAGGTCGACGGCCTGCGCCACCGCCGCGCGTCCGGCTACGGCTTCTACAACGGGGTGCCCGACCACGAGATCCGGGCCGGCGCACCCGCGTTGGGTGTGCAGCGCTGGGCCGAGAAACCGATCGTCGGCCGCGGGATCGTCGTCGACCTCGAGGGCCTTCTGGCCGCCGAGGGCACCCCGCTCGATCACCGCGCCGGACCGGCTCTCGACGTCGACCTGCTCGACCGGGCGCTGCACGCGCAGGCCGAGGCCATCCGTCCCGGCGATCTGGTCCTCGTTCACACCGGCTGGACCCGCTGGTTTCTCGACGCCGACCCGGCGCTGCGCGCGCAGGTCCGCGACGCCCGCCGGGCCACCGGGTTTCGGCAGAGCCGCGAGCTCCCGCAGTGGCTGTGGGACCAGCAGGTGGCGCTGTTCGCCACCGACACCTTCGCCGTCGAAGTCCTTCCCGTCGTGCCCGACAGCCCGTTCCTCGACACCGCCCCCGAGGACGCCGGGATGATGCATCAGGAGCTGATCGCGAAGCTCGGCGTGCCGCTGGGCGAGCTGTGGAACCTCACCGACCTGGTCGCCGACAGCCGCCGCACGGGCCGCTGGGACGCCCTGGTCGTCGTCAAGCCACTGCACCTCGTCGGCGGAGTCGGATCACCCCCCAATGCCACCGCCCTTCGCTGAACCGCTCATGGTGCGAGGTGATTCACCATCCTATGAGAAGATGGGAGATCATCTCGACCCGAGGAGACGGCACCACATGACCAAGCCGGCAGGCAACCCACCCGCGACGAGCATGCGATCGCTCGAGCGCGCCATCGACGTCCTGGAGGTCCTCGACGGCAGCAGGCACGCCCTGCGCCTGAGCGAGATCGCGCGACGGGCGGGGCTGCCGGTGGCCACCACCCAACGCATCCTGGGGGTGCTGGAAAGTCGCGGCCGCGTCGAACGCGACGCCAGCGGCTACCGACCCGGCGTCGGGCTCATCTTCGGAGCCCACGCCTACCTGACCAGCAGCCCATTGATCACCGCGGCCCGACCGGTACTGCAGGACCTGGCCGCCGAGACCGGGCTCACCGCCTCCCTGTTCCGGCGCGTCGGCTGGGCGCGGGTCGTGCTCGCCCGGGTCGAGGGCCAGCGCCCGTTGCGCTACGAGCTCCCGGTCGGCGAGCGCCTTCCGCTGCACCTCGGCGCGGGCAAGGCGATCGCCGCATGGCTGACCGCGGCGGAGATCGACGAGTTCCTGGCCCAGGCCGACGACCTCGTCGCCGCCGACGGCACCCCGATCGACCACGACCAGTTCCGCGACGACCTCAAACGCATCCGCGACCGCGGCTTCTCCCAGGCCTACGGCGAACGGGTGCCCGGCATGGCCTCGGTCGCCGCACCCGTCATCGACCCCGACGGCAGCGTCGCCGCAGCCGTGCAGGTGGCGGGCCACCACGACGACATCCCGCCCGAGCGCGTCGACCAGCTCGGCGTGGAAGCGCAGCGCGCCGCGTTCGCCATCAGCCGCCGCGCCTTCTGAGCCGCCATCCTCCGACTGCAGAGAGACAGCACATGATCAAGGGATCCGACCTGTTCGTCGCGGCGCTGGCCAACGAGGGTGTCGACCGGGTGTTCGGCGTGCCCGGCGAGGAGAACCTCGACATGGTCGAGTCGCTGCGCACGTCGAACATCGAGCTCGTCGTCACCCGCCACGAGCAGTCGGCCGCCTTCATGGCCGCCACCCACGGCCGTCTCACCGGCCGACCCGGGGTGTGCCTGAGCACGCTCGGGCCCGGGGCCTTGAACCTCGCGACCGGCGCGGCCTACGCCCACCTCGGGGCCATGCCCATGATCCTCGTGACCGGGCAGAAGCCGATCCGCAGCAGCCAGCAGGCCCGCTTCCAGATCGTCGACATGGTGGCCACCATGAAGCCCCTCACCAAGCTCTCCCGCCAGATCGTCAGCACCTCGGGCATCCCGACCATCGTCCGCGAGGCGTTCCGGGTGGCGACCGAGGAACGACCGGGCCCGGTGCACCTTGAGCTGCCCGAGGACATCGCGGGCGAGATGGGGCCCGCCGTGCCGATGGTGTCGCCGCACACGATCGCGCTCCCCGTGGCCGCCGCGACCGCGGTCGACAACGCGGTGCGCATGATCCGCCAGGCTGCCCGACCGCTCGTCATGCTCGGGGCCGCGGCGAGCAGGCCCCGCCTCGGCGCCGACCTCGGCGAGTTCCTCGCCCGCACGCGCATCCCGTTCTTCACCACGCAGATGGGCAAGGGCGTCGTGGCCGGACGGCCGCTGCAGCAGCCCGTCGACCTGTGGCTGGGCACCGCCGCCCTCTCCGAGCGCGACTACGTCCACGAAGCCATCGACCGGGCCGACCTGATCCTCGCCATCGGGCACGACACGGTGGAGAAGCCGCCGTTCTTCATGGGCCCGGGCGGACCGACGGTCATCCACATCGGCTACACGCCACCCAACATCGAAGAGGTCTACTTCCCGCACGCCTCCGTCGTCGGCGACATCGGCCCGAGCCTGACCCTGCTCGCCGACCGGCTGCAAGACGCCCTGCCCAACGCCTCCGCCCTCCTACCGCTGCGCGACGGCATCCTGCGGCACCTCTCGGACGGAGCCACCATCGACCGCTTCCCGATCGTGCCCCAACGCATCGTCGCCGACGTGCGGACGGTGATGCCGCCCGACGGGATCGTCGCCCTCGACAACGGCATGTACAAGATCTGGTTCGCCCGCAACTACCGCACGCCGCAGTCGAACACGCTCCTGCTGGACAACGCCTTGGCGACCATGGGAGCAGGCCTCCCCTCGGCGATGATGGCCGCGCTGATCCACCCCGACCGACGCGTGCTCGCCGTGTGCGGCGACGGCGGCTTCATGATGAACTCCCAGGAGCTGGAAACCGCAGTCCGGCTCGGACTGAACCTGGTGGTGCTCATCCTGCAGGACAACGCCTACGGGATGATCCGCTGGAAGCAGGCCGTCGACCAGCACCCCGATTTCGGCATGACCTTCGGCAACCCGGACTTCGTCGCCTACGCCCACGCCTACGGCGCAGGCGGATCCCGGGTCGAAGCCACCGAAGACCTCGTCCCGGTCCTCCACTCGGCGTTCGAACGAGGCGGCGTCCAACTCGTGGTCGCCCCGGTCGACTACTCCGAGAACACCCGGGTCCTGGTCGACGAGCTCCGCAACCGCGCCCCGACTCCCGCAGACATGTAAAGACCCATTGGCCAGCAGCGCCCCGAGCTCACGCCGCACGGGCAGGGTTCAGGCGGTGATCCGTCCGGCCACACGCGGCCGACCAGATTGGTCGGGTACCCGCAGTAGCAGCGCTCACTTCATCGCGCGGCGCCAGCTGCGGAGGCGATCGACAACGTCCACGCACTCGTCAGCGTGACCGTTGCCCACCCGTCCTTCGAGACGCCGCAGCACTCTCTTCACCAGCACCGCTTAACGCCGATCGAGGGTCCGATCGTAGGCATCTCGTCGAGCGCGCCGCGCTGTCGTCCAGTCACGAGCCGGTGCCGGGAGGTGGCAGCAACTCGGTGGCGAAACGCGGCGCCAGGGCACCTGCCACTGGGAACAGCAATCCCGTCCCTGCCCGCGCTGGACAGAAGCAACCCAGGCGGTGACAGCGCGATGGCCACGGGAACGCTGTGGGAACGCTGTGGGAACGGCGGATGGCGGACGCTTGGGCCAATCAGAATCCGACAACCGCCGCGCGAACATGCTCGACGAGAAGGAGGGCACAACCATGGACAACGGATTCTCCGAAGGCCTCGACCTGGTGGGATGCCCCGCCTGCGCAGCCCCCGCTGAGGTCGTCGACCGCTACGTGCTGGGAAGCACCGACGGCCCGATCGAGCACGCGACCGTTGTGTGCGCAGTCAGGCACCGCTTCACCGTACTGGTCGAACGACTGGCCACCCATGCTGCGGGAAGCGAGCGGGGACGACGGGCTCTCACTCCCCGCGCCACGTGAGCCGGCTGATCGCCCCCGCGTGCCGTCCGCGCTGTCTGAACTCCCTTCTACCCACCGCTGCGGCCTGTGGGTGCCGCGAAGTACCCAGTCACCGCGTCTGATCAGGCCGCCCACCGCGGGACGGAGTGCAGTCCGTGCACCGGCACACGACGTCGGTCCTGCCATCGCCAGACCTCCGGCGTGCGCGGGCTGATCTCAGCGAACGACGGTCCCGGCCCCGGTCGGTCCTCCGCTCGGGAGAGCAGGACTGCGGTACTGCGACGGCAGGCAGTCGTAGCGCGACCGGAAGACCTTGTTGAGGTGGGACAGGTCGCAGAATCCCCATCTGCTGGCGAGCTCGGTCAACGACTGGCGCGTGCCCGAGGCCAGTTCTCGTGCGCACGCCTCGACGCGAAGCGTCATGACGGTCTGAGCGAAGCTCTGTCCCGTGCCCTCGTACAACCGGTGGAGCTTGCGGGGAGAGATGCCGAAACGCCGCGACACACGAGCCGCGGACAGGTCGACGTGCCGGAGGTTCGCCGCCACGTAGCGGTTGATCGAGGCGCGCAACGAGGCGTCGAGCTCGTTCCTGCAAGTGTCGCGCAGCTGGTCCCCACCACCGGCTGCCGCGGCCAGCAGCGCGGTGAATGCGGTGTCCGCTGCTTCGGTTCCCGCGCGGTCGAGGGAACCCACGTTCTTCCAGATCGACATCATCGTCGAGGCGACGAGTGCGGCCGAGCCTTCCGCAGCGGCGTCGTGCGTCACGGCGGTGAACCCGTGCGGGTCGGCGAGCAGCGGGATCAGCTGGGCCCGCGGCACGCGGAACGACACGACGTGCCACTCCTGGGTCGCGGGTTCTCCGACGAACTCGAGGCGGTACTCGGCCGTCGTGTCGAACATGGCGAACCCGCCCGGCCGAACGATGCACGTCCGGCCCCCCTGACCTCCCACGCAGTGCCCGCGCAACTGCAGGTTGACGAACACGTGGTCGGATTCGGTGCGACGGACCTCCGCCTCGCCGTGGGTGATCAGCTGCGTGGCCGAGACGACCTCCGCGCAGTTGGTGGTCGTCAGCGGGTTCGACCGCACCCAGCTCTCGATCCCCGCCTGCCGCGGGCCGGACGGGCGGTGCGCCGAACGCTGCTCCGTCGCGAGCGGGGTGAACGCCTCGCAGATGACCTCGCGCCAGTAGCTGAACTGCTCGCCGACGGGCCGGTCCACCGTCGTCCAGTAGCGCACGGCCACCCTCCTCGCCCCGGCCATCAGCGAGAACCCACGCCGACCGACGCAGGGTTCGACTCGAGGAGGGACGGTACCCGTTGATCTGACCTCCGGGAACCGTGGCAGCTGAGCGTGCTGACCGTCGGGCGGTCATCGATCACCTCGGCGACCGCTCGTCGCCTCAAGTCGTCGAGAGCCTGTTCTCGGCCGGCCCGAGCGGGTCATAGGTCGGGTTCTGGAACATCTCGTGCAGCTGGCGTCGCCGGACTCCCATGTTGCCGCCGTCGTACACCGGGAAGCACAGCACGTCCTGCATGATCCCGGCGATCGGGGTCAGGTCCGTGTACGCGTCTACGCCGACCAGTCGCATCGCGTCGTAGACGACCTGGACCGACGTCTCCGACGCGAAGACCTTCACGATGTTGGCGAGCTCGCGGTCCTTGCCGCCGGTCTTGTCGAAGTGGTCCGCCGCCTTCCAGGTCAGGTAGCGGGCCGCCTCGATCCGGATCTTCAGATCCGCGAGCATGTAGCCGGCGTTCTGGTACTCGATGACCGGGTGCGGGCCGGAGCGGTTGTCGGTCTTGGCGAACTCGTAGGCGTAGTCGAACGCGGCGCGCATCCGCCCGACGCAGGCCGCCCCGATCGGGGCACAGGTCCAGGAGAAGGCCGTCTTGACGATCTCCATGCCGTCTCCCGGCCGGCCGAGGATGTTGCCTGCCGGCACGCGAACGTTGGTGAACTCCAACCGCGGGGAGATGGTGGCGCGATGACCGATCGTGTCGATGATCCCGGTGATCTCGACACCAGGCGTGCCCTTCTCCACGACGATCACCGCGAGGGACTCCTGCGGCGGCTTGTCGGGGTCCGTGCGGCAGACCAGCGTGATGACGTCCGGGAGCTCGCGGTCCCAGCCGGAGCCGTTGGTGGTGTAGTGCTTGGCCCCATTGATCACCCACTCGTCCCCGTCGAGCTCGGCGAAGGTCTGGACACCGACCTTGGGGTCGACCGAGTCGAAGTTCGCGCCGCCGGTGACCTCGGTGAACCCGAACGCGGCCAGCCGCGGCTCGCTGTCGGTGAACGGCCGGAGGAACTTCTCCTTCTGCTCGGGGGTGCCGAAGTGGATGATCGGCTGGAGGCCGAGGCCGGTGGCCAGCACCGCGGTCGGGGTGTTGATGTCGACGCGCGCCAGTTCCTCAGCGGCGAGCACGAACGCCAGCGACGAGAACTTGTTGCCCCCGTACTCGTCGGGGATCAGCGCCTTCAAGAAGCCCGCGTCGACCATCTGCTGGTAGAAGGGTTTGATCGCGTAGAAGCGCGCCTCCGGGCCAGGGATGTTTGCGAGCGCTGCCGCCACCCCACTCAGCACGCCGTCAGCGAACTGGCGGGCCCCGCCGCGCAGCTCCAACTGCTGCTCGTCGAGGCTGAAGTCGAGTCCCATGTCGTCCCTCCGTGCACCGGGCTCCGACTGGTTCGACCGGAGCGGTGCGAGAAGTGTCGGGCAGACGCCGGGGTCAGGACTTGGACGAGAGCGCAGCCCACCTGGTACGGCTGCGCCGCAGATCGTTCACCCCTTCAACTCGGGGAAGTGTTCGTCGCGGTACTCGGTGACGGCCTCCCCCACTGCCGCCCGCTCCTCGCGGCGGCGCAGATCGACCCGCCGGATCTTTCCGGAGATCGTCTTCGGGAGCTCGGCGAACTCGAGGCGTGCGATCCGTCGGCGAGGGTGTCGTAGTCGTAGCCGCTCCGCGTCTTGTCGCTGCGACCGAACCCGCGCCGGTAGTAGCGCGACGGGATGGCCGACTGAGGGTAGGCGGTGTCGCACAACTTGCCGAGCAGCATCCCGACCCGACGTTGACCGACCAGGATCGTGCCCAGCTGACGGGGTGGGCGCGGCGAGCGACATCAGCGAACGCGCTGGCGGTGCGTTCGAGGATCGTCCTCGCCGCGACTGAGGGGCTGTCCACCAGTGCGGTGGCTCGCAAACTCGACATCAATGTCGCGACTGCGCGGCGGTGGCGGCCCCGGTTCCTCGACCAAGGCCTGGAAGGGCTCTTGGACGAGCCGCGCCCGGGCCGCCCGCGCACCGTCGCCGACGAGCAGGTCGAACAGGTGATCACCCGGACACTGGAGACCTCCCCGAACAACGCCACCCACTGGTCGACACGGGCGTTGGCCGCCGAGCTCGGCCTGTCGCAGACCTCGGTGTCGCGGATCTGGCGGGCCTTCGGGCTCCAACCCCACCGACAGGACTCCTGGAAGCGCAACCAACGGGAGGTCAACGCCGCGCATGCGCGCCAACGCGGCCCGGGCGAGCGGGCGAACGCGCAGCTCGAGAGCTGGCGCATCCTGCGCAAGATCCGTTGCTGCCCACACCAAACGACCAGCCTGGTCAAAGCCGTACTGGTCCTCATCCTCGCTGACTGACACCAAGTGGAATGAGCTCAGTCGTTACGACGCTCGACAAGATCATGCTGAGCTGCCGCAGGAGCTTCTGTCGTTGGGGTCGTGCCACGCCGCACGCATGTTGAGCAATCCGCGGTCAGAACTGCCGGTACCGAGCCCAGCATCCCCACCCAGGCCTGGTTGCCGGTCGGCGGCATCACGTTGTACCGCGGCCGGCACGGCAGCACGCCCGACGACGCGACCATCGGCGAGCTCGCGAAGGCGCAGGCCGGACACCGGCCCAGGTCATGCTCAGCTGGCACTGGCAGGAGGGTGCTCGCCATCCCTCAGTCAACCAAGCCACCGGATCGCCGAGAGCTTCGACGTCTCCGACTTCGACCTCACCGACGCCGAGCCAGCCGCCGTCGACCCCCTCGACATCGGTACGCGCGGCGGCCCCGAGCCCGACGCGATCACCCATGGCGGCCTTCGGCCGCGAAATCCCCGAATCCGAAGGGCCCGCTTCGCTAGACTCCTCACGTGGGTCCGGAAAGGGTCTCCTGTTGATCGTCACCTGTCCGCGGTGCTTCTCGTTCGACGACGTCCGGCCGCCCCGGCGGCTGCCCGACGGCCGGCTCGAGTACACATGCACCGGCGAACATGACGACACGGGTGCGTACATGTGGTCGACGGCCGCTTCTGCAGTCGATGCGCCTGCCGGGCCGACATCAACGGGACGGAAGGCCGCCGCACGCACAGCCGCTACGCCGCGGACCAGCCTGGTGGCCGAGGACGCTGCGGTCGAAGAGCTGCTCGAACCACTTCTCGCCTGCGTCAACGTCGGTGAGCCCTTCGTCGAATACGGCATCGTCGAATACCGGTTTCGGATGTCGCGGCCAGACCTGTTCGTCGCGCACGTTCGTGAACGGGGCCACCCCATGCTCGGCGCACGGCGTGGATCGGCATCAACGTCGACTGCTCGATTCGCCAGGACGCTCAGACGGCTGGAAACGACGGGACAGCTTGTCATGGTCAAGGGACCGGGTACCGGAGCCTGGCGGCACGACCAGTCGATCGGCTACTGGGCGCGTCCGCCCCGCCCAACGGGCCCTCTTCTCACCTGGTCCATGTTCTGCGCCACCCAGGGCCGCACTGCCGAGTGGACCGACGACGACCGGGCCCTTCTCGACACCTCCTGATCTCAGGACCGATCACGACCCGCTCCGGCTACACGGCACCGGGCTCCCAGCGTCCACACCCCCAGGCACGCTGCTCGACGAACCGCTTCCTTGTAGTCGGTCGAGTAAGCGCTGGGTCGTGCTGCGGGTGATGCGAACGTGCTGGTCAAATCGCAGCGGTGGCGGCTTCGATCGCCACGACATCGCCTCCGACTCCGAGTTCTACCGGTTGCCGCGGCTGGTCACCCACATCGACGACCGCGCCATCGCCGCTGTCGGTGCCCTCTACACCGAGCTCGGACTCGACGGCAGCGTGCTCGACCTCATGTCGTCAAGGATCTCCCACTTCCAACACCCGCCGGAGCGATTGGTGGGCCTGGGCATGAACGCCGCCGACCTGAACGCCGACCCGATCCTGCCCTTCTCCGACGCGAGCTTCGACGCCGCCACGTGCTGCGTCTCCGTGGACTATCTGACCAACCCGATCACAGTGTTCACTGAGGTCGGAAGGGTGCTGCGGCCCGGCGGAGCGTTCGTGGTGGTCGGTGGCGCGCGGCGGGGAGCCCCCATCGGGAGCTGCGCCGCCGCCGGGCGACCTCGGTGACGCCACCCCCACCGGCGACGTTCCGCGCTAGGTGCCCGAGAGCGTGGCCGCTTCCTCGTCGATGGCGGCGGCGAGGACGTCGAGGTCGGCGATGACGTCGGGGTCGGCGAGCAGCCCGTAGCAGAGGGTGTCGGCGACCGAGACGACGGCGACCCGCAAGGCGTGGCGGGGCGCGAGCTCGACCAGCGAGTGCATGCTGCGCACCGGCGCCCCCAGGACGCTCACGGGATGGCGTGGTCCGGGCACGTTCGAGACGTTGAGGGCGAAGGTCCGCGGGCTGACCTGCAGCCGCTGGGCCCAGCGCCGCAGACCGGGTGCGGCGCGGCTCAGGCGGGTGAACAGCTCGTCGAGCTCCTGGGCGTCGTGGTGGGTCTTGCGCAGGGCCGTCGCGGCCTGGATCGCCTGCAGCCGCCTACGCGGGTCGGGTTCGCCGACGGGCAGCGGAAGGCAGAAGTAGGAGTCGCTGTTGCCCTGCGGCTGTCCTTCGTGGTGGAGGCTGACGGGCACCTTGACCCGGACATCACACAGGGCACCGTGGCGGTGGTGCAGCCATCGGCGCAGCGCCCCGGCGATCACCGCGAGCACGGCGTCGTTGACCGTCGCCCCGGCCAGACAGCGCGCGGCGGCGTGCAGGCTCGACAACGGCGTGGTGGCGAACGCGGCGGCACGCTGGTGGCCGATACGGGCGTCGAACGGGGAGGCGCGCAGGCCCGGGAACAGCTCGCGGCGGATCACCGCGGCGTGGTGGTGGCGCTGGGCCGGGGCGTCCGGCAGGCGAGCGGGGGCGGAGGCGTGCGGGTGGGAGTCCCAGAGCACGTCGCGGGCCAGAGCCATGAGAGTCGTGCCGTCGGCCAGCGCGTGGTGGACCTTCCACACGAGCACGGTGTCGCCGCCTGCGAGCGGCCCGATCACGTCGATGCGCCAGAGCGGGCGGGCCCGGTCCAGGCGTTGGCGAAACAGCCGCGCCACCTCCCGGCCCAGGGCGGCGTCGTCCAGGCGGGAGTCGCAGGCGACCTGCGCGATGTGGGCCTGCAGGTCGACGGCGGGATCGGCCCGCCAGCAGGCGCCCTCGGGCGGCCCGGTCAGCTTCCACGTCAGCGCGGGCGCCAGCGGCAGCCGTGCGGCGACGGCCGCGGCCAGCGCCGCAACCGAGGGCGCCGGAGTTCCGACGCGGATCACCTTGCAGGTGTGGCCCGCGATCGTCGGACCCTCCATGGCCAGGATCGCCCGATCGGCCAAACTCAGCGGGATCGGTGCCGAGCCCGTGGCGCTCTCGGACATCGGTCCTCCCCGGCCCAACGGCATGCATCGCCGACCATCGACATGGGTGGGGGAGCGTAGGTCGTCGGGCGCGAGCACGTCGAGGGCGCGGACGCCGTTTCGCCCGAACGAGCTGCACCGCCGAGACGACGTAAGACGCGTTATCGGACAACGACAAGACGTCTTGGTTGAGCGCAGATGAGTATTCCACCTCCGCCCGACAAGAGTTTCAACCTACGAGCATCCGATGCGGGGGCACGCGGCGATTCACCGACCAGCCCCATGTAGTCCGGATTCCACCCAGATGGCATCCCCGCCGCTGCCGTTAGGATCCTGCGGCGTCGCCTTCGGTGAGGAGGTCGCACGGAGCATTGCCACTGCTGCTCCACGGGCGTGAGCGGACTGCTCGACGGCCGATTCTGCGGCCCAAACCGGGCCTGCTACGCAGGCGGTCAGCTGTGGACCGGCGGCCGAGAGACCTGTCAGAATGCCGTGATGACGCAGACAAACAAGGCCCTGGCCCGATTGCGTGAAGCTCTGACCGCAGCTCACGCAGCGTTCGTCAACGGCAACCCCGAGCCATTCAAAGCCCTCTGGTCCCACGGTGACGACGTCACGATTCTTGGCGCCTTCGGCGGCTATGAGCAAGGCTGGGACCTCGTCGGGCCGCGTTTGGATTGGGCCAGCTCACAATTTCGTGACGGTGTCTGTTCCACTACGCCCCTGTCCTCGCACATCACCGAGCACCTCGCCTGTATAGTCGACATCGAACGAACGGAAGCACGACTGGGGGGCAGTCAGGAGAGGCTCATCCAGGAGCTGCGGGCAACCCAGGTCTTTCGAAGAGAAGGCGACGACTTCCGCATTATTCATCGGCATGCGGACCCTCTTCGCCCCACTGCGCCACCCGGCAGCTGACAACGGATGATAAATCGCTCGCACTCCTGTGCAGATACCCGTTTCTGATGCCGTGCAGCGCGAGCCCTACCGCGAGCGCGGTTGGCGATCGGGGTTGCGGATGACCAGGTAGAGCAGACCGACAGCCCAGCTCGGCCTCCGCCGCGACACTCTCAACGGCACCATCCGACCCGGCCGATCAACCTCGGAGCTGCCAGCTGGCAAGCGCGCTGACTAGGCAAAACAGACTCTGCGCAG
>Ga0207688_10001645_pt1 | contig 11807 bp, 11 predicted proteins | sample KBSMiscanthusM4_FD_184296 | JGI IMG/M metagenome (GOLD analysis project Ga0207688, IMG submission 184296) | Miscanthus rhizosphere microbial communities from Kellogg Biological Station, Michigan, USA - M4 (SPAdes) (version 2) | ecosystem: Host-associated > Plants > Roots > Rhizosphere ...
CCGTCGCCCAGCCGACGCTGGACGAGGTGTTCCTCGCCCTGACCGGGCACGGCACCGGCGAGTCCGATGAAGCCACCGCCGCATCACCCGACGACCAGAAAGAACTGGAGGCCGTGCGATGACCACGATGACCCAGCTCGAGCCGGCCGCGACCGTGCGCCACCGGGTGAGCCCCGCCGACGCATTCGGGCAGACGATGACGATGGCGTGGCGGGCGACGATGAAGATGCGCCGCAACCCCGAGCAGTTCTTCGACGTGATCGTGCAGCCGCTGCTGGTGACGGCCATGTTCGCCTACATCTTCGGCGGCGCCATCTCCGGCGACGTGGCGAGCTACCTGCCGCTGCTGATCCCAGGGATCCTGGCGCAGACCACGCTGACGGCGTGCATCGCGACCGGCACCCAGCTGCGCGAGGACATGGACAAGGGCGTGTTCGAACGGTTCAAGGTGCTGCCGATCGCGCGGATCGCGCCGCTGGCGGGGCCGATGGTGGCCGACCTCCTGCGCTACACGATCGCGACCGTGCTGACGTTCGCGACCGGGATCGTGATGGGCTACCGCCCCGGTGGCGGCGTGTTGGGCGTGACCGCCGCGGCGCTGCTCACGATCGCGACCGGCTGGTCCATGGCCTGGATCTTCACGTTCGTCGGGATCACCGGCAGGAGCGCACAGGCCGTGCAGGGCATGTCGATGATGATCATGTTCCCGCTGACGTTCCTGTCGAACGCGTTCGTCCCCGAGGACACACTGCCGGACTGGCTGCAGGCGTTCGTGCAGGTGAACCCGGTCTCGCACGTCGTCTCGGCGGTGCGTGACCTCGCCAACGAGGGTGCCGTCACCGCGCAGGTCGGCTGGGCTGTGCTCGCCTGCGTCGCCGTGGTCGCCGTGTTCGCGCCGTTGTCGGTGCGGGCGTACCGGCGGGCGATGTAGGGGATCTTGCGCCAGCTGGGTTGGTGGGCCCCGCGGGGGTGGCGGGCGCGTGCGACACGTCGGCCGGCGCGACAAACTGCGCACATGCGGGGTTGTGGGGCTGCCTGGACGCGAGCGAGGACCCGTAACCGCGCAAATGCGGAGTTCCCCGGAGCACCGACACCCCCCTCAGCGCGCCACCAACCCCAGGGCCTCGCCCCGCAGCTCGACGGCGGGGCGGGCGGCGTACTCGGCGACCAGGGCCTCGACCCGTGCCTGGTACGCCGGGTCCACCGACGCGAGCACCTGCAGCACGTTGGCCCACGCCATGGTCGGCAGCGTGCGGTGGTAGCCGAAGCGCTGACCGAGCGCGGTCATCCGCAGGGAGGTCTCGGCGACGCCGACGCCGCCGGTGAGGTCCCAGGTGCCGAGCGCGAGGAGGCCGCCACCGCAGACCGGGAAGTCGACGTGTGGGCCGTTCTCGTCGAGCGCCTGCGGCAGCACGCCACGCAGGTCGGAGGCGAGGTCGGCGGCGGCCTCGCGCCGGCCGTGCAGGACGTGCGCGAACAGTGCGGAGGACGCCGCGAACATCACCCACGGCGTCCGGTCCACCGGGATGTCGATGCCGGGCATCCGGCGGTTGCGCGCGATGTCGATGCACTCGCGATACAGGGAGAGTCCGCGGTCCACCTCGCCGCGCGCCAGGGCGAGCTCGGCCTGGCCCGAGATCCCGGCAACGCTCCAGCCGATCGTCCGGTCGGTGTGCTCGCCGGCGGCGATCCGGTCGAGCTCCTCCGCGGCCTCGTCCAGCCTGCCCGCGCTCAGGTCCGCGAGGGCAATGACGCTGCGCAGCTGGATGGCGTCCTCCGCGGCCCCGAGCGCCTCCATCACCGGCAGCGACTCGCGGGCGTAGCGGACCGCGAGCGGCCAGTCCCCGACCTGCGTGGCCAACCCGCACAGCTGGCTGCAGATCAGCGCCCGCGTCCACGGACCATCGGAGTCGTCGCACTGTTGGAGCGCGCGCTGTCCTGCCTCGATCGCGCCAGCGACGTCGCCGGCGTTCTCCTTGGCCTGGCTGGCCCACTGGAGAGCGAGCCGGGACACCGCCGGGTCCTCGTTCGCGGTGAGCTCGTCGATGCGGGTCAGGTCACCGTAGCCGGAGTCGTTCACGTCGAGCAGCACCCGGCACATCGCCGCGGTCCGGCTTCCGGGGGTGCCGACACCCAGCGCGCGGAGCTGGGCGACCGCACCCACCGGCGCGTCGCCGGTGAAGATCGTGGTGTTGATGATCATCGCCACGAGCACGCCGCGGAGCTCGTCCTCATGCCCCGGCTCCGGCGTGTCGGCCTCCACCAGCAGCTCGAGCACGGGGCGTGACAGGCCGAGCACCGTGAGGTGCTCGCCCTCGATCGTCCAGAAACCGCCAAGCACCGCCACCAGTGGCGTCACCGCAGCCGCGTCCCGAGCAGCGAGCGCGGCCCGCATGACACCGGCCAGGTTGCCCACCTCCGCCCGTACGGCGCCCATCACGGCCACCTGGTCAGGGGAGAACAACCGCGCCAGCAGCTCACGCGCCAGCCCGACGGCCCACGCCCGTAGCCGGCCGCGGACCTCCTCGGTCCCGCCGGCGGCGGCGAGCTGCTTGAGTCCGTACTCGCGCACCGTCTCCAGCAGCCGGTAGCGCACGTCGTCGCCCTCACGCACCACCACGAGCGACTGGTCCACGAGCTCGGCGAGCGAGGACAGGGCGTCGCGGCCGAGCACGGCGTCGGCACCCGCCAGCGAGAAGCCGTCGGGGAACATCGCCAGCGCCCGCAGCGCCGTCCGTTCGCGCTCGTCGAGCAGGTTCCAGCTCCAGTCGATCACCGCCTCCAGCGTCTGGTGCCGCTCCGGCGCCGAGCGGTCTCCCCCGGTCAGCAGCGTGAAGCGGTCCTCGAGCCGGCGGGCGATCTCCGCCACGGACATGACCCTCACCTTCGCTGCGGCGAGCTCGATCGCGAGCGGCAGGCCGTCGAGCCGGGCGACCAGCTGCGCGACCTGGGCAGCGTCGAGCCGTACGTCACGGCGGGCCGCGGTGGCCCGCTGCCGGAACAGCAGGGCTGCGTCGGTGTCGTCGAGCTGCGGCAAGAGGTACACCTGTTCGGCCGCGATGCCGAGCGGCGCGCGGGAGGTGGTCAGCACGCTGGTGGTCTCGGTCGTCGCCGCCAGGAAGGCGACCAGCGACGCGACCTCGTCGACCAGGTGCTCGCAGTTGTCCAGGATCAGCAGCGTCGGCGGCCCGGCCAGGTGCTGCGCGATCCGCGAGCGCAGGTCGGCCGTCACCCCAGGCTGACGCCGCCCGGCCATCGAGTCGCGCACACCTAGCGCCGATGCCACCTCGGGCACCACGCCCTCCGCAGCGTTGACGCCGGCGAGCTCGACGAAGTGCACGACGGGCTGCGGCGCGAGCCGGCCGACCAGGTGGGCCATCCGGGTCTTCCCCAGTCCGCCCGGCCCCACGACCGAGACCACCCGCGAGGTCTCGAGCAACGTGCGGATCCAGGCAACGTCGTGGTCGCGGCCCACCATCGGCGCCGCGTCGTACTTGAGGCCCTCACGCACGGGCGCGTCGCGCGCCAGCAGTTCCGCGTGCAAGCGACGCAGGTCCTCGCCGGGTTCGGCGCCCAGGGAGTCACGCGTGCGCTCGACGTACGACGCGTAACGTGCGAGTGCGGCCGGCACTCCGCGCACGTTGGCCTCGGCGCGCAGCACGTCGGCCAGCCGCTGCTCGTCGGCCGGGTCGTCACCGAGCGCGGACTCCAGCAGCGGCAGCGCCTCCGCACTCTCACCGCGAGCCAGCAACGCACGGCCGTGCAGCCGCCCGGCGGCGGCGAGGTCGCGCTCGGCCGCCGCTACGAGTCGGCCGAGGGGGCCGTCCTGAGCCGCCGTCGTGACGTCGATCGCCCCGGCCTCGAGGCAGGCAAGCCGCACCACGTCGAGGTCGCCGGCCGCGGCCCCCTCGCGCGCCGAGACCACCAGCCGGCGCAGACGCAGCGCGTCGACCTCGTCCTCGCGCAGGCCGATCCGGTAGCCCGCCCCGGTGTGCACGACCGCGTCCGCCGCGGTGCGCGCCCGGGTGCGGGACACCAGCACCTGCAGGGCCTTCTAGGGATGCTCCGGCTCGTCCTCGGCCCACACGTCGTCGACCAGGTCACCGACGCCGACCGCGCGCGGCGAGGCCAGCACCAGCGCCGCGAGCAGCGCATGCCCGCGCTCCCCGGTGACCGGGTCGCCGTGCCACCGCACCCCGTCGAGCAGCGTGAGCGCCGGCGAGCTCACCGGCGGGGCTCGGCCCCGTGCCGTTCGACGGCCAGCGCGACCGCGGCGTCGCGGGCGGCACCGGTCTCGGCCTCGGTCAGGGTCCGGTCGGGAGCCCGGAAGCGCAGCGCGAAAGCCAGCGACTTCCGTCCGGAGCCCACCTGGGCGCCGGTGTACAGGTCGAACAGCCGCACCGACTCGCAGAGCGAGCCCGCACCGTCGCGCAGCGTGGCCGCCACGGCGGAAGCCGGCACGTCGTCGTCGACGACGAGGGCGACGTCCTCCTTGGCCACCGGGTAGCTGGAGAACCGCGGCGCGGTCGGCACCTCGGGCGCCGCGGCGAACAGGAAGTCGAGGTCGATCTCGAGCACCGCCGTCCGGGCCGGGAGCCCGAAGGCCGCGCTCACCTTCGGGTGCAGCTCGCCGGCGTGCCCGATCTCCGCGTCGTCCACGTACAGGCGGCCGCAGCGTCCGGGATGCCAAGGCATCCGCTGCGCGGCCTCCACCCGTACGGCGACCCCGAGCTCACGGCCCAGCTCCCGCACCAGCTCGATCGCGTCGGCCCACCCCGCGTGCCGGCCCGCTCCCCACCAGCCGCTGCGCTCGACCTCGCCGGCCAGGACCGCGGCGAGGTACAGCGGCTGCGCCGGCACCGCGTCGTCCAGCTTGCGGAGCTCCTCGTCGCTGGGCCGCCGGTCGACGGGAAGGATCGGCGCCGCGGTCCCGGTCGGAAAGGCGACGGTGCCGATCTCGTACAGCGCCAGACCGGGGGCGCCGCGACCAAGATTGCGGGCCGCGGCCTTGAGCAGCCCGGGCACCAGGGTCGTGGTGTACTCCGGCTCCTCGGTGGAGAGCGGGTTGGCCAGCCGGACGGTACGACGCAGCACGTCGCCAGCGGGCAGACCCAGCGCGTCGAAGGTCGCGGGGCCAACGAACGGGAACGAGATCACCTCGACGCAGCCGGCACCGGCCACGACCCGGCCGACACGGCGACGCAGGCGCTGCGCGCGCGTGAGCCCGCGCCCGGACGGGGCGTCGGGCAGCAGAGACGGCACGTCCTCGTAGCCCACGATCCGGGCGACCTCCTCGACCAGGTCGTGCGGGTCGCCGATGTCAGGTCGCCACGGGGGCGGGATCACGGTGAGCCGGTCCCCGTTCGACTCACCGATCACGTCGACCGTGCAGCCCACCGCGCGCAGGTGGTTGACGGTGGTGCCGGCGTCGATCGTCATCCCGGTGATCCGGGCGGGCAGGCCGGCGTCGATCTCCACGCTCGGCATCGTCGGCGCCTCACCGACCTCGGTCACGCCGTCGTCGACGGTGCCACCGCCGTAGCGCACCAGTAGCTCGACCACCCGGTCGGCGGCCGCGGCCGGCAGCGTCGGGTCGACACCGCGCTCCCAGCGCTTCGCGCCCTCGGTCGGCAGCTTGTGCCGCTTCTGGGTACGGAAGATGCCGACCGGCGTGAAGTGCGCGGCCTCGATCACGACCGTGGAGGTGCCATCGTTGAGCTCGGTGCTCTCGCCACCCATGACCCCGGCAAGCCCGATCGGCCCGGAGTCGTCGGTGATCAGCAGGTCCTCGGTCGAGAGGGAGCGGCGGGTGCCGTCGAGCGTGGTGAGGGTCTCGCCCTGACGCGCGCGGCGGACCACGATCGGCCCCTGCAGCCGGTCGCCGTCGTAGCCGTGGATCGGGTTGCCCAGCTCGAGCATCACGTAGTTCGTGACGTCGACGGCGAGCGAGATCGGGCGCATCCCGGCCAGCTGCACGCGGCGCGCAAGCCACCGCGGGCTGGGCGCGGTCGGATCGAAGCCGGTCACGGTGCGCGTCACGAACACCGGGCAGCCGTCGGTGGCCTCCACCCGCACCGGGTAGCCGGTGCCGTTCGGCTCGGGGGTCTCCCGCTCCGCGGGGTCGGTGTACGGCGCGCCGTACGCCAGCGCCGCCTCGCGCGCTATCCCCCGCAGCGACAGCGCGTAGGCACGGTCGGGGTTGATCTCGAACTCGATCACGTCGTCGCGCAGGTGGAGATAGGCGAAGGCGTCGTCGCCCGGCTCCCCCGCGTCGGCCGGCAGCACGATGATCCCGGCATGGTCGTCGCCGAGGCCGAGCTCCTTCGCGGAGCAGATCATGCCCGAGGAGACGTGGCCGTAGGTCTTGCGCGCGGAGATCTGAAAGCCACCCGGCAGCACGCCACCCGGGAGCACGACCACGACCAGGTCGCCGACCGCGAAGTTGTGGGCGCCACACACGATGCCCTGTGGGTCCCCGGTGCCGTTTGTGTCGCCGACGTCGACGGTGCACCAGTTGATGGTCTTGCCGTTCTTCTGCGGCTCGGCCTCCATGGTCAGCACCCGGCCGATGACGAGGGGCCCGGTGATGTCGTGGCCGGGGTGCTCCAGGGCCTCGAGCTTGAGCCCGAGCGCGGTCAGCCGGCGAGCGAGGTCGGCAGCGGTGACGCCGTCGGGTAGCTCGACGTAGTCACGGATCCAGGACAGGGGTGCACGCACGGGCTCAGATCTCCGTTCCGAAGGCGCCGGCGAAGCGGACGTCACCCTCGAAGAGGTCGCGCAGGTCCTCCGCGCCATGGCGGAACATGAACATCCGGTCGATACCGAAGCCGAACGCGAAGCCCGTGTAGACCTCGGGGTCGATGCCGCAGGCGACCAGCACCCGCGGGTTGACCACGCCGCATCCCCCGAGCTCGATCCAGCCCTCGCCACGGCAGGTGCGGCAGGTCTCGACGGCCGGGGCGACGCCGCGGCAGACGAAGCAGACCATGTCCATCTCGGCGGACGGCTCGGTGAAGGGGAAGTACGACGGGCGGAACCGGGTGCTGATCCCCTCGCCGAAGAGCGCACCGAGCATGTGGTCTAGCGAGCCGCGCAGGTGGGCCATCGTGATGCCCTTGTCGACCACCAGCCCCTCGACCTGGTGGAACATCGGACTGTGCGTGGCGTCGTACGGGTCGGTGCGGAACACCCGCCCGGGGCAGATCACGTAGATCGGTGGCTCGCGGGTCAGCATGGTGCGGGCCTGCACCGGTGAGGTGTGCGTGCGCAGCACGATGGCGTTGTCGGCCGGCTCGGTCCAGAACGTGTCCTGCATGGTGCGCGCGGGGTGGTCGGCGCCGAGGTTGAGGGCGTCGAAGTTGAGCCACTCGGCCTCCACGATCGGGCCCTCCGCGACCTCCCAGCCCATGGCCACGAAGACGTCGGCGATCCGCTCGGACATCGTCGTCACCGGGTGCCGCCCGCCCTGCGTGCCGCGGTCCCAGGGCAGCGTGACGTCGACCGTCTCCTCGGCCAGCATCCGCTCCTCCTGCTCGGCCTCGAGCACCGTGTGCCGCTCGGCGAAGGCAGCGCTGACGGCGCCGCGGGCCTGGCCGACCCGCTTGCCCGCCTCCTTGCGGGCCTGCGGAGGCAGGGCCCCGATCTCGCGGTTGGCGAGCGCCAGCGGCGAGCGGTCGCCGGCGTGGTCGGTGCGCACCTGCTTGAGGGCGGCCAGGTCGGGGGCCGCGGCGATCGCCGCCAGGGCCTCGTCACGCATCCGGAACACCTCGTCCTCCCGCAACGGGGTGACCTCGACGGGGTCGTACTCGGTGTTCGGGCCCGACATGGCTGCCTTTCGCTGGTGGTGCCGCCGCGCCGGTCATCGGGCGGGCCGCGGAGCAAGTCTAGGAAGTCGCGGGCACGCGCTGCGAGCCGGATTCGGTCAGTGCGCCGTGGCGAGCGGCCAGTGCACCGTGATCCGGGCACCGCCGCCGGGTGCGTCCCCGATCTCCAGCGTGCCGTGGTGCACCTCGACCAGCCCGTTGACGATGTACATGCCCAGACCGGTGCCGCCGCGCTGGCCGTACTTCCAGAACTTCGTGAACACCCGTTTGCGGATCTCCTCGGGGATCCCGTCGCCCTCGTCGTCCACGACCAGGCGCACCATGCCCGAGTCCTGGTCGAGGGTCACCGAGGTCATGCCCTCGCCGTGGCGGACCGCGTTCTCGACCAGGTTGGTGATCACCTGCACCAGCTTGTCGGGGTCGGCCTGTACCTGCGGCAGCTCGTCGGCCACGGCCACCTGGAACTCCCGGTTGGTGCCGATCCGGCTGCTCTCGATCACCCGGGCCACGATCGCCCCGATGTCCACCGGACGGGGATAGAGCGGCAGCCGGCCGGTGTCGAGCCGGGCCACGTCGAGGAGCTCGGTGATCAGCCGGCCGAGCCGCTCCGCGTCGTTGTTGACGGTGGCGAGCATCAGCTTCTTCTGCTCGTCGTTGAACGACTCCCAGCGGTTGATCAGCGTGGTCACGAACCCGCGTACGCCGGTCAGCGGGGAGCGCAGCTCGTGGGCGACGGTGGCGACCAGGTCCGAGCGCTCGCGGTCGAGCCGCTCGCGTCCGCGCGCCGAGCGGAGCACGACGCCGACCCGGCTCACGGGGCCGCCGCGCCCGGCACGGACAAGCCGTCCGGTGACGAGCACCTCGTCGCCTCGCGGCAGGATCCAGGACTGCTCGGTGAACGAGACCCGGTTGACCAGGCCGTCGTACGGGCGGTGCATGGTCCACCACTCGGTGCCGTCGCGGTCACGGAGCAGCAGTACGTCGCGCAGCGGGCGCCCGATCCCGCCGTCACCATCGAGCCCGAGCTGCTCGCGCGCGACGTCGTTGGTGAGGACCACGTTGCCGTAGGCGTCGGCGACCACCAGCCCGTCGGGCAGGGCGTCGTGCGTCACGGATTCCGAGTCCACGGCGTCACCCTAGTGCGGGCGTGTCGGCCCCCGGCCGACCGGTCGCGGATCAGGACCGGCGCTGGGCGCGGGCCGAGGCGTAGAGGCACACGGCCGCGGCGGTGGAGAGGTTGAGGCTCTCGGCGCGGCCGTGGATCGGGATTCGCACCCGGTGGTCGGCCAGGGCCAATAGGTCGTCGGGCAGGCCCCACGCCTCGTTGCCGAACAGCCAGGCCGTCGGCCGCACGAGCAGCCCGGCATCGACGGCGTCGTCCAGGTCCGTCTCGCCGGCACCGTCGGCAGCCACGACGAGCAGGCCCGCCTCCCGGCAGGCGGCCAGGGCCCCCTCCGGCTCGGTGACGACGGCGAGCGGCACGTGGAACAGGCTTCCGACCGTGGCCCGTACGGTCTTCCCGTTGTAGGCGTCCACACTCTGCCCGGCCAGGACGACGGCGCCGGCGCCTGCCGCGTCCGCAGAGCGGATCACGGTGCCCGCGTTGCCCGGATCACGTACGTCGGCACACACCACCGCGAGCGTCGTACCGGCGAGGACGTCGGACACCGGACGGTCGACCGGTCGGCAGACCGCCACCAGACCCTGCGGCGCCACCGTGCCCCCGAGCGAGTCCAGGGCGTCGTCGGCCACCAGCGTCGGCGGGGTGCCGCCGAGCAGGTCGGCGTGGCGCTCCGCTGCGGCTGCGGTCGCGAACACCTCGACCACGCAGCCGGGGACGCCGAGCGCCCCCTCGACGGCCTTCGGGCCCTCGGCAAGGAAGAGCCGCCGCTCGGTGCGGACCGAGCGGCGGCTGAGCTTCCGTGCTTCCTTGACGCGGCCGCTGCTCCTGGACAGGGCAGGACCGGCGCTCAGGGGTGTGCCGTTCAGGCGGTCGCCTGGACGGTCGCCTGGACGGGCGCCTGGACGGGCGCCTCGACGGGGGCGTTGACGTCGTCGGGCAGCGCGGCCTTGGCGACCTCGACCAGGGCGACGAAGGCCGGGAGGTCGTTGACGGCCAGGTCGGCGAGGATCTTGCGGTCCACCTCGACTCCGGCCAGGCGCAGGCCCTGGATGAACCGGTTGTAGGTCAGGCCCTCGGCGCGGGCGCCGGCGTTGATCCGCTGGATCCAGAGCTTGCGGAAGTCGCCCTTCCGCTTGCGACGGTCGTTGTAGCTGTAGACCAGCGAGTGGGTGACCTGCTCCTTGGCCTTGCGGTAGAGCCGCGAACGCTGACCCCGGTAGCCGGAGGCGCGCTCGAGGACGACCCGGCGCTTCTTCTGGGCGTTGACCGCCCGCTTGACGCGTGCCACTAGATACTCCTTGTTGCTACTACGTTGATGTCGGGTTGTCGCTCAGAGACCGAGCAGCTTCTTGGCGCGCGGCACGTCGGCCTTCGCGACCTCGGTGGTGCCCGAGAGGCGACGGGTCAACTTCGACGGCTTCTTCTCCAGCTTGTGGCGCAGGCCGGCCTTCTGACGGCGGATCTTGCCCGTCCCGGTCACCCGGAAGCGCTTGCCCGCACCGGAGTGCGACTTGTTCTTCGGCATCTGTGTGTCTCTCTCTTGTCTCGATCGAAGCCTGACGAAGTCAGGCTTCGATCTCCGGGTCCAGGTTCTCGGAGCGTCCGCGCTCCTTCTTCTGGGCGGCGGGCCCCGTGTGGGCCGCCTTGTACTCGGCGCGCTCCTCGTCCTTCTCGGCCTGGCGGGCTGCGGCCCGCTCCTGGCGCTCGGCCTTCACCTCGGCCTTCGCCTCGGACTTCTTGCGGTGCGGTCCGAGCACCATGATCATGTTGCGGCCGTCCTGCTTCGGCGCGGACTCCACGAAGCCGAGCTCCGTGACGTCCTCGGCCAGCCGCTGCAGCAGCCGGAACCCGAGCTCGGGGCGGTGCTGCTCACGACCGCGGAACATGATGGTGATCTTGACCTTGTCGCCTGCCCGCAGGAACCGCACGACGTGACCCTTCTTGGTCTCGTAGTCGTGCTGGTCGATCTTGGGGCGGAGCTTCATCTCCTTGATCACCACGTTGGTCTGGTTGCGGCGAGCCTCGCGGGCCTTCTGGGCGTTCTCGTACTTGAACTTCCCGTAGTCCATGAGCTTGCAGACGGGGGGCTTGCCCTGCGGCGCGATCTCGACGAGGTCGAGGTCCGCCTCCTGGGCCAGCTTCAGTGCCTGGTCGGTCGGCACGATGCCGACGGTCTCGCCATTGGGGCCGACGAGCCGGACCTCGGGTACCCGAATCCGGTCGTTGATGCGCAGCTCGGTGCTGATGTGTCCTCCTGGGTCGTACGACGTGGTCGACCCGGAACCCCCGTGGAACGAAAAAGGGCTTCCGCTCGCAAGCGGAAGCCATCGCGGTGTGACGCTCATCCGTGCGGCGCCACATCTCGCTGGACCCGGACCCGACGACCTGATCGTGCTGCGGTCGATGCGGGTGGGGAGCCGACGTGCGGATCCCGCTTGCGTGATCGGCCTGAGGAAGCACCGATCGGTCACGCACAAGGCTACAAGGCGGGGCTCCGGATTGCACATCCCGCTCCGGCGGCCCCTGCCTCACCCACCGTCGCCGACGGTCGCCAGCCAGCCCCAGCCGTCCTCCAGCCGCACCAGGCGCCAGCCGCGGGCCAGGCAGGCGAGGTCCTCGGCGAAGTCGCTCGCGATGATCCGATCCTGCGCCCTTGCGGGATCATAGCGGTGGACCTCGCGACCCTGGAGGTCGAGCCAGAGCCATACGCCCTCCTCCGGGAGCCAGAGGGGGGATTCGCCAACACGAGCCCTGGTCGCGGCGAGGGTGCGGACTTCGACGCTCATGGTGTGGCAGGGGCAAAGATAGCGCGTGCCGTGATCTTTCTGTCCCTGTCCTCGGCGGCGTCGCTGAGAACAGGC
>Ga0207688_10001650_pt1 | contig 11793 bp, 9 predicted proteins | sample KBSMiscanthusM4_FD_184296 | JGI IMG/M metagenome (GOLD analysis project Ga0207688, IMG submission 184296) | Miscanthus rhizosphere microbial communities from Kellogg Biological Station, Michigan, USA - M4 (SPAdes) (version 2) | ecosystem: Host-associated > Plants > Roots > Rhizosphere ...
TAAACCAAGCTTTTTCCCAGCCGTTAACTGTTACAGAAAGCGATTGCGGTGGATTGGTGATCGAGGCCAGAACCGTTAACAAACCGTGACCGGAACCGTGACTAGGTAGGGGGGTATCAAAGGCGACGCACCCCCGTCACATGGAGTCCTCTTCGACTAGCCTTACAGAACTGCCGCGCTAGCTCTCTACCCGTCAGGAGAAAGAGCGTTAGGCTTTCGCTTAGGTGGCGCTTGTTTGTAAAATCTCGATTGCCGGTGCTACGTTACCATCAGACCAAACAGTTTTAGGTTAGCGTCCTAAATGCCAACGGCAGTGGTGAACGGTCATTTATTCACTTCCATTAAAGATAGATTTACATGATGGCTCAGGTCGAAGCACAGCTTGATAAGAGAAGCATCGAACGAGAAAATGGGCACTGCTGGACTGTAATTGTGCCCGAGATTGTGTCGGGAGATAGCAACTCTACGGTCGTATCCACATTGGTGCTTTATGAGGACGGGAGACCTCTTGGTCCATCACGCTCCTTGCACGACGACATCCGCAAAATAGGCTGTGGTCGCTTTTCACACTGGGGTGACGTGCTCTATTTTTCCACCTCAGATAATTCTGACCCGAGAACTTCCGGTCGAACATACATAGCAAAGGGGCCAAGGCGTGAGGGTTATGTTCCTCACGCAAGAGTCTTGAGAGGGTACGAAGTCGTGCCGTCATTTTTCGGCCAGCCTCTCCTCAACCAAGCGCTAATTGAGGATATGGAGAATCATGCGGAGTCTGCGGGCAAGTCTTCATGGGGAACGCGGAACGTGTTGCACGCTTTCGTTCTTTCGCTCAGGCCGGAGACAATCCTTGAGATTGGTGCCCATATTGGTTCAGCGAGTGTGGTGATGGGCGCGGCACTTAAGGCCAATAGGTTTGGAAGGCTGTACTGTCTCGAGCCTCAAGAGCATTATTTCAAGCTACTGTCCGAATTTGTTGCGGCGGCTGGCCTGACAGATTTCGTGTTTCCGCTGCAGATGTTTTCTACTGAGCCAGCTTTGCGGAAAATATTGCCCGCACAAGTTGAGATGATTTATGTGGATGCAAACCACTCATATTCGCACGCTCTCAGGGATCTCGAATTTTCCGATAGTCTGCTAGCCGACAATGGATTGATCCTGCTGGACGACGTAGGGCCGACGGTTTCACCGCAACTCGATACGGAGCACCGAGGCGGGGTTAGGCAAGCGGTGCTTGACTTCTCTAGACAACGAAATGATCTGAAGATTGTCTTCCTTGAACCTCCTTTTTGGCTAAATCCATGCGGTCTCGGAATCATCTGTAAGCAGAAGATTGTGGACCGATCGGAGCGACAAATGAGAGGGGGTCTTTTTCGGCGGAGCGGAGGGTCGAATGAGGACTCCCAGGCCTAGTTATTAATTGGCCATCCGTACCCCTTCAAATATGCTCCGACGATGACGGTCTGTCACGTGTTAGAGCCTAAATGTAGTCAACTCCAAGTCCTCGCTAGGAACCGCCTTAGTCTGCGCATTCAATCTTGATAATTCAAAAGATTCACGTTAATAAGCATCTTCCTTTGCCATTATATCCCACTCACCTTGTCCCTAAGCTTGAATCCGTGTCTAGAGCTAAAACCAAACCGCTCGTCCTATCAATTGTCACTATTTTAATAGGCGTTGTCTGCGCCTTCATCTTGGGAGAGATCTTGTTACGCATCTACCAACAATTCAATCCTACATTTGTCTTTCCTGACAGATCCTACAATCGATTCCGTGGCAAACCGTATGCTGATGATTATAATTTCAAGTTAAACTCCAAGGGCTTTAAAGATCTAGAGTTCGCAAAGCAAAAACAAACGGAGTCCATCCGGATCGTCGGCATTGGAGACTCATTCGTGTTTGGGGTAGTGCCATACGAGTATAACTTTTTAACATTGCTAGAAGATCGCCTTCGCGCCGAGGGATTGCCGGTCGAAATCCTCAATATGGGAATTCCAGGTACATCGCCCAGTGAATACCTGTCTATCTTTCTCCACGAAGGCTTGGATCTTCAGGCCGACATAGTTATGGTGTGCATATTTGTCGGGAATGATTTCGAGGAAGTTGGCAGACCTCCTCTAATCCAATCTTATATCGGTTCATTGATCCGATACCTATTTATCCGGCAAAAAGAATGGAAAGGCAATGTCGTTCATTCTGCGAAGGTCTACCTGGATGAGCAGGAGGGAATGTCAGAGAATAAATATCTCGAGATTGAAGCGCAGAGAAGCCACGTATTTCGGCGTCATGATGAGCTGTTCGCAAAAACGTTTCAAAACACTGTTCTCTACTTAAAGCAAATACGTGATATCTGCCATCAACAGCAATGCGACCTTGTGGTGGTCGTTATGCCTGACGAAATGCAGGTCGATAAGGATTTGCAGAAGAGGGTTATGAGCAAGATAGGAGCGATAAAGCCCGATGAATGGGATTTTAGTCTGCCAAACCGCCTGCTAGCATCAGAGCTAGAAAAACTTGGCATTGACTTCATAGATTTACTCGATGCATTTAAAGCAAGATCACATGAAATGCATCTATACAGGCCTCAAGACTCGCATTGGAATATCGCCGGTAATAGGATCGCTGCTGATGTCTTAGCTTCGCAACTGCCATTGATTCTCGACAAACGGTGAGTGTCGTAGGCAAACTGCTGCCGTATTGTGTCTAAACCATGGCAGAACTACTATGCCCGATTCGTGTTTTAGTGGTTTCGCCGAGAGTGGGTTGTCTTGGGGCCGGTGATGGCGGTGGAAGTGGTGGTGGCGGCGGCCAGGTTACCATCACATTTGGCGCTGGAACAAATCCTGGCGGGATTGCATCAGCAACGCCTCGATTTGCTTTTGCCAGCAACGACGATAATACCATTTCTTAAATACAAAATAGAGTCCGTCCCTTAGGATCGAGCCAAGGCTAGAGGTGAGGAAGTCTTGCTCCAACCGTGACCCAAAACCGTGACCGGACAATTAGGGGAGAGTACCGAGGCGAGACAAGTCCTTGATTCTGTGGTGCGCCCGACAGGAGTTGAACCTGTAACCCCCAGATCCGTAGTCTGGTGCTCTATCCATTGAGCTACGGGCGCGCATTTGAAGATGTTCTGAGATGAGTGTTGAGTGAAGGGCTCAAAGGGCGCTAATGGCTAGGCGGGGAAAACCGCAGCGACCTGCTACTGCACTCAGCACTCACACTCAGAACTGCAGTAGCAAGCGGTTATACAGGGCAAGAGGTTGACTGGTCAAGGGTGATCACGTCGAGCAGACTTTGTTAGTAGACCGATTTACTCACCTCGGATGAGGGCTGGCTCTCGTTTCCCGCACTATCGACCGCCGTGAGTGAGAAGTAATAGGTCCGCCCACCTGTGAGATTTCCGACGGTGTAACTGGTCGTGTTTCCCACAGACTTAGGCGGACCGTACAGGCCCGGTTGGGTTCCCATGTAGACATTGTATCCGGTGACGTCAGTTTCCGTATTGGCATCCCAAGTGAGCGTCGCCGTACCGGTCGTGGTGGGTATCGTCAACGTGAGCGTGACTGGAATGGCCTGAGGACTATTGGATGATCCGGACGCCGCCACGGTAATGACGGTGTTATACGATCCGGCGGCTAAACCGGTCGTCGACACACTTGCACTGATGCTATCGGTCTCGGTGGTCGTGGTCCCGCTCGCGATGTTGAGGCCGAGCCATGCGGCTGTTTTGGTCAGCGTCCAGGTCAACGTGCCGCCAGTCGGATTTGACACAGTGATCGGTTTGGCCAGAGGCGATGGACCTCCTGCTACGCCCGAGAAACTCAAGCTCATGGGATTGAGCAGAATGCTTGGGGTGACAGTCGCAGTGGCTGTGGCACTGCCGGCCGTGACGGTCAAGGTCACCGGAACTGGTGTGACCTGCATTCGGTCGTTCTTGTCGGTTATGGCGATGCGAATGGTCCCACTATAAGTGCCAGTGGCCATCCCTGTGGCGTTGACTTGAACCACAATCTGATCCTGTTCGCGCGATATTGTGCCTGACGGTGGACTGATCGCAATCCATGCCACATCGCCGGACGCAGTCCAGGGGCGGGGCACTAGAGATTTCTTGCTAAACGTCACGCTTTGAGACGGTGGTGTGGGACTCGTCATTGATGCAGCATAGGAAAGCGTCGCCGGGGCGACTGGGAATGCGAGTCCTTCCGATGCCATTGCAGACGCGGCGAGGAACAATGCGGTCCGGAGAGTGGTGACAAGCGCCGCAGTGTGAATGTAGCTCATTGCCGCCTCCTAGTGGTCGTGTGGAACGTAGCAACGTACATGCCACCATGCTGGACGGAGACCTTGTCTCTAAGCTCGTCCGAATTCCTTTAAAAATTGCAAGAAGATCGACTGAACCTGGAAATTCGCTGTAGGAACTACCAGGCGTTGGTGTGCAGCATTGAGCATTCTTCAGAGCGTTCTGCCGAAAAAGAACACAAAAGAATGTTCAGATTCTCCAAACTCCAGTAGGATAGGCCTAACCTTTTCAGGAGCGCAGTCTGACATGCCAAACCTCCATATTGTTTCAGATGACGCCGCGCCTGCCGCCAGTCCAGCACCGGCCGTGTTTCCGGTCAAACTAGTCATGCAATGGTGTATCGGCATCCTTGCAGCCTTCGTGCTGGGGAGCTGGCTTGTCTGGTGGGCCGCCCTGGTGCAGCGCGCCTTTGCACTCGAGGACATCCGGTCGGCCTGTCAGCGGGTCATGCCTGAAGCCGTGGACCGCTGCATCGACACGGTCACCATCCAACGAGGAGGCGCTCGACGATGAAACTGCGATTCGCTGTCGCAGCACTGCTCATGTTGGCAGGCGTCGAAAGCCAGGCGGTGTTCGCCCAGGATACGGAAGAGCGGCGTCCGAGATTCGAGCTGGGTCTCGGGGCCTGGATCAGTACCGGAGAAACCAAGTGGGCGCACAACGCATCTTCGATCCCAGGACTTGGGGATCCGACCTCGAAGCTGACGTATCAGGACGTCGGCACCAACGTCTTTGAAGTCACCGCTAAACTCTGGATCACTCCCAAGTGGTTCGGGCGACTCACCGGCGGATATGCCGGAATCGGCGGAGGACGGCTGACCGACGACGATTACCTGGCGGTCGACGGCGGAGCGCCGTCATCGCAAACGATCAGCGACATCAAGGGCGACAGCATGTGGTATCTCAATGCGGACGTCGGCAGGCGGATTGTGGAGTTTCCTCATGCTCGAGGCTACTTGGAGGTCTTCGGTGGCTACCAGTACTGGTACCAGCGTTATACCGCCAATGGGCTAGGGCAGGTGTCTTGCTCGACGGCCGGGCAAACTGTCGATCTGGATCCCGGCATCCCCGGCACTCAGCCTTTGTGCAATCCGAACAGCTCAGTCAGCAGCACCATTCCCGTCATCACCAATACGACGCAGTGGCATTCGATCCGGGTCGGAGGAACGATCGAATACCGGTTCACGCGCCGGCTGAGCCTCCAAAGCACCGTGGCATTGATTCCAGTGAGCATTGTCAACAACACGGATGTCCATCATCTGCGCCCCGACTTGGCTCAAAACCCAAGCCTCTCGATGTTGGGGTATGGCATCGGTGCCGATGCGGACATCGGCGCGCGCTTCATGATCATCAAAAATTTCTTTGCGAGCGTCGGCTATCGTATCTGGTGGAATCGGATGCTTGACGGCAACGTGACCTTTCACAGCGCGAACGGCACCTCGGATGAATTTCCGCTCACGGAGCTTCAGACGTTCCGCCAAGGCCTCACGTTTGGCTTGAACTATTCCTTTTAACCGGCTGTTGACGCTGCGGTCATCTGCTTTGTTGCGACATGCCACACAACGCACGCCTTCACCGCTTCGTTGCTGCGGATCGTCTTTCGAAACAGCCTATGAATGATGATGGGACGTGTTACCGACGGCGGCCGGAAGGCATAGTTTCGTCTTCGTAGCGGGCGAACAGGCGTCTGGCTTCCGGATGCAAGTAGTTTGGGTGGCCGTGAGGAATGCCGACTGTCCGGAAAAGCGGTGTCAGCTTGCCGTCTGGATGAAGGTAGCCGGCCCGTAAAGGTACCGTCCGCTTGCTGTGCTTGATTAAGTAACAGGGGGTAATACGGATGGATGTCAGCCAGTCGGCGATATCGTGCGGATTACCGATGGAGGCGGAGAGGAGCAAGAGTCTCGCTTGAGACGGGCAGAAGATAATGGTTTCTTCCCAGACGACTCCACGTTCCGGATCCGCGAGGTACTGGGATTCGTCCATGATCACGAGCCCTAAGGTGTCGAGCCGCAAATCGATTTCTCCACCGGCCGCGTCATAGAGCAGATTGCGCAGGATTTCGGTGGTCATGATCAAGAGCGGCGCCTGGGCGTTGTCGCGCCGGTCCCCCGTCAGAATCCCGACCCGTTCTGCGCCGAAGATGCGACAAAATTCAGTATATTTCGTGTTCGACAGCGCCTTGAGCGGCGACGTGTAGATCACCGTGCGGTTTTCCTCCATGGCGCGCCGTGCCGCCTCCACAGCGACATAGGTTTTTCCGCTTCCCGTCGGCACGCTCACGATCACATCGCCCTGTTGCAGCTTTGCCAGCGCTTCTTCCTGCCAAGGGTCGGGGACGAACGGCTGGGGTGGAGGTACGCCGATCCCTTCGAGCCAGGCACCGAGTGCAACGGGAGGTTCATGATGTTCCGGTTCGTGATGGGCAGGATGTGGGCGACCGTGCCCCGCTGCTCTCGGCCGCTCGACGGCGGGCCGTGCGGCAGGTCCGGCTGGATGGGACTGTCGGTCGGCGATCAACGCCAGTAAATCCGATTCGAAACCTTGACGATTTTCCGCCGAGTGTCGCAGCAACAGTTCGATCAGTCGACGCTTCCCTGCACGAAAATGCCGATGCACCCGGCCGCGTGCGAGACGATGCAGAAGTTCAACCGGTTGTTCGACGAGAAGCCGTTCGAGTTCTTCAGTGGTCACGAGTGCGCTCGATCTGTGTCATGGAAGTTCTTCCAACACGCCTCGACGAAGTGTCGCAATCGCTTGTGAGGCGCTTTCCGCCAGCGACGGATGCGTATGCCTCAACCCATGCAGCTGCGAGAGAAATTCTAGCGTCCGCGCGAGTAACCGATAAATGTCGCCTTCCGCCATGGTGGTTTTCTTGCACAGTCCGATCCACGTGAGCGTCGGATCACCAATCCACTGTTCGGTGATCGCGGCGATGTCGGCCCGGAGAAGCGGAGGATCTTCGAATGGCGAGAGCGATTCAGCCAATTTTCGCACCTGCGCCAGAAGAGAGGCGAGGCCCGGGCTGATGCGCGGGAATGCGCCCGGGCGGTCATCGTCGTGAGCAATGCTCGACATCACAGCGGCCAATAATGCCGGCGAGGCGCCCGAGAAGGCCTCCGCACGGACGAGCTCGGTGATCAAGAGCGAATGGTCGATGCGGATGAGCCTGGCCCATTCACCGGTTTCCGTCAGTTGCACGGTGGGCGAGAGGTAGCCGAAGCGCTGCAGGGCATCGATTTTTTCCTGAAAGCGGTGCCACAGACTGGTTCGGAGCGCCTGAATCGCTTTCGTATGACGCTGCTGTTCCTGGCGGAGCTTTGAAGCATGGGCGTGATCTTTCTGGCATGCGGACCGCGATGGGCAGGTCGGGCAGGAAAAATCACCTAACGTCTGCACGATGGCGTCGGGAATCAACTCCTCTTTGGGGACCAGAATCGGCAGGACGGGCAGGCGAGGGGGCAACTCTTCCAATTCGCGGAGCAGCTGTTCGATGCTGTCCGGCGTGCACCAGGGATAGACCGGGGCTTCCATGCAGTCCAGCACATGGTCGAACACCTCGGTGACGATTGCCGCCGGACATTCCGTGATCGCGCCTCCCGGCCGCAGCAACGTCACCATTGGACTTTTCTGTCCCTTGCTCCGGTATTGCCTCAACACGACACCGCGGCTTTTTGAGAGGCCTGCCACCCGTCCGGTTGTCAGGAAATGAAACCGCGCCGCCACTTCGGGTGGCTCATGTCTTCTCATAGGAGTGCGGTGCGTCCGCTGGCGGCGGACATGGTCGAACAACTGCCACTGGGAAATCCAGTCTGTACACACGCGGGGGCCATAGGGTTCGAGTTGCCGGTGTATCTCGTCGAGTTTTCGTTCGAGCACCTCGGCACGCTGATTCAGTTGGAATTGGGCAAAACTCTTCGCGAGGATGGCCTGCATCTGGTCGAGCGGGTGGGCCTTGAGCAGATTCAGCACCATCGGATAGCTGATCACGAACTGGCTGTTGATCGCTTCCGGCTGTCCCGTCAGGCCCTTGGTGATGACGCCGAGATCAATGTACGGCGAAGGCGTCACGATTGCAAAGCCCACGAGATCTTTCCCGCGACGCCCCGCGCGGCCGGCGACCTGCTGGACTTCGCCGATCGTGAGGTCCGTAAAATCGCGCGCCTTGCGGATGCTGGATTGGGTAATCACCACGGTCCGCGCGGGAAAATCGACGCCCGCCGCCAAGGTCGTCGTCGCAAACACCGCGTCGAGACAGCCATGTCGCATCAATTCCTCGACGGCAATTTTCCAGGAAGGCAGATGGCCGGCATGATGCGCTGCGACCCCGATGCGCTGGACCGTCGGTATCAGCGGATGCTCGGCGATGCTCGGATATTGGTCGATGACCTGCCTGAGGACATTGCCGATTGCCTCCTGGCGGACCGGAGGCAGGAAAGAGCGCGTATGATCGAAAGACTCCATCGCTTCATCGCAGGCGCGTCTCGACGTCAGGAACACGATGGCGGGGGTGAGGTGTTTCTGCCGGAGGGCTTCTATCAGGTCAACCGGATGTATCGAGGGAGGCATTCAGCTTCATACCCTTCGAAATGACAACAAGACCGGATTCCGTGACCTTGAAGCGTTGGGCATCGGCAGCGAGATCGTATCCAATCTCGGTCTTGGGGGGGATACTGACATCCTTGTCGATGATGGCGCGCCTGATGCGGCACTGTTCGCCGATCACCACATTTTCCATGATCACCGACTCCCGGACATCCGCATGGTCCTGAACGCGCACGTTGGGGGAGAGGACCGAGGTCTGGACTCGGCCCCCGGCGATGATGCACCCGCCGCACACAATAGAATCCAAGGCGACGCCCATGCGGCCGCCCTGGTAATCCTGTGCGAACACGAACTTAGCCGGCGGGAATTGGCCTTGATACGTGCGGATGGGCCACTGCTGGTCGTACAGATTAAACAGTGGATCGACGGCAACCAAATCGAGGTTGGCTTCCCAGTAGGCGTCCAGCGTTCCGATATCGCGCCAGTACTTGACGGCCTTCTTATTGGCGTCCTGGAAATTGAACGCGTAGACCCGGCGAGAGCCGATCATGCGCGGAATGATGTTCCGGCCGAAATCGTGCGCCGTGTTCTCCTGGGCGTCGGCGATCAACTCCTCTCGCAAGCTTTTCGCGCGGAAGAGGTAGATGCCCATCGAGGCGAAGGCTTTGGAGGGATCGCCGGGAATGTGAGTCGCATTCGACGGTTTTTCATTGAATTCCTGAACAGCGAAATCCTCGTCGACGCTCATGATGCCGAACCGCTTGGATTCCTCGATCGGGATGTCCAAGGCGCCAACGACGACGTCAGCGCTTTTGGCGATGAGCCAATGGAACATTTCCATGTAGTTCATCTTATAGATGTGATCTCCCGCGAGCACGAGCACGTATTCCGGCTGGTCGGTGTCGAGCAAGAACAGGTTCTGATACACGGCATCAGCAGTGCCGCGGTACCATTCTTCGCTGATCCGTTGCTGCGGAGGAATCGACGCAATGTATTCACCCAGTTCGGCGTTATAGACGTCCCAGCCGGTGCGGATGTGGCGGTCGAGGGAGTGCGACTTGTACTGAATCAAGACGGCGACTTTCCGCAGTCCGGAGTTCAGGCAGTTGCTCAGTGTGAAGTCGATGATGCGGTACTTTCCCCCGAACGGGACGGCGGGCTTGGCTCGGTGCTCGGTGAGCGGATGCAGCCGTTCGCCTCGGCCTCCGGCCAGCACCATGGTAAAGATATTCTGCATGGCCGCGATTGTAGCAGGAACCCTGAGCAAATAGAAAGAAAGCGAATCCGTTGACATCCGCTGTGGGGCAGTTGATACTACGAACCACACCGGTGATTGTTCATTCGAGCGGTGGGCTGAAGGGGTGGATATGAAACAGGATGTGCTGGTGTCGTCCCTGGCGAAAAAAGTCGTCGTCGCTTCCAAGAAAAAGTCTGCTTCTGAAGACGATCAGGAAGGCCTTCGCTGGCGTCTCGAACATCTCGAGTCGCAAATGCAGAAACTCTCCGAACTGGTTCGGGACCATGCGGAAGATGTCGACCGCCTGGTCCGGATCGTTGCCGAGGACCGCAACGCGATCCGCCAGCAGCTGTTGCGGAAGCATCATGAGCAGGTGCGGGTGCGCAAGCACTTGCGTGCGTCCAATTCTAAACCCGATATGGACCTGTAGTTGCCCGCCGCCCTCCTCCCACATTCCCCGCACGGTAAAAACCTTCAACGATTCGCCGCCGCTCGATCCTCAGTAACTAAGTGCTGATTTATCCTCAGATTATTTGCATCGTCTGTCGGACACTGTATAATGCAGCTGATCCTATGAGGTGGGTTCCATGATCGCCTCGACGCGCACTTGTCGTCTGCGAGGAACCATACGTGTTTCGGCAAGATAGGCGATCGGGCTGTTCGACGTTGTTACTCGCCGGTTTGCTTCTCGTTTTACCAGTTCAAGCCTGGTCCGCCACACCCCCTGTTCCTCCGGCCGCCGAGCAGCGCGCGCCAGGCTCCATTCGACTCAGCCTGACCGACGCCTTGGCCCTGTTTCTGCAGCAGAATCTCGACGTCCTCATCGCGAAATACGGCATCGAGTACAGCAAAGGGCAACAGATCACCGCGAGATTATTTCCCAATCCGGTCGCGTCAATTGGTACGTTGAGTTCGTATACTCAAGGCAGAACCCTGTCTACCGGTGGACAGCTTTTCTTTCAAGCCCAACAGCTATTTGAACTGGCCGGCAAGCGAGGATACCGGATCGAAAGCGCGGGATTCGGGGCGCAGTCCGCTGAAGCGGCGTTCGAGGATGCCGTTCGTCAACTGGGGTTTACCGTCAAGGACAGTTACTATCGGGTGCAGTTGGCACAGCGACGGTTGGCCCTGGCGGAAGAGAACCGCGACCGGTTCTCTCGGATTCTCGACATCAATACGATCCGTTTCAAAAAGGGGTATATCGCCGAAGTCGACCTCATCCGGATCCGTCTGCAAATGGTCGATTTCCACTCGATGGTCATTCAATCCCTGCAGGAGGCGGAATCGGCTCGAGGGGACCTGCGGCAACTGCTCCGCCTCTCACCGGCGCTCACGCTGGAACTGACCACGGATTTGGAGTTCAGGCGTCTCGATCCCGAGATCGGAAAATTGCGGCTGGTCGCGGTGGATGTTCGGCCGGACGTGCGGTCCAAACGGTTCACCTTTTCGCAGCGGGAAGCTGATCTGCGGCTGGCGCAGGCCTATCGAGTGCCGGACGTCACCGTCGGCGCCGGGTACGCCATACAAGGATCGTTAGGACCCGATAACCCCCAGCAGTGGGCGCTCAATTTCGGCTTGCCGGTTCCGCTTTTCAACCGCAATCAGGGCGGGATCAGGCAGGCAGAAGTTGCCGTGCAGACGGCCGAAGCGGACTTGAATAAGGCCCTCAATGTGGTTGAGAATGAAGTGGAAGTCGCCTACCGGAATCTCATGC
>Ga0207688_10001655_pt1 | contig 11782 bp, 9 predicted proteins | sample KBSMiscanthusM4_FD_184296 | JGI IMG/M metagenome (GOLD analysis project Ga0207688, IMG submission 184296) | Miscanthus rhizosphere microbial communities from Kellogg Biological Station, Michigan, USA - M4 (SPAdes) (version 2) | ecosystem: Host-associated > Plants > Roots > Rhizosphere ...
CAGCATCTGCGAGAACATTTCCCGGATCATCTGCGAGGACATTGATCGCGTCGTCGTCCCTCGAGAAGACAGCGACGGCCTGGCCAACGTCGGCCTGTGCCCGGGCGAGACAGTAGACCGCCTGCTGGACTCCGCTCGCAGTCTCCAGACCGAACGCCTCATTGCTGATGTGCGCGATTCGAAGAGGCATTGGGGACTCAGGTGGTCGAATCTGCTAAGGCGCCGCCGCCGAATACCGACTTGCGCACAGCGTCCAGGCCGGGCACCGTCGCCGCGACGACGGCGGCCAGCAGGCCGGCGACCGCCCAGCTGGCGAGTTCGTCCCAGAGATTCAACCACTGCGACAGGCTGCCGACCCAGAGCAGCAGCACAATCGCAACCAGCGTTACCAGTGCCAGCCGCGAGAGACGGTGCTCCGGGATGCTGGCCCACTCGATGAGTTGCGGAAAGGTCAGGAGCAGAAACACCAATCGGTAATCGAAGTTGTTTGCTGCCGCAAACGTGCCCAGGTAAATGAGAGCCCCCACCTGCAGAGCGAGCAGAGGGGCGCTGGCGACTGTCGGCTGATCACCCCGAGGCGCGAGGTGACGCTGAACCCGGATTGCGATTGCGGCCGAAATGGCCGCGAGCGGCACGACGGCGATCACCTGCTTGAGAACTGCCGGGCCGGACCAACGCTCGATTCCGAGTTGATGGTAGAGATGGGCCGGCAGGATACGCGCACCGTACGAGAACTGCTCTCCCTGGGTGGCGATTGCAGCGACATGTGCGATGTCGCGGAGGCTGTACACGCAGTAAATGCCAAACGCCGCCACACACAGCAACGCGGCGCGAGCCGCACTGCGACTGCCCGAGACCACGAAGGCCGGCAAGGCGAATGCTGGATATATCTTCGCGGTAGCCCCAACCAATATGAAGATCGGGCTTATGACTCGGGCCGGCCCTGGGAGTACGCGCCACAGAAGAATCGAGACAGTTACGATCGAGAACAGCGCGATATCCATGTTTGCGCGCTCCACGGCAAGCATGACTGCCGGCGAACACGCTGCGAACGCCAGCACGATGCCAGTTCCGGCCGTGACCCGGCCAACAAGAAGGGCGAACGACACGAACATCGCCGCAATCAAGGTCGTGGACAGGATGAAAGTGTGCGACTGGTCGAGGCCGAGCACGCCCAGCAGGAGCCAGGGACGCAAATACATCAGCGGCCGATGCCACGGGTCGCGTGGACTCTCGTAAAGGGGATCGTAGCCAAGCCGCTCGCTTTCCCAGGCGGCGGTCACATTACGAGCGTCGAAGAATAACGATGGGCCCGGAGGAACACCGAGATACGGCCAGAGATCGACGCCCCATTCGAGACGCCCCGCCGCGATAACTCCTAAATATGTCGCGACAGCGATCATCAATATGAGCCGACCATCAACCTCCGGCTTCCATGTCAGGAGCTGTCGGATGCTTCTCATTGCCGTCGCCGATACACAAAGTACCGGCCGACCAGACCATCGGGCCGATAAGATTTTCGGAGCGCCGCGGCGACGCGCGGACCATATTGGAAGTCGTTCCACCAGAAGTCTACAGTCGGGTCCTCGAGCGACACGACGAGCACAACCAAATCGAAGCGCCGCGCATCGATCCACGAGATGAGTGGATTCACTTGCTCAGGATGCGCACGTTCCAGTCTGGCAAGCATGAATGCATCCATGACGACGGGTTGGCGACCGAGCGCGGTTTCAATTGATGGGTCCTCAGCCAGCACCTGCTCGCCCGGACGTACCATGGCCGCGACGAGGTCGACGGTGCGGTGGGGCACAGCGCCCGCTTTCAGAGTGGCTATTGTGCTTCGCAGGTCGAAACCCACAGTTCGTACAAGGTCCAAACCCGCTGCCCAGATCACAGCAACGCTGACGACGACGGTGAGGACCGCGCCGGTCGGCCGATCGGAACTCGCTGCGGGAGCTGCCACATAGCCAGCTGCGAGCGCCGTGAGAACTGCGAGGTCGAGCAGCTGGTTGAACCCGGTGCCGACATCAGCGAACACAACGAGCAGCAGCAGGATCGAATAAATCAGCGCGACGTGAACAACTGACAGCTGCCGCCAACCGCGCGACAGCAGCGCGCCGAGAACGGCCAGTGGGAATAGGACGACGATTCCCGACGCGTGACCGAGCAGATTGTAGAGAAGCTGGTTCGGGCCTCGCAAAAGGGAAGCCCCTCCCTGAACTCCGGCTAACGAGAATGCGAGCATGTGCGCGGAGAGACCGCCTCCAGTGAGGAGCTCCACGGTCCCCAGAATAAGCGCCGCAACGCCTGCAGACGCGCCTGCAAAGCTCACGGCGTGCCGCCACCGGAGCTGCATGACGAGCCAGGTGGTTATCCCAAGAAACGCCCACACTCCAGTGAGCTTGCTTGCCATCGCCAACCCCGCGAATGCGCCCGCGATCAACAGCGCGTACCGGCCTCGATTGCCGATGACGATTGCCACGGCGCAAACCTGCAGCACGGTGGGGAGGAGGTCTCCGCCAATGGTGGAGCTCGCCTGCAGGCCCGTATCCGTCGCAACGACCACGGCCGCCAACGCAGCCGCGATTGGCCATGGGCACAGGACGCGGCGCAACACGACAATGACGAGCGCCATCAGGGTGATCGTGAGAAGCGCCGCCAGCACCTTGCCGCCGATCAATGGATCGCCAGCGACGGCAGATGCCAAAGCGTTCAGCAGGATCGGCAGCGGCAGGTAGCGCGTACCGGCGTAGTGCTCGCCGTCGAAAATCGGTGGATACAGGCGACCGGTGCGGGCACTCTCGGCCAGCGCCGCCCATGTGCCACCGAGATGGGTGACACGGTAATCGTCAGCCACGTGAAGGGCCGCTAACGCGATCCAGCAGGACAGAATGCCAGTGGCCACGATCCAGAGCGGCACGCGCAGCCAGGGGTGCTCCAGCGGCAGCGCGTCGCGCTCAATGCCATTCACCCACTCAGGCTTCGTCTGCCCTGTAGCCAACGTCAGGTCCCGTCATGGAAATGCTTCGGGGAAACAGATTCGGGGAGTGAGGACGGTGTGACGCCGCCTCGCGCATTCGCGTACGCCCCCCTCATTTCCAGCATTTTGATGCGCGCCAATTCGGGGATCACTTTGAACAGATACGTGAACTGCTGGACCGTCGTGATGTCGTCCTCGAACGTCAGCTGCACCGGAACCTCGGCGACGGGAATGCCGAGCGCGCGACTCCGGACGAAGATTTCGATATCAAAGAGGAACCCGTCTGTGTACAGCTGCTGGAATATCTGCGCGGCCGCGCCGCGTGAAAATCCTTTCAAGCCACTCTGCGTATCGCGCGTCGTCAGCCCGAACAGCAGTCGGACGAGTTTATTGAACGCCATGCCGCCGCGGTGGCGGCGATAGACGTACTTCACCAGCGCATTATTGACGACGTACACGGACTCGGGTAACCGCCTGTTCCCGACAACCAGCGGATGTCCGCTCTCCAGTTTCTCGAGCACCGACAGCAGGTTGCCCTTCGAATACGCCATGTCGACATCGGTAAAGATGATGTACTTACCCGTCGAATTCAGGATGCCGTTTCGAATGGTGTATCCCTTGCCCATGTTCCGCGGGTTGCGCAGCACGATGATCGAAGGGACGCTGGTCTCCAGCCGCCGCAGAATCGGAAGCGACTCGTCCAGACTTCCATCATCGACGATCAGCAACTCGTAGGCGCGATGGATGCTGTCGAGGAACGCGACGAGTTCAAGGAGTCTTTTCTCGAGGTGCCGCGCGGCGTTGTAACAGCCAACGACCAGCGACAGGTGCGTCGTGGCGCGGCGCATCAGCGGTGAGTCGACGTCAGTGGGGGGCAGGCCCTGATTCGACATCGCAATTTACAGCATCACTGATCAACTGCAACGAGCGAGCACAACGAGGGCGTCCGAGCGCCGGCGCAGCCACTCGATGACATTGATGGCACCCACCGCCGGTGCGAGGCAGTACGCCTGAAGCCGACTGATGTCTCCATCATGCGTCAGGCGATCGATGATCGTGCGAATCGGCACCTCCGGCAAGTACTGAAAATCGATCATGGTGAAGCCGTGGCGCAGCAACCAGCGCTGCAGCGAGCTGCGATCGAAGTACACCGTGTGGGGAAACTCGTAGTCAGTCTGCCAGAGTCGGCCCATGAACGTGGCGCCCATCCGCGGAGCCACCCGCGCCACCATGGCAGACACCCGATAATACAAGCCCTCGGTGCTCGGAACCTTGATCACCCAGATGCCGCCGGGAGCCAGAACATCTCTCATCATGCGCGCGAAAGCCGCATGCTCGGCCAGCGGTACATGCTCGAGCACGTCGAGCGTCGCAACCACGTCGGCTGATCCGGCTGGTGGCCGCACCTGTAGCAGAGTTCCCTGTTTCACGACGTTTGAACCGAGTACCTCGCACGCCTTCGCGCACGCGTGCTCGTCAGGTTCGATGCCGGCGACTGCGTAGCCTGCCTCTTTCGCACGGAGCAGGAGAGACCCGAAGCCGCAGCCCACGTCCAGCACACGGGCTCCGGGACCTTTGTAGGCGGCGAGGAACGCCAGGATTTTGGATGATTGCTCGTGTCGAAGTGCGCCAACAGATGTGAGATACGCACGCAGATCAACGTTTGCGTACTGGCCCAGCTTCGGTTTGCGGCGCGTCATCTCACTGAGAATCAGGCCGCAGGACCTGCACGTATGCGTATGCAGGAAGTCAGCGAGGCGACGATCTGCAAAGGTGCTGCCTCCGCACGCGGGACAGCACCGTTCCACGTGCGCGTCCGGTCGTGCAGCATCTGGGGCCAGCGCGTTCATCGTCTCAATCTTGATGGCGGCCTTCCGCAGCGGCGAGGAGCTCGCCATGAGCGCTACTCATCGCAGGCTTCTCTAAGAGGAAGTTACCAATCGCCAGCGCGTCCATGCCGCTTCCATAGAAGCAGCGGAGAGCGTCCGTGGGGCTGCACACGATGGGCTCGCCCTTGACGTTGAAGGAGGTGTTAAGCACCCCGGGCACGCCGGTCCGACGACGGAAACCTTCAATCAGTGACCAGAAGAGTGGATTGACCTCGCGCCGTACCGTCTGAGGTCGTGTGGTGTTATCCGCGGGATGAAGAGCGCCCGCGATCTCCGACTCTCGTCCGGGGAGAACCTCAAAGGCCATCACCATGAAAGGCGCATCGACAGCGTCGACGAGATAGTCGGTCGCCTTCTCGGCGAGGATCGAGAGTGCGAACGGCCGCCATCGTTCGCGGAACTTCACCTTGTCATTGACAATGTCCCTCATCGCCGCCTGCCGCGGATCCGCGACGATCGAGCGGCCGCCAAGCGCGCGCGGACCAGCCTCCATTCGCCCCTGGAACCAGCCGACCACCTTCCCCTCGGCGATGAGCCCGGCGGTCGCGTCCGCGATGTCATCGAGTCGTCTGTACGGGACGCCAGTGCGACGTAGCACTGCCTCGATGGCCGCGTCGTCGTAAGCCGGTCCGTACTGAAGATGCTCCATGTCGAAGCGGCAGTCGTCGCCGGCTTCCTCGCTTGCGAGCATCGCTGCTCCCAAGGCCACGCCCGCATCGTATGAGAGCGGCTGCACGAACAGTCGATCGGCCACTCGGGCTCGATGGAGCAGGCCGGTCATCTTGCAGTTGAGTGCGACGCCACCGGCGACGCACAGGTTCCGGCTTCCCGTCTCACGCAGGGCCAGTCGCGCGAGGTGCACTGCGGCTTCCTCGAGGCGCTGCTGGACGGCGAACGCGAGGTCGCGGTGACGCTGAGTGATCTCCTCGCTCGGTGCCCGAGGTGGTCCAAGGCGCTCGACCATCTTGTCACCAAAGAAGCGGCCGTAGCTGCGGCGACCATAGAAAATGAAATACGGATCGAGCCGCACGCCCTCCGGCGTGAGCTCGACGAAATCTTCGACAAATGCGCGCAACGCCGGGTCCGGCTGACCGTAGGGCGCCAATCCCATCAGCTTGACCTCACCTTCGTTCGCATCCCAGCCAAGGTACTCGGTTATCGCCGAGTAGAACCAGCCGAGCGAATGAGGGAGTCCGACGTGACGCACGTCACCAATAGAGCGCCCGTTGCCATGAAATATCGACACGGTGCGGTCTTCGCCGTGTCCATCGAACACCAATATCGCTGCGTCGTTGAGCCCGGAGCAGTAGAAGGCCGTGGCTGCATGACACAAGTGATGGTTGTAGAAGTGCAGCGGAGGGATCGGATCACGAACGAATCCTCCGTCGCGTAGCGCGAGAATCATCCGCTCATGAAGGTTCCAGGGATTCAGGTGCAACAGCGTATGCATCCCTGCGATTGCCGCTGAGCCCATCCCGGGGCGTCCGGGTACCGCCGCCGGAGTCGCTGCGCGCCGCCCCGCCAACCGGCTGCCGACAAACGAGCGTGCCATCGACAGTGGCAGGCGAAACCAGTTGGCATTCGCGTCCCACCCGAAGGCCATTGCGTCCACGCTGCCGAGTGCGATGCCCGCGTCGCGGAGGCACCATGCCATTGCCTGCGCCGGGAATAACCCGCGTGCCTGCTTCACTCGCGCAAAGCGTTCTTCCTCGGCGAACGCGACCAGGCGGCCGTCGCGCAACACACACGCAGCCGGGTGAACCACGTCCGTGGCGCCGAACACCCCGAGCGCATTCATCGTGCTGCCTTGGCCGGCGGCGTCAATGTCGCTCGATCGCCGGCGACCGCGCCGTAAGTACGTAGCAGTTGATCCAGGACCGGGCTGCAAAGAAGTTCTGCTTCACGGTCGCGATTCTCGGAGAGATAAAACGCTTGAAGCTCGGGACGGTCGCTCCAGAGCGACGCCTCATCGTGGCGGGCACGACCCGGATGGAAAAGTATCTCCACCCTTCCGGTCGTGCGTGAGCGACGCAAGTGGTCCAGCGCTGCACGCACGTGCGCCAGGCTCATCGCCCCTGTTCCAAGCACCCCGATAAATGCCTCAGTCGTTTTCAGAGACCGCGACTCGAGCGCTCGTGTGGCCTGATAAGAAAGCAGGCGCAATACGACGTTTTTAGCCACATTCACCATTGCCGGTCGTGGGGCTCCGGCCACGAGCGGCCAATAGAGCGGTTCCCGCGGCAGACGAATGGTATCAATCGGATACACATCGCACAGAGAGAGTAGCTCACTGAACACGGGAGGGAGGAGATGGTAGTGCACGTGCCCGTCGACTGACAGCGGCCCTCGATCCGAAAAAGATGTCAGGAAGCGCTCGATCTGTCGTTGCATTTCCACTCGAAGTTGAGCACGCAACCGTGCGGCGCTTTTGGCCGCCAGTCCGTGTGCCCACAGTGCAGCGAACCCTCGACAGAATCGGCCGCGGCTGTCGACCAGCAGATCGAGCTCTCCGGGTGGCGAAAGGGGCGTTCCCTCGAAGAAATTCAGATGCAAGCCGACGGCGAGGTTGGGACGACACCGGAGTGCGTCGACGGCATGTTCCCAGCCGGCGCCGTTGACGACGACGCTGGTACGGCGGAGCCACCCACGGTCATGGCAGGCCACGATCGCGTCGGTTATGCCGTCGGACAGACCGCAGTCGTCAGCGTGAAGAATCGCAACGAGCTGCGATGGACCGCCGGTGGCAGATGATTGAACCAGCGCTCCGCACCTCCCGCATTATGATAACGAGCCGGCGACGGATCACGGCATCACGGCAGCGGGCTCGGCAGGGGAGCAGAATGGCTCAGTATGACCGCCGAAGGCGGTGTTGATGCCGCTTGTCTCGGTGGTGGTTCCAAGCCACAACCGCGCCCGGCTCCTCAGGCGCACGCTGCGGTCTATTCTCGCTCAGCACCTGACCGATCTCGAGGTCGTATTGGTCGATGACGGATCGACCGACGAGACCCCGCAGATCACAAACGGGGCCGACCCGCGCATCGTGGTGATTCGCAATCAGGAGCCGGGCGGCGTGAGCGCCGCCCGCAATCGCGGAATCGCCGCGGCGCGCGGTGAGTGGATTGCCTTTTGCGACGACGACGACCTCTGGTCGCCGGACAAGTTAAGCCGTCAGCTGATGGCCGCCGAGCGGACTGGTGCCGGCTGGGTCTACAGCGGTGATGTGAACATCGATGACAAACTCCACGTCCTGAGCGGCGGCCCGCCCAACGACCCCCAGGACGTCATGGCTCTGCTCCCTCGCTGGAATCCGATTGCCTCCGGTGGCTCGAACGTCGTGGTGCGCTCGAAAGTCCTGGCGGCCGTCGGCGGCTTCGATCCGACGCTCCGGCGCACCGAGGATTGGGACTTGTGGATTCGCATCGCGCGCACGGGTCCACCGGCCTGCGTTCGGGAACCGCTGGTCGCCTATCGGTTTCACCCGGGAAACACGGTGATTGATCCCTCGGAAATGGTGCACGAGGCCCGACGGCTGGCCCTTCGATATAGCATCCCGGTAGACGAACCTGCGATGCAGCGTCGAGCTGCCTGGTCAGCGCTCCGCACCGGGCGGCGTCTGCTGGCGGTCCGGCATTATGCGAGCGCAATCGCCAGCGGCGATGTCCGCTCCATTGGCCGTGCGGTCGTGGCATTGGTCCATCCTGCCGTAGGGAGCGATCGCCTGTTCCGCTTCGTAGCCAGTGATTCCGCCTGGATCGCCGAGGCCGAACGCTGGCTCGGAGCGTTCGTGACGGACGTGGAGCCGAACGGTCAATGAGTTCTTTGGCGCGTCGCGTTGCCAACACACTCTTGCGATCGTCCACGGTGAGCGGCGGAGTACGAGCGCTCGCACGGGTCCGTGGACATCGACTTGTGCTCGTCTATCACCGTCTGGGACCGTCGGCCCCACCCGGCTGCGCGGTTGTTCCGTCGGTACCTGTGGATGTATTCAGAGCGCAGCTGCAGGCGCTCTGCGAGGTCGTTGACCTCGTGACGATCGATGAAGTCCTCGCGTTCAACTCGCGAGCGGGTGACCGGAAACGACCTGCGGTTGCGTTGACCTTCGACGACGATTTGCCGAGTCACGTCGAGCACGCATTGCCCGTGTTGCGCGAACTCGGTGTACCCGCCGCGTTCTTCCTCTCAGGACGCCTCCTGCATGGCCTTGGACCCTATTGGTTCCAGCAGCTCGAAGCGCTGCTCGTCGCCCACGGTACGCGGCGAACTGCGGCGCTGCTGCGTGTGCCCGAGGCCCACGCTGGAAGCCTGGCGCAGATCTGCCAGGGAAATGTAGACCTGCAGCGCCGCGTGAGTGAGCTGGCGGCCGGCGTCTCCACTCCCGCTGTTCTCGAACGTGACGCCATTGCGTCGTTGGGCGCAGCGGGCATGACCGTTGGCTTTCACACCGTTGAGCACGATGTTTTGCCTGACCTCGATGATCCGGCCCTCGAGAGTGCCGTGTCGCGCGGCCGCGAGGATCTCGCCGCCGTCGCGCGTGCCGCAGTCCGCTACTTCGCCTACCCTCACGGCAAAGCCGACACACGGTCCGCTATGGCGGTTCGCCGCGCCGGATTCAGTGCCGCTTTCACGGGCAGACCGCAGCCGGTGCGAGAAGGCAACGACGTGCACCGTCTTGGACGTTGGGAACCCGGGCCGCTCGGAGTGGACGATCTGCTCGTCACTTTGGCGGTGCGTCTCCACCGCGCCAGCCCTCCGTCGCCGTTACGGTCACGATGATGGATGTCAGTGTGGTGATCCCGACTCGCGATCGCCCCGGGCTCCTCGCGCACACACTGAAGACCGTCCTTTGGCAGGAGGACGTGGATGTCGAGGTGCTCGTGGTAGACGACGGTACTGGATCGGGCACGGGAGCGACGCTTGAACGGCTGGGGGACAGCCGTGTCCACTTGCTGCGCAACAGCGGGCCGCCGGGAGTGAGCGGTGCTCGCAACAGCGGCATCGCGGCGGCCAGGGGCCACTGGATTGCATTTCTCGATGATGACGATCTGTGGGCACCGGGCAAGCTCAAAGCCCAACTCTCGGTTGCGGAAGGAGCCGGCGCTGCCTGGGTCTACGCTGGCGATGTGACGGTCGATGAGAACCTGCATGTACGAGCGGGGCTGCCGCCGCCGGCGCCGGAACAGGTTGTCGGGGATCTCCGGCGGTACAACGCGGTGCCCGCGGGCGCATCCAACGTCGTGGTGCGTCGCGACGTGCTCGACGCAGTCGGTGGCTTCGACGCCGGGCTGCGCACCAGCGAGGATTGGGATCTCTGGCTGCGCCTGGCTGCTACCAGCCTGCCGGCCTGGGTGCCGCGCCCACTCGTGGCCCTGCGGACTCACCGTGGCATGGCTTCACGTGCCGTCGACCAGATGTTGGCTGATATCGAGATCATCGCCCAGCGGCACGGCATTCCGGTCGATCGTGCGCGGCATGAACGTTGGGCAGCATGGATGTGTCTCGAGGACGGACGGCGCGCAGTCGCGCTGCGCCACTATGCGCGCGCGGTGATGGCCGGGGACTTCATTTCACTGGGCCGTGCAGCGATGGCGCTGATCGATCCTCAAGTCACTCGTCGTCGTGGGCCATCGCAGGATGACAAGTGGATCCTGGAGGCGCAATCGTGGTTGGCCGCGTTGCACTCTCCCGTCTATCGCGGCAACCAGAGCGAGCACTTACAGTGACAATCGGATGCTGACGAATTCGGCGAATCCGGTGCCTGTGGGAAACGTCGGACCCCAGCCAGAATTCTCTGGGCGCGTTATTTTGGTTGTTGCAGTGGTCGCGTTCGTCGCGATCGCGATCCCGGTCGTGTGGCGCGGCGCTCCGCTTGCCGACGACTTCAACAACTGCGTCGCGCCGACCGAGCTGGGGCTCGATGGATTCGTTGCGGCATCGTGGCAGCAGTTGGGCGCGATCAGACCGGCGCGCATATTGGAGATCCTCCTCGCCGCGAGCGTGTGCGGCTCGCTCCCGTTTGGCGTCGCGATCCTGGTGCCATTGCTGCTCACGCTCTCGCTGGCGCTGCTCGTGCGCGGGACCTTGCGCGACCTCGGCACTCCGGAGCCATGGGCGAACGTTGGAGGCGCGCTTTGGCTTCTTCAGCCGCTTGGAACCGAAGCGGGACTATGGCCCGCCGCTCTTCACGTACCTCTCGGTCTTGTACTCGCGCTCGTAGCCGTGCGCTTGTACCGACGCGGTCGCCTCGGGTGGGCCGCCGTCGCAAACCTGGGTGCAGCAATGTCTGTCGAACAGGTGATCTTTCCCTTGACACTCGCTGCATGGCTGGTCACCCCACCCGGCAAGCGCCCACGTGCGGCGATCGCAAGTGGCGCGGTCATTGCTGCCGTCGTTGCCAGCGTTCTGCTGTGGCCCGGTGCGAACCCGCGCCTCCGCGTCAGTCTGCTCGAACGGATTGCCGGACTGACGGCCGACCCTTTTTTCTATGTCGGGTTTCCCGCTGTGGGTCTCGGGTTGCACTCCATCCCGCTCGCGATCTGGTGGGCGCTGCCCTGGAGCCTGCTCGTTTTAGCCGCTGGAGCGGTCGTCGGATGGTGGATGGGTCCTCACTTGACGACGGCAAGCCGGCCGGTTGGTCGTCGTGAGTTGTTCACGGGTTTCGTCGCTGTCGTCGCAATCGTCGTGCTCTCGAATATCGTCGTTGTCTTCGCCGTGCCTCAGCAAGGTTCACCGCGCGTATTCGCACCAACGTGGCTCGTGCTGGCTATCGCCGCCGGTGCAACTGGTGCCTCGGTTCGATGGCGTCGTCCTCGTCTGCTTGGAACGATCGGCGGGCTCTTCGCGGCGGGCGCTGTGTTGTCACTCATGCTCAGTGTGTCGGTTCGCCTGCGCAGTGCAGATTTCACGGCGCGGGCGG
>Ga0207688_10001658_pt1 | contig 11771 bp, 8 predicted proteins | sample KBSMiscanthusM4_FD_184296 | JGI IMG/M metagenome (GOLD analysis project Ga0207688, IMG submission 184296) | Miscanthus rhizosphere microbial communities from Kellogg Biological Station, Michigan, USA - M4 (SPAdes) (version 2) | ecosystem: Host-associated > Plants > Roots > Rhizosphere ...
GACAAGCGGGTGCCGGCGGATGGTTCGCCGAAGGCGAACCGTCATGGCTGGTCGCCCGCAGGAATTGGCTGACCACCAACTGTGAGTGCACCCTGGATCGGTCGCCGTGGACGAATGATTCCCCGCTGCGCGTCTTCCTCAACCGCCTTGTCTTCCGCGCGCTCGCCGCCAAGCCCCTGGAGGACTGCCAGGTTGCCCTCATGGCATTCGTACGGAAGCACCTGATAGCCTTCCGGTGACGTGTAGGGAATCGAGATCGTGTAGGGGCGCGTGTAGGTCTTCGGATCGCTGATAGTCGCCTCGTAACGCAACAAGTCCTCTTCAACGCGCGTGATGCGCTCGACGATCTTCAACTCGGTGCTCGCGAGCACGTTGTTGCCGGGCGTCGTGGCCTTGCCGTTGAAATTCGTCGTCTCGATGACGAGCGTATCGCCTTCCCAATGCCCGCGCGAGTCACCCAGGTACCCTCGCACGCCATCGCCCACGTGTGGACGGCCATCGAGAGGGATCACACGCGCCTCGTGGATCATCTCGGACATGATCACGGCGTAGCCAGGTGCCTGAACGATGCGATAGCCGTTGCCGTAGATCTTCGGCGTCATCGATCCCACGACGCCAAGGGTCACGCAGCGATCGTACAAGGTGAAATCGGCCGGGCTGTTGAGTGGACCATTGCCATAGGTGCCTTGCGGCGTGCGTCGCTGCTCGGCCCCGGCCACGAGCGCCGGCGCGCGGCCGTTCGGCGGATCGACAATGAGCGAGGTCTGACGGAAGGATCTGGTCAACCAGGAGTTGTCGTTGCGGAACGAGCCGACGGCGTTTTCCGCGCGCGTACGCGTGTCCGTGTCCCGCTTCACCTTGTCGGCATACTCCTGATCGGTCAGCTCGGCTTTCGTTCCAAGCTCCGCCGGTCGCTGGAGCGGAATGCCAAACGCCGAATCTCCCGACCACACGGCCTGCAGATCCGGATCACCCCATGGAGTCTTGTCAGGTGTCCATGTCTTGCCAGTCGTCGCCGGGGTCGCAGCGTTCGCCGTCTTGCTGTCGCGCGTCTGCGCGGGCAGGCTCGACGCGGTCAGCAGGACGACCAACGCGAATGTCACGGAGAATCGGACGCTCATGACGCTTGCTCCTTCCTTGTGTAGCCGGGGTGGAATTATCGCTCCATCGTCAGAAAACGCCCAACTCCCAAAGCCCAACTCCCAACTCCCAACTCCCAACTCCCAACTGTGGGATTGGGAATTGGGAGTTGGACGTTGGGAGTTGATCCGCAGCACAGTCCAGATTGCAACATCACCTGCACTGAAAACCGCAACCAATATCAAGCAGCGCTTTGAATTGCACCCTAGAGTGTAAGAAGTGAAGCCTGATACACGCTCTTACTATGCCCGCGCCATTCAGACCGCTATCGAGCACATCGCCTCGCACCTGGACGATGCGCTCGAGCTGGAGGCGCTGGCGCGTATCGCCTGCCTGTCGCCGTTTCACTTTCATCGAGTGTTCCGCGGCATGGTCGGCGAGACCCCGCTCGAGCTGACGCGCCGGCTGCGCCTCGAGCGCGCGGCATGGAAACTGAAAGACAGGCAGCGGGCGATTACCGAGATCGCCTTCGACGCTGGGTACGAGACGCATGAGGCGTTCACGCGCGCGTTTCGCTCCGCCTACAGCACACCGCCGTCGGGCTTCCGGTTGAGAAAGTACCCGCGCATCGAGATCGCCGCCGCCTGCGGCATTCACTTCACGACAGACGGCGTGATACCGGCATTCATTCCACGAGACTCTGGAGGACTCACCATGAACGTCGAAATCAAGAACATGCCAGAACTTCGGGTAGCAACCGTGCGACACGTCGGCCCCTACAACCAGATCCCCAAGGCGTTCGAGCGCCTCGGCGCCATTGCTGGTCCAGCCGGCTTGATTGCGCAATCGAGTGCGATGATCGCCATCTACCATGACGACCCCGAGAGCACGCCGCAGGAACAGCTTCGATCCGATGCTGCCCTCGCTGTTCCTGAGGACATCACATTGCCAGAAGGCCTCGTCGAACAACACATCGCAGGAGGACGGTACGCGAAGACGATTCACGTCGGCCCGTACGAACAACTCGGTGACACGTGGGCACGGTTTCTCGGCGAGTGGGTTCCGGCGAGCGGCAATCGTATCGGCGACGGCGTGAGTTACGAGATCTATCAGAACACGCCCGCGCAGGTCCCTGTGCAAGAGCTGCGGACGGAACTCTACGTGCCGCTTGCGTAAGATTCAAACTCCTAACTCCCCCTTCGCAACTTCCAACGTGAAACGTTTTGGGAGTTGGATGTTTGGAAGTTGGGAGTTGACAGGGTTTTGAATAGCTAACGCACGATCGTCGTGGGCGGTATCGTGCCTGGTTTGGGCGTGCCGAGCCCCTTGAACAGGAAGCGTTGGAACCGGCGCGCATCGAAGTTCTCGCCGACGTAGATGTTCCCCTTGCTGTCGACGGCGATCGCATGCGGGACGTTGAGCGATCCGCCCCACAGCCCCTGCTGGCCGAAACGGGCGATCACCTGGAGCGTGCTGCGATTCAGGATCCAGACGTGATGGTTGGCGCCGTCAATCATGTAGAGGAAACGCTGCTCCGGATCGGGCGAGAGCGCGAAGCCCGATGCGGCCCCTTGCAGCAGCGTCCTCTTCGAGATGAACGCTTCCTTGACGAACGTGCCATCTTTTCTGAAGACCTGAATGCGATTGTTCGGACGGTCTGCGACGTAGACGAAGCCGTCTTTCGAGATCGAGATGTTGTGCGGCAGTCGAAACTGCTGCGCCGGAGGGGCATCGGGATCGTACGGCCCGAGATCCATGTCACTCGGTTTGTTTCCGTATGCGCCCCACATGCGCTTGAACGCGAACGTCTCGGCGTCCAGGACGATGACGCGACGGTTGCCGTAGCCATCGGCCACGTACACCTCGTTGCTGGCGGGATCGACGACGAGATTGGCAGGGCCGCGCATGTTCGCGGTGTCCGCGCTTCCTTTGCTCATGCCTGCCTTGCCAAACTGCCGGAGGAACTTTCCCTGCCTGGTGAAGGTCAGGAGCTGATGATCCTTGGCGCCGTTTCCCGCCAACCACACGATGTCCTTGTGATCGACGAAGACACCATGCTCGGACTGCGGCCAGTCGTAGCCCGCACCGGAACCTCCCCACGAGTTCACCAGCTTTCCTGTCTGATCCAACTCGAGCACCGGAGGAGCCGGGATACAGCAGTCTGCCTTCGGCGGCTTGTCATCCGACCCTGAGAACCGCTCGTTTGTCAGCAGTGTTCCGGGACGCTGCACGACGTATAGATGATCCTGGCGATCGACGGCGAGGCCACCTATCGGTCCGATCGCCCAGTTTTCCGGCAGCGGCTTGGGAAACGTCGGGTCATATTCAAAGATCGGCACCTGCGCGCTCTGTGCCCGGCCAATCAGATCGTCATCGTCACCTGTTGTCCCGAACACCGCGAGTGCGAGCAGACAAATCGATCCTCGAATGATTCGATTCCGATCCATTGCGACCCCGTTCAGTGAATCCGCGACGACACGCGCGGTGCGGCCGCATTATTCGCCGAACGGGGGACTCAACGCCAGGCGCGTGGTTTACTCGCTCGACGACTCCTCCTGCGCATTAGGCAGCGAGTCTCGTACCAATGCGCTTGGTCCGGCTCATCCTGTAGAGGCTCGGCGCCTCGTTGGAGCGTCTTTTGAAATAGGTGGCCGTGATCCACCTGTTCCAAAGGGAGAGCCCTATGGTCACAACACACGTGGCAGCCGTCTCTGCCACTATCCTCATGCTCATCGGATTCACGCCCATCGCTGCCAGCCAGACCGCATCGACACGCGACGAGTCTCGAGCGGGTGTGCAGCACACGACGGATGACGTTCACGTCGCCGCCCGTATCGTGCACGTGCAAGACCACGTGGACGGCGACGTCGCCGCTGCTGGTGCGGAAGTGACGATTGATGGCCCCGTTAACGGTTACGTAATGAGCGCCGGTAGAGCGGTCACGATCGGGGGACGCGTGGGCAACGATGTCTGGGCGGCCGGGGAGACAGTCACCGTGGACAACACAATCGGCAACAACGCCATGCTTGCCGGTCGTGATGTGAGCGTCGGCCCCAAGGCCGTGATCGGCCACGACGCGCGACTCGCTGGAAACACTGTCACGGCGCAGGGTCGAGTCGAGCGCAATCTCCGGATCGGGGCCGGGACGGCTCGCATCGGCGGCGAGGTTGGAGGGACAGTCGATGCGCGCGCGGAGAACGTGAGCATCTTGCCGGGCGCCATGATTCGAGGCGACCTGTTCGTGCGCGCCAATCGACCTCCCGACATCTCGCCGCAGGCGCAGATCCTCGGCCAGGTTCACTATGAAGACGTCAACGCCACGCGCTGGGCGACGTGGCCGGCGACGTGGCTCTTCAGCTTCATGGCGTTGCTCATCCTGGGGATCGCGGCACTGATCTTCGCGCCCGCATGGCCGGCGCGAGTGGCGGGCACGATGCGCGCGCGCACCGGGGCATCCGTTCTGAGCGGAATTTTCGTGCTCCTCGTGATTCCGATCGTCGCGGCGGCGCTGGCCGTAACCGTCGTCGGGCTTCCTCTCGCGCTCGTTCTGTTCGCGTTCTACATCGCGATGCTGTTGCTCGCCGGCGTCTTCGTGTCCTACCGCACCGGCGACTGGTTGCTGACGCACCTCCACCGGATGCAGTCATCGGTCTGGGTTCGAATGATCCTGGGCGTGCTCATCATCTCGATCGGAATGACGCTGCCGGCAGTTGGATTGGCCGTCACGGCCATCGTTCTCATCCTTGGCGCCGGCGCGCTGGTGCTGGAGCGACGCTCGGGGCGAGGGCATGCACACTCGCTTGTATAGCTACGGTGCGACGGTGCGAGGTGCGAGGGGGCGAGGGTGCGGTCCGAAGGGCGAGGATCAGATCCGAGGGTCCGAACGTTCCGCCGTTTGATGCACATCAGGTGTGACGAGCCGCCGGAACTGTGTCGCGCGCGAGACCTTCGCACCGCCGCACCGGACCTTCGCACCCTCGCACCGGACCTTCGCACCGTCGCACTGGACCTTCGCACCCTCGCACCTTCGCACCGTCGCACCGCTCTACGTCGATCCGCGATCATAGGGCACGCGTGTCGCGGGATCGAGCTTGGGAGGGCGACGTCCTTGACGGATCGCGCCGGCGATCGCTGTGTACTCCAGTTCCTCGCCGCTGGCGGCGCAGCGCAACATGAGCCCGCCGCGGCTCATGTCACCTCGGCCAATGAAGGCCGGAGGAAACAGCAGCCGATCGCCGAAGATTGGCAGCAACACTTCGACGTACTTGCCGGAAGCGATGCTGCCGAGCAGCACGACGTCGCACTCGGGTCCGAGGCTCGCGCTTAACGCGCGAGCGCCCTGCTCGAGCGGGCGACGATAGTGCGGATTGCTGAGGTCAATCGGCTCGCCGGCAAATGCTTGAATGGATTCTCGAGTGACGGCCACGTCGGCCGCACGCAGACCCGCGTTGGGCGTGATCACCAGCACGCCGCTGGCGACGAATCGATCCGCGGGATCCGGTGGGCAACTGAATCGTCGTGCGTACGCGAGCTTGCCGCGAAAGTAGAGCCCGCTGACGAAGCTGAAGACGTCGCCGAGCGGAGCGCCGGCCGGCGTGCGCAACTGCTCCGCCAGCGCGAACCGAGCTGCCTCGGACACGACACGGCGGGCTCGGATGCCTCCGCAATTGGCCGGCGATAAAAGAAATACGCGGTGTCTCAGCAAGGTCGTTTGGGAGTTGGGAGTTGGGAGTTGGGAGTTGCAAATTGATCGTCTATTGAAGCAAGTCGAACTGCCGTACGTACTTTACGATGAACGCGCGGTTGATCGGGCCGAGCCCCAGCAGACTCTCAGTATCGTTGTACACCATGAAAAGACCTGTACCCGCGGTTTCCAGGACGTGGAACCTCAGGTTGGTCGACCACCGGCTGGTTCGATCGTTGTACTGCACAAGGCTCTGGACGAAGACAGAAGGCGTGAAGTTGTAGGTCACGCGCATGTTTCCCAGATTCGTATCGAAAGCGCCTTCCGGCAGATCGATCGAGCGGTAGGCCCACGTCGCGTCGATCGCGAAGCGGCCGCCGTCGCGAATCACGACCTGGAGCGTAGGGCTGTTCTGATTGCCAGTCAGGAACCGGCCTACATTCCATTCTCCTTCCGCTGACAGCCACTTGCGTTGATCGGTATTCGCCCGCATCCGGAAGCGCAGCCCGCCATGATCGCCAACGGGGACGATCACCCCCGGGTAGATCTGGAAGGGCTCGCGGAATCCTTCCCACGTCCCGTTGACCGCCGTGTCGATGCGGTTGCCGTTCTCCCAATCCCAGTGATTGTCGGCGTGGAGCTCGGCCCGATTCAGGCCGCCATCCAGGTAGTTCCAGCGCGTGTATTGCACGTGAGGCTGCCACTCGCGAAATCCCCAGTCGCGAATCGTCTGCTGCCGCATCGTGAGGTGATACCGGCCGTGGATGCGGCTATAGCCATCCTCGTTCTCGAGAAATCCAACCTCGGGATTGAAGTCCTCTCCGGTGCGTCCGTACTGCCAACCAACGCGGTGCGTCCCGTTGTTGTATTCGGAGTCGACGTTGTATGCGTAGTCGCGACCGCTGAGACCGGGTGTTTCCGTCCGCGCTGCGAAGCCTGCCATTGTGAAGTACTCGCCAACGCCGAGTCGCCCGTCCGCACCCCACGTCCGGTTCCAGTCGTCAGACGTCGAGAGACTCCCGGTGCCCGACCGGTTGACGAACATTGCGCCAAGGCCGGAGCGGTTCGGTAGCTCGCGGCTGACGCGCATCACGGAAAAATTGTTGGCCGGCACCAGCCGGACGTCTTCGGTCTGCATGTTCAGCACGCCGACATTGAACCCGCTGATCTTGCCGGTCAGACGCCCACCCGCGATGATCGGTACGATGGCGCCGTTTTCATCGAGACCGATCCGGCGGCTGAAGAACAGATCAAGTTCGTTGCCCTTACCGATCGTGAAGAGACCGGAGTTCTCGAGGAAGAAGGGACGCTTCTCGGGGAAGCGCAAGTTGAAACGCGAGAGGTTGATCTGCTCGGTGTCGACCTCGACCTGGGCGAAGTCGGTGTTGTAGGTCAGGTCGAGGTTGAGGCTCGGCGCCAGCCCGAACTTGGCATCGCCACCGAAGTCACCATCCCTTTTCGTTGTCGCGCCAGGAAGGAAGTTCCGATCCGCGGAGCCAACGACGTACGGAAGGATCTTGAAATTGCGGGGCGTCTCGAGCTCGAGGCCCCGCAGTTCGCCCGCAGACGACAACCGCCCAAGGTCGTACACGCGCTCGAGCGGCGACCAGTACGTTCGTTCGCGCGTCCGTTGAATCGTGCGACGGAAATTCACGCCCCAGGTCTGCGGCGCCGGTCCGTATCGCAGCGTGCGCAGCGGAATCCGGAACTCGGCGTTCCAACCCGTCGGCGACATGCTGGTGCGCACGTCCCAGCTTCCATCCCAGTTCGACTCCTGGTCGCCCTGGTCGCGTACCTGCGCGTCGTACTGCACGCCAGCCACGTTCGTACCGAAGACGAATCCGTTCTGTCGATCGTGAAAGGTGTCGAAGATCAGCTGGAACGAGTCCATCTCTTCGAGATTGGCATCGCGCCGTGTTTCCGTCGTAACGATCAACGAGGGATCGCGGTCGTGCAGGGTGACGCCGATGTAGATCGCCTCGTTGTCGTAGAGCAGACGGACCTCGGTGCTTTCGGAGCCGGGCAGTCCCTCTAGTGGCTCTGCTTGCACGAAGCCGCCCAAAGTCGAGGCTCCCTGCCACATGTCTTCATTGAGCAGCCCGTCTATCGCCGGGGGCTCGCTGACCTTTGTCGCGGTCGCGATCAGGCGTGGACCGGGAACGTTCAACGGTAGAGGCGACGAAGCGGGTAACTGAGCTGATGCCGGCATCAGTCCGACGACGGACACAGCGATAGCGAGACCCGAAATACGTAGACGGAAATATGCCATGCGGATAGCTATCCATTATGGACGAGGTGCAGTCACGGACGAGTTGTGGCTGGTCGTGCTTGACACAGGTTTCAGCGTAGAACGAAATCGGAAGAGGGCATGTTTACCGCCCGATGAGATGGCAGAGGAGACAGCTGATGTCGATCACACAGCGCATCGCACCGTGCCTATGGTTCAACGATCAGGCTGAACAGGCCGCGTCTTTCTACGTGTCCGTCTTCAAGAACTCGAGAATCGTCCGCGTGTCGCGCTACAGCGAGGCGGGCCGCGAGATTCACGGACGGCTTCCCGGATCGGTGATGGTCGTCTCGTTCGAATTGGACGGACAGTCGTTTACCGCCCTCAACGGCGGTCCCGTCTTCAAGTTCACCGAGGCGATCTCGCTGCAAGTGAACTGCGACACCCAGAAGGAAATCGACTACTACTGGGAGGCCTTGTCACACGGTAGCGATCCCGCGGCGCAGCAATGCGGCTGGTTGAAGGATCGCTACGGTCTGTCGTGGCAGGTCGTACCGACGATGCTGCAGGAGCTGATGAAGGATCACACCACCGAGACCGCGCGGCGCGCGACGGAGGCGATTCTCCGTATGAAGAAGATCGATATCAGCGAGCTCGAGCGCGCGGTGTCGGCAGGGACGCAGTCCTAGGAGTTGGAAACGGCGTCGGTCGACGCGTCGGGTGCTGCGTCTGAGAAATGTTGACGACCTGGGGACTCGTCGATTGATCGGTCACATGCGCCGCGGCTGCTTCCACCAGGCGTTGATGCGGTGAGCTGAAGACACTGGCGCGCGTCGAATACAGGGCAATGACGGCTCGATGGCCATCGGGGCCGTCAACGGGGACGGCGAGGGCGCTGCGCAGCTCCCCGGCCTGTAAATCGAAAAGATCGAGAGCGGCGTCGGCGTTGATCATCGCCTGCCCCGACGCGGCCACCCATCCGCTCATCCGCTCACCGACCGGAATGGCAAGCCCCTCGAGATGTTGCGCGTGCGATCCGCTGACATGCCTAGCGACGATCTGTTCCTCTGTCTCATCCGCGACAAAAACAGCGACGGCATCTACACCCGGCAGCTCACACAACGCAGCGGCCAGCGTCGGCCAGCGGCGCTGGCCAATTGTGACGCGCGATAGCGTGGCCCCGAGTTCGAGCGCCACCTGCATATCGCCAAACGCCTCCGTAGTGCCCGTATTGGACGACGCTTCGCTCGAAGGCGCCGCGTGGGCCTGCGCGTCAACGTCATCGGGGACCGGATCGGCCGGCGTCACGGCGCCGGATTCACACATCTGATGGAACATGTCGACGACCGCCGGGTCGTACATCTTTCCCCGCCGCGCGTCGATGATTTCGAGCGCTCCTGCCATCGACAGGGCACGCCGATAGGGACGATTCGAAGTCAGGGCGTCGAAGCAGTCCACGACGGCGAGGATCCTCGCACCAATCGGAATCTCACTGCCCTTCAGCCCCTCGGGATAACCGGTTCCGTCCCAGTTCTCGTGATGGTAACGAACGATCGGCACGAGGGGATACGGGAAGTCCACTTCCGAGAGGATCTCGGCACCAATACGGGCGTGCGATTTCATTCGCTCGAACTCCGCGGGCGTCAATCGGCCAGGCTTGTTGAGAATGTGTTCCGGTATCGCCAGCTTGCCGACATCATGCAGCAGGGCCGCCGCCTCGATCGCGCGGAGCTGGCGATCGTCGTTGACGCCAAGGCGCCGGGCGAGCGCGAGTGCCGCACCTTGCACTCGACGAATGTGATCATGGGTCACACCGTCCTTCGCATCGACCGCGCGTGCCAGCGCTTCGATCGTCGACAGGTGCAGGCGACTGACTTCGGCCAGGTGATGCAGCTGGTCGGCGACACGGCCCGTCGCATTGCGATAGGCGAAGTGCAGAATCGCCGCGAGCAGCAGCGGGAGCGCAAGAATCACCATCCCATAGGTCCCGAGCTGCAGCGCGAAGACAACGAAGGCGGCGCCGAGCCCGCCGCCGATGAATGTGAACCAGAGATCCTGAAAGTATTTCCGCCAGATCGAAATGACGTTCGCTCGCTCCTTCAGCGAGACGATGACGGCAATGGCAAATGTGTTCAGGAAGAAGTAGAGCGCCGCAAACGCGAGCAACCATGGGCCAACGACGTCAAGGCCGAGCGGCTGCATGTAGAGTGGCTGGATCCCTGACGCGCGAAAGAACACCACTGCCGAAATCCACATGGCAACTGGCGGCGCGGCCGCGTTGAACAGAAACTTCTCCAGCGTCAGCCCTGTCGTCCGTCTCAAACGCGCGGAAATCACCAGGGTGTCGATCGCCACGACCGCCGTTCCCGCCGCCGGGCCGAAGACGACCGCGGCCGTGAGCGTGAAAACATCCGAGATCGAGAAGTTCACGGAAACCGCCGGAATCTTGAGGACAGCCGATCCGCTGATCAGTGTCAGCGCGACAACTGCCCACCACTGCAACGGCGGCTGAATGCTGCTTAGCGTCCACACCGACTGAGCGAGAACGAAACACCCCGCGACGAACACCGCGACGACGTACAGGCGCGCGTACATCGTGCGGGAGTGCGCCGTGGGATGAAGCCCCGCAGCGTTGCCCGCCGGTATGTCGCGAATTGCAGCACGTTCTGCCGGTGTTTGCTGTGTCACTCGCACGCCCTCACGATGCGTGTCCCACTTCGATCACTGCGTTTGTTCCACCGCAAGACATCGAATTACGTCTGTCGCCGACGCTGGCCGCACAACCCGCTCGCATTCAGCGACTTACTTTCTTGATCAGCCAGGGTGCGAATCTTGCTCACTGGTCAACTGCAAGTTGTCTACCGGTTTGGTGTGGGTCGGTTACAGAAACGGAGCCAGGCGCGAAGCGCTTGGCCGCATGGAGGCTTAGAGATGCGTCACTCGATGCTCGCCAGCCCTGGCTCGGGCATGCGAATCAGGTCTGTGCGCGTGCGACTCGCGGCGGCGTTGCTCGTCGCGGTTGTTTCGTACCCCGCGGTGAATCATGCGGGAGGCGGCGCGCCAAAAGACAAACCGACCAAGCTCGATAAGGTGTTGCGGAAGGCAGCCGACGCCGGAGACAAATCGGCACAGCGTGTCATCGTGCGCACGCGGAAGGATCATTTGTCAGATGTCGCCGATCGCCTGAAGCGACATGGCGATAACGTCGAGTCAGAGCATCCCCGGCTCAATTCGTTCACGGCGACCGTGCACGGGGAGGATCTGCGCGTACTCGAGGCCGACCCCGATGTGGAAGGTCTGTCGGTCGATGCCATCATCTCCGCCGATGGTGAGGCAGCGTCTGACACCGGGCAAACGGCTGCAGTGGTTGACAGCCTGCTCGCGTCGACGCTCGGTCTGGACGGCACGAGCTACGATGGCGACAAGGTCAGCATCGCCGTGATCGATTCCGGTCTCGAGAAAAGCGGCGACCTCGATGGCGGCCGCGCGGATCGTTTTTTTGATTTCACCGGTGACGGACGCGCGGCGCATCCGTACGACGACTACGGGCATGGCACGCACGTCGCCACGCTGATCGCCGGCGAGGGCAAGGATTCCGAACGGGACGTCGAAGTGCTCGAGAACGGCAAGAGCCGCAAGATCAAGATCGCACCGTATCGCGGCGTTGCGCCGAAGGCGCGCATCATCAGCCTCAAGGTGCTCGACGCCAATGGCGCCGGCTATACCAGCTCCGTGCTGCGAGCCATCGAGTTCGCGATCGACAATCGCGACAAGCTGAAC
>Ga0207688_10001664_pt1 | contig 11758 bp, 11 predicted proteins | sample KBSMiscanthusM4_FD_184296 | JGI IMG/M metagenome (GOLD analysis project Ga0207688, IMG submission 184296) | Miscanthus rhizosphere microbial communities from Kellogg Biological Station, Michigan, USA - M4 (SPAdes) (version 2) | ecosystem: Host-associated > Plants > Roots > Rhizosphere ...
TTAGCCTCGTTCCGGGAGCGTCGTATGAAATAATTCTGCTTACGTCCTCGCCTGTCACAAAATCGATCCAGGGGCTTGTGATTCAAAATGCTAAGCGGAGGCCTTGACGATGCAATCGCGCTTGACCTTGCGGGCCGCACTCGCCGCAGATCAATTAGAGAAATTCGTCAAACAAGAAGAAGCGCTGGGCGTCGAGTTGGGCTGTGGATCGGAGTTTGAGCGTGCCCTTGCACTCTATCTTGTACAACGGGGCTTACGCCAAGACTTACTACCAGCGGCAAGACATCAGAATGACCGTGCGCTACCTCAGTGCGTTTTGTGAGAACCTCACGCGGCGTGCCCGACGTTACCATGACGTTCGAGAGCATGTGTCTAGCGGCTAGCATGTGTCTACGGCTAAGGCGCGCGGTGTAAGCCCACAGTCCTGAGGGCTTTCTCCAACTGTCTCTCGGACACTGGCTTCTGCCGAATAATCCGCTCTCATGGCCGGGGACGCAGGGATAGACCGCGGGCATGGGTGCGGAGCGATGTGATGGCGAGGGGCGATAAGACATGAATCCGGAAGAGCGTGACCTAGGAGCAACAACGCTCGCGTTTTAAAGCGAGCTATTGCCTTCCCAGCCCAGTGGCCACGTAGATCCCAATCTGTGGCGCTTTGATCACTCACTAAGTTTATTTGTTCCCTAGAAGCGCGCGACCAAAAATTGCCACGCTAGATGGCTAGAATCACTTCATAAAGAAAGATTCCGTAAACGGAAGCAGTGCAGCATGCGCTGTCGTCCGTCAGGCGGCACATTGGCAGACCGGGGGCACAGGTCATGCCGCATTACAACACTGCATTCACGATTGACGCTGGTTCACGGCATCACGCCACGCGCAGAGCGGAGCCGCTCTGGCGCTCGTGGTGTAAGTCACCAATTTGGAAGTCGATCAGAAGGCACAGGCTCGCCGAGGAGCCACAGTGCCGGCAGTGTGCAATTGAGGGTCGACCCGTAGTTGCAAGCCACGTCGATCACATCACTCCTCACCTCGGTCAGTGGTTACTCTTTTTCAAATACGAGAATACCCAAAGCCTGTGCGCTCATCACCACAGCATGCATAAGCAACAAGAGAAGCGTGGCAATACCACTCACCCACCGGCAGAGCAGTTGGATGGTGCTGGGCCTCGAGCATCGTGAGTCCAACTCAGCTCATGAGAGCCAAACGGCAAATGAATGGAATCAAGCAGGCGGCCGCAAGTCTCTTGGCTGCAGTCCCGAAGACACTGTGATGCCCTGTTGTCAGGCCGCGTGGCGTCGAGGCAAACCCTTCAGAGCCCGCTTGCACAGTTCGTCCTGCGTAGTGATGCCCGTATCTGCTAGTGCCATGAGCTTTTCCGACAAGTTAGAGCTGAGCTGGCCGTCCTTTACCCCAGTCGCGCAAAGGATCGCGAGCTTCGAGCACGGCCCAAGCATGGGTGAACGCTTGCTCTAGGGCCGCTAAGGTTGGCGGGGAGGTCGAGAGCCCATAGCAACCTCCTTAATCAGTTAATTAGCCGCCGAGGCGGTCCGGCCTAGCTAACGCGCAACGTGCCCCAGGTCATGCCAATCGATGAGTAATTTAGCACCCAAAGTGGCATGAAGCGAGTTGCGCCGTTATCGCCTTCATCGATGTACGATATTGAGGACATCGATAGTAGAAACACCCCCGAAATGGAGGCGTCATAAGATTTTCACATTACCTCCGCGTGTAGCGATTTATAATTCTCAGTGGGACCACGTCTGTACATCGCTAGTGCCCCCCGTCTAGCCGAAGATGTGGCTTCCTCAGGTGCCGGTTTTCCCTCCCGGCACCCGCGCGAAAGCGCTTCTAAGGCGTTCGGTCATCCCCAAACTGATCGAACGCCTTTTTTTGCCGTCACGTTCAGGGAGGGCGATTTGCGGACCATTAGGCTGGCATTGGTGGCGGTGGGATTATGCATGGCTCAAGGTACGCCAGCGTCGGCAGCTTGTGTTGTTCTGGCCGGAACCGCCGATGGATTCGACAAGGACACGGCGGTGAGCCGCGCGCAACTCGCACTTGACGACTATATCAAGCAGTACAAGGCCGAGAACCATCTCAGCGCGGTCACCGTCAGTGCCATGCGCGCAGAACCGCAGCCTTATTGGCGCGGTAGGGTGAGCGAGAACATGATGTACCATCCTGACATCGTCACTGAGAAATCCTACACCGTTTGTTGGCAAGGCGTGATCTCGACTTATGTCTGCACCTCAGGTGCCCAGGTCTGCTGGTAGGCTATTGCAGCACTGGGGGCTTCCCATGCATAAGCCTTCATGACCGGAGTTGCTGCAAATGTCCGCTTTGGGTCATAAGCGGACATACTGATAAGTCCGCGCCATGTCCGCTTTACCCCCAATAACGGACATTCGTCAGTGCGGGTTGGATGTCCGAAAAGTGCCAGAAGCTGACATTCGTCTCGTGGCGTCGGTAGCCCCTAAAGAAAAATCTGAACGCGAACCTCCGGTGACCATAATAACGGGTCGCTCTATGGTGTTTTGCTTTGGCGGCAGGCTTGGACTTAGTTGCCGAATGCGCCCTTTTAGATATTTGGCGACTCTCGTCTTCCAGTGACGTGTCCAATGCCCCGTCGGGTCGCATCACATCCCGTCATTCCGATTGGTCACAGATAGTCGACCCAGCTTCGGGAAATACTGGATGGGCACATTCCAGCGTTTTGATGCCATCGCCCACTACAGATGTCGCGGCAACCGAAGAATCGACGACCGGAGCAGCGCGATCCTCATGGCGATTCAAAGGCAGGTTCGCTCTCAGTGGCGCATCTGGCGAGACCGGGCAAGCGTCTCAGCCGCAAAATTGTCGACGGTAAAATTCTCACCTGCGATTGTGCCTTGTTTTTGCCTTTAGAAGACTTCGGTTCCGACTAACTGACGCCCGAGTGAACGGCATCTTCTCGTCGCGATTTAAGCCCTTCCCCCAACCGATGAAGGACAATCGGAGATGCTTCGTTCACTCACTGTTGCCCTCCTTCTATGCAGCCTTTGGTTGCCAGTCCTTGCTGAGGCCAAGAGCAAGGCACCACCCGTTCCTGAGCGAAACACCAAACGCACCGCCTCGGCTTTCACGCCAAAGCCCCTACATCCAAGCGAGATACAAACCAGCCCGTGGACTGATGGTGAGATTGCTGCTGCAAAGGCGGAATGCACCGCGACGCTGTCTGGGGTTAGGCTCGACTTCGAGCCCCTATCACCGATACGACAGGGACTGTGCGGGACACCCGCGCCCATCCTGCTGAGATCGTTAGGAGTCGATCAGAAAGTTGAGTTTGATCCGCCGGCAACGGTCACTTGCGATCTAGCAAAGGCGCTAAGCGAGTGGATTGATGGGGTTCAACGCGAAGCTAAGCAACGGTTCGGTGTTGCGGTCGCGAAGCTGCGTGCTTCCTCTTATGCCTGCCGCAACATCTATGACGGAGCTAATCCACCCTTGAGCCAACATGCTTTGGCTAATGCCATAGATCTCACTGGCTTCGAGCTCACGTCGGGGAAGCACATTACGGTGCGAGAGGACTGGGATAACCGATCTGTCGATCGGAGCCTGGTTCACTTGGCGAGCGCTGCAGTCTCCCTACCGAACGTCATCACCGCGACTCAGCAGAGATCCGGGTTCGTGGTGAGCGCGCATGAGAGCGCCTGCAGCATCTTTGGAACTGTGCTGGGGCCAGGGGCCAATAAGGCGCACAGAGATCATTTCCACTTCGATATGAAGCAGCGGAACCACAACCTCTGCCGTTAGCGTCACGGACAGCGGAAAGAGATGCCTGCAGGCACAAGGGACCTCTCAAGCACATCCTCCCCTTCACCTTAGGCCGTAGGGCGACCACCGGTAGAAACGGCGCCCCGTAAACTCGGGAGGCAAATCATAGTAGTAATAGTAGGGAGCGGAACGCCGAATTTTCCGGGCTGCGGCGACCTTCGCGTGCGTGGGATTTTTCGCTTTCGCTTGCTTAGCCAGGCTGGGCTTAGCCTTCTTAGCTCTCGCTTGTTTAATGTTGGCTGACTGCTTCGTCTTAGGCTTCTCAGCCACAACCGGTGTTTCCTTGATCGAAACTAGATAGTCCGCCCCTTCTGGCAAGATGGCCGAGTTGCTGCTTTCATCGGCTATGATGAGCGAGGAGCCTGGTGTGAGCCTTTCGGAGATTTTCTCGCGGATGTCCTGTGGAATCTGAATGCGGTCGAGCGCTACTCCAGCGTCGTCACCCTCAAGAGTCATCGTCATCCACCGGGTCTTGGTATCGCCCGGCGCAAACTTCATGGCGGTGAAGACGTGCGTGCCGAGCGGCCGCTTCCTATCTTTGAAGGTGATGGGCGCCGCAAACACATGACGGAAATTCTGCCTGACGAAAATGCGTCCGTCGGGCGGTTCCGTCTTGCCCGCAACCTGATACACCTTGCTCACCAGAACTTCGGTGAAGGCGCCCGTTTCCCGCATCCCTTGCTCCTTCTGGAATGCCTTAATGGCGCTGATTGTCAGCCCGCCAAGCGTGCCGTCGAAGTTCTGGGGCTTGAGATAACCCATGGCGGACAGCGCATATTGCACATCGATGATGCGGTCACGCTGAGTTTGTCGCGTCACCAAAATACGCAAGGGTGCCGTGGAGCGAGGCTCTGCAATGGTGAGGCCCACGGCTTTCGTTCCTGCTTCAATAGCTGATGCAATCGCAGGGAGCGCCTCGCTCGCCGCGGCCTTGTTGGTGACCATATCGCTGGGTGACAGCTGCGGGGCGTCCTGAGCGATAACCGCTGAAGCCGTTGGAGTGGGTAGCGGCTGGAAGAGCGCAGGATGCTCAATGAGCTTTGGCATTGTCCTGTTTGCGGCCATCATGACGTTGTCGCCTATCCGGGTGACTTGGAACAGCTTCGGAGCAAAGGAGAAAGGCAGCCGAATACAACCATGGGAGGCCGGATAGCCCGGCACGACGCCGCCATGGAGTGCCGTCCCCGACCATGTGACGCGCTGCATCCAGGGCATCGGCGCCGCGCTATACATGTTGGAATGGTGACGCCGCCGCTTCTCGAGAATGCTGAACACCCCGGCTTTGGTGGCGTAGCCTGGCATCCCAGTTGACACCTTCGATTTCGCGATGAGCGAAGTGCCTCGGTAGACATCCAGCGTCTGATCACGCAGCGAAATCATGAGCGTCATCGGCTCGCCATTTGCGGGATCGGGAAGTGTAACTTCGGTGATGGGGGATTTCGCCTTGTTCTTCGCTTCCGCTGGGAGACTAACGGCGATCACAAGAGCAGCCAGGCCGATGTATGTTGCAATAACCGACGCAGCCTCACGGGCGAGCTTCTGCGCGCCGCCCCTCCCGTACTCGTACACGCCGCACCTCACCTGCCCTGAGGTGATCTTGCAAGGCGACTAGCGTCGCGAAGTCAAAGCCTCAAGAGCTCACCACAGGATAACGCGGCGATTCTAGGCGGTCACTATTAATCGCTCGTGACGGACGAGTTGTCTCTTCTCATCCAGGTTGACGGTGAAGGGATTGCCGGGAAATCCTGGGGTCAAATATCATAGCAGGCCTGTGCCGACCCCGATACAAAGCATGTGGCGAGTAGAGTGCCGCCAAGGGCGACCGCCACGGTTAGCTTGGTCTTCATGGGTCAGGCTCCTTAAAAATCGGTTTGCTAAACAACACCCTGGGCGTGGCTTAGTTGCGGACGGCGGCTGTCTTTGGCTACTCTCTAAGGAGAGCCAAGAACGTGTATGTCCGGTTTGGGTCATTAGTGGACATTGAGATCGTGGTTTCACGGATGTCTGCTTTGCCTCCAAAAGTGGACATGTTCACAATCAAAACGAATCTCTGCTAAGTGCCATGAGCAGACATGCCTACAGCGGGTTGAATTGCACGCTCGTATTGCTATCTTGTTCTGTCTCTGGACCGGATTAGGAAAGCCAAACCACGGGGGTATCTGGGGTAATTGCGGGACTTTCTACAAGGTAATCGCGGCAAGCTCATCGATTGGCTCAAGATCGATTCGTGGATCGACTCCGGCCTGTACAACTCGTGGACACGTTTCCTCGATTGGTGGAGCGGTTACTCTTCCTTCTTCAACAAGTTCGAGGTCAAGGGCTTCGTCCGCGTTTTGAATGAGCTTGCCTGCGAAGGGCTGACGCTCGGCGCGGGCGCCCTGCTCGTGCTCGCCGCCTTCGCGCTCCCGGCTTTCGAGATCGCGCAAGGCAAGATGAACCTCTCGGACGAGTACAGCGTTACCTTCCTTGATCGCTATGGCAAAGAGATCGGCAAGCGCGGCCTATTGCGCGACGACTCTGTGCCGCTCGACGAAATTCCCGACATCATGATCAAGGCAACCCTGGCGACCGAGGACCGTCGCTTCTTCGAGCATTTCGGTGTCGACGTTATGGGCACGTTCCGAGCCCTAGCCGCCAACGCCCGCCATGACACGGTGGTCCAGGGTGGTAGCTCGCTCACCCAGCAGCTCGCCAAGAACATGTTTCTGTCGCCCGAGCGTTCTTTGAGCCGCAAGATCAAAGAGGCCCTTATCGCTGTCTACCTCGAGAACCACTACACTAAGCCGGAGATCCTCAAGCTCTATTTCGACCGCGCCTACCTCGGCGGCGGCTCCTACGGCGTCGAGGCCGCGGCACAATATTATTTCGGCAAGTCCATCCGCGACGTGAACCTCGCCGAGGCCGCGATGCTGGCCGGCATGTTCAAGGCGCCCACGCGCTACGCTCCCCACATCAACCTTGCCGCCTCGCGCGCCCGCGCCAACGAGGTGCTGAGCAACATGGTCGAGGCCGGCTATATGAGCGAAGGCCAGGTCTATGGCGCGCGCATGAATCCGGCGAAGATCGTCGAGCGCACCGACACCAACACGCCCGACTATTTCCTCGACTGGGCCTTCGAGGAGGTGCAGCGGATTATGCACGGCAAGGAGGATCATATCCTCGTCGCCCGAACGACGGTCGACACCGGGCTGCACAGGATGGCCGAAGACGCGCTCGAGACGACGATCGCAACCTCGGGACGCGCCCGTCATTTCGAGCAAGGCGCCATGGTCGTCATGGAAACCGACGGGGTGGTGCGCGCCTTGGTCGGCGGCAAGGACTATGGCGAGAGCCAATTCAATCGCGCCACCCACGCGTATCGGCAGCCCGGGTCCTCGTTCAAGCCTTACGTCTATCTCACCGCTTTGGAGAATGGCTTTACGCCGACCACCGTCGTCAGCGGCTCCGGTGCGGCATGCGGGCGCTGGGCGCCGAAAAACTATTCCGGTGACCGCGGTGGTCAGATGATGATGAAGGACGCTCTGGCAAAGTCGATCAACACCATCGCGGTCAAGCTATCTCTCCAGGTTGGGCGCGAGAAGGTGATGGCCAACATGCGGAAGCTCGGCGTCACCCATTTGAAAAAGACTTGCTCCTTAGCGCTTGGTGATCAGGGCATGACGCCGCTCGAGCACTTGACCAACTATGCCGTCTTCGCCAGTGGCGGTCTTGAGACGCACGCCTACGGCATCGAAGCGATCTACGCGTTGCAAGGCCGGCTGCTTTATTCCCACGTGAATGACGGACCGGCCCGCAAACAGCTCTTCGATGTCAAGGTGGTCGAAACCCTCAACACCATGATGCAGGCCGTGGTCACCTCCGGCACCGGAAAGCGGGCGCAGCTCGACTACACCCATAGTGTTGGCAAGACTGGAACCAGCTCGAACTATCGTGACGCATGGTTCATGGGCTTTACTGGCCAGTACGTTGCGGGCGTTTGGCTCGGCAATGACGACTTTACCCCTATGGCGCGCGTGACCGGCGGCAGCTTCCCGGCCGAGGCCTGGCACAATTTCATGGTCGCGGCGCATGACACCGATAACATCCCGACCATCCCGGGACTGACTGCGCACCCGGCCCAAGTGGCTGAGCAGAAGCGCCTGCAGCAGGCTGCGGCCGCCGACTCCAACGTGATCAGACCAGCCGCGACCCCTGAAACCGTCAGGGACATGTCGAGCGCGACGCGTAGGGTGCTGGAAAAGATCAGCAGGCTCCTGTCGGGGGCGCCAACGCTCAGCCCGAGCGACGATCGCGCCCAGGCTCGCGCTCTGGAGATCGATGAGCCGAAGCCGAATGTCGCGGACATCGAAGATGACCAGGCAGAAAGCGTCAACGATCATCCGGTTGATTAGAGGAGCCATTTCGATGTCTGCTTTGGGTCATAAGCGGACATACTGATAAGTCCGCGCCATGTCCGCTTTACCCCCAATAACGGACGTTGGGCGGCGCATCCGAGTCAGCATTTGGCTGTCGGTTTATGAGTACACGCCCTAGAATTGACCCCCAGGGGATCCCCCCATAGGGCCTCGCTTGAAGAGGGGACCGTAGCGGGCTTAAGCGTGAGTGAGGCGAAGTCGATGCGGACCCTTGTGTTCAGTACCGCAGTGATTGCCGGTTGTTGTCTGGATAGGTATGGCACCTGCGAACGCAACTCTCCCGTCCAGTAGCCAATGTTCTTACCTACCTTAATGTTCGTAGCCGTAGGGCCTATAGCCGTAATGCCTATACCCACCGTAGCCGGTCAAAATTGCTCACCCACCGATCATTCGCCAAAACCCCTTCGGTGGAGGATGTTGGAAACCCTAACGAACCACTAGGACGGGTCGCAAGGGTCCATCTGAATTCCGCAATTTTGCGGATTTAATCCTGCCCCCAATTTCCGACAAAGCAAACTGCCGGGAAGCAACCCTGACCCCAAACAGCCGGAAACAACAAAGTGCGTCGCAGACCCGCGCCTCGTCAACCGCGCTGGCGTCTCAGCGATACTGAACGCAAAAGCCTTCGTTCCAACCCAAAATCAGCCGGGATAATGCCAGTGCGTGGCAGACGCGTAGCTTCCAGATGATACCGGGTTATCGAAGCGGGCGGCGTGCGAAAGACGCAGCATTGAGCCTGGGCCGTGTACTCATAAAATAGACCTCAATTGAATAGCTGTACGGCGGTCTGCTTTGCTCCCAATAGCGGACGTAGTCAGCGGCCACTAATCGTGTCCGCTAAGTGCCAGTGCTTCACTGCCGCTGGGAAAATGCCCCTGTAGATCGAAAAACATGGCTGTGCCATGATCGGAGCATGGATTTAAGAGTACCTTGGAAGGCTCTGTCCGAGCAGGGCGCGTCCTCTTCGAAGCGCGTTGCGTACTCTTCGAAGAGAGTCGCGTTCTTTGTCCTCGTCGGTCTGATCCTTGTTGTGGGCATTCTCCTGCGCTCGGGTCAATTTTTCGGCCAGCCAGAAGCGGAGCAGAATGCGCCGGTTACGGTTGCAGCGCCGCCGCCCGCCGCCGCCCCGATGCCTCCCGTGGACACGACTGAGTCCCCAATCAAGACTGCACCACCCGCGCAGGAACCTGCAACCGCACCGAATGAACAGGCGCAACAGATCGGCGAGGAACCGACTAAGCAGGCTGATGAGGCGGTTGAGCACGCTGAGCAGCCCGAGCCCCCGGGCTCAGGCATGCTCCTAGTTTCCAGGCAGCCAATCGCACTGCTAGCAAGTCCCTCTTCCTCTGCACCGACCATGTATGGCTTTCCGGCTGGTCGGCCATTCCGCGTGATCGGCCACGACGGAGGCTTTGCCCATATCCAGGACTTGAAGAGCAGTGCCAGCGGCTGGATCGATGAGGCCGCGCTCGCGCCGCCGCCAAGCGCGCCGGCCGTCTCGGCTCCGTCTCAGCCTAAACCTTACTCAGTTAGCCGCACACCTCCAAACCCGGCCGGTCCGAAGCCTTACTCAGTTAGCCGCACACCTCCAAACCCGGCCGGTCCGAAGCCGAAAGTGACCAAGAACGACAGTGCGGTCACTGCCGACTCCGAAGCAGCCACTCAACCGAGTCGCCCGCGCCCTGGCTTGTTTGGTCGCGGGGGTGTCTTCGGGGGTATCTTCGGCAACGGTAACTAGCCTCGGGCTTCTCCAGACGAGAACCAAGAGTTCCTCTTTCAAACGCTGGCTCTCCTCAGGTCCGAGTGACGTAATAACAAACATTTGGCAAGCCTAAGCAACGCCTAGCACCTTGGGTCTGGTAGGAAGATGGCAACGCCCGGGGATCACCCCGACGTTGCCATCACAATTCCTCTCGTGTAACGCAGCGTTTTTTGACAGCCGCTCGCACGCGAGGCATCCCCCGCGCCGCGCCGGACTGACTAATTGCAATAAATGAGAAAGGGACCCGAAGCGGGTCCCTATCTTTGCAATCTCGATCTTATTCTGCTGATTATGCTTTGGGGGCCTTCTGGGCCTTCCAGGCTTGCTTGCACTCGTTCCTGTAGGCGCGGCGGGTCTTCCTATCCGTCGGGAATTGGAGCTTGGCCGCCTCCTTACAGGTGAGTGGCGCTGCCGCACCCGCCTGCGAGCCGCCGTGGCCATAATATCCTTGGCCATAATTTCCGTGGCCATAATATCCACCGCGATATGCACGCCTTTCATATCTGCGGTGGACGCCGGCAACGCTCCCGGGTGTTAGCGGTCGCCCGATACGGGCTAGCGCCTTGTCTACGGACAATGACAAACCTTTGTCTTGGGATTGATGCAGCGATATAGGCGCTGCGCACAGCACTGCTGCTGCCACTAGCGTGGCTCCAATCACGCTTATATTTTTCATCACATTCTCCTCCTTGACCTAGATCAAAAGCGGCTTCCTACCTCTCGATTACCCAGCGCCAGGGCCTGGGCCTCACGCATGCGCTACGTCGTTTGTGAAGAACCCGTCATGCGCTTGACGACCATGGCCGCGATGCCCGCGAGCACGGCCTTGGCCATCGGGGACGACAGCATGTCGCCTATCGGGTTGGACCCTGACGCTTGCCCCTGAAGCTGGCCGTCGCCAGGGCCGAGGATATCCCGGAGCTGCCCTGGCTTCTCATGTAGATCGGTGAGCACCTTTCCCAGGTCCTTTGGATCGGATGCCACCTTTCCCGGCAACATCACGCCGCGCGCCGCGGCTCGCTCCTGGAGCATCTTCAGAAACTCCGCTCGGTCTTCCGGCGACAGCTTGCTCAGCGCCTCTTGCGCCGCCTGAGCGTACTGGTCGGGCGGCACGGCGTGTGACACCTCACCATACCGCTTCAGAACCTCTTGATCGGAGTAGCCCTCGGACGGATCGCCTTGTTCGTATCGCTTAACAAAATCCTTGTACTGTTTCTGGAGTTGTTCATTACCGAGCAACTCGTCAAGAATACCCATGTGCAGCTCCTTCCTTTGCAGATCGTATCGCCGCCAACAGCACCAAAAGTCGTCCCATGCGAAGCTTCAAGAAGAGATTTGGTAAGGAGGGAAGCGTAATGGAAAGCCCTGCAAACAACTGCTCAAAATTGCTCATCCACCGATCATTCGCCGTTCGGAAGCCTTTGCTTTCCAGGTTCACACGGGAGAAACGAAATGATCAGGTTGATCGCTTTTGTTGCCATTGCAACGTCGGCAGAGGCAATGCCGCCGCCGCTGCTTCATCAGCCGGACGGTATGATCACGCAAGTCCGCCAAGCCAGCCAAGCCCGCCCATGCCACGACCCCAATCAGGTACGAATTAATGGTATCTGCCGATTTTGGGCCCGCCATGTCTCCCGAGCCGAACACAGGTGTGTGTGGTGGAATGAAGGCTTTTGCATTGAGTACTATGGGACGCTGAAGCCTTGCGGCCCTGAAGTTCGGTGTTAGAGCGGGAGGGCGGGAAATGACGCGCCAAAGCGCTTACCTG
>Ga0207688_10001665_pt1 | contig 11757 bp, 13 predicted proteins | sample KBSMiscanthusM4_FD_184296 | JGI IMG/M metagenome (GOLD analysis project Ga0207688, IMG submission 184296) | Miscanthus rhizosphere microbial communities from Kellogg Biological Station, Michigan, USA - M4 (SPAdes) (version 2) | ecosystem: Host-associated > Plants > Roots > Rhizosphere ...
GCTCCGGCAGCACCGGATCAAGCCGGAACTGCGCCGCCCCCTGCATGATCAGGACCCTCATCAAGTCGTCGATGTGGTCCGCGAGGTCGGCGCTGGGATTGAGGCCCGCGGAGGCCAGACGTGCGTGCACCGCGTCCACCAGCTTCTGCCGCGAGAGTGTCCAAGGCCAGCGGGCGCTGAGCGCATCCAATGCTGCCTTGATTCCCGGATCGTTGGTGAACAGCGTCGCATCGTCGGGTTCCCGATACTCCTGACGCGAGTGATCGAGGCGACTCTGCCCGTCGACGGGCGGCACCCACGCGGCGAAATGCATACGGCGGTAACGGCTGCCATCCGGGCTGTAGTTGACCTGCGGTGCGCGCTCGGCATGAACCAGTAGTGATTCGCGAAACGCGCGGTTGAGGACAAAGTCAAGGTATTGCTCGACCAGCACCTGCACGCCGCCACACTTTTCGCCCAAAAATTCTGCAACCTTGGGGCCGAAGTTGCCGGGAATCATCGTCTCGAGGTGGGCCTCTGCCAGGAAAGTGAGTCCGTGCGCACTCGCACGTCCCAGCATCTCGTAGAAATAGCACGGTGCGTTGAACGTCTCGAGTTCGTCGTGCAACAGGTAGGAATCGCCAAATCCCAGGGCGTGCGCCCTGGCCATGGCCAGCGCCCTGGCCAGCACACCGTCGGCGGACGCGACCTCCTCAAGGAAGTCGGCCATGGCGGGCCTCGCGCACCTTCTCGTCCGACGTCGCGCTGTCGCCGCTGGCCAACAGCATCGCATCGCGAACAATTTCCTTCGCCTTCCAACCCGGGTACACGTTGTAGCTCATGTATGCCACGCCCTCGGGGGCCAACGACCTACGGAGGGCAGACAAGAGCGCTTCCTGCACCTCGGGCGGCACCCAGCTGTACACGCCGTGGGCGATGACGAAATCGAACTGCCCCAACGCGTCTAACTCGATCCGGGCGATATCGCTTGCAAGCAGCTCCAGGTTGTCGATGTCCAAGGCCAGCGCGCGGGCGCGGCCATGATCTACCTGTACTTGCGACAGATCGATGCCCACGACACACGCCGCCGGATGCGCCGCGGCGAACGGAATGAGGCTACCCCCTGCTGCACAGCCGATTTCGAGCACACGGGCAGTGGACACGTCAGCGACTTCCAGCCCGAAGAGGTGGGCTATCGCGGCCAAGTGCCCCGGGGCCGACTGGGGAAACGAATTCGAGGTATACGGCGTCGTGTCGTAGTCGGCGCGCAGCTGGTTGATCGCGTCGTCGAAGTCGCCGCCGGCGCGCTGGTCGGTCGGTTGAGCCACTACCGCTCCCTAGTTTCGTCCGCAGTACCACCGGGCGTCCCCGCGCACAACGTCGGGCGGAGGGCGTGATTGGCCTGGCCCAAGTATGAGGCCGTCAACATTCGATCGCAGCCGTGTCGCAGGCACTCGCCCGCCGTGGTCAACCGAGGTGCGGCTCGAGTTCGGCCACCAGCTTCGCCTTCCCGCCGAACCCGATCACCCGGTGAATCTCTTGCCCGTCCCTGAACATGATCATGGCCGGGATGCCGCGGAAGTTGAACCGCTCCCAGATGCCTTCGAATTGGTCGACGTCGATTTTGCGGACGACGATCCGTCCGGCCCACTCCTCGGCCAGTCCGGCCAGCACCGGCGTCACCGTGCGGCACGGCCCGCACCATTCGGCCCAAAAGTCGACCAACAACGGAACGCCGGTCGAGCTCTCGGCGGCGATGTCCTCGGGTGTGATCGCGGTGAGCTTGCCGCGCGCGGCGAGGTAAGCCTGCTTGTCCCGCTCTTCCTGCGCCAAGACATCGGCCGGCACTCGCTCGCCGTGCGATCGCGCCCAGCTCGTGAGCTCGTCGTACCGCGGGCCCGGTGCCTCCCGTTCGCCGCAAGCCACGTTGATGGCCGCTTTCAGCGCACGCAAGGCCTGCCTGACATCCGGGCCAGTGCCTTTTAGCCCGAAGGCGCGCACGGTCACTGCGCCACCATCGCGCTGCACCGCGACATCCTGAAAGAGTGGCACCATGTAGTGCTCGTCGTCGGTGACGGGCCAGCGGACGGTTATCTCGCGCAGCTGCGCAAGTTCACGGGCGGAGACCTCCTCGTCGGACAGCCCCGCGCCGTACTCACGTACGTAGGCCGCGAATTGCTCGTACGCCGGCGAGCCGGGCCCGCCAATGATCCGCTGTTGCAGGTCGCCCAGCAGCTCCTGGTAGACGTCAGCCTCGCTTCCGCCTGTCGCCTCTAGGTCGAACGCAGGCCAGCGGCCGACCGTCGCACCCTCGCAGCGCTCGACCTGCACGCCCTTGAGCAGGTTGACCGCGTAGGTGCCATGGTCACGCAGGTTGATGGTGAACTCATGAGTGCGCTCCATGGGACCCCCTCCCACGCTCCGAGCGGTTGGATGACACTGCTATCAGGCGTATGTGCACGACGCTACCTGGGCAGGCGCTGACTCAGTCGCCATACGTGGAGCGGAGGTTGGTGTTAATCAGTTGTCCGATTCGCTTGCACATGTGCCTGGCGAGGCTCTCCGTGGGCATGGCGAGCCGGTCGGCGATTCGGGTTGCAATGAGCCGCGAGCCCACGTTCTCCAATCACCTTGTATAACAAGATGATTAGGAAGACCGTGGGAGGAGCCGCGAGTCAGTAGGCGCGGGCAACGTAGGCGAGCGCACCCGCGTGGTCATCGGTTTCGGGCAGCGATCCGTCGCCGAGTTGCAGGCACCGCACCGTCAGACCGCTGGTGGCGAGGTCCTGTTCGCCAGCGGTGCCCACCACATCCCACGGCAACCGGGCGACGCCCGTCTGCGCTGCATCGCGCGCCTCGTCGAGCGTGGTGACATCCGAAATGGTGGCGTCCCGGCGGGCCATCGCGGCTTCGAACATGTCCGATTGGATGCGGCCTGTCAGCTGCTGCACCTCGGCGACGACCTTGTCGATGCTTATTTTGTTCTTGTCGCGGGTGTCCCGCCGGTAGAGCAGGGCAGCGCTCTCCGCGAGGTCCCGTGGGCCGAGTTCCACCCGGATCGGCACACCTTGCAGGTCCCAGTCGGTGGCCCGCCAGCCGAAGGCCTGACCGACGTTGACATCCAGCCGCACCCGCACACCGCGGGCCGCGAGCTCCTCAACTAGGGCAGCGGCGGCGCGGGTGACCACGCCATCGGTGTCCTTGACCACCACGACGACGACCTGCACCGGTGCCACCGCCGGCGGCAGCACGAGGCCGAAGTCATCGCCGTGGCACATGATCAGACCTCCAACCATGCGCGTCGTTGCACCCCACGAGGTGGTCCAGCACAGCTCGATGGAGCCCTCTGCGCTTGAGTAGGTGATGTTGAATGCGCGGCTGAACCTCTGGCCGAATTCGTGCGAGGTGGCCATTTGAAGCGCCTTGCCGTCTCGCATGATGCCCTCGCAGGTCATGGTGTTCTCCGCGCCGGCGAACCGCTCGTTGGCGGTCTTACGGCCAACGATCACCGGCATGGCCAGTACGTTGCGCAGAAAATCCCGGTAGACGTCGTGCAGGATGCGGCGGCCGTACTGCCGGGCGTCGACTTCCGATTCGTGCGCGGTGTGGCCCTCCTGCCACAGGAACTCCGTGGTGCGCAAGAAGATTCGCGGTCGCAGTTCCCATCGGACGACATTGGCCCACTGATTGAGCAGCAGCGGTAGGTCACGGTAGCTGTTGACCCATTTCGCCATATATTCACCGATGACCGCTTCGCTTGTCGGGCGGATGGCAAGAGGCTCGGTCAGTTTCTTGCCGCCGCCATGCGTCACGACGGCAAGCTCGGGGCTGAATCCCTCGACATGCTCGGCTTCACGTTCGAAGAAGTTCATGGGGATCAGCAGTGGGAAGTAGGCGTTCTGCGCGCCGGCAGCCTTGATGCGCCCGTCGACCTCGGCCTGCATCCGTTCCCAGATCGCGTATCCGTTCGGCCTGATGACCATGGTCCCGCGCGCCGGGCCGCTCTCGGCGAGCTTCGCCTTGGTCAGGACATCCTGGTACCACCGCGGGAAGTCTTCTTGCTGAGGAGTCAGCACCGCCATCTGTATGCCCTTCGCTATCCGACATCGACCTGGTACGCGGCACGTCCGCCAGGACCCGCCCGATCGTACTGAGCTCGGCGACACGGCCGAATCGGGGCTAAGTGCGAGGGAGAAGCGAGATCTTTTGCCAGATCTTGTTGGAAAGCTCGGTGGTCAGGGTCTCGATGTAGGAGATGGTCTCGAGTACGACGCCGTCGGTGCTGTGCTCGCCACACAATGCCGACGTCTTGGCGGTGAGGCTCAACATTTCGGAGCAGTAGGTGAGGTAGTGGTAGAGCTGGTCCGCATCCAGGCCGTGCACAACGCTCTGCGCGGTCGGCACATACGTCGGGCTCAGCTGTTCCGGATCCTTGGACAGCTGGTGCATATCGATCACGTGGGCCAGCGAGCGCAGCCGGTGAAGCAGGCGCAACAGCGTGCGCCGCTCCAAGCGCTCGGGAAAGGCCCAGAGAAACACCACCGCAATGGCCGCAAACACCAGATCGTTGATGACGCTTTCGACGAAAGGTACCCAATCGGCAGTCCGGGCCAGCCCGTCGACGACGACGGAGCGCAGGCTGAAGGCGAGCGCGACCAACGTCGCCGCGACGATCAGTATGCCCACGGCGCGGGCAGCCAGCGTCGTACGCCGTAGGCGTTCGCGAGACTGGTCCGCCCGGCTCTGGACCAGAACGACCAGCTGACCGAGGTCGCGCGCCGCCTTGGTCAGCCCTCGCTCGCCGAATCGCGCGAAGATGCGGCGCTCAAGGTGCGCGACTGTGGTCCCGACATGGCCAGCGGCCAGTTGCACCTCGTCTCCGGCCGGGCTCGTACGTGCCACGTCATGACTGTAGGGGCGCGGACGGCAACAACAGCGCAAGACGCACTGTCATGCACACGCTTGGTCCAGTTCTTCGCAAGGCGGGCGGCTGCGTTTGTCGCGACGCGAGTCGTATCGGATCGAACAGTGGCATGCCTGTAATTCGGGCACGCATCGCCCGCGCCTCCAAAAGGCCTGCGGCACAAGGTGACTTGCGCTCCATCGGCCGCGGGCGATTGCACCCATTTGCCTCAACGGCAGCGTACTACATTTCGTAGTAGAAGGAGCCGAGGAGATTGCTGATGGCAAACAACCGGAATCAGGCGTCGGCGCACCGACTTATCACCACCGCGATCGCATTCGCCGTTGGCTTCGGCCTACACCGCATCGATCACCTGCGGCGGGGCATGGCAGCATCGCCAACCGCAATCATGATCGGCGGAATGGTCCAGGGGGCGTTCGCCGTAATCGCAGTCCTGCTGGTGCTGCGGCACCATCGTCAAGCTGCCGAGGCTGAGGTCGCCGTGGGATTCGGTAGCGCGGCGCTATTCGTTTACGCACATCTCTTGCCGACATTTCTGCCGGCGTTTCAAGACAGTTTCGTCACCGGCCCGGGCATCAATGTCACATGGTTCTCCTGGCTGACTGCAGTGGCCGAGATCGGGACCGCGCTGATATTCGGCTTCGCAGGTCTGCGAACACTGCGCGGAGGTTCGGAAGCCAGCACGCATGAGTCGATGCAGATCCACAGCCCGCTGACCTGAGCGGTCGTCGGGCAGCCATGTGATGAAGATCGGCTGTACGCAGCGCGGTCCGTGCCTGAGTATCGACGTGTGCCGCGAGGACTCAACTGGATACTGCTCGCATTGACGTTCATTGTTGCAGCCGGGGGAGTGACGGCCGGGCAAGCGAACGCCGACCCGAACGCACTGTGGACCATCGTGCATGACCAGTGCGTGCCCGATCAGGAGGCGAGCAGCGACCCCGCGCCGTGCTCGCTGGTAGACCTCGACGCAGGGGAGAGTGGCGGGTACGCCGTGCTCAAAGACCTCGTCGGTGCGACGCAGTTTCTTGTCATACCTACGGATCAGATCTCCGGCATCGAAAGCACAATCCTTCTCGAGCCGGATGCACACGATTTCTTTGCGGCAGCCTGGCGCGCAAGAAGTTTCGTCGACGCGCGGGCCGGGGTGGACATCCCACGCGACTGGATGAGCCTTGCGATCAACTCAGCCGTGGCGCGAACGCAGAACCAGATGCACATCCACGTGGACTGTGTCCGCGCCGACGTCCGGGAGACATTGAGCCAACACATCACTGATGTTGGTTCGGACTGGGCGCCGTTCCCCGAACCGTTGAGGGGACACCGCTATCTCGCCATGGCCGTCGAGGGCGAGAACCTCGACGCGGCCAATCCGGTTCAATTGCTGACACAGCGAGTCAGCGGAGCGCGCGAGGACATGGGACGCGAGACGCTCGTCGTGGTCGGCGCGTACCTCAGGGACGGGCAGCCGGGCTTCATCCTGCTGTCCGATCACGCCGATCCAGCGACGGGCAATCTCGGCGCCGGCGAGGAATTACAGGACCACACGACGTGCCCGCCACCTCGAGGGGAATGGGCAAAGTAGGGGCGACGGCGGCAATTGAGGATCCTGATCGTCCTTTCAACTGTGCGACATCATACGAGGACCAGCGGCAGTTTCGCGGCCAGCTCACCTAGTTCGGTCTTCTCCGCGGCGGTCAGGGCGCGCCGGCCGGTGCCGACCAATAGCGCGTCCTTGTCGGAGAACGACAGGGGGAACGCGGCCCCGGCGATGACCTCCAACATCTCGCGTGACCGGGCGAGCCCCTCGGACGGCGGTTTCGCCGCGTCCGGGAGATATGCGGTCAAGTCGAGGTGGTGCAGCGTCCACTCCAGGACGTAAGCGGACAAGTAGTCGCCCGCGGTGATGACCCCATCGCGGGTGCTGACCCGAAGGGCCGGGTCAGTGAGTGCGGCGGCGCGGCCGGCCGCGGAGCCCACGTCGTCTAGGTGGAACTTGAGCAGACGTGGTTCCTCGTACGCGGCGGCCAGTCGGACGGTAAGTGCGCCGAGCGGGTCATCGCCGGCCGGCAGCGTTTCGGCAATGTTCCAATAGGTCACCGCGTTCCGGGTTGGTTCCGCTTCAGTCGGTGTCACGAGTGTGATCAGGACGTCCTGGGCGTCGATAACCAAGTGGCACACCAGGTCTCGCACGAGCCAGCCGGTACACCCGGATGGTTGTGCGAAGTCCTCGTCGGTAAGTTCAGCGACCGACGTGCGCAACGCCGCCCAAGAGCATGAGAAAAGATCCACCGCCGCAAGCTAGCAGCGCCCGCGTGGCCGCGTCTCCGAACAGCGCAGAGTTGGCAGCACCGAGTGTCGTCGTGGTTCAGCTTGTGCGGGGCGCACGAATCTGCGGCGTAGGGTTCGCGGTACTCCCGCCGAAGTCCCAACCGCCGACACCCAAAAGGATTTTCGTGGATTCAGAATCAACTAGATACTTCGGAAAGTATCGGGGCACCGTGTTCAACAATGTTGATCCGCAGCAACTGGGTCGAATTCAGGCACTCGTCCCAGATGTGCTGGGTGACACGCCGTCCGGGTTTGCGATGCCGTGTCTGCCGTTGGCGGGCGTCCAGATGGGGCAGTATGTGGTTCCGGTAGTCGGATCAGGCGTCTGGATCGAGTTCGAGGGCGGCGATCCGGATTCGCCCATCTGGGCTGGGTGTTGGTACACGTCGGCCGCGGAAGTGCCGGCCCAGGCATTGGCCGGGCCGGCCGACGCTCCGAACATCGTGCTGCAGAGCCACGGGCTGAACAGCATCGTGCTCTCGGATTTGGACGCTGGCCCCGGCGTCACGTTGAAGGCGGCCAGCGGCGCGTTCATCACGATCAACGACGCCGGGATCTCGATCAACAATGGCAAAGGCGCAACCATCACCCTTGCAGGACCTTCGGTCGACATCAACGGCGCCGCGTTGGTCATCACATAGGAGCGGAGTTCATGGCGAACGTGCTACATGCCGATGCTGCCATCAGCTGTCCGCATGGCGGAACTGCGAGCCTGCAGTCGATGCAGACCCGCGTGGCGGCGAGCGGTCAGATCGTCGCGGATCTTTCGGGCCAGTGGGTAATCACAGGGTGTTCGTTCACGGTCGGCGGCAGACCACAGCCGTGCGTGACGGTTCACTGGACTACGGCCGCGACCCAGGTGTCCGTACTCGGGCACAACGTTGTTACGCAAGGCTCTACGGGGGTCTGCCTCAGTATCGAAGGAACTGCCCACGGAGCGCTGATCATCGCGGGTGTGCAGCAGCGGGTCACGGCTGTGTGACTTCACATAGCACGACACTCTGGAACCCGCTGGTTGCGCGGCGGAGCCGGCTCGCAGCCCACGTCGCAGTCGACTGGCCGCCCTCTTTTCCACTTCGACATCGGCCCGCGCCGCTGGGGTGGAGTTCCAGATCCGTTATGGCCCGACGCGTCAACAAGGTGACGCCGCACACGGGAAGGCGCTAGCCTTGCTCGCAAGTCGGGTCCGGCGCTCCCGCGCTGCTCCTGTAAGGAGTCCGTGCGGGCGCCACCAGAGAGGACAACTGGGATTCATGACCGAACGACAACGCGCCACACGACCTGCCAACACCGTGAGGATCGCGGTCGCAGGGGTGATCATCGCCAGCGGTGCACTGGGTATGGCCGGCCAGGCTGCAGCGGATCCGGCACTGCCGTACCCGACGCCGGCGCCACCGGGTCCAGCTGAGGCCACCCCGGCTCCGGGCGAGCCCGTCGCGTCTTCGGACGGGTTGGCGGGTCCGCCACCACCCCCTCCTGTTGGTCCGCCTACGGTGCCACAGATCCAGGATCCCGTTTATGGCGCGGGTCAAACGCCGGGCAAACTCGGGTACCTCAGGGATATCTGGCACACATTCCACAGCGGTAACCCACTCGATGCGCTGACCGCGCCGCAGGAAGTTGCGCCCGGACCGCCGCCTGGTGCCGGTTCACCGCCGCAGCTGCCGCCCGGATACATCTCAATGAACGCCCCGGAGTCCAACGGCCCTCCCGTAGCAGAGCCTGCCCAGGGCGGGCCGCCGCTGCCGCCCGGGTACTACCCGTTGAACGGGCCACCGCCGCCCGGGTACTACGACTCTCCGGCGCCGCCCGACCCGGCCGCACCACCGACGATTGCGCCGGTTCCGCCAACGCCCTAACCGCTTGGGCGGCATTGGTTTTGCTCACGTCCCGGCGGTACACGGGTCCCTTGCCGTCGATCGACGCATCGTTGTTCGAAAACCCTTATAAGACAGCGCTATCCACCGTGGCGGCGAAAGCGGCCACGGTGCCTATGATGTGCGACTCCATCGCGGCACGAGCGACGCGTGGGTTCTCTGACACGATGGCGGTTCTGATTACGTCATGGTCGTGGTTTCGATGACCAATGGAGTCTGAGAGCATCCGGACGCCGCCGACGGCGGTCACGAGGAAGTCCGAGAGGTCCCACATTCTCTCGCTGAGGTTTGCCATCACACGCGAATTAGCCATTTCGTGAATAACCAGGTGATACTCCCGGTTAAGGAAGCGGTACTGACGCGACCGTTGCTGGTGATCGGCGAGCTTCTCGAGATCGGCGATGCGCTGCCACGCATTGTCGAGGTCGACCAGCTGGGCGTCCGATCGCCGTGTGGCCGCGGCGGCAGCGATCTCGCCTTCAAACCGACCGAAGAGGTTGAAGAAATCCCTGATTTCCTGCGCAGAGTAGCGGATAACCCGGCAACCGCTTTGCGGGACGATCTCGACGATCCCAATAGATTCGAGCCGGCGCATGGCTTCCATGACCGGTTGCTTGCTCACGCCGAACTGGTCCTTCACGTCCTCGATGGAGATTCGGGATCCGGGCGGATAGCCGCCGGCGAGGAGCTTTTCTCTGAGCTCGTCGAAAAGCAGTACCGCAAGCCGCTGACCGGTGCGGGCAGAAGGTATCGACCCCAACTAGTCACCCCTTCCTGTCGCTCAGCAGCATTTCGGTCCACTCTAGCATTTCAGATCAGCGCCAACGTTGATGTTGACCAGCTGCTTCTGCGTCGCTAGCCTCAGATAAAACCAAAACTAGCATGTCAGTTTGAACGGGCCCAACCAGGAGATTTCGGGGACATGATCAACGTCCAGAAGGTAGCGGCTCACGCTGCCGCGGACACCTCGCTGGTCAACGAGCTTGCGTCGCTGGTGAATCGCGTGTACGCGATCGCCGAAGACGGGCTCTGGACCGCCGGCACGTCCCGCACGACGCCAGAGAAAATCGCCCAATCGATCGACGTCGGGCAGATCGCAGTCGCAATCGCAAGTGGGCGGATTGTTGGCGTCATCCAAGTCCGCCGGCTGGAAACCGGCGAGGGTGAATTCGGGATGTTGGTCGCCGACCACGAGCACCGCAAACAGGGCGTCGGTCGCGAGCTCGTCAGATTCGCCGAGCGCTGGAGTCAAGGACAGGGGCTCGCCACCATGCAGCTCGAGCTGCTGGTCCCGCGGCAATGGCGTCATCCCACCAAGGAGTTCCTGAAGGCCTGGTACAGCCGCATCGGCTATCGCCCAATACGAACCGGGCAGTTCGAGCATTGCTATCCCGAACTCGCGCCCCAATTGGCAACCCCCTGCGACTTCGTCATCTACCACAAGCCCTTGCCAGCGTTCGAACATGCTTTGGTATCCCACGAAAAGCGATGAGGAATGGAGGGATTCGCTGATGAGTTACGACCTCGCCGTCTGGGAAGGCGACCGACCCACGGGTGACGACGCTTTGCGAACGTTCGAGCAGTTATACGATGAGCTCATGGAGTCGGACCAGCCTATTCCTGCCACCGCTCGGATTCAGCGCTACGTCGATGATCTGGTCACGCGATGGCCCGACATCACCACCGAGGCTGGCGACGATTCGCCCTGGGCAGACGGGCCACTCATTGTCGAAGTCCGGGCTGGGTATCATCGCCTGTCCCAACGGGTTCCATGGGGCTTCGCGATGCTCTTCAAGAGTGGTCACGGCGAGACCGGCGTCGGTAAGAGCGGTGAAGATCTCCCCGAGCCCATGGTTGAAATGGATGATACGGGGTGAGGCGACAGCTCCCGTCCCGGCGTAGGTGTCGTGCTCAATGAACAGTGTGCCGTCAGTTTCAAAGTACGGATATTCAACGACCAAAAGCCCGTCGGACCGCGGATCGCTCAGTGACCACAAGACCGGATGGTATTCCCGCATGAATAGCCGCCCGCCCGGCCGCAGCAAACCTGCGACAACATCAGCCCAGCGGCCGATGCGCGGTATCCAGCACAGCGCCCCGATACCGGTGTAGACAAGATCAAAACGATCAGCGCCGAGTGCTTGCACCGCGCCGTGAACATCGGCCTCGATGAATGCGATATCGGCCCCCGCGCGCACAGCGAGTTCCCGAGCGGCTCGCAGCGCAGCCGGGAAAAATCCAGACCCACCGTCGATCGTGGCCCCAACCGATACAGCGAGACCGTGTCCGTGCCGATGTGACACTGCAGATGCACGATGTCGAGCCCGTCGAGCCGACCCAGCTTCGGCACGGCAGCGTCACTCGAATCGGCGTCTCTTCCACCATCGTCGAGTGAGCGGTTAGGCTTCATATTGCTGGAGATGATGCTTGCCCCCATGATCGGCATGGGCTCGACGCACAGCCGCTCGCAGCGCGGCCAGAAAAAACTAGCCGAACAGGTAGGAAGGAACCCCGGTATTCATGAGAGAGTTCTCCCTGCCCGCGGTGGTGCGCGAGCGCGCCAGCCTGCAGCCCAACCACATCGCGTTCACCTTTATTGATTACGACCACGACTGGGACGGCATTGCTGAAAGCCTGACGTGGTCG
>Ga0207688_10001666_pt1 | contig 11757 bp, 10 predicted proteins | sample KBSMiscanthusM4_FD_184296 | JGI IMG/M metagenome (GOLD analysis project Ga0207688, IMG submission 184296) | Miscanthus rhizosphere microbial communities from Kellogg Biological Station, Michigan, USA - M4 (SPAdes) (version 2) | ecosystem: Host-associated > Plants > Roots > Rhizosphere ...
GCCGAGCCGCTCGACCAGCTCCGGCTCGGTGGGGATGCGCGACCCGACCGGCCACGTGCCCGAGGTGATCTGGGCCCGCAGGTGCGCGATCGTCTCGTCGGCAAGCGTGCGGTGCCGAGGCACGGGCGCCAAAATCATCCCATCATTCTACTATGGGATGATCGGCCATAAGCCCCCCCGTCGCGGGCTGCATCGCGGTCGCAGGCATCGTCGCGCCGGTCAGGGCGGGACGGTGCGGGCGAGGCCGTGCTCGGCCAACGCGTCGCGGAGCCTGGCCAGCGCCACCGGTCCGACGCCTTGCATCGCCGCGAGCTCGGCCTCCGGCACCGCGGCCACCGCCTCGAGCGTGGTGATGCCCGCGGCGGTCAGCGCCCGCGTGGCCGGGGCGCCGATCGCGGGGAGCCGGGTGCCGTCGGGTGGCGTGGGGCGTTCGCGCGGCGGCCCACCGTCGTCGACCACCGCCTCACCGCGGGGGGAGAGCCGGTAGCCGATGTCGAGCGACTCGGTCAGGCCGAGCTCCTTGAGCTTGCGGACGTCGCGCTTGAACGACGGCGTGTCGCGGCCGAGCGCGGCGGCGAGATCGGGAGCGCGCACCTCGGGGGAGCGGTCGATGATCGCCAGGGTGGGCCCGGTCCACGGTCCGATCGCCGACGCGGCGTCGAGACGGGCCAGCCGTGCCCGGATCTCGGCGAGCTCCTGCGGTGTCGGAGGCTGCTGCCGCAGGCCGATCCGCGGGTCCTCGCCCGCCCAGCGCAGACCCACGCGGAACACGGGGCGGTCCGGGTTCGCCGCCAGCCCGCGGCGCAGCGCGTCCAGCGACGCGGCGCCCGCCCGGCGGGCGTCGTCCTCGGTGATGGTGGACTCGTCGACGGGTTCGACGGCCGTGACCTCGATCAGCCCGACGGGGGTGCGCATCCGGGTGCCGACGACCACGCGCGGGCGATCCCAACGGCGGAAGCCGAGATCGATGGTCCCGGCCTTGATCTCCGCGAGCTCGCCCGGTCGGATCCGCACGCGGCACAGGCTAGGCCGCGTACGCGGTCCACGGCCTAGCGAGGTGCCCGCTCAGGCCGTCAACGTGCCGATCTCACTCGCCGAGAGGGCCTGCTCGATGCCCAACACCGCGGCGCCCGCCAGCCCGGCGTACTCGCCGAGCACGCTGTTGGCCAGCACCAGGTTCCGGGTGGCCAGCGGCAGCGCCCGTTGGTAGACGACGCTGCGCACGCCCGCCAGCAGGTCGTCGCTCGCCGCGGTGAGCGAGCCGCCGATGGTGACCCGGGCCGGGTTGTAGAAGTGCACGAGCATGGCCACCAGCTCGCCGATGTGCGCGGCGGCCTCCCGCACGTGCGCGACCGCGGCGGGGTCGGCCTTGGCCAGGCGGTCCCGCACGTCGGCGATGGTCACGGCGACGTTCGCACCCGCGGCCAGCCGCCGGGCGATGGCGGAGGCCGACGCGACCGCCTCGATGCAGCCGACGTTGCCGCAGACGCAGGGGGCGTCGGGGCCGCCGCGCACCCGGACGTGCCCGATGTCGCCCGCCGCGCCGTCGGCCCCGTGGTGCAGCCCGCCCTCCCGCGTGACCAGCCCGCCGCCGATGCCCGTGCCGATCTTCACGAAGAGCAGCGGGGCCTGGTCCGCGGGCAGGGCCCTGGCCTCGCCGAGCGCGCGCAGGTTGACGTCGTTCTCCAGGATCGCGGCGCAGACGAACCGGCTCTGCAGACGGGCCGACACCGGGTAGGCGTGCCACCCGGGCATGATCGGCGGCCGCACCGGGCTGCCCAGGTTGCCGTCGACCGGGCCGGGCAGCCCGATCACCACCGCGCGGGCGGGCACCTCGGGCGCCCCCACCGCCCGCAGCGCGTCCAACCGGGCCTCGATGATGTCGAGCACCGGCTCCGGGCCGTCGCGCACGTCGAGGTCGACGTGTTCGTGGGCCACCACCTGTTGGCTCAGGTCGAGCACCGCGAGGTGGGCGCCGCGGGCGCCCACGTCGGCGAGCAGCACGTGCCCGCCGCGCGGCGAGAGCGCCAGCCGGTCGGCGGGCCGACCACGCCCCGGGGTCGGCCGGGTGCCCGCGATCCGCACCAGCCCGCGGTTGAGCAGCTCGTCGACGGCCGCGCTCACGGTGGTGCGGGCCATGCCCGCGGCGGGCACGAGGTCCGCCTTGCTCTGCGCCGCCCCGGACGCGATCAGCCGCGCCACGGTGCTGAGCGTGGCCTCGGCGTCGATCCGCCCCGTCGAGGGAGGCGTGCTGAGCCGCAACGGCGGCAGTAACGTCGGTGGCAGCATCACGGTTCGATTTCGTCGATAAAATGGCGTAAACCGACATTATTCGGTCGTTGTACGGCACTGGTCAACCCTCCTACGTTGACCCCCATGGCGGCGCTGCTGACGATGCGCGGGATCGTCAAACAGTTCCCCGGCGTCCGCGCGCTCGACGGCGTCGACCTCGACGTCGAACCGGGCGAGGTGCACTGCCTGCTCGGGCAGAACGGCGCGGGCAAGTCGACGCTCATCAAGGTGCTGGCCGGAGCGCACCGGCCGGACGCGGGCGAGATCACCTTCGACGGACAGCCGGTCACCTTCGCCTCGCCGCAGGCCGCCGACCAGGCGGGCATCGCCACGATCTACCAGGAGCTGGACCTCGTGCCGGGCCTGAGCGTGGCGGAGAACGTGGTGCTCGGGCACGAGCCCGCCCGACTGGGCTTCACCCGGCCGCGCGACGCCGAGGAGCGGGCCCGCCAGCTGCTGCGCAGGCTCGGCCACCCCGAGATCCCGGCCCGCCGCGAGCTGGGCAGGCTGTCCGCCGCCGGGCAGCAGGTGGTGAGCATGGCGCGCGCGCTGGCCAGGGACGCCCGCCTCATCGTGATGGACGAGCCGTCCGCCGTGCTCGACCCGGAAGAGGTGCAGAACCTGTTCCGGGTGATCCGCGAGCTCACCGCGGACGGCGTCGCGATCGTCTACATCTCGCACCGGCTCGAGGAGATCCGCCAGATCGGCGACCGGGTCACGGTGCTCAAGGACGGCCGCACGGTGGCCCGCAACCTCCCGGGCCGCGACACCCCCACCGCCGAGGTGATCCGGCTGATGACCGGGCGTTCCATCGAGTACGTGTTCCCCACCCGCGACGCGGAACCCCGTCCGGAAGTGGTGCTCGAGGTGGAGGGGCTCACGCGGCCGGGCGAGTTCGCCGACGTCTCGTTCACGGTGCGGTCCGGCGAGGTCGTCGGCCTCGCGGGCCTGGTCGGGTCGGGGCGCTCGGAGATCCTGGAGACCGTGTACGGCGCCCGCCGCGCGACGGCGGGCTCGGTGCGCGTGCACGGGCGGGCGCTGCGGGCGGGCTCCGTGCCGTCGGCGGTACGGGCCCGCATGGGGCTCTGCCCGGAGGAGCGCAAGAGCCAGGGCCTGCTGCTGTCCGAGCCGGTGTCCCGCAACGTCTCACTGCCCGCGCTGCGCCGGTTCGCGCGGGCGGGCTTCCTCGGCCGCGACGCCGAGCTGTCCGCGGTCGGCGAGGTGACCGCGCAGCTCGACGTGCGACCGTCCGACCCCACCCGGCCGGTGCGCACGCTCTCCGGCGGCAACCAGCAGAAGGTGGTGCTGGCCCGGTGGCTGCTGCAGGGCTGTGACGTGCTGCTGCTCGACGAACCGACCCGCGGAGTCGACGTCGGTGCGCGCACCGAGATCTACGCCCTCATCCGCAGGCTGGCCGACTCCGGCGTGGCGGTGGTCCTGGTGTCCAGCGAGGTGCCCGAGGTGCTCGGCCTGGCCGACCGGGTGCTGGTGGTACGCGAAGGCCGGGTGGTGCGCACCGCGCCCAGCGCCGACCTCGACGAGAGCCGGGTCCTCGACCTGGTGATGGAGGGAACCGCCCATGGCTGAGACATCCCCGACGCCATCCCCGACGCCATCCCAGACACCATCCCAGACACCGCTGACGAAGACGGCCGTGCCCGCCGTCGACGAGCAGAGCCGGGTGGAGAAGGCCGCGCGCGAGGCCACGCCGTCGGCCAACCCGCTGAGCAGGCTGCTGGACTCCGCCGCGGCGCGGAACCTCGGCCTCGTCGCGGTGCTGGTGCTGCTGGGCATCGTGGGCGTGTCCACCGCCGACACGTTCCTCACCCGCTCCAACCTGCTCACGATCCTGACCTCGGCCTCGGTGATCGGCGTGATCACGGTCGGGGTCACGATGGTGATCATCGGCGGCGGCATCGACCTGTCCGTGGGCAAGGTCATGGCGCTGGCCTCCGTCTGGAGCACGACCGTGGCCACCCAGTCGTACGGGCCCGTGGTGATGGTGTTCTGCGCGTTGGCCGTCGGCGCGGGCTGCGGGCTGGTGAACGGGCTGCTGATCGCCTACGGGCGGATCGTGCCGTTCATCGTCACGCTGGCCATGCTGATCTCCGCGCAGGGGCTGGCCGAGCAGATCTCGGGCAGGCGCAGCCAGATCGTCACCGACCCCACCATCGCGGCCATCGCCAACACGCGCCTGCTGGGCATCCCGCTGCTCGTCTACATCTTCGCCGCGGTGGTGGCGGTGGGCTGGGTGGTGCTGAACCGCACCACCTTCGGGCGGCGGACGTTCGCCATCGGCGGCAACCCGGAGGCGGCCCGCCTCGCCGGCTTGGACGTGCGCCGCCACACCGTCGCGCTCTACGTCGTGTCCGGGCTCTGCTGCGGGATCGCCGCGATCATGATCTCGTCGTTGACCACGACGGGCTCCTCCACCCACGGCACCCTCTACGAGCTGGACGCCATCGCCGCGGTGATCATCGGCGGCACCCTGCTCACCGGCGGCCGCGGCACGCTGATCGGCTCGATCCTCGGCGTGCTCGTGTTCACCACGATCACCAACCTGTTCGTGCTCAACAACCTCGCCACCGAGGTCCAGAACATCGCCAAGGGCGCGATCATCGTCGCCGCCGTGCTGATCCAGAGCCGCGCGCGCCGCTCCTCGTTCTCCACCGGTTGACCTTCCAGCGAAGGAGTTCACCCATGTCCTCGTCCCCTCTCCCTGATCTCGGCCGACGCAGCGTGCTGCTCGGCGCGCTCGGGCTCGGCGCAGGCGCCGCGCTCAGCGCCTGCACCAGCAACACCCCGGCGGCGCCCGCCGGGAGCGTCGCCGCCGCCCCCACCGCGGGCGCAGGCACGGCGTCGGGGCCTGCGGTGACCATCGGCTTCTCCGCGCCCGCGGCCGACCACGGCTGGATCGCCGCGATCGCCAACAACGCCAAGGCGCAGGCGGCCCAGTACTCGGACGTCACGTTCGAGGCGGTGAACCCGACCAACGACATCACCCAGCAGATCGCCGCCGTCGAGACGCTGATCAACAAGAAGGTCAACGCGCTCGTGCTGCTGCCCAACGACGGCAGCCAGCTCACCTCGACCGGGCGCAAGGCCATGGCCGCGGGCATCCCGGTGATCAACCTGGACCGGATCTTCGACACCCCGCTCGCCTACCGGACGTGGATCGGCGGCGACAACTACGGCATGGGCGTGAGCGCGGGCACCTACGTGGCCGAGCAGCTCAAGGCCAAGGGCGTGGCCAACCCGATCATCGGCGAGATCGCCGGGATCGACAGCCTCCCGCTCACCCAGGCCCGTTCCAAGGGCTTCGCCGACGCGCTGGCCTCCTACGGGTTCGCCGTCGGGCCGCGGCAGGCCGCGGACTTCACCGCGCAGGGCGGCCAGCGGGTGGCGGCCAACCTGCTGCAGGCCGCGCCGAAGCTGGACGCGCTGTGGAACCACGACGACGACCAGGGCATCGGCGTGCTGGCCGCGATCAACCAGGCGGGGCGCAACGAGTTCTTCATGGTCGGCGGCGCGGGCTCGGCCAACGCGATGCGCGACATCAAGGCCGACAACACCGTGCTGAAGGCCACCGTCACCTACAGCCCGACGATGGCGTCCTCGGCGATCGCGCTGGCCCGGCTGGTCGCGCAGGACAAGGGCATGAGCGACCTCGTCGAGAAGGAGGTGCCGACGTCGATCACGCTCAACTCGGCGACGATCACCAAGGAGAACGTGGACACCTACCTGCCGCTCGGCTTCGAGTCCTGACGCCGTGGGGGGCTCAGGGACTTCGCTGGGGGTGGGGATGGTGGGCTACGCCTTCATGGGCGCGGCCCACTCCCAGGCCTGGCGCACCGCGCACCGCTTCTTCGACCTGCCGCTGCGGCCGGACATGGCCGTGCTGTGCGGGCGCGACGCGGCCGCCGTCGAGGCGGCGGCCCGGAAGCTCGGCTGGCGGTCGGTCGAGACGGACTGGAAGCAGCTGCTGAGCCGCGACGACGTCGGGCTGGTCGACGTCTGCACGCCGGGCGACACCCACGCCGAGATCGCCATCGCCGCGCTCGACGCGGGCAAGCACGTGCTGTGCGAGAAGCCCCTGGCCAACTCGGTCGCGGAGGCGCGCGCGATGGTCGCCGCGGCCGAGCGGGCCCGGGCGGCCGGGGTGCGCAGCATGGTCGGGTTCAACTACCGGCGGGTGCCCGCGGTGTCGCTGGCCCGGCGGCTGGTGGCCGAGGGGCGCATCGGGCAGGTGCGGCACGTGCGCGCGCAGTACCTCCAGGACTGGATCGTCGACCCGGAGTTCCCGCTGGTGTGGCGGCTCCAGGCGGAGAAGGCCGGGTCGGGCGCACTGGGCGACATCGGCGCGCACATCGTCGACATGGCGCAGTTCGTCATCGACGACCGGCTCTCCGGGGTCAGTGCGCTGACCGAGACGTTCGTGAAGGAGCGCCCGCTGCCCGCGGCGGCGAGCGGGCTCTCCGCGTCCGGCGGTACCGCGCGCGGCCCGGTCACCGTCGACGACGCGGCGCTGTTCCTCGGCCGCTTCGGCGGCGGGGCGGTGGCGAGCTTCGAGGCCACCCGGTTCGCCACCGGACGCAAGAACGCGATCCGGCTGGAGGTCAACGGCAGCGCGGGGTCGCTCGCCTTCGACTTCGAGTCGATGAACGAGCTGTCGTTCTACGACGGCGCGGAGGACCCCGAAACGGCGGGCTTCCGGCGCATCCTGGTCACCGAGCCGACCCACCCGTACGCGGGCGCCTGGTGGCCGCCGGGGCACCTGCTCGGGTACGAGCACTCGTTCACCCACGAGGTGGTGGACCTGATCACCGACCTGGCCGCGGACCGCGACCCGACCCCGTCGTTCGCCGACGGCCTGCAGGTGCAGCTGGTGCTGGACGCGGTCGCCCGCTCGGCGGCGGCGGGCAGCGGCTGGCAGCCCGTCGATATCGCCGAGGAGGCATAGCGCATGGCACGACCGATCACCTTGTTCACCGGGCAGTGGGCCGACCTGCCGTTCGAGGAGGTGGCCCGGCTCGCGGGGGAGTGGGGCTACGACGGGCTGGAGATCGCCTGCTGGGGCGATCACTTCGACCCGTGGGCCGCGGTCGAGGACGACGGCTACGTCGCGGGGCGCCGCGAGATCCTGGCCAAGCACGGCCTCGAGGTCTACGCGATCTCCAACCACCTCACCGGGCAGGCCGTCTGCGACGACCCGATCGACGAGCGGCACCGGGCCATCCTGCCGTCGCGCGTCTGGGGCGACGGGGAGCCGGAGGGCGTGCGGCAGCGTGCGGCCGAGGCCATGCAGGTGACCGCGCGGGCCGCGGCCGAGCTCGGCGTGAACACCGTGGTCGGGTTCACCGGATCCAAGATCTGGAAGACCGTGGCCATGTTCCCGCCCGTGCCGCAGTCCATGGTGGACGACGGCTACCGCGACTTCGCCGACCGCTGGAACCCGATCCTGGACGTCTTCGACGAGGTCGGCGTGCGGTTCGCGCACGAGGTGCACCCGTCGGAGATCGCCTACGACTACTGGACGGCGGTGGCCGCGCTCGACGCGCTCGGGCGCCGCGAGGCGTTCGGCCTGAACTGGGACCCCAGCCACTTCGTCTGGCAGGACCTCGACCCGGTCGGGTTCCTGTGGGACTTCCGCGACCGGATCTACCACGTGGACTGCAAGGACGCGAAGCGGCAGACCGGCAACGGCCGCAACGGGCGCATGGGGTCGCACCTGGCCTGGGCCGACCCCCGGCGCGGCTGGGATTTCGTGTCCACCGGGCACGGCGACGTGCCGTGGGAGGCCTGCTTCCGGATGCTGAACACCATCGGCTACGACGGGCCCATCTCGGTCGAGTGGGAGGACGCGGGGATGGACCGGCTGGTCGGCGCGCCGGAGGCCCTGCAGTTCGTGCGCAGGCTGGCCTTCGACCCGCCCGCCGCCGCCTTCGACGCCGCTTTCAGCTCCGGGTGAGCAGGCGCTTGCGCTCCGGGGTGTAGGTCCACCACGGCCGGGGCGGAGCGCCGTTGGCCTGGTCGACGGCGCTCATGAACGTGTCGAGCACGCAGGGGTCGTGGCGGCGGCCGTCGAGGGCGCCCAGCCGCTCGTAGAGCTCGACCGGGTCCCGGCGGACGAGGTCGGCGACGCACCTGATGCCGAGTCGGGTCAGGTCGCGCTCCATCGCGGGGCCGATGTTGGCGAGGGAGGTCAGGTCGGACACGCGTCGATTCCAGCAGGGCCGGGACGGCCCGTCGTGAACGGATCGGACAGGACGGCGGGGCGTCACCCGCGGGCGAGGTGCTTGGTGACGCGTTCCGGTGGTCCGGCCGGGGCGAACAGCCAGCCCTGCGCCGTGTCGCAGCCGAGCGCCCGCAGGCGGTCGCGCTGGGCGCGGGACTCGACGCCTTCGGCCGTGACCGTGAGCTTCAGGTTGTGCGCGAGGGCGATGAGGGCGGCGACGATCTTGGCCTCCGGCGGGTCGCGGGGCCCGTCGAGCTCCCGGATGAACGACGCGTCGAGCTTCAGCCCGAAGAGCGGCAGTCGGTGCAGGTGGGACAGGTTCGAGTAGCCGGTGCCGAAGTCGTCGATGACGATCTTGACCCGCATGGCGTGGAGCGCCCGGAGCGTGTGCAGCGACGCGGGCTCGTCGCGCATCACGGCGTGCTCGGTGAGCTCGAGCTGGAGCTGCCCGGCCGGTAGGCCGGTCTGCCGGAGGACGTCGCCGACCTCGTCGGCGAGCGCGGGGTCGCGCAGTTGGCTCGGCGCGAGGTTCACGCTGACGACGGGCGCCTCGTCGCCGAACGTGTGCCACCAGTGCGTGGCCTGCAGGCAGGCCTGCTCCAACACCCAGCGGCCGAGCGGGACGATGGCGCCGGTCTCCTCGGCGAGAGCGATGAAGTGGCTCGGGGCGAGCAGTCCTAAGCTGGGGTGCCGCCAACGGACGAGGGCCTCGACGCCGTACCAGGACTCGTCGCTCAAGGAGACCCACGGCTGGTACTCCAGGAGGAACTCGCCGCGACGGATGCCGGTGGGCATGGCCGCGGCGAGGGTGAACCTCGTGATCTCGGTTTGGGTGCGTGCGCGGTCGAAGACGGCGTAGCGGTTCTTGCCCTCGTTCTTGGCGCGGTAGAGCGTGGTGTCGGCGGCGGTCATGAGGTCACCGGCGTCGGTGGTGGTCACCGCCTGCTCGACGACGCCGATGCTGGACGTGATGAGCAGCTCGTGGGTGCCGACCTGGAACGGCGTGGACAGCGTGGCCTGCACCTTCTCGGCGAGCTCGATCACTTCGTTGATGGAGGTGGTGTCCTCGAGGAGGATCACGAACTCGTCGCCGCCGATGCGGGCGACCGTCCGGTCCGGGCAGCACCGCTCCAGGCTGGCGGCGATGCAGATCAGCAGCTCGTCGCCGTGGTGGTGGCCGAGCGTGTCGTTCACCGTCTTGAAGCCGTCGAGGTCCAGGTAGCACAGCCCGACGCGCGGACCCGCCGCGCCCGCCAAGATCGCGTCGAGGCGCTGGGCGAACAACGCCCGGTTGGCCAGCCCGGTGAGCGGGTCGTGGAAGGCCTGGTGCTGGAGGCGGGCGAGGAGGTCCCGCCGCTCGGTGACGTCTTCGAGCAGCGCGATCTGGTGCGTCGGGTGGCCCGCGTCGTCGCGGATGAGCGACACGGTCAGGTTGGTCCAGATGACTTCACCGTCGGAGCGGAAGAAGCGCTTCTCGGTGTGGAAGTCCTCGCGGATGCCTGCGATCAGCTCGCCGTACATCTCCCAGACCTCGGGCACGTCGTCGGGGTGCACGAGCTCGGAGACGTTGCGGGCGGTGAACGCCTCGGCGCTGTACCCGAACATGTTCAGCAACGCGGGGTTGGCCTCGAGGATGTTCCCGTCGATGTCGGCGATCCCGATGCCGGTCGCGGCCTCGGTGAACATCGCCCGGAAGCGGGCCTCGCTGAAGGCCAGCTGCTGCTCGGCGGTGCGCTGGGTCGCGAACACCGCCCGGCTGATCGCGTCCTGCTCGGCCAAGGTGACCTCGCGCAGCGCGGCGGCGTACCCGGCCGCGACGTCGCCGATGATCCGGCTCACCCGCCGGTCGGCGGTCGAGGGCCGCAGGTCGGGCAGCCGGTCGCCGAGCAGCACCACGGTGCGCTGGAGCGTGTCCGCTCCGGTGCAGTGGGCGGCGATCATCGCTTCGCCGATCCGACGGGCCGCCGCGGCGTCGTACGCAGGCCCGTCGAGCAGCGTGACGAGCGTGTCGGTGAGACCGCCCGCGAACACCTCGAGTTGCGCCGCGCTCAGCGAGACGTAGCTGGTGTCGGCGATCGCGCGCGCCCACTCGGCCACGAACTCGGCGCGGTCTGTCATCGCCGCTGTCCGACGACCACGTATCCCGTGAACCGCTCCGGATCGGGCAGCGCGGGGGACTCCGGGTCCGGGCGCCATTGCGGGAAGTACACGACGCCCGGCGACACGGGCTCGAACCCGTCGACGATCGCTTCGACCTCCGAACGCGACCGCATCGTCATCGGCGTGCCGGTCTGCGCGTACAGCGCCATGTGCGGTTCGGCCTGCCCCGGCTCGCCCTCGTGGGTCGCGTGCGACAGCGCCAGGTAGCTGCCCGGTGCCATCGCCGAACGGTAGCGGGCGACGATCCCGGCCGGATCGTCGGAGTTCGGCACGAAGTGCAGCACGGCGATCATCAGCACGGCGGTCGGTGCGGAGAGGTCCAGCAACTGGCGCGTCTCGACGGCGGACAGCACCGACTCCACGTCGCGCAGGTCGGCCTCCACGATCTCGGTGTTGGCCACCCCCGCCAGCAGGGATCTGCTCAACGTGACCGCCACCGGGTCGGTGTCGACGTAGACGACCCGCGCGTGCGGGTTCTCGCTCTGGGCGACCTCGTGGACGTTGCCGACGGTCGGGATCCCCGAACCGAGGTCCAGGAACTGCGTGATGCCCTGACCGACGAGGTACCGGACGGCCCGGTTCAGGAACGACCGGTTCTCCCGCATGATCTCCGGCAGCTGCGGCCACAGCTCGATCGCCCGCTTGGCGAATTCACGGTCGACCGCGAAGTTGTGCGAGCCACCGAGGTAGTAGTCGTAGATGCGGGCTGCGCTGGGTCGGTCGGTCTGGACGTCGTCGGTCATCCGGCGGCGGTGTTGCACTACGCGTTCCCTCCTGACGCAGGGGCTTGCGGCGAGAGGCACGCTTCGAGGCCGGTCGCCATCCCACTCGACCGAATGGGTACCCGTCCACGCCGTCGCTACGCGTGTCGCCGTGACCTGACTCACCCGCTGTCACAGTGGTCGGCCGCACGTCGTCCAAGGGGCATGGACAAGCACCTCGATGTGATCGTCATCGGCGGCGGGTACGCCGGTGTCATGACGGCCAACCGCCTCACCGAACGCGCCGACGTGGCCGTGACCCTGATCAACCCGCGACCGACCTTCGTCGAGCGGATCCGCCTTCACCAG
>Ga0207688_10001672_pt1 | contig 11740 bp, 10 predicted proteins | sample KBSMiscanthusM4_FD_184296 | JGI IMG/M metagenome (GOLD analysis project Ga0207688, IMG submission 184296) | Miscanthus rhizosphere microbial communities from Kellogg Biological Station, Michigan, USA - M4 (SPAdes) (version 2) | ecosystem: Host-associated > Plants > Roots > Rhizosphere ...
GCGGTGATCAGACGGTACGGCTGTGGGACCCGGCCACCGGTCAACCCCACGGCCTACCACTGACCGGCCACACCAACGAGGTGAACGATGTGGCATTCAGTCCGAACGGCCAGCTGCTCGTGACCGCCAGCACGGACGGCACGGTGCGACTGTGGGACCCGGCCACCGGACAAGCCCACGGCCCACCGCTGACCGGCGACAACTCCCGGGTCTGGGGCGTGGCGTTTAGTCCGGACGGACGACTGCTCGCGACAGCCGGCGCGGACCAGACCGTACGGCTCTGGGACCCGACGACCGGCCAACCCCACGGCCCGCCGCTCACCGGCCACACCGACGGGGTGACTGCGGTGGCGTTCAGCCCGGATGGTCGGCTGCTGGCCTCGGTCAGCGGCGATCAGACCATGCGGCTCTGGGACCCGACGACCGGCCAACCCCACGGCCCGCCGCTCACCGGCCACACCGACGGGATAAATGCCGTGGCATTCAGCCCCGATGGCCGCCAATTGGCCACCGGCGGTTCGGACCAGATGGTGCGGCTCTGGAACCCAGCCTTCGATTCCTGGCTAACCTCGGGATGCGCCTTGGTCAATCGCAATTTGACCATGGCCGAGTGGAATCAGGTTGCTCAGGGCTTGCCATACCGGCGAACTTGCCCGGCTTTTCCGCCTGGCCAAGGCGCCCCCCCTGATGCCCCAGCCGCCACATATCCCCGACAATTCGACTAGTTGCTGTGTCATATGACGGGGGTGCCAGCGGGCACGGCATCGAAAGCGGCGATGAGCTTGCCGCCGGAGAAGCTCGCCTGTGCGCGGCTCTTGATCTGGAGGCCGTCCTCCGACGGAAGGCCGAATCAGACCGTGACGTGAATGTACTGTTGGTTGGCTTTCGGGAACTCGAAAGTGGCGCCGATGCCGGGACCGTGCTTCTCCCACGGTGCCGTACGAGCTGTTCGGTAGTTGCAGAAAAATGTGACGCCGCCGCTGGACGTGGTGATTACCTTGGCGATCGCCGAGTCGTCGGGATGGGCAAAGTTGTCGCCGTTCGTGGAGATGAGGAATCTTTGGCAGTCGATCAGTTCGAGCATCGCCGTCGACAGGTTGGCGTTGCTACCGTGATGTGACAGCTTGACCAGGTCGATGCGTGGTCGCATCTCGCGGACTCGCTCCGCATAGCGATTCAACGCCTTGGTCAGCACCGGTGCTTGCGCGTCGGCGGCGAAAAGCACTCGCTTGTTGTCGTACTCGAGGATGAAGGCGATACTTGAGCCGTTCGCCTCCGAGTCGTCATAGTCGTTTTTGGCGGCGAGTCTCATGAGCGCGTCGTGGTCGAGCGGATCCGGCAGCGGGTCGAACTCGCGATCGCGTGGCTTCGGGCTTCTCGTGTGGCCGGAATCGCCGGCACCGGGCACGAGGCCCGCCTTCTCGACATCTTCTTTCCACTCCTTTGCCATCGCCTTCAGCTTCGGACCGGTAGGTGAGAGCAGCACCACGGAAGCGTTCCCCGGCAGATCGATGCAAGGCAAACTGCCTGCGCTCGGGACGACGACCGGTCCACCGACGTCGTTGGACGCCTTCGGGGTGAATCCCTTGTTCCACCGAAGGCCGCCCTCGACGATGCGAGTGGTGAGCTGCTCCCCGTTGACCGGGCCGAGCACGTTGCCGCCGGTCCTGCAATGCACGAAACCGTTGAACCACACATCGTTGATTCGCTGCTTCAGGTTGGGGTCGTCGAGCAGTGCGATCGCGCCACCGATGTGATCCTCGTCGACATGCGTGATGACGAAAATCTCGTAACGGTCTCTGCGCCGTCGCATCAGCTCCTTGCGGACGCCATCCCACGAATGAAACGTGCCAGCGTCGATGAGCAGTTGGTGTGGATCGGTCTTGGTGCCGTACTCCACCACCAACGCGTCGCCATGCCCGCCGGGGAGCATCTCCACCGCGAACATCACACCCTCACTTTCGTGTCCATTTCGCCATGGGAAACGAGGATGAGCCCGATAGGCCGTTGGTCGGCGATGAGAGACCTTCGCGCCGCCTCGACCGCCTCCCCGACGGTCGCATCCCGGGCGGCAATCTCGTGAATGGCGCGGAGCAAGTGCGCCGTCGCTAGTGCACCATGCGAGCCGACGATCTTCGATAGCGTGCCTACGACGGCCCCCGCGCCCTTTGCGGTCAGTGCGCCGGGCAGAGACCCGAACGCATCGCCCAGCGCGGCGGTCGCGCAGGCGATGAGGAGCACAAGCGGACGGGGGCTGCCGTCGACGCGCAGCTCCGAAGCCGAGATGCGGAAGCGGGCAAGCCCCGATTTCTTGCCGATATAAAGGTTGGTGCTGCCGCCTTCCACTATCGTGTGGCCGAGTACGACCAGAAGGTTCGGATGGCTTGTCTTGACGGCCTTGCGCCACGCGGTCCAGCTCGTCACACGAGTGACCGGTTGAAACAAGCTCTGCGCGGCTGCCAGCACGCTGGCGGTCGGAAGCGGTTGGGAGGCGCCCTCATCGGCAATCAGCGTCGCTCCATACAGCACCGCCGACGCGGAGATCGTCGTGGTCCAGAGCTGCGCCTTCTTCCTCCTGTCCTCCTCCCATTGAATGGTGCGGGCGATCGAGCGATGGAGTCCCCAGAAGGCATACGGACACACGCATCTTGTCGACACTTTGTCGCAGGGTTGACCAGGTGGCGGAGGGTCTGCGACGTGGTCGCATAGCTTCGCGTGGCCCAGCGGTGGGGGCCCAGCGTAGATCAGCTCGAGTGGCAGGACGCGAGTACTGGCGTTGACGATGACGTTGATGCTCCGCGCGTCGCCGATGTTGAGGGGCGCCATAAGCGTGTTGAGTTCGGCGCCGAGGCCAGCGAGGATAATGAGGAGCGCGAGCGCCCTCGGGTCGTTGAGGGAATCAGGAGCCCCGGGCACTCCGAGGACGCGCGACACCCGTTCCTCGATGCGGTCGAGCATCCCATGGACGTCTGTGATGAGCACCTTGGCATCGCTGCCGGAGCGTCGGAGCTCGGCGCCCCTGCCATCGAGCGCGACGTCAACCGGTCGCAATTCGTCCTTGGGTTCGTCGGGGCCCGACAACATGAACGTGGTGAGGGTCGGCCGTTCGCGGGGCACGGCGGCGGCGCGTACAGGCGACACGTAGGTCGCGGCCTGAAGTGGCTTGCCCTGGTAGAGCAGCTGGATCTCGATGCTCACCACCCCACCCGCCTCTGGCGTGGTGAAGGGGAAGACGGCTCGGGTGCTCGGTTGTGACGGCTTCACCGTCGAGATGGAGATCGTCTGCGACGGCGGCTGTTGCTCCCACACGGCGCCGCCGACGACCACCTCGAGCTCGACCGTCGGACCCGGCACAGCCGGGAGCGTGGGGGCGGGCTCGTCGGTGACTGTGTCGCCGCGCTCGGGGATGGCGATGCGAACGGTGAAGGTCAACTCTCGCCGCGGGGGCAGGATCGACTTCACCACCTTGTTGTTGCCGTCCAGCACACGGGCGACCAGCCTGCGCGGCTGGGACGCCGACTCCACCTTCTCGTACCTCTCCTGCTCCTCCTCAGGGGCCGACATGGCCGGTGGCGGGACGAACGCCACAGGGTCGCCACCCTGCGCACGCACGATCCGTACCTGGTCTGTCTCCATTCGCGCGCCGCCGCTCTCGTAGCGCCAGTCCCAGCCGGCGAAGTCGTTGAGCAACGGCGCGAGTTGAGGGACGTCGGGAGCCACTGCGGCGAACCAGTGGGCCGAGGCCGTGATGTCCATCCCGTAACGCGGCCCAGCGATGAGCGCGTCGATGTCTTTCCTTCGGACGAAACTTTCGACCGCGGCGTCGATGGGGACGTCATGTGACAACTCATGGAAGAACGCCCACCACCAACGGTCCGGTGGCCCGGCCACCGCGATGGCGATCGCGGGTTCGATGCGTTCGTCAAGCTCCATTAGCTGCCGCTCCACCGGTCCGTCGCCGGCGACGATCACGCAGGCCGTCTCACCGAGCCGGTGCGCGACATCGGCCGGGAGGCTCGAGAGGTCGGTAGCGCTGATGATAGCGATGTCGTAGGTTGCGGAGGCGTCGAACCACTCGGCATCGAAGATATAAGTGTAGTGCGTGGTGTTCCTCACCGTCGCCAACCACTCGTCGGCGAGTGGGCCGCCAACAAGTCCCACATGGAATGGCCATCGCCACGCGAATGGGCGCATCCGACCTAGCGAGTCGAGGGAGGGCACAATCATTAGCCCGTCCACCTCTCCGATCTCCCGCAGCCGCCTTACGTCCTCCGGACTGTCGACACGCACGCGGAGGAATTGGCGGTTCCCGCGGCTGAGCGGCGGGAGTGCGGCCGACCATGCGGTCTCGAGCAGCTGCGCCTCATCCGGTCTGAGGTCGTCGCGCGCGGACCACCGCACGATTTCTTCCCCGTACGCGACACTGCCCCGGAGCTCGGGTGGCAGGTAGCCCGACGCCCACACGGACGTGGGATGGAGTCGACGGCGAAGCTGATCGGCCGCCTGGGTGATCACTTTGGCACGGTCCGGGGACGGGGCCTCGGTGAACAGGAGCCCGGCAGCGAGCTCGGCGCGGGCGCTCACGACGCCCTCCCTCGGATGAGCTCGACGAAAGGGGTGTCGAGCCGCGGATAGCCGAGCGCTATGCAGCGGTTGGGCGTCGTCAGAACGTGCAGGCGGGCTTCCGGCCGATCCGCGTCGGCGCTCCGGGCGACAACTGGCCCGGTTGCCGCTGGCGCCACAGCGACCATCGCCGTGTCGTCCGGTGTAGCTCTGGTGGCGTGGCAGGCGGGCCAGCGTGCTGTCGAGGTCCATCGGGTCCGCCTCACACCTCCGGTTGGGCCCGCCGGACCGGCTGCGGGCGTGGCTCGCCCTCCGCGAACGTCTCGGTCGCCAGTGGCGTGCCCGGAGCCGGCACGGGTTCGGGTCATTGCACGGCCAGCTTGACCAGCTGCTCCGTGCGGGTGCGGGCGGGTCCGGTGGATCATCTCCTGCTCCTCCCTCTGACGGCTCCGACCCGCGTTACGGATGCTCAGCCCGGCGGCCGCCACCACCGAGTGCGGACCGGCCGGGAAGCGCCGCAACCGTTGCTCCGGATGGCGCGGGCAGATCATGTGGACCGCGCACCGTCGGCATTGCCGTCCGGCAGCTCGTCGGTGCCGAGGGCGTCCAGGATTGCGGCCGGGAGGTATCTGGCAAAGCAGCCAGGCAGAAGACCGCCAGCTACCAGCGAGACGACCAGGGCCGGGATCGTGACGACGAGCAGACCGCCGAGGATCGCTGCCGGAGCTCCGCCGATGGCCTGAGCACCGGAGGCGAGCATCCGTCGGGCGGTCGTCCGCCCCGGTTCGAGCCACGCCGAAAGCATTCCGAAAGTCGCGCAGGTGTCGGGATCGAGCCGGAGCCGGAACCTGCACTGGGTGGCCAGCTGGACCGCGGTGTGTGGATACACCACGCTTCTGGTGATCTCGCCCTTCATGATCATGTCGCACTCCCGCGCTGGCGCGCGTGGCACACCACTTACGACGTGACCTCCAGGCACCAGCAACAGGAGCACGGACGGACTGCCGCTGATACCACCGATCCAGAAAAGCGACCGCGTCGTCTTCCCAGCTCGGCGATCGAGAAGAGACCATCACCGGAACCCCTCCGAGGCATTGCTTGGCCTGAATCCGCGAAGTGGCCTTTCGAGTGATCTTGGACTGGTTTGATCATGTCCGGGGGCGGCTGAGCGTGCGGGAGTCGCTGGTCTGTCCAGCTGTTCCACTGATCGGGGGTGTTGGGACCGGACTGACGGCGGGGCGGTCAGGCGGCCGCTGGCCGGCTGACTGATCATCAGTCTGAGCCGGACGCGGCGGGTGGGCGACCTACTTCAGGTGCGGGTGTCCAAGGCGGCGTCCGGCGCGGTCGACCGCCACGCGTGGCCGGCGGCTGATGCGCTGGATTCGCGCCAAGTACGCCGGCAAGCACATGCTCGGAATGCACCACCTCGGGCGTCGCTTCTGCGACTCGGGCTGGCGGTTCGCCCACACCGGGCCCGTTTTCACCGGCGCATTCGCGTGACCGCCGCGACCCGGTAACGCTATCGCCGTAACACCATCGCCACCCGGCAGCCGCCACCAGCGGCTGACCAACGCTCAGACACGTGGAGAGCCCGGTGCCCAGTAGTGAGCACGCCGGGTACGGGAGGGGTCCGCGGGAGACGTCCGGCGGCAACGCCGGTATCGCGCCCCGCTGGCCTACCTCGCGATTAGCGGATAGGTGGTCTTAGCTCTTGCTGGCTGATCTTCGCGGTTAGGTTTCGGTGGGCGGCCAGCCCGATGGCCCGAGTACCGCCTCGGGGGGCGTGGTTCCGGGTGGATTCGGGCCGGAAAAGCCTGGTCAGGATGGTGCGGGCCGGATGCGGGCGAGGACCACCCATGACCTGACGTGGGCTTGCACTTCCGGCCGTTCCCCATCGCCTCAGCCGATCCCCGTTCGCGGGTAGGGGAAGGCCACGGGAGGCTCGGCATCGGGCTCGACCCGGCTTCGCATCGCGGCGTCGCAGACCGCATATCCCCAGTTGACGAGCCGCTCCTGCAACGCCGCTGGCATCCGCTTGAGTCGAGTCGGGGTCTCGGCGAGCACGGTCGTGCGCTTCGGCGGGCACGGCAACGCGCCTGGCGGGCCGTAGTCCGCGACGTCGGTGCGGATCCCCCAATACACCCCCGCTCGGTCGCCGCGCCTGAAGCCGGCGATGAGCTGGCGCTTGCGCAGGTTGCGGACTTGATGGTCGATGACGCTGTTGACCCGGATAGCGTGCCGCGCCCAGTCCCAGGCGATGGATCCCTCCGGGCCCAAGCGCCCGCCGCCGTCGCTCACGAGCAACGTGGAGCACCGCTTCCACGCCGTCTCGAGGGCGAGGTTGTCGTACACGCCGCCGTCGCTGAGCTCGACCCTCGTGTTGAAGGGCGGCTGGGCCAGTGGCCCGTTCGCGGCGGGCTCGAACGCCTGTGGGTCAACGGTGAGGTGTAGTGGCGAGAGCACCGGGGGGAACGCGGCTGACGCCGCGACTGCTACGGCGACAGGCACGTCGGGTTGCCGGATCAGGCCGACGGTGTAGTCGGCCATATATGGCTTCGAGAACCGCCACAGCGCCCCGGATTGCAGGTTCGTCGCGTTGATGACGAACCGCGGCCGGTCGGGGAGGTCCTGCAACGTAGCCGCGCTCATCAGGTGCTTGCGGAGGGCGCCTGCCACCCGGCCTGCGGCGCTGCTAGGCGTGAGCGCTCCGATGACCACCGATGCCACGTCGATGGTCCGACCGGCGAGCCCGCGGATCGGGTCGACCAGGACCTCGCGCAGGTTCGTCGCCGTACCCGCTCCGTCGAACCGCAGGTCGCGCCATCCGACAGCGAGGCACCCCGCGGTGATCGAGCCGCCGGACACGCTCGACACCCTGTCCAGCCGCGTGAGGTACCCCAGCTCGTTGAGCCGCCATAGCGCGCCGACGTGGAACAGCATCGCTCGGTAGCCACCTCCGGACAGGCACAGGGCGGTACCGTCCGGGACGCGAACGCGCTCGTCGGGTTCGACGGGCGAGCTGACATCCGTGCTCGGGTCGGTCGATCCCATCTCAGCCATGGCGCAACGTCAGCTCAACAGCGGCCCCCGAGGAAATACGTACAACTACCCGTAGCGCGCCGGGCCTTGTGGGTCTACTCCAGGTGGGGCGAATGGCCGACGCACTGTCAGACCCGAATCCGTCGATAGCGGCTCGGCAATATTTTGCCTGCTGGTGGACGATTTTGTAGTGGTCGGTTTCGGGTGAGGAACCTCGTCGAGCAGCTCGTAGTCGGGCGGCAGGCGCAAGATGGGCGAGCCGGCGTGGCGGACCAGCCGGGCAGGGACACGGATCAGCAGGTGCCGCAGAGTGGCGATCATGGACTGGCGTTGCGCACGCCGTGCCGGTCTGGCGGTCAAGCCAGGGCGTCCAGGGTCGCGGTTGGAGCAGGTCAGCACCCCGGGCGAGGTCCTGCGCCACCAGGTGGCGGTGCCGGTGGGTGCGATGTTCGACATCCCCGCCGATCGCGGTAGAAGGTCAGCAAACGCTAACTCATCGAGCGGTGCTGCGGCTGCGGCGTAGTCACCGCCGGGCAGGCCCCCGAGGGTGTCGGGGCGCTGGCGCAGTACGGGCTGCGGATCGCCGCGATCATGGTCTATCTCTATGTCGGGCCCTTCCTGTCCAAGGCCCCCACGGCGGCCGAGCTACTCGGCACCCCCGGGTGTCGGCGGGCACCGTCACGACGATGACGGCGCGGACCGTGGGCGGGCTGGTCGGGTTCCTCGGCCTGGTCCGCGACCGGATCGCCGTCGCGGACGCGGCGCAGTTCGACGAGACGTCGCTGCGCGTGGAGGGGAAGCAGCGGTGGACGCAGTAGGCCTCGACCGGCAAGTCCACATCGCCGCGACCACCGGCAACGACCCGGTCTTGGACAGCCTGCTCGTGCGCCTGCACATCGAAACCGCGTGCCGCCGCGGAGGCGCGCTAGATGACGGAATTGGCTGCCGTCTTGACGAATAGCGGCGCACCGGGCGCCCGGCCTAGGAACTCGAGCAGCGCGCGGTCGCCGAGGCGGCCACCGGCATCCAATGCGGTCACCGCATACCGGGTATTGCGCGTGCGACGGGTCGGGGAGGGAGGGCAGCGGCAGCGGGCGCCGCCCGCCGAACCGACCCGAAAAGCCGGTCGCTCGACCGTCCTCCACGCTGGACGGGCGCGCGGCACCGCGCTTCTACCTCCTGGCCGATGTACAGGTGGTGCTCGCCGGTGCGACCGCGACACGGTGATCCCCATCGCCCACACGCTGGCCGCCCACGATCTCCTCCCGACCAGCAAGCTCGAGCTCTTCGCAGGCGCCGGACACCACCCCACGTCGAACAACCCCTGCGATTCGCTCACCTGCTGCACGATTTCCTGCGCAACTCCACGCCCGCATCGACGCTCAGTCCATGCCCAGCCGATTGCTGGGCCATAGCTCCGAACTCACCGGACCACGGCAGCTTCCCGACGACGGCCCGATCGTCAGGAGCGGTGCGCCCCGGTACCCGTCGACCAAGCGGTCCTTGACCGGGAAGGGCGACTTGCCCGTTCTCGGGACGGTTCGCTGAGCCCTCCGCCGGGCCGTGGCGGCGTCGTGCTCGGCGCGTTCCTCGCCCCGAAACCACCTCCGTCACCCCGACGGCGTCCCCCTCACGCCGACCGGCGCTGCTGCGCTGCTCGGCGTTGGATCTTTGAAGCGCTCCCGGCGCCTTCCAGGGGTTCTGCTGGCGACGCCCCGACGAGGTCGTCCCGGGTTGGGATGACCCGTCGACCGTCATCGTGCCTCGACAACCCGGGAAGCACGGCGTGGAGGTGGCGTTCCCACTCGGCGCGACACCGGCGCTCGACGGTCTCGGGAGCATGAGCGTATTCGTCGTCGGGCCACTCGGCACGCGGGTGGAGCTGGGTCCCGTGCCAGCCGCATTGGCATCCGGCGCGCCATCCGGTGACCCGGGGACCGATCTGGTCGGGTGGCGTGGCCGGATCGGTGCCGTCTTCGACGACCACCGCAACACCGCCCTCGTGGTCATACGCCGGAGCGTGACCCGTGTCGTGCATCCAACTCACGGCCGTGCTCCCCGACCCGCGCCCTGTCCGACACCGCCAGGCAGGACTCGTGGGGACGATGGACAGGACAGGAACATGGAGCCTCCAGATAGGTACGCGCTGCCGTCGAGCAGGCGGCGTCACCAGGGACTGGGGCGACGAACGCGGTGGCCGGGAGCGCCACGCCACCGGTATGCGTTAACTATACTACGCAAGCCGGTGCAGGGGCCGCTCCCGGTCGTTCGGCCAACGCCGCTCCGGTGGTGGTGCTACGGCCCGAACTTGGCCTGCAGGCGTTGGTCGCGGTCGGTGTCGACGTTGTCGGGCAGTTCGGCTCGGGCCTGCTGCGCCTTGGCGTCACCTCGACCGTCGAGCATTTCGAGGATCGCGTCCTCGGGGATCTCCATGCTGAAAAACCCTTTCATCAGGCTTGGGGATAAACCGAGTGGAGAACCGAATAGCGAGCACGACGGGCCGTGGGGCGGAGCGGTCCCCGCAGCGACGAATCCGTCGTCGCCGCAGCATTTCAAACGCTTTTGTGACATGGCGCTCACTTCCTGCAACGGCGGATGATCGGCAGGTCGCGGCGGTACCGTGAGGTTGCCGCTGAGGGCGCCCGCCCTGGCACGCGCAGAGCGTGCGGTGTTCAGCCAATTACGGGTCGAACCGATATGCAGCGGCAAATTCACATGACCGTCGAGAGGGATCCTCACCATGGCTCAGCCGAAAGACTCCGCGCGCGACGCCGAGAAGCGACCCGCCCGCGCTGTGGGTGTGGCAGGCGCACCGGCCGTCAGGAGCACGAAGGGTGCGCCCGGATCGACCGGCGAGAGCGGCGACAAGGGCGTGAAGGGTGCCCGCGGCGCTCCGGGCGCTCCGGGCGCTCCGGGCGACAAGGGTGACAAGGGGCCGGTCGGTCCCGTTGGCGAAGCCGGTGAGAAGGGGGCCAAAGGCCCGAAGGGTTCAGTTGGACCGATCGGCGAGCAGGGCGAGAAGGGCCTGAAGGGTCTACCCGGGCCGATCGGCGAGCGGGGCGACCAGGGGCCCGACGGGCCGACCGGTGAGCGGGGTCCCGCAGGCGTTCAGGGATCGACGGGACCGGCTGGCGAGCAGGGCGCCAAGGGTCTCGTCGGCCCGACCGGCGCCACCGGTCTGCCTGGTGAGCAGGGGGCCAAGGGCCCGACAGGGGCGCCGGGCGAGCAGGGACCGAGCGGCGCGCCGGGTCAGCGCGGCGTGATCGGGGAGACCGGCGAGCAGGGCCCCAGAGGCCTACAGGGTCTGCCGGGCCCCCAAGGCGAGAATGGTGCGCCGGGCATCGCCGGACCCCAAGGCGCTCAGGGCGAGCAGGGCGCAACCGGGCGGGTCGGGCCCACCGGCATCCCCGGGGCGCAGGGTCCGCGCGGCGCCTCCGGCCCGGCCTGGCTCGACGTGCCCGAACCTGCCGACCTCGTGCGCAACGTCGTCCGAGCGGCCGTCGCCGTGCGGCCCCGCACGGTGATCGACCCCCGGGCGGGCTACCGGTATCTGAGCACGCTCGCCTCGCGGCTGATCAAACTGCAGGGCGGCCTCGTGCTCCGGGCGATCGTCACCACTCCGGACACCACCGCCGAGCCCGCCGAGCGCACGAACATGCGCTCGATCGGATAGGAGCGCCCGGCTGCTCCCGAGATCGAGTAGCTGACCCGCGCGAGCCTGCCCGTCGACTGGAACGATCTGGACACCCGAGCCGTTGAACGTGCACAAAAGGCACGGGCTCGGCGATGAGCCTGCGCCGTCGGGATTAGCCCGCCCGCGGGCGTGGTACCCCGATGGAGGCGGGTGTCCGACCCGTCCCGGCAAGATCGATCGACTCCGCCCTGGACCTCGGTGGACCACGTCGCGCGATCGCGTGACCGCACATCCCACACCGAGGAGAGACCCCCGAGCGTGACAACCACCAACACCAACTCCGCATCCGCCTCGCGCACCGACGGGGAGGTGAGCGGGGCCAAGCCGGTGATCGCCGACAAGCGTCCGTCCTCAGAGGCGGCGCTGGTGTACGCCTTCGTCCTGGTCCCGACGCTGGCCCTGATCGCCGCCGTGCCGCTGGCATGGGGTTGGGGGCTCTCCTGG
>Ga0207688_10001674_pt1 | contig 11729 bp, 5 predicted proteins | sample KBSMiscanthusM4_FD_184296 | JGI IMG/M metagenome (GOLD analysis project Ga0207688, IMG submission 184296) | Miscanthus rhizosphere microbial communities from Kellogg Biological Station, Michigan, USA - M4 (SPAdes) (version 2) | ecosystem: Host-associated > Plants > Roots > Rhizosphere ...
TGGCAGCACGTTTACGACGATCTCTACGGCGCCGAGGTCGGCATGTCTGAGTTCGGCACGGATTTCCGGGGCTGGAACAGCAGCTACACCGGTGATCCGATTCCACTCGCCGAGATGGAGGAGTGGCGTTCGGCCACAGTGGATCGGATCATGGCCCTTCAGCCGCGGCGAGTGTTGGAGATCGGGGCGGGCTTGGGGCTGGTGTTGTCACAGATCGCCCCACAGTGTGAACACTATGTCGCCACCGATATGTCGTCGGTGGCAACCGACAACCTCGCCCGCTCGCTCGAACAGTTGCAGATCCCGTGGCGTGATCGGGTCCAGCTGCTGACGCGACCGGCCCACGTCGCAGAGGGTCTGCCGCTGGGCTTCTTCGACACCATCATCCTCAACTCGGTCGTCCAGTACTTCCCGAACGCGGGATATCTGGCCGACCTGATCGACGACGCCATGGATCTGCTGGCCCCCGGCGGTTCGCTGTTCATCGGCGACGTCCGTAACCACACACTGCAGGGCGCATTCCATACCGCGGTCGCACTGGCCCGCGCAGCCACCACCGATACCGACGAGATTCGCCAACGTATCCGGCGCGCGATGGTCGGCGAGCCCGAATTACTGCTGGCCCCCGAGTTTTTCGCGACATGGGCCGCCGACCACCAACCAGCGGCAGGAATCGAAATCCACGTCAAGCGCGGATCGGCCGACACCGAAATGAACCGGTACCGCTACGACGTCATCGTCCACAAGACTCCCGCACCGGTACGCTCACTGACGTCCACACCGACGTGGACATGGACCGAATGCGCAGGCGCGGGCGGATTTGATACCAGGTTGACTTCCGAGCGTCCCGCCGCCGTCCGCATCGTCGAGATCCCCCGGGCCGGATTGATCACCGACGTCCATATCGAACAGGCTCTGGCCGCCGGGCTGCCTCTTGCCGCCGCGCTGGCTGAGGCCTCCGCCGCCGAGCCGCCCGACACCGTGACTCCAGAGCAACTGCACCGCCTCGGCGAGGCCATCGGCTACCGCGTCGCCGTCACCTGGGGCGCGCGACCCGGCACCCTCGATGCGGTCTTCATCACCGCCAATGATGCTGAGCTGCAACGTATCCCGCGTCTCACCGACCTTTACCTGGCCACCACCGAGGCCCGCGAACGCGCCGCCCACGCGAACGACCCCCGCAACAACACCAGGATCAGCGCGGTGCGTCAGCGGTTGAGCGCACGACTGCCTGATTACATGCTGCCGTCGCAGATCGTGGTGCTAGAGGAGATCCCGATGACCTCCTCCGGCAAGATCGACCGGAAGGCTCTGCCTGCACCGGTGTTTGCGGACACACCTTTCCGGGCGCCGCAGAACCTGACCGAAGAGATCCTGGCCGGGATCTACGCTCAAGTACTCGGGCTCGAACGGGTCGGGGTCGACGAGTCCTTCTTCGACCTCGGCGGGGACAGTATCTTGTCGATGCAGGTGGTGGCCCGGGCGCGCGCGGCCGGTCTGGTCTGTAAGCCGCGTGACATCTTCGTCGAGCAGACCGTCGCCGGGCTGGCACGGGTGGTCGAGGTGGCCGGCGGTGCGGCCGGCCCGGTGGACGAAGGTGTCGGCGACGTCGTCGCCACCCCGATCATGCGCTGGCTGCACAGTGTCGACGGCCCGGTCGACCAGTTCAACCAGACGATGGTGGTGCACGCCCCCGCCGGGGTCAGTCAAGCCGACGTCGCCGTCGTGCTGCAAGCCCTGCTGGATCGGCACGCCATGCTGCGACTGCGGGTAGACGACAGCGCCGACGACTGGTCGCTGACGGTGCCCGAGGCGGGGTCGGTGGATGCCGCTAGTTGCCTGCGCGCGGTCGACGTGTTGTCCGATGAGGCGCTGATTGCGGCCCGGTCGCGGTTGAACCCGGCCGACGGAGTGATGCTCAGCGCGCTGTGGGTGCCCTCCACCGGCCAGCTGGCGCTGATCATCCACCATCTCGCCGTCGACGCGGTGTCTTGGCGAATTCTGCTCGAAGATCTCAACATCGCCTGGGCCCAACATCACAGCGGGCAGCCAGTGGCATTGCCGCCAGCGGGCACGTCGTTTGCCCGGTGGGCGTCGCTTCTGGCCGAACACGCAGACACCGCAGCGATGGTCGAAAAGGCCGAGGCATGGCGGCGAGTCGCGGCGGCCCCTGCCGTGCTGCCGGCGGTGCAACCAGCGGTGGATACGTACGCCAGCGCCGGGCACCTGACGGCGACACTGGATGCCGAGACCACCCGCCGGCTGCTCAGTGAGGTGCCCGCGGCGTTTCATGGCGGCATCCAAGACATCTTGTTGATCGCCCTCGGGCTGGCCTTGGCGGAATTTGCAGACAACCGCGGCGCACCGATCGGCATTGATGTCGAGGGTCACGGCCGCCACGAGGAATTGGCCACCGATGTCGACCTGTCCCGCACTGTCGGCTGGTTCACCATCAAATACCCGGTGGCGTTGACCGTCGGGGAGCTGCGCTGGGCGCAGGTGTTGGCCGGCGAAGCGGCGCTGGGGGCGGTGATCAAAGACGCGAAAGAGCAGCTTCGCGCCCACCCCGACGGCCTGACCTACGGTGTGCTGCGCTATTTGAACACCGATGTCGACCTGGCCGGGTCTGACCCGACGATCGGGTTCAACTACCTCGGACGTCTCGGCGCACCCGCCCCCGACGCCGAGGCTTCCGATGATCTGTGGCTGATCAGTGCGGACGGCTCGGCAGTCACCGCCGCCGCGACGGCGGTGACCATGCCGTTGATGCACACCGTGGAGCTCAGCGCCGTCGCTGTCGACACCGAATCCGGCCCACAGCTGCACGCCACCTGGACCTGGGCGCCCTCAGCTTCGGATCACACCCGGGTCAGCCGGCTCAGCCGGTTGTGGTTCGACGCCCTCGCCGGCATCTGCGCCCACGTCGCACAGGGAGGCGGCGGGCTGACCCCCTCGGACATCGCACCCGCCCGGCTGACCCAACAGCAGATCGACACACTGCAGCGGCAATACGGGACCGCCGACATCTTGCCGCTGACCCCGCTGCAGCAGGGCCTGCTGTTCCACGCCAGCACCACACAGGGTTCCGGCGATCTGGCTGAACTGTATTCTGTGCAGCTGGATTTCACCGTCACCGGCCCGCTTGACCCCCGTCGGCTGCGCGAGGCGCTGCACACCGTGGTCAACCGCCACCCCAACCTCGCTGCCCGCTTCTGCCCCCAGTTCGACGAACCGGTACAACTCATTCCGGCCAATCCCGCACCGGCATGGCAGTACATAGACGTCGACACCACCGGCGGCAAAGGCGATGGCGAGGTCGACGCACAGATCCAGCAGCTGTGCGCGGCCGAACGCGCCGCCGTGTGTGACCTCACCAACCCGCCGGCTTTCCGGATGGCGCTGATCCGCATCGCACCAGACCGGCACAGGGTTGTGCTGACCAATCACCACATCGTGCTCGATGGCTGGTCGACGTCGATCCTGCTGCAGGAGATCTTCGCCGCTTACTACGGGCAGCGGCTGCCCGCGGCGACGTCATATCGCCGGTTCGTCACTTGGCTGGCCGATCGCGACCTCGAGGCCGCCCACACCGCCTGGCGGGAGCTGCTCGCCGGGTTCGACAGCCCCACCTTGGTCGGCTCACGGGATCGGGTTGCGCTCGGGCAGCGAGGCGAGGCCTCGTATCAGATCTCTGCGCAGACCACTCGGGCCCTCACCGACCTGGCCCGCTCGCACCACACCACCGTCAACACCGTGCTGCAGGCCGGCTGGGCGCGACTGCTGATGTGGCTGACCGGCCAGCGCGACGTCGCCTTCGGCGCCGCGGTCTCCGGGCGCCCAACCGAGCTGCCCGGCGCGGAATCGATGGTCGGGCTGTTGATCAACACCGTGCCAGTGCGCGCCAACATCACGGCGGCTACCACCACCAGGGAGCTGCTCACCCAACTCCGAAACGCCCACAGCCACACCCTGGATCACCAACACCTGGCACTCAGCGCGATCCACCGCGTCACCGGCCACGACCAGTTGTTCGACACCCTGCTCGTCTACGAGAACTACCCAGTCGACACCACCGCATTGGCGGATGCCCATGAGTTCGCCGTCACCGACATGAAGACCCACGAATCCACCCACTACCCGCTGACATTGGAAGCCCGCTCGGGCCAGCAACTCGGCCTGCGCGTCGAATACAACACCGACATCTTCGACGCCGAGACCATCCAGACACTCATCACGCGGTTGCAGCGGGTGCTGGTGGCCATGACCGCCGACCCCAATGCCCCGTTGTCGGCGATGGATGTACTCGATGAACCGGAGCATGCCCGCCTGGACGAGTGGGGCAACCGAGCGGTGTTGAACCAGCCGGTGACGCCGGTATCGATTCCGGTGTTGTTCGCCGCCCAAGTCAGCCGCACCCCCGATGCGGTAGCGGTCACCTGCGATGGCCACTCGATGACCTACCGCGAACTGGATGCGGCCGCGAACCGGTTGGCACACCTGTTGACCGAGCATGGGGCGGGCCCCGGACAGTGTGTGGCGCTGCTGTTTTCCCGCTCAGCTGAAGCGATCGTGGCGATCCTGGCGGTACTGAAGACCGGGGCGACCTATCTACCGATCGACCCGGCGCTGCCGATCGACCGGATCGAGTTCATGATCGCCGATGCCGCACCGATCGCCGCGATCACCACCGCGGGGCTGGCCGACCGGTTTTACGGTTGTGAGCTGCTGGTCATCGATGTCGAAGACCCAAAGGTCCTGAGCTACCCGCATACAGGCTTGCCGATGCCAGAGCACGATGACCTCGCCTACATCATCTACACCTCGGGCACAACCGGCATCCCCAAGGGCGTGGCGATCAGCCACCACAACGTGACCCAACTGTTGGGCTCGGTAGACCACGGTTTGACGACGCCAGGACAGGTGTGGACCCAATGGCACTCCCACAGCTTCGACATCTCGGGCTGGGAGATCTTTGCTGCCCTTCTACATGGTGGGCGGCTGGTCGTGGTGCCCGAGTCGGTGGCGGCATCGCCGGACGATTTCCATACCCTGCTCGTCAATGAAAAGGTCACCGTGTTGTGTCAAACCCCGTCTGCGGTGGGGATGCTCTCGCCTCAGGGGTTGGAGTCGGTGGCGTTACTCGTGGGCGGCGAGGCCTGTCCCGCCGAGGTGGCGGACCGGTGGGCACCGGGCCGGCTGATGATCAACGCCTACGGCCCGACCGAGACGACGATGTGGGCGGCATGGAGCGAGCCGTTGACAGCGGGCGCGGATGTGGTGCCGATCGGTGCGCCGGTGCCCGGGGCGGCGTTGTTCGTGCTGGACGGCTGGCTGCGCCCGGTGCCGGCCGGGATGGTCGGCGAGTTGTATGTGGCCGGTGCCGCTGTGGGGTGCGGGTATGTGCGCCGGGGTGCGCTCACCGCGTCGCGGTTTGTGGGGTGCCCGTTCGGGCCGCCCGGCGCTCGGATGTATCGCACCGGGGATCTGGTGCGCTGGGGCGCTGACGGGAAGCTGCAATATCTCGGGCGCGCCGATGAACAGGTCAAAATCCGCGGCTACCGCATCGAACTGGGCGAAGTGCGCACGGCGTTGGCTGGACTGGACGGCGTGGAACAGGCGGCGGTGATCGCCCGCGAGGACCGCCCCGGCGACAAGCGCCTGGTCGGCTACATCACCGGCACAGCAGACCCCACCGAGGCGCGCGGCGTGCTGACCGAACGGCTACCGGCCTACATGGTCCCGGCCGCGGTGGTGGCGATGCAGACGCTGCCGCTTACGGTCAACGGCAAACTCAACACCCGCGCCCTACCATCGCCCGAATACCAGCACCGCGATCAGTACCGCGCCCCGACCAACGCCATCGAAGAGATCCTCGCCGACATCTATGCCCAGGTACTCGGGCTGGAGCGGGTCGGGGTCGATGACTCGTTCTTCGACCTCGGTGGGGATTCGCTTTCCGCGATGCGGGTGATCGCCGCGATCAAGACAACCCTCGATATCCAGCTTGCGGTGCGCACCCTGTTCTACGCGCCGTCCGTGGCAAGCCTGAGCCAGCAGATAGGCAGACGTGACAGCTCAGCCAACGGGCCCAGCTTTGGGCTCGTGCACGACCACAACACCACCGAGGTGCACGCCGCCGACCTCACGCTGGACAAGTTCATCGACGCCGGGACGCTGACCGCCGCCCCGACGCTGCCCCCGCCCAGCGCCGAGGTGCGGACTGTCCTGCTGACCGGGGCGACAGGTTTCATCGGACGTTACCTGGCCCTGGAATGGCTGCGGCGGATGGACGTGGTCGACGGCACCCTGATCTGCCTGGTGCGGGCCAAGTCCAACGAGGATGCGCGGCGCCGTCTCGACAAGACCTTCGACAGCGGCGACCCCGAACTGTTGCGGCACTTCCAGGAACTGGCAGCCGATCATCTGGAGGTCGTCGCCGGCGACAAGTGCGAAGCCAACCTGGGACTGGACCAGCAGACCTGGCAGCGGCTGGCCGACACCGTCGACCTGATCGTCGATCCCGCAGCCTTCGTCAACGGCGTCCTGCCCTACAGCGAGCTGTTCGGCCCCAACGTCGTGGGCACCGCCGAGCTGATCCGCATCGCGCTCACCACGAAGCTGAAGCCCTACACGTATGTGTCGACCGCCAACCTGGGCGACCAGATCGAGCCGTCAGTGTTCACTGAGGATGCCGACATCCGGGTCATCAACCCCACCCGCACCATCGACGACAGGTACGCCAACGGCTACGGCACCAGCAAGTGGGCCGGCGAGGTGCTATTGCGCGAGGCCAACGACCTGTGCGGCCTGCCAGTGGCGGTGTTTCGCTGCGACCTGATCCTGGCCGACCCCACATACGTGGGCCAGCTCAACGTGTCGGACATCGCTACCCGGATGACGCTGAGCGTGGTGGCCACCGGCATCGCACCGTACTCGTTCTACCAGCTCGACGCCGACGGCAACCGGCAACGCGCGCACTTCGACGGGCTGCCTGTCGGATTCGTCGCCGAAGCGATCGCCACGCTGGGTGCCCAGGTGGGCGACGGGTTCGAGACCTACCATGTGATGAACCCGCACGACGACGGCATCGGGCTCGACGAGTACGTCGACTGGTTGATAGAGGCTGGATATCCCATCCAGCGCGTCGGTGATTTCGGGGAGTGGTTTCAGCGGTTTGAGACCGGCCTGCGTGCCTTGCCGGATCGACAGCGCCAGCACTCGGCGCTGCAAGTCATGCTGTCGCTACGCGATTCCAGTCTCTTGCGGCCCGCGGAGCCGAACCGCAGGTCCGTCGCGCCGACCGATCGATTCCGTGCGGCGGTGCAAGAAGCGGAAATCGGCCCCGACAATGACATCCCGCACGTCTCGGCGCCGATCATCATCAAATACGTCACCGACTTGCAATTGTTCGGACTGCTCTAGCCCGCTTGAGGAACTCCAACGCGCACCCGCGCAAGTTCGTCGGCCTGCGTCAGCATCTCGTGCGTGCGGTCTTCCTGGAGCCAAATGTGTAATTCGTCTCCAGCTTCCGCACGGCTGTGCGTGCCGTCATTCGCTGTCCGCGTTCACGAAATTCCCTACCCGGGTGGTGGGCGCGCGGTGGCTGGTGTGGTCCTTGCAGGTCGACGGGTGCTCCTATCGCGTGAGGTGATGGGAGCCCGGATGGCGAGGAGAACGTTCACAGTGATCGATGTGGCCGAGGTTTTGGTGCACCGGCATGCGGGCCGGTCGCTTGGCGAGATCGCGGAAAGCCTTGCGGTGGACCGCAATCCCGTGCGTAAGTACGCGGCCCGGCGATAGAGGCGGCGTTGTCGCCGGGTGGGCCGGCGAGGTCGGCGGCCGGGTGGGCTGAACTGGTGCGGGCCTGGGCCGAATGCCATGTCGAAGCGTTCGCGTTCTTCGGGGCTGTCCCGAATCGTTTGGTGCCCGTAGCAGTCGGCTCTGCTGGTGTAGTCCGACCGCGCGTTAACGACCGCGATGAGGCGTCCCCAACGCCGGTTTACTCGTTGGCGAAGCAGAACATTCGGTAAGAGATCTTTCCGTTCGACAATTCGCGGCCGATCCCCCCGTATAACTTATCGACGTAGAACGCCGGAGCAACGCGAGACATCACCTTCAGCAACTGCGGCACATTCTTCTGCACCGCGCGCGCAACCTCCTCGTTGATGACTTTCTGCGACATGAGCCGCATGGGGGCGTTACCCAGGTCCTCGTTCCACTTAGCGACACTGTCGCCCCGGCGGATATCGGCGTACAGGAAATGGCCTCCCGGGCGCAGGACGCGCGCGACTTCCGCGAGGAAGCGGGGGAACTCGGGATAGAGGTGCGAAGCTTCGATGTTGATCACCGCGTCGAAGGATTGATCGGGGAACGGCAGGTTCTCGGCGTTGCCCTGCACGAAATCCAGGCCGGGCAGTTGGTGCCTTTTTCGGCACGAGTCCAGGCCGGCGGAATTCAAGTCCATCCCCGTATAGGAGGCCGGGCCCAGGGTCCGTACGAGGTACGAGGCTCCGCCGCCGTGGCCGCAACTGACCTCCAAGACCTTTTTGTCCTTGAGATCCACCTGGGTCGCCGTGCGGTGGTAGAGCTGGATTGGAAACCGGTTGAGCTCATCGGACCCCTCCAGCGGCAGGGTCATCGGCGGATCCTCTTCGTAGCCCCAATTCATGAACACCAGATCATCGCCGCTGATACGGGTGATGAACGGATAGTAGTGCTTCGCAAAGAATTTCAAGGATGGGACGGTTACCAGGCGGCTCTTGAAGCTCATGGGCAAAGTATGGGCATGATGCGTCGGGCAATGCGGCGAATTGGCCACGCATCTCGCAACCCGCGGGCAGCGACTCTGGGCAACCCCCGAATTCGCGCTCGCGCACCCGTCGCGAACTGCCGATGGGGTCATTCCGCCGCACCCAACTCCGCCAACCGAATCGTGCGCCTCCTGGCCAAGAGCAACCAAGGAAGCTTCATCGTTGGCTGCCCTCTATCACGACCTGGGCGCCGACCAACACCAGTAACATCCACAACACACGCACCACCGGCATCACGAAATTTGCGCCAGAGCATTTCGATGAGCGCCGACAAGGCCGGAGCCATCGCTTCTCTGTGCGACTGCATAGCGCGACAGCACCAGCACGGGTCTAGCGCTGATGGAGACGTGATCCATTCGGACTGGTGCCCAGCCGCTCGCCGTCGTCATTTTGTGACCGAGACCGACGACTCAACCGAGGCGCTGGACCAAGCTGCACGGCGATCCAGATGGGGACACGTCTGCGGCAACGGGTTGGAGCAAACCTCGGTCGACAAGACCGCGATCATCCATGATGGTCTACGTGGACGGGATGACCCTCGATATTGTGAGCATGCCCCGAGGCGGGCCGGACGCCTCCTGGCTGGATCGTCGGTTGCAGACCGACCGGCTGGAATACCTGGATCGCGACGACGTCGACGATTTGAAGCAAAGGGTCGTCCGCTCGCTCGACCGCGCCGGACGGCGACGATTCTTCGGTGCTCACGCGAAATTGGCCAAGATGGCGCTTGATGAGGTGGCCGATGTCCCCTCTCCGAAGATTCTCGAACTCGGGGCCGGCCTCGGCGGGCTGTCGCGCAAGCTGCTGGAGACTCACCCCACTGCTCAGCTGACGGTCACCGACATCGACCCCACGTTTGTGGCCGCTGTCGCCGCTGACGACCTCGGCAGTCACCCACGCGCCACGGTACGGGAGATGGACGCTACCGCAATCGACGCCCCAGACGGGGCTTACGACCTTGCGGTGTTTGCGATGTCGTTACATCACCTGCCGCCCGCACTGGCCGCCCAAGTGTTCGCCGAAGGGACCCGGGCAGCGGACAAATTGTTGGTCATCGACCTACCCAGGCCGCCGGCACCGCTCCACGTGGTGGTGTTGGCGGCGGTGCTGCCGTTCACGGGGATCCCGCTGGCACACGATGGTGTCATCAGCTCGCTACGCGCCTACAGCCCATCGGCGCTGCGTGCGATCGCCCATCATGCCGACCCGGCGATTACCGTCGAGTTCCGCACCCGACGGTCTGGCCCGACGGTGGCGGTTGCCAGTCGCGCCAGCCAAATTGCCACGCGTCCCGGGGACCCCGATCCCGATCCCGTTGGACTTGCATAGGCCGCGGTGCCGTTGGCCGGCCGCGATCCGCCATTGCTGATTGCCGCTGACGCTTGCGTAAATTCTTCGATGGCGGGACGCTCAGCTGCTAGAGGTGTGCCGCCGTCAGCGTAACGCGACTTATGGTTCGGAATCCGTGCCGACTGCACAAGATTGCAGAGTCACAAACAATTTCGAATACTGTTTCGCCGAGCTGCACAGACGGACGTCAAGGTGTTAGAGTGCAGTTAGCTGAAGATGCCTGGGTGCGCGCCCAGATATCCCAAGTCGTGCGAAACGGAGACTTAGCTGATGACGGCGATCGACGCATCGTCTGCGACGGGTGCGTCCAGCGTATGCGGGGCGGACGTGGTAACTCCGCAACTTCCGATCCGGGTGCACAGCTGCAGGCGTCTCGGCCGGGTCGCCAATCCGCCGAGTTTCTCGTTCGCCGATTGGTTCCGCTCCGCGCGTCGCCGTTGTCCCTGCCCGTCAACGCGACCTGATGCGACGGACGACGAGCACGACAACCACCACGCCCACACCGGCCAGTGAAATCGTGACAGCCGGTTTCTTGATGAATCGCACCACCCGAGCCTTGAGATCGTCGGCGATCCTGCGCGGATTGGCCCGTTCAGCGAGGGAATCCACTGTCGACGCCAACTGGTCGCGAGCCTGATCGATCTCCTGCTTGATGGTGTCGGGATCCCGATCCGCCACTTCCGCCTCCCAGTCGCTGCTCCCAGACGAAGCCCTGCCGAACTACCCTAGATCAGTTCGCCCTCAACAGAGTGCACCGGTCGACGAGAAGGGTTACCCCACGCATGCCGCAGACCCCGCGACTCGAGGTGGGCGACAAGGCCCCTGCCTTCAGCCTGCCCGACGCCAATGGCAATACCGTGTCACTGGCCGACTACAAGGGCCGCAAGGTCATCGTGTACTTCTACCCGGCCGCGTCGACGCCGGGCTGCACCAAAGAGGCATGCGACTTTCGCGACAACCTTTCCGAGCTCAACGACGCCGGGCTCGCCGTCGTCGGCATCTCCCCAGACAAGCCGACCAAGCTGGCCAAGTTCAGCGACGACCAGAACCTGACCTTCCCGTTGCTGTCCGACCCAGACCGCAAGGTGCTCACCTCCTGGGGCGCCTTCGGCGAGAAGACGATGTACGGCAAGACCGTTCAGGGCGTCATTCGCTCGACGTTCGTCGTCGACGAGAAGGGCAAGATCGCGGTGGCACAGTACAACGTCAAGGCTGCACATACGACAACATTTATCAAGAAAGCGCTCAGCGCCTCGTAATCAGTCGATCGAGCCGCCGCGCCGGCCAGCCGAGCTGATTCGACGCGGAAGCGGAATGAAATAGGACCGCAGTCCGTTTAGCATCTCCGAAGGCGTCGGACAGGCTGACACCTCGACGAAGGACGACGCGAATATGACTGCGACTGAGCGAATTACTGAACTTCTCTATCGAAACCTTCAGGAGGTCTTCGGGGAGGGCGATTCAGCCCGCCGGCACGCCGCCATCGAAGAGTTCTACACAGACGACTGCGCGCTCTACGTCCCGGACGGCGTCCTCGTTGGACACGACGCACTGGACAAATTCGCGGGG
>Ga0207688_10001675_pt1 | contig 11729 bp, 11 predicted proteins | sample KBSMiscanthusM4_FD_184296 | JGI IMG/M metagenome (GOLD analysis project Ga0207688, IMG submission 184296) | Miscanthus rhizosphere microbial communities from Kellogg Biological Station, Michigan, USA - M4 (SPAdes) (version 2) | ecosystem: Host-associated > Plants > Roots > Rhizosphere ...
CCGTCGCCAAGCGGGACGAGCACCGGAGTCAGCCGCTCGTCCTCGGCGATCAGCCGCGCGGCCTCACGCACTGCGCTGGTTTCAGGGTCCTTGGCGTTCGCATCGCCAGCACGCCCGCCGAGCGCCGCTCGATGCACGATGATGGCGCCACCGGGCCGTAGCAGGCGCACCCCTTCGACGACGAACTGCGGCTGGTCGATCGGATCACCGTCGATGAACACCAGGTCGTAGGACTCGTCGGCGAGCCGGGTGAGCACCTCCTGCGCCCGGCCGCTGATCAACCGGGTCCGCGACGGCCCGACACCGGCCTCGGTGAACGCCTGCTTGGCCAGGCGTTGATGCTCGGGTTCGACGTCGATCGTCGTCAGCACGCCGTCCTCGCGCATGCCTGAGAGCAACCACAAGCCGCTCACCCCCGCGCCCGTTCCGACCTCGACGACCGCCTTGGCGCGGGTCAGTTTGGCCAGCACGCACAGCAGGGCGCCGACGGCAGGAGTGACCGCGCCTGCGCCGATGTCGACGGCCCGCTCGCGCGCACTCGCGACGATGGCGTCCTCGGAGATCGAACCCTCGGCGTGCGTAACGATCGATTCGGTGCGACTGCGCGGTGCACCCGTCGGGTCGTCGGTGCTGGCCATGCCCGCAGCGTAGAGCTAACCGAGGTGGGCTGTAGCCGCGACACGCCCGTGCCCGAGCGCAAGAATCACGCCCCGCCGGAGCCCGTTTTCGCTGGTCGTAAAATAGGTGGCACTCTTTCTCAGGAAATGTTCAGTTTGCTCATATGCCAGCCTCACCCGGGTCGGAGACTGTATCTCGCATGGAAGACGGCGGACGGTGGCGTTATGGGAATAAGGACGTCGACAAGCGCGTTGCCGTCGACATCGAGCCGTCGATGCGTGATGGCGGCTGTGACCAGGAGGATCTGACGACCATCGCACAAAACGCCCCCGCCGCACCGGTGTCCATGGCACACCGCGAGCAGTACACCGATGGGGAATGGGTACAGCCGGCCGAAGCGCTGACCGGCACCGCGGTGTTCGATGCCACGGGCGACAAGACCACGATGCCGTCCTGGGACGAGCTGGTGCGTCAGCATGCCGACCGGGTGTACCGACTGGCATACCGGCTCTCGGGCAATCAGCACGACGCCGAGGACCTTACGCAGGAGACGTTCATCCGCGTCTTCCGCTCGGTGCAGAACTATCAGCCCGGCACGTTCGAAGGCTGGTTGCACCGCATCACCACGAACCTGTTCCTGGACATGGTCCGCAGGCGCGGCCGCATCCGCATGGAGGCGCTGCCCGAGGACTACGACAGGGTGCCTGCCGACGAGCCGAACCCCGAGCAGATCTACCACGATTCGCGGCTGGGACCCGACCTGCAGGCCGCGCTGGACTCGCTGCCGCCGGAGTTCCGCGCCGCGGTGGTCCTGTGCGACATCGAAGGTCTGTCCTACGAGGAAATCGGCGCCACGCTGGGCGTCAAGCTCGGCACGGTGCGCAGCCGGATCCACCGCGGACGCCAGGCGCTGCGCGACTACCTGGCCAGCCACTCCGGCGACACGGCTAAATCTGCCTGACGGTCCGCGGGTGTAGGCCACAGGCTGCCGCGCTACATTCGATGCAGCACCGTCGGTGCGACGCGACTACAGGAGAGGAGCGCAGTGATGGTCGACCCGGGACACGTGTTCCGTCGCGCATTCTCCTGGCTGCCCTCTCAGTTCGCCTCGCAGAGCGACGCGCCGGTCGGGCCGCGGCAGTTCGGGTCGACTGAGCACCTGTCGACTGAAGCCGTCGCGGCATTCGTAGACGGCGAGCTGCGGATGACCGCACATCTGCGCGCGGCGCACCACCTGTCGCTGTGCCCCGAATGCGCGACCGAGGTGGAGGCCCAGCGCCAGGCCCGAGCGGCGTTGCGAGACTCATGCCCGATCGTCGTACCCAGCTCCCTTCTGGGCATGTTGTCCCAGATCCCACACCATGCTCCACCGCAGCCCCCCGACCCAGCGGATCAGCCGCACTTAGCTGACGGCGCACCGCGGTCCCGGCGCAAGCGCCGGTAGGGTGGATGCAAGTGACGTGCGCCGGACTCCCACTTTTCGGGCGGGCGCTCCAATAGAGGGTGATGAACGGGTGACCAATCTGGACCAGTCCGGGCGCGAGCGCCTCGAACCGCGCCCCGTTTCGCGTCCACCCGTCGATCCGGCATCGCGTCGTGCGTTCGGCCGGCCCGACGGCGTCAACGGCTCCTTTGTGGGTCTGGACCGCTACCGCGATCAGGGCGAATATGCACCGAAGGACCAGGCACCGGACCCCGTGCTGGCCGAGGCATTCGGTCGGCCCTACACGGACGGCGACTCGCTGCAACGTCACCCCGCCGATTCCGGCGCGCTGGAGGCCGAGCGTGACGGGCAGGGCGCCGACCAACCCGACGACCCGTGGCGCGATCCCGGCGCCGCCGCGGCGCTCGGCACCCCGGCGTTGCCCCAGACCGCTCCGGCCCCGTCGAGCGCCGCAATGGGCAAGCTCGGCGTGCGCGACGTGTTGTTCGGCGGCAGGGTGTCCTACGTCGCGCTGGCGGTCCTCGCCATCGCCGCGTTGGTGATCGGCTTCGCCGGTGGTTGGGTCGGGCGCAAGACGGCCGAGGTCGTCGAGGCGTTCACCACGTCGAAGGTGACGCTGGAAACCAGCCACAACGGCGCGCCACCGCAGGGCCAGTTCGCGAAAGTCGCTGCGGCGATTGCTGATTCGGTGGTCACCGTCGAGGCGGTCAGCGACTCGGAAGGTTCGCAGGGCTCGGGCGTCGTGGTCGACGGCCGCGGCTACATCGTCACCAACAACCACGTCATCTCCGAAGCCGCCGCCAACCCCAGCCAGTACAAGACGACGGTGGTGTTCAACGACGGCAAGGAAGTGCCTGCCAACCTCGTCGGCCGCGACCCGAAAACCGACATTGCCGTGCTGAAGGTCGACAATGTCGACAACCTGACGGTGGCCCGGTTCGGCGATTCCGAGAAGCTCAACGTTGGCGACGAGGTGATCGCCGCAGGCGCACCGCTGGGTCTGCGCAGCACCGTGACGCACGGCATCATCAGCGCGCTGCACCGCCCGGTGCCGCTCTCCGGTGACGGCTCGGACACCGACACCGTCATCGACGGCGTGCAGACCGACGCGTCGATCAACCACGGCAACTCCGGCGGCCCCCTGATCAACATGAACGCCGAGGTCATCGGCATCAATACCGCGGGCAAGTCGCTGTCCGACAGTGCCAGCGGCCTCGGCTTCGCGATCCCGGTCAACGAGGTCAAGCAGACCGTCGCGACCCTGATCAAGGACGGCAAGATCGCCCACCCGACGCTGGGCCTTACCGCTCGCTCGGTGAGCAATGACATCGCGTCGGGCGCGCAGGTCGCCAACGTGAAGGCCGGCGGTCCGGCCGAGAGGGGCGGAATCCTGGAGAATGACGTCGTCGTCAAGGTCGGCAACCGCACGGTCGCCGACGCCGACGAGTTCGTTGTTGCGGTGCGCCAGTTGACCATTGGTCAGGAGGCGCCGATCGAGGTGGTCCGCGACGGCCGGCACGTCACCCTCATGGTCACCCCGGGCACCGACACTCCCGCGACCTAATGTTCGCGAACGTCGGCTGGGGCGAGATGCTGGTCCTGGTGATCGCCGGTCTGGTGATCCTGGGGCCGGAGCGGTTGCCCGGGGCGATCCGTTGGACGTCGGGCGCGCTGCGGCAGGCCCGCGACTACCTCAGCGGGGCCACCAGCCAGCTGCGCGAAGACCTCGGCCCCGAGTTCGAGGATCTGCGCGAGCCGCTGAGTGAGCTCAACAAGCTGCGTGGCATGACGCCGCGGGCGGCGCTCACCAAACATCTACTCGACGGCGATGATTCGATCTTCACGGGTAAGTTCGACCAGCCGGAAGAGAAACCGCTGTCGGCGCCGCCGCTTCAGCCCGTCACGCCTCCCGAGCCCCCGGCCAGCACGCCGTTCGACACCGACGCGACATAGCCGCTAGTCGCCCGGTGCCGTGGTGTCCGACGGTGCGGGTCTGGCATTGATCGTTGTGCGCGCGCTGCGCGAAACCGCCCAATAGCGCAGGCCAATTGCCCATCCGAGCCACGCGACGAACGCAACGAGGTTGGAGGGCAACACCCTCGGATCATCGACGGTGCTCAACACCGCCGCGACTGCGACCAGGATCGTCAACGCCACCCAGCAGTGGAAGACGAAACGCGCGATAGTGGCGCCTGGCCCTTTGACCCTGTACAACAGCAACGCGCGCCGAAGCGTCATCCGGTCTCTCGGCTCAGCCGTGGGTTGAGTTTCCTCCACCCGCAGCGACCAGAAGCGAAAGGCCATCGCGATGAGCGTGTACAGGAATATGCCGAGGAGGTCGGTGTAGATCAGCCCACTCGAGAAGTAATTCGGAATGCCGAGCGTGTCCGTTCTCCCGAAGGCGGAACCCAGCGCCCCACCGACCTGGAGAACCACCAAACCGAGGAAAAAGTAGTAGAAGCCTCGAAGAATCCTCGCGCCCCGGCGGTGCATCGGGTAGGCGAGGAGCAGACGCCGGGCGGTGACGGATCGCTTCTCTTCGGCCTCCGGCGGTGGCTTCGTTTCAGCGAGGAGCTCCGCGGCTTCGTCCAGCCAGGCCTGTGCTCGCGCGGCGGCCCGCTGCTGCACATCGGGGGAGTCGGCGATCAGCTTGCTGGCGGTAAACCAGTCCTCCGCGAACGTGACCTGCCTGCCGGCGTCTTCGACGGCCAGCTTACGCAGGCCGTGTCGGGTTCGGCGTTCGCGCCAGTCCCCGATCACCAGGGCAACGATCCCGATTCCTGCGGTCAGGACGGGCGTGACGATGGTCAGGGTGACGCGTATGACCTGCTCAGAGTCCATCGCGCCTGATGATGCCATCCCCAGCGCGTCGCCGAGATCGATCTGGCTAACGCCCTGCTGGATCCAGGCCCAGCGACATACCGGCCAGCCCACGTTTGCGGCTCGACAGCGCGTCGGCGATCTTGCGCAGTTCCTTGCCTGCCACCGAATCCGGCGCCGACAGCACCAGCGGCACGCCGTCGTCGCCCGCCGACACCAGCGCGGGATCGAGTGGCACCTGGCCGAGCAGCGGCACGTCGGCGCCGACCGAACGGGTCAACCGTTCGGCGACCTGGCGGCCGCCACCTTCGCCGAAGATCTGCATCGTTGTCCCGTCGGGCAGCAGCAGCCCGGACATGTTCTCCACCACGCCGACGATGCGCTGGCGGGTCTGCAGCGCGATCGCGCCCGCCCGCTCGGCGACCTCGGCGGCGGCCAGCTGTGGCGTCGTCACCACCAGGATCTCGGCGCCGGGGATGAGCTGCGCGACCGAGATCGCGACGTCGCCGGTACCCGGCGGCAGATCCAGCAGCAGCACGTCGAGGTCGCCCCAGTAGACGTCGGCCAGGAACTGCTGCAGCGCCCGGTGCAGCATCGGACCCCGCCACACCACAGGGGTGTTGCCCTGGGTGAACATCGCAATCGAGATCACCCGCACGTCGTGGGCGACAGGCGGCAGGATCATCGACTCCACCTGTGTGGGCCGGTCGGTGGTGCCCATCATCCGCGGCACCGAGTGGCCGTAGATGTCGGCGTCGAGCACGCCCACCGACAGCCCGCGCGCGGCCATCGCTGCGGCCAGATTGACCGTGACGCTGGACTTTCCGACGCCGCCCTTGCCCGACGCGACCGCGTATACCCGGGTCAGCGAGCCCGGCTGAGCGAATGGAATCACCGGTTCGCGCGAGTCGCCGCGCAGCTGCTTGCGCAGCTCGGTGCGCTGCTCGTCACTCATCACGTCGAGGCTGACGTTGACCGCGCCGGTACCGGGCACATCGGCGACCGCGTGGCTGACGCGCTCGGAGATCTCGGTCTTCTTCGGGCAGGCGGCGGTGGTCAGATACACCTCGACATGCACGCCGGCTTCTGCGTCGACGGTGACGTTCTTGACCATGCCGAGGTCGGTGATCGGGCGCCGCAGCTCGGGATCGATCACCTTGGCCAGCGCAGCGCGGACCGCCGATTCCAGCTCGGGGCGGGGTGGCGGGAAAGCGCCGGTGGGAGTTTGGGACATCTGCGACATTGAAGCCGAGTCTAGGCCGACTCGACGAACGTCTTAACCAACCGGTCCTGGCGCAGGACCCGGCGCCGGTCCTGGTGCAGGTCCTGGTGCCGGTGGGAGGACGGCAACCGGCGGCTGGGCCGGCGCCGATGTGAGCGGTTCGGGGGCTGGACCCGCGGGTGGGGCCTGTGGCATCAGCATCTGCGCATCACCCGGTGCTGCCGGCGGCGCGCTCGGGGCGGGCGCCGTTGGCGTGATGCAGAACACCGCGCACCCGGCCGGCTTGGGCTGCTCCTGCGGAGGGGGCTGCATCCACGGCGGTAGCCACGGCGGAGGTGCAGGCTGTTGGGGCTGTGGCTGCTGCGGAACGACAGCGGGAGGGGGTCCCGGCAGCGGCCCGAGGCTCTGGCCGGGATAGACGGGGATCTGGCTGGCGACGTCGCCACGGCCCATCAGCGGTATCAATGCCAGCGGGTCGTCGGCCGGCAGTCCCAGCGCATTGGTCGGAAGGCCGGGCCCGAGGCCCTTGTAGTTGTCCAGGTGCATGTCGCCGATCGGTGGAACCGGCCCGACGATGGGCGGCAGATCCACCGGCACCACACCGGTGGCATAGGCCGCGGCCCAGCCCAGCACGTTGCGGGCGTAGGCGACCGAGTTGTTGTAGCGAAGAATTGCGGACATCACCTGGCCCGGATCGCGCAAATTGAGTCCGCCGCTGCAAAGGTAGCGGGCCGTCGCCAGCGAAGCGTCGAACACGTTCTGCACATCGGCTTTGCCGTCGCCGTCGCCGTCGCTGGCGTAGCGGGACCAGGTTCCGGGCAGGAATTGCATCGGACCCATCGCGCGGGCGTACATCACCCGGTTGGCCGTGCGGCTCTGCACGATGACCTCGTTGCCCGGCAGCGTGCCGTCCAGCGCCGGCCCGTAGATGGGCTGCACCGCGGTACCGCGTGAGTCGGTGGCGCCACCATTGGCATGCAGCGATTCGATGCGTCCGATGCCTGCAAGAAGGTTCCAGCTCACGCCGCAGCCAGGGTAGGCGGTCGCCATCATCCGTTCCGCGTTGCGGTACGCCGACAACGCAATTGCTGGAATACGAAGCGTCCCAGGCGAATTCACCACTGCGGACGGCGGGGGCGCGGAAGCTGTCGCTGCCGCGATGTGAAACGCGGTCGGCGTCTTGGCGACCGCGATGACGGATGCACCGGAGCGGCTGCCCGGCGAGGGCTCGACGGCCGCAAGCGGCGTCACCGCCGAGTCGCGGACCGGCGCGACGGGCGATGGGGCGGACGCACCGACGGCGCCGGCGAGGATGAGGGGGGTGATGATTGCAACGCCGAACGCAGGCTTGCTCACCGCTCGCCCTGCTCGGCGCCGCGCTGCTTCGAGGGCGGATCGTCCCCCTATGTGCACTCAACCGTCCTTGGTCTGCGGTGACGTGTGAACCACGTCACCATACCTAGTCTCGATTGAGCCGTTGCAGCAATTGCCACAGCCGTTTCAGCCAGGCCGTTTGGACCGTCGCTCTGAACCGTCCGGCCTGCTCGCCGTGTCCCCGTCCACCGCCCCCTGCGGCTGCTGCAGCTCGGTCAGCTTCTCGCGCAATTCCTCGAGCTCGCGGCGCAGGTAGTCGCGGGTGGCCACCTCGCCGACGGCCAGCCTCAATGCGGCGAGCTCACGGGCCAGATACTCGGTGTCGGCCTTGGTCTGTTCGGCGCGGCGACGATCTTCGTCCAGCGCCACCCGGTCACGGTTTTCCTGCCGGTTCTGCGCCAGCAGGATGAGGGGAGCGGCGTACGCCGCCTGCGTGGAAAACGCCAGGTTGAGCAGGATGAACGGGTACGGGTCCCACCGCCATTTCACCGCGACCAGGTTCAGCGCGATCCAAATGACCACGAAGATGGTCTGGATGGCCAGGTAGCGGCCGGTGCCCAGGAATCGCGCGAACGACTCGCTGACACGACCGACCGCCTCGACGTCGACGTTGAGCGAAAAGCGGCGGCGCGACGTGCGTGGGGTGTCCAGCCGCTGACGCGTCGACCCGTCGCTCATGTCAGGCCTTCCGGAAGCGCTCGGCCGGCGACATCAGACACGGCGCCGGACAGCTCAGGTTCTTCGCGCTCCCGCCAGTCGTCTGGCAGCAGGTGGTCGAGGACGTCGTCGACGGACACCGCGCCCAGTAGGTGGCTTTCATCGTCGACGACCGGACCGCAGACGAGATTGTAGGCAGCGAAATAGCGAGTCACCGTCGCCAGCGGGTCATCGGGACTCAGGCTCGGCAGGTCCTTGTCGAGAATGCCGCTGACCAGCTCGGCGGGCGGTTCGCGCAGCAGCCGCTGCAGGTGCACGCAGCCCAGGTAACGCCCGGTGGGGGTGGCCGTGGGCGGCCGAGTCACGAACACCAGGGACGCGACCGCTGGCGTCAGGTCGGGATCGCGGACCCGCGCCAGCGCCTCGGCGACGGTGGTGTCGGGGGCGAGCACGACGGGCTCGGACGTCATCAAGCCGCCCGCCGTGTCGGGCGAGTGGCTCAGCAGCCGTCGCACATCCTCGGATTCCTCGGGATCCATCCGGCGCAGGAACTGCTCCGCGTCGGCGGGGGTCATCGTGCCGAGCAGGTCGGCGGCGTCGTCGGGGTCCATCGCCTCGAGCACGTCGGCCGCGCGTTCGGTTCCCAATTGCCTCAGCACGTCGGCCTGCTCATCTTCGGGCAGCTCCTGCAGCACGTCCGCGAGCCGCTCGTCATCGAGCTCCTTGACCACCTCGAAGCGGCGTTTGGCGGGCAGCTCGCGGATCGCTTCGGCGACCTCGATCGGGCGCTGGCCCTCGAATTGTTCGAGCAATTGGGCCACGCCCTGGTCGGGCATCGCGAGTCCGGACGGGGTCAGGCCCTGCACCCGATTCCAGTCGGCGATGTGGACGTTGCTGCGGCGGCCGAGCCGGCGCTGCGGCCGCACGGCGACTTTCGTGACGACCCAGTCGCGGGTGCGCGTCTGCTCGATGCCCAGATCGACCACCACGACGTCGATTCCGGCCAGCTCAGGCAGATCGGGATCGTCGACGCGAACCCGGGTCTCGATGACCTCACCCAGTACCAGCACCTCGTTGGGGCGCTTGGAGAACCGCCGCAGCGACACATTGCCAGTCGCGAGCGTGACTGCGCTCGGCTCGATCGCGGTGACCCGCAGGATCGGAACGAAAATCCTTCGGCGGGTGAGTAATTCGACGACGAGTCCCAATACCCGTGGCTGATGTCCCGCGACACCGATGCTGATCACCGCATCGCGGACGCGGCCGATGGACTCGCCGTCGGGACCCAGCACCACCATCCCCGCGAGTCGGGCCACGTAGACCCTGTTCACCGCCGCCATGTCTGTAGAGGGTAGAGAGTGTTGTTGTGGAAAACGTGTATCGGCCCCGTCGAACCTGCCTTTCCGTTCCCGGCAGCAACCCCAGGATGATCGAGAAGGCAAAGAAACTGCCCGCCGATGAGGTGTTCCTCGATCTGGAGGACGCCGTCGCGCCAGATGCCAAGGCGGAGGCCCGCACGCAGGTCGCCGTCGCGCTCGCCGAGCCGGGGTGGGCGGGCCAGCTGCGCGGGGTGCGGGTCAACGACTGGACGACGCCATGGACCTACTCCGACGTCATCGAGGTGGTTTCGACGGCGGGCGCAGCAATAGACATTGTCGTGCTGCCCAAGGTGACTGACATCTCGCACATCCATGCGCTCGACCTACTGCTGAGCCAGCTCGAGGCCACGCACGGACTACCCGTGGGCCGCATCGGGATTGAGGCACAGATCGAAAACGCACAGGGGCTGAGCAACATTGACGCGCTCGCGGCGTGCCCTCGAGTGCAGGCACTGATCCTGGGACCGGCGGACATGGCGGCGAGCCTGAACATGCGCACGCTGGAGGTGGGCGAGCAGCCGGAGGGCTACGACGTCGGCGACGCGCATCACCATGTGCTGATGCGGATCCTGATCGCCGCCCGCACGCACGGCGTCCTCGCGATCGACGGACCGTATCTGAAGATCCGGGACGTCGACGGCTTCCGGCGGGTCGCCGGTCGGTCGGCGGCGCTGGGCTATGACGGTAAATGGGTGCTGCACCCCGACCAGATCGCGGCGGGCAACGAGGTCTTCAGTCCGCGGCAGAAGGACTATGACCACGCCGAGTTGATCCTGGAGGCCTACGAGTGGCACACCTCGCACGCAGGCGGGGCCCGCGGTGCTGTGATGCTCGGCGACGAGATGATCGACGAGGCCAGCCGCAAGATGGCGTTGGTGATCGCGGGGAAGGGCCGCGCCGCGGGCATGGAGCGCACGACTGAACCGTTCCGGCCGGCGAACTAGATCCCTTTCTGCTTCCTCGTGTGCGCGTGCCGCTACGGCGCCCACTGCCAGCCGCTGGCGTAGATGCCGATCGACAGCAGCAGATAGAGCACCCAGCCGGCGACGGCGAGTCCGCCGATGATCGCCCCGATCAGAGCCATCGCGTAGCCGTCCTGGCCGGTGCGTTTGGTCTCGCGCATCGCGATGACGCCGAGGATCAGTCCCACGATCGACGGCAGGCCGCAACAAAACAGTCCCGCCAGCGACGTGACAAGCGCCGCGATCGCCTTGCCGTTCGTGCCGGGTGGCTTGGTGGGCCGGTACGGGTCGTACCCGCCCTGGTAATAGCCCGGATAGCCGGGGTAACCCACCACACCGGGATACGGCGGCGGGTAGAGCGGCGGCGGCAACCCGGCATCGGCCGGATAGTCGACCGGCGGATTCGGTTCGGGCTGCGGCGCAGGGTTCTCCAGCGACGGGTACTCGGTGCCGCCGAACGGCTGCGGCGGCCGTTCGGGGTCGCTGGAGGTCATTGTCAGCTACTCAGGGCGATGATCGTCCAGATCACGTTGATCAGCAGCGTCACTCCACCGACAGCGATGCCGGCGATCGCGAGCCCATGGCCACCTTCGCGGGTCTGCTTGATCTGGTTCATGGCCACGATGCCGAGCGCAATGCCGACGATCGAACCGATGCCGCACAACACGCCGATGCACGAAGCGACGATCGACGCGATCGCCATCGAGTTCGTCTTCTGGGCCGGCTGCCCATAGGCCGAGTATTCGGGTGCCGGATAGCCGGTCGGCGGCGGCCCGTAGCCGGGCGGTGGCGTCCCGTACTGCGGCGTTCCGTATTGCTGCGGCGGCGGGTAGGACGACGCGTCGTAGCCGGGCGGACCGGGGTAGGGCGGCGGCGGGTAGCCGGGTTGCGCGCCTGAGGGCGCTCCATACTCCGTGGGCGCCGTGTAGTCGGATGGCGGATAGTCCGCCGGATAGCCCTGCTGCTGCGGATAGCCGGGCGCGTCGTATCCGGGCGGCGAGGTGTACGCCGGGGGCGGGGTATACCCCGGCTGCTCGGTCGGCCGCGGCATCTCGGGTTGCCCGGGCTCTCCCTGGGACTGCTCGATCGGCGGCGCCTCGTAACCGCCCGATGACGGCTCCGATGCCCCGCCGGGGGAGTCGGATGACGGCGTTTGGCCTGCGTCCTCGCCCGGATTTGTCATGCTGATCAACCTAGCGCAAGTGCAGGGCACCATTGCGGCCGTCGCAGCGTTGATGCGGTTGAGAACAGCC
>Ga0207688_10001677_pt1 | contig 11726 bp, 13 predicted proteins | sample KBSMiscanthusM4_FD_184296 | JGI IMG/M metagenome (GOLD analysis project Ga0207688, IMG submission 184296) | Miscanthus rhizosphere microbial communities from Kellogg Biological Station, Michigan, USA - M4 (SPAdes) (version 2) | ecosystem: Host-associated > Plants > Roots > Rhizosphere ...
GCACGCGCCCGACCTCGTCCTGCACGGGCACGGCCACGCCGGCACCTACGAAGGGTTCATCGGCGCGGTCCCGGTCTTCAACGTGTCGCTCCCGGTCATGGGCCGGGACTTCGCGGTCTTCGAGCTGGGCGATACAACGGTACGCGATGTTTCTGCCCACCCCGGCGGAGGGGAGACTCATCGCCGAAAGGAGGTTCATTGAGCATTCTTTGGATCATCCTCATAGTCATCCTGGTTCTCGCGCTGCTGGGCTTCTTCTCGCGCGGCTACTGGTAGGACCAGGGAGCCCGTAGAACAGGCCGCCTGGCCCTTGCCGGGCGGCCGTCGTTCGGGCACGGTGTGTAGGTGCACCTGCCCGAGATCCTTCGGCGTGCCGACGCGTCCGAAGCCCTCCCCCGTCTTGGCGGCATGGCGCGCCCGGACGGCGTCGTCATCGTCAGCGAGCGCTTCTGGGCCTTCGCCCGGCGGGACGGCGAGCTGCTCGAAGGGAAGATGCCGTCGCCCCCGGCGTCGCTCGCGCGAATTCCGCTGGCTCGCGGACTCGCGCGCCTCGCGATGTCCGTCGCGCCCCTCTTCCGCAGGAGCGGCGTGGCGAAGAAGGGTGAGCGCAGGATCCTGCTGCTCGCGATCTTCGCTCCATTCGCATTTGTCTTCCTCCCCTCGGCCTTCGCCTTCGTCGGCTGGGCCGCCGTGACGGTCGGCCTTGTTCTCTGGATCTTCCGCGGGCGCACGCTGAACCTGCACGGCGCGGAGCACCGGGCGATCGCGGCTGTCGAGCAGCGTTCGCTCGAATCGACGTGGGCGGGGACGGCAAAGCCGTCGCGCTTCTCCCTGCGGTGCGGGACGAACTTCGCGGCCCTCGTCATCCCGGTCACGGTGGTGGCCGAACGGGTGTGGCCGTTTCAGGCTGCGCTCTGGACGCCGGTGGTCGTAACGGTGCTCTCCCTCGCGCTGACGATGGAGCTCTGGCGCGCCGTGCAGGAATCGAGCCGCCGCGGCGCCCATCTGCTCCTCCTCCCCGGCCTCGCCCTTCAGCGGGCGACGACGCGGGAGCCGCACGTGGACGAGACGCGCGTCGCCCTGAGGGCGGTCGCGTCCGTCCTCCGGCGCGAGCTCGACTGAGGGTTTCCTGAGCCTCCGCCGCGGCCGATACAGGCCGTGTGCGGCCCTACGCCCCCGTCCTCCTCGTGCTCGCGATCCCGCTGCTCCTGATCGTCTCGGTCCAGCAGGATCAGCGCCGGAACGAGCGCCGGCTCGCTGACATCGCAAGTGAGATCGCCGGGCGTGACGTCGACGTCCACTGCCCCGGGCTCCTCGCCCGCCTCGCAGACGTCTCGGCGCATGCGGGAACCGTCTTCTTCGACGAGCATGGGCGACCCGCCGACTTCACCGACCTGGACGAGGAAACGTGCTCGGAGCTCGACCGTTTCGCCGAGGGCAAAGCCGGCTCCGCCGAGGATGCGAAAGTCGCACGGGCGCTCCATGTGCTCGCACACGAGTCGTCCCATCTCGCCGGGATCCGAGACGAGGCGGCCGCGGACTGCTACGGCCTGCAGCGAACAGCGTTCGTGGCCGAGAGCCTCGGCGCCGACCCGGCGAACGCTCAGCGGCTCGCCCGCCTCGCGCTCGCCGAGCGCGCGGTCACGGCGCCGGCCGAGTACCGCTCATCGGAATGCCACGACGGCGGGGCGCTCGACCTCGACCGCGCGTCGACCGTCTGGCCGTGAGCAGCTAGGAGAGCTCGACGCGGTCGATCGTGACCGGCGCGCGCGGCCGGTCGGCTCCATCACGGTCGACTCCGGAAATCTCGTCGACGACATCCATCCCTGAGGTCACCCGGCCGAAGACGGTGTGCTTTCCGTCCAGCCACGGCGCCGCCTCGGTGGTGACGATGAAAAACTGGCTCCCGTTCGTGTCCGGGCCGCTGTTGGCCATCGCGAGCGCGCCGCGCGCGACGCGGTGCTCGTTGGGCTCGTCCTCGAACTGGTAGCCCGGGCCGCCCGTCCCGTCTCCACGAGGGCAGCCGCCCTGAATCATGAAGTCGGGGATGACGCGGTGGAACGTGATCCCGTCGTAGAAGCCGTCCTTCGAGAGTTTCACGAAGTTGTCGACGGTCTTGGGCGCGTCCTCCTCGAAGAGCTCGATGTCGATCGCGCCGTGATTGGTGTGGAGGGTTGCTTGGCTCATCGGGCCACCGTATCGGAACGCCTCGCCGTGGTGCGGGTAGGCCGGGAAGTGGAGCCAACGGGACTCGAACCCGTGACCTTCTGGCTGCCAGCCAGACGCTCTCCCAACTGAGCTATGGCCCCGCGGAGGGCAGTTTAGCGGAGGGGCGTTTGTCTCCCCGCGGAGCCGGGGACCGACAACGTGTGACCGACAAGAGCGACTACAGCCCAGTCGTCGAGGAGACCGGAGACGCCGAGAAGCGCCGCGCGCGCCGCAAATGGGAGGCGTTCCTCTGGGGAGCGCACGCGTTCTGGATCTACGCGCTCGTCCTTGCGGGGATCGTGTTGCTCGTGCTCTGGCTGGCCTAGTTGGCCGCCGCCAGCTCCACGGACGGCACGTCGCCCCAGAGATCCTCGAGCCGGTAGAAGTCGCGCGCCTCCGGAGTGAAGACATGCAGGACGACGTCGAGGTAGTCGGCGAGGATCCATTTCGCCTCCCCGCCACCATGCACGTTCCGGGGCGAGAGCTTGGCTTCCTTCTTCAGGCGCCCGTGCACCTCGTCGTAGATCGCCTTGGCCTGGCGGGGGTTTCCGCCGGTGGCGAGCACGAAGTAATCGGTGTAGCTGCACACCGGGCGCATGTCGAGGATGACCACATCCCTCGCCAGCTTCTCCTGGGCGAGCTGAGCGATTCGGCGAGCTTGTTCGAGCGACGTCAGCGGGTCAGAAACTCCTCGTTTACGACCCGCTCAGGGTATCACCGGTAAAGGCCGAGCCGGTCGATCTCGGCGGCCACCGCAGGAGGCACGAGCTCGTCCACCGGCTCCCCGCGGGCCGCACGCTCACGGACCTCCGTCCCCGAGATCGGCAGCTGGGGAATGGTGAAGAATTCGACGCGATCAGGCCGCTCGAGCCTCTGGAGAATCGACTCGAGGGCCTCGGCCCGAAATCCCGGCCGGGTCGCGACGCCGAGCCGCACCTCCTCGAGAACACCGTTCGGCTCCTTCCACGAGAGGAAGCTCGCGAACTCGTCCGCGCCGACGAGGAAGATGGCGTCGCCGAACCGTCCACTGCGGACGGAATCGACGGTGTAGCGGTGCTCCTCGGACAGGACCTCCGTGCGCGGCAGGGCTGCGAACGCAAGGTCCGCGAGCCGCATGCGGGTCGGGAAGTCGAGCACGACGTCCCGGTGCCCCGGGTCGACGACCACGAGCGCAAGAAGGCGCTCCAGACCGAAGTGCTCGAGCGCAGTCTCGGCAAGCGCGACATGGCCGTTGTGGGGCGGGTCGAACGCGCCGCCGAAAAGACCAGTCACTCGAACTCCACCGGGTCGCCCGGCTTCACGCCGGCGGCGCGGAGCTCGTCCTCGGTCGCCTGGCCACGCACCCGGTAGCCGCTATCGGTTCGGAACAGGCGGAACGGACGCCTCCGCTCGGGCCGCGGGCGATAGACGAGGAAGTCCGCGACCTCCTCGGCGGCGGACTCGGGCGGCGCATCGGGCACGAGCTCGAAGAGCGTGCGTACGAGCTCGTCGACCCCGGCTCCCGTGGCTGCTGAAAGGGGAAGCACGGCCAGAACGCGCGGGTCCTCCGTCTCGAAGCTCGGCGGCCCGTCGAGAAGGTCGATCTTGTTGAGGACGACGATCTGCGAGCGCTCGTCGAGGCCGGCGCCGTACCCGTGCAGCTCCCGGTCGATTGTCGCGAAGCGCTCCGCAGCCTCTTCGGTCGCATCGATGACGTGGAGGAAGAGCCGCGCGCGCTCTAGATGCGCGAGGAACTCGTCTCCGAGCCCGACACCTTCATGCGCCCCTTCGAGGAGCCCCGGGACATCTGTGACTGTCAGCTGGCGACCGTCCGGCGCATCGACCGTGCCGAGCACCGGCGCGATCGTCGTGAACGGGTAGTCGGCGACCTTCGGCTTCGCGTTCGAGATGCGGCGAAGGAGCGACGACTTGCCAGCGTTCGGGAAGCCGAGCAACGCCGCGTCCGCGAGGAGCTTCAGCCGCAGCTCGATGGTCGACTCCTCCCCCGGCCAGCCCACCTCGGCGATGCGCGGAACCTGCTGCGTCGGCCGGGTGAAGCGGCGGTTGCCGGCGCCTCCCGGCCCGCCCCGCGCCACGACCGCCCGCGCCCCGGCATGAGCGAGGTCGACCAGGAGGCTCCCCTCTTCGTCCAGCACCTGCGTCCCGACGGGCACTTCGAGCTCGACCGTCTCACCGTCGGCTCCGTGCTTGTTCTTGCCCTGCCCGTGGATGCCACGCCCGCCAACGAACCGGCGCTTGCGCTGGAAGAAGGAGAGATCGCGGCGGTCGGGATCAGCGACGAGCACGACATCGCCGCCATCCCCGCCGTCACCGCCGTCGGGGCCACCTTTCGGCACGTACTTCTCGCGCCGGAAGCTGAGCGAGCCGTCGCCGCCACGGCCGCCGCGCACCTCGATGCGGGCGCGATCGTGGAACACGCGCTGCGCTAGACGACGGAGACGGTGCGGCCGGAGCCGCTCGTCTGGAACGCGAGCTTTCCGTCGCGCGTCGCGAAGATCGTGTGGTCGCGCCCGAGACCGGTTCCCGGTCCGGGGCGGAAGCGCGTGCCGCGCTGGCGGACGACGATCATCCCCGCCTTGATCTCCTGGCCGTCGAACATTTTGACACCGAGTCGCTTGGATTCGGAGTCGCGGCCGTTCTTCGAAGAGCCGAGTCCTTTTTTGTGGGCCATGCCTAGCTCTCTTCCTTCTTCGTGGTCGTGCCGGCGGTCTTCTTCGCCGCCGTGGAGCGCGTCGCCTTCTTGCCGATCGACTGGATCTCGATCTGCGACAGGCGGCTGCGGTGCCCATTGCGCCGGCGATAACCCGTTCGCCGACGGTGTTTGCCGACGATTACCTTCTTGCCGAGCACATGGGCCGAGACCTTCGCGGTCACCTGCGCGCCCTTGAGCGCGTCGCCAAGCTTCGGGTCGCCGTCGCCCCCCAGCATGACGAGATCGGGATGAAACGTCTTCCCCTCGTCGTGCGGCAGTCGGTCGACGAGCAGGCGCTCGCCCTCGCGGACGCGGTACTGCTTTCCGCCGAGCGAGATGATCGCGTAGCTGTCCGTTTTCGTGGCCATAGCGCTAGACGAGCGGGCTCTCCTGGCCCGCTTCGGGTGAGGATTCTACCGGCTTGCGCTTGCGTCCGCGCCCTCCGCGCGTCCCGCGGCGCGTCTTCTTTTTCGGCTTCGGCTCTCCGCCGTTCTCGGGTGGGGCCTCGGCAGCTGGCGCCTCGGCAGGCTCCTCCACGGACTGCCCGGTCGCGTCGGTGTTGGTGACAGCCTCGGTCTTCTTCTTGCGACCGCGGCCGCCGCGCGTTCCGCGGCGCGTCTTCTTCTTAGGCTTCTCCTTCGTCGGATCGTCGCCGTTTGCGCTCTCGCCCTCGGTGATGACGGCGCGGGCGGCCGTCTTCGCGACGTTCTCGATCCTGATCGAGACCTTCTCGCCGACGCGGCTCGCAGCGTCCTCGACCGTGACGACGTACCCGTCCACACGCGCGATCGCGTCGGTGTCGGAGTGCTGGTGCGCCTCCTCGAGCTCGACCTCGAGCTCCTGCCCGCGCTCGACGGGGAGCGCCTTGTCCTCGACCTTGTCCGGCGAGCCCTGCTCGAGGACGACGAAGTGGTCGTGCGGCGCGCGCTGGCGACCCTTCACCGCGAGGCTGCGGCCGGTCTCCTTCTCGAGCTCGGCCAGGCGCTCCGCGCCCGGGCCGATGAGCGTCGCGGCGACCTGCGAGTTCAGCTCGATGTGGAAGGCCTTGCTCCTCGAGCCGGCGATCAGCCTGCGGATGCGCCGCTCCGCGTCGACCGCGTGAGTCTCCATCGACACGACGACGCCGTCGCCCTTGCAGGCCGGGCATACGTTCGTGAGGATCTCGCGCGGGCCGTCGGTGACGTTCTGGCGCGTCATCTCGACGAGGCCGAGCGGCGAGATCTCGACGACGTAGGTCTTCGTCCGGTCGCGCGCGAGCTCCTGCTCCAGCGCTTCCTCGACCAGCTTGCGGTTCTTGGGGTTCGCCATGTCGATGAAGTCGATGACGATGATCCCGCCGATGTCCCGGAGCCGAAGCTGGCGGACGACCTCGCTGACCGCCTCGAGGTTGTTCTTCGTGATCGTGTCCTCGAGGCGGGCGCCGCTCGACCGTCCGCGAGAGCCGACGAAGCGACCCGTGTTGACGTCGACGACCGTGAACGCCTCGGCGTAGTCGAAGATGAGATACCCGCCGGAGGGAAGGTCGACGCGCCGGTTGAGCGTGGAGCGCACGGCCTGGTCCACGCCGTACAGCTCCATGAGCGGCTCCTTGCCCTTGTAGAGCTCGACACGCGCTGCGAGCTCGGGCGAGGTCCGCTTGAGGTAGCCGACGACGCGCCGGTACGTGCGGTCGTGGTCGATGACCACTCGCTCGAAGTCGCGGATGAAAAGGTCACGGATGATCCGGAGCGGCAGCTCCGACTCCTGGTAGACGAGCGACGGAGCCTCGGCGCGCTTGGCGCGTCCCTGGATGGTCGACCAGAGCTTCTGCAGGAGAGCGAGGTCGCCTTCGAGCTCTTCCTTCGAGGCGCCCTCGGCCGCCGTACGGACGATCAGGCCGCCGTCGGGGAGCTCGAGAGCCTTGCAGATGACCTTGAGCCGCTCGCGCTCCTCGTCCTCGAGGCGGCGCGAGACGCCGATGCCGTCCCCGTACGGGACGAAGACGAGGAACCGGCCGGGGAGCGAGATCTCGGTCGTCAGCCGGGCGCCCTTCGTTCCCATCGGGTCCTTGACCGCCTGGACAAGCACCTCCTGGCCGCGCTCGATCAGCTCCTGGATACGGCGCCCGTGGCGCGGCTTCCCTTCGAGCTCCGGAACGACGATCTCGTCGACGTAGAGGAATCCGTTCTTCTCGAGCCCGATCTCGACGAAGGACGCCTCCATGCCCGGAAGGACATTGTCCACGACGCCTTTGTAGACGTTGCCCGCCACGGAGCGGTGCGAGGCCCGGCCGAGGTAGACCTCGACGACGACGTCGTCCTCGAGCACGGCGACCCGCTGCTCGGTCACCTCGACCGAGACGAAGATCTCCTTCTTGACCTTCGGGAGGGTCGAGCGCTTCGGTGTCTGCGTGCGCCTGCGGCGGGGCTTAGCGTCCTCCCCGTCTCTCTTCTTCGGCCGGGACTGGCGCGGCTTGGGCTCGGCCTTCGCCGCAGCCTTCGACTCGGTGGTCGCGCCGCCTTCGGCGGTATCTACCTTCTTCTTGCCGCGCCCTCGTCCGCCGCGGGTCCCGCGGCGCCTGCGCGGCTTGGGCTTGTCAGCCTGTCCGTCCGCCTGGGACGGCGAGGCCTCCTCGAGCGCTTCGGAAGCGGCCGCCTCGGGGGGCGCCGCCTCCTCGCGGCTCGTGTTCTTGCGAAAAAATCGCACGATGTAAATCTCCTTTCGGGCGCACGCCGCCATCCGCGCGTTTCGGCGCGGGCGAGGTCAGCGTGTCTGCCACAAAGCTCATTTGTTGTGTGAGCGCGGAATCCCGCTCGCCCGATCTGGGCTCGGTTCTCCCTGCGCGTACCCGTTAAAGGTAGCAGGCGCCCTCGCCGGCCCTGCTACGCGGCGGCGGGACGAAGCTCGGTTTGCTTTCGCTTGACGGCCCGCAGGCGCTGGCTGAGTCGAGCCCAGGCCCATGGCTCGATCTCGTGATAGCGGCCGGACCCGATCTCGGCCCTGGTGACCTCCAGGTACTCGAACCAGGCGTCGGCCTCCTCGATTGCCAGTGCCTCGTGAGCCGGCAACAGCTGCTCGGCGCTCATGGCCGGGAAGGCTAGGACCTGGACCGGACGGCATCGGCCGCCCGCGACAGCGCATGTGCGCCGCCCTGCTCGAAGTAGGCCGTGGCGGCCTTCCCGAGCGCCTTCGTGCCGGCGTAGGCGACGCCGCCCTTGATCGCCCAACCGAGGCCGGGAACGAAGCCGAGCGCCTCGCGCGCGACCGTGCGGAAGCCCAGACCGGCGCCGACCACTGCGAGGACCTCAGGGATCCGCTCGCGGTCGATCTCTTCTCCGTGCGCCGCAGCGATGCGGAAGACCATTCGCAGCTGGTTCAGCGTGAGCACCGGGAAGTCGGCGCCCGGAATGAAGATGGCAACGCCGAGAACTCCGTTCTGGCGTGCGAAGCGGCGCACGATCGCCTCGACGACGGCCTCGCGGACGACGGGCAGGCGGGCGGCCAACGCGTACCCCGTCTCGTCCGTGAGGGAGGCAACGAGCTCGGCGATGCGGTCGACGGGCAATGGCCGTCCCGGCGGGACGGCAACAACTCTTGTCGCCGGCACATAGGCGACGTCGACGGGCGTCGACTTCGCGCCCACGAGGACGCAGACGGCGTCGACGTCGTTTCGGTCGGCGAGCTTGAGAACCTGCTCGTCCTCGGCGCTCGGTTTCTCGCCCGAGACGACGTAGAGGAGGAGCGCGGCGCCTTGCAGGTCGTACCTCGTCACCTCCCGGCCGGAGAGGTCGCGGAGCGCGCTCGTGTCCCCACCTTCGGCAAGAGCGGCGACGAGCTCACTCGCAGGCCCCTCGGCGCCCGCCACGACGAGCGGCGAGAGGTCCTCGGCCGCGGCCTTGATCTCCTTGACCACGCCGTAGACGGCGGCAGGGTGAAGCGGGAGTCGTCTCACGGAGGGAACCTACCTGCGGCCGGCGAGGCGACCGCGGACGTAGATCGACTCGAGGATCCCGATCATGAGCATCGTCGTGATCATCGAGCTACCGCCGAAGCTGACGAACGGGAGTGGGATTCCGGTCACAGGCGCGATCCCGATGGACATGCCGACGTTCACGAAGATCTGGAAGAGGAACGAGAAGACGATCGCCCCCGCGACTGCCGAGGTGTAGAGATTCGGCGCGATGGCGACGATCTTGATCCCCCGCCACGCGATGAACGCGTAGAGGAGCAGGAGCAGCGCAGCGCCGACGAAGCCCCGCTGCTCGGCCAGCGACGAGAAGATGAAGTCGGTGTTGTGCTCGGGCAGGTAATTCATGTTCGTCTGGCTCGCGCCCGCGACTCCGCGCCCGTCGATGCCGCCCGAGCCGACCGCCGTGATCGACTGGTTGACGTTGTAGGTCGTCCCGCTCGGGTCGACGTCCGGGTTCACGAACCCGATCAGCCTGTCCTTCTGGTACGCGTCCAGGACTTCCACTCCCGCGGCGGGCAGGAACCAGAGAACGGAGAGCGCGATGAGCGTCGTCACGATCGCGAGGCTCGCCAGGTGCTTCCACGGCACACCGCCGAAGAAGAGCACCGCCAGAAGCGCGGACCCGTAGATCAGCGTCGAGCCGAAGTCCGGCTCCTTGAAGACGAGAACCATCGGCAATGCAGCGAGGCCCACGGCGCCCCACACGGTCTTCCACGGTGAGTCGCTGCGGACGCGGTTCGCCACAAACGCGGCCAGGAAGAGGATGAGAAGCACCTTGCCGATCTCCGACGGCTGGAATCGGAAGGAGCCGAACTCGATCCATCGCTTCGAGCCGCGCACGTCGTTTCCGACCACGAGCACGAGCAGAAGGAGCGCGATAGCGACGGCGTAGAGCGCCGTTGCGTAGCGGCGGTAGACCTCCGGGCTGATGGCAACCGTGACCGCGGCGAGGACCGCGCCGACGGCGATGTAGACCTCCTGGCGCGAGACGAAGTAGCTCGCGTCGCCGGGCACGTCGTTCCGGGTCACCGCAGTCAGGACCCAGATGCCGTACGTGATCACGCCTGCGACCGCGGCGATCAGGAGGTAGTCGAGGTGGCGGAGGTACGCGCCGACCTCGGAGCCGACATGCGCTCGTGCCGCGCGGGTTTCTCGGGCGATGGTCGCCATCAGTCGGAGTTGGTCACCGCCGCGCTGTACGAGCTCGGGTCGACGCCGAAGAACTTCTGAAAGACCTGGAGCGCCACCGGCGCCGCGACGACTCCGCCGTGCCCGCCGTTCTCGATCATCGCGCAGACGACGAGACTGGGCTTGTCATACGGCCCGTACCCGCACCACCAGGCCTGGTCCTGCAGGCCCTGGTAGTTGGGCAGGGTCACGTACTTCTCGGCCGTCCCCGTCTTACCGACGATGGGGATCGGGAACGACCCGAAGATGCCGGCCGAGGTCCCGTAGTTCGCGTGCGTGGCGTCGTAGAGCCCTTCCTGGACGACGCGGATGTTGTTCGGGTTGAGGCCGACGTCCTTGGCCGGCTTCGGCGAGTACGGACGCAAGACGACGGGCGGCTGCCCAGGCGTCGCCGGTTCCTCGACCGACTGGACGATGTGCGGCTCCACGAGCTTGCCGCCGTTCGCGAGCATCGCGTAGAAGCGGGTCATCTGGAGCGGCGTGACGAGCACGTCGCCCTGGCCGATGCCGAGCTGCACCGAGTCGCCCGACGTCCAGATCTTGTCGATCTCCGTCTTGAAGTAGTGGCGGCGCCAGGCCGGGGTCGGGATGAGGCCGTTCGCCTCGGGGCCGATGTCGATCCCCGTCGCTGCGCCGAAGCCCATCGTCCGCGCCCACTTCTGCAGGGGAGAGTCCGTGCGGTTGTAGAAGCGGAGAGCCACTTGGTAGAAGTAGGTGTCGCAGGATGCGGCGAGCGCGGTCGTGAGGGTCATGGGCTCGTTCGCGTAGGGGTCCCAGTTCGTGAAGGTCTGGCCGTCGACGACCTCCTTCGGCGTGCACTGGATGAGCTCGGTCGGCGAGAGGATGCCCGTCTCGAGCGCCGCGAGCGCGGTGACCGGCTTGAACGTCGAGCCGGGCGGATAAAGGCCTGCGACGGCGCGGTCGAGCGTCGGGTGGTTCGCGCTGGGATCGGCGAGCTGCTCCAGGTCCTTCTTGTTGACGCGTCCCGTGTAGATGCTCGGGTCGAAGGTGGGGTTCGAGGCCAGCGCAAGGATCTCCCCGGAGTTGGGATCCATGGCCACAAGCGCACCGCCGTCGGCTGCCCACTGGCCGTCGTCGTGAGCCAGTCTGATGCCGTACGCGAGCGCGTCTTCCGCCGTCTTCTGCAGCTCGGCGTCGATCGTGAGCCGCACGTTGTCGCCGGCTTCGGGAAGCTGCTGGAACTGGCGTGCGCTCGTCACACGGCCAAGGGCGTCGACGAAGACGCGCCCGATCCCGGGCAGGCCACGGAGATAGGTGTCGTAGCCGGCCTCTACTCCTGTCTGGCCGATGCGGTCGCCGGCGGCATAACCCTTGCCCTTTGCGGCGTCGAGCTCTTGCTGGGAGATCTCGCTCACGTAGCCGAGCGTCTGCGCCGCGATCCCGCCCTGGTCGTAGTGGCGCTGGTAGGTCTGGTTGATCTGGACGCCGGGGAAGTCGTTCTGGTGCTCGAGCAGGTAGCTGATCTTGTCCTCGTCGACGATCTCCTTGATCGTGATCGGCGTCAGGAGGTCGTCCTTGCGCGCGGCGATGTCCGAGCGGATCTCCCTGTACGGGATGTGGAGGAGCGTGGCGAGCCGGTGGACGACGAAGGTCTGCGTTTCCGGAGTCGCCTGGTCGAACGCGGCCGGCCAGAGCTGCACCGCCGTGCCCGGCCTGTTGGAGACGAGG
>Ga0207688_10001678_pt1 | contig 11720 bp, 9 predicted proteins | sample KBSMiscanthusM4_FD_184296 | JGI IMG/M metagenome (GOLD analysis project Ga0207688, IMG submission 184296) | Miscanthus rhizosphere microbial communities from Kellogg Biological Station, Michigan, USA - M4 (SPAdes) (version 2) | ecosystem: Host-associated > Plants > Roots > Rhizosphere ...
ACGAACACCGTGGCGTTCGAGGTGGGGATGTTGCCGCACAGCACCTTGGCCGTGTTGCCCTGGCCGTCGGTGATGGTCGGGGCGTCGGCCGTGCCGCCGATGGTCAGGTTGCCGCCCGCCAGCTCGGTGGTCTGGCCCGCGGCGACCAGGCCCTTGGCGTCGTAGCGCTGGCCGACCACGTGGTAGGACAGCAGCCCGCCGAGCTTGTTCGTGTCCTTCAGCAAACCCTGGAAGGCCGGGGCGCCGATCTGCTTCTGCACCGCGTCGAACGCGCCGTTGTAGGGCGCGAACACCGTGATGCCCTGGGTGTTGTTGAGCGTGTCCGGAAGGCCCGGCACCGCCTTGACCGCCGTGACCAACGTGGTGAGCAGCGGGTTGGTGCTCGCGGCCGTCGCGACGGGCTGCGGACCCATGTTGTTGAGCGAGCCGGGCGCGTCGCCCTGCGGCAGCTGGCTGCACGCGGGGCCGAAGACGTCGGCGTTGGTGGTGACGCCCGTGTCGGTGGCGGCCGGGGCGGCGGTCGCCGGGGCGGCCGCGGGCGCGCTGGCCGCCGGGCTGGACGCGGGGGCCGCGGTGCCGCCACAGGCGGCGAGGGCCAGGGTGGCCGCGGCCATCACGCCGATGCCTGCCAGTCGTTGGATCTTGCGCACAGGATGTTCCTCTCGCTGGTGATCCGGTCGCTCCGGACCTCTCACCCAGGGTTCGAAATCCGGCCAAACATGGTTCACAACTATCAGGTAACGGTGAAGCGCACGCTGGGCCAACCCGTTGCCCCGTCGGGGATCGGGTCGGCACGCTGGTTGGTTTGCACGTAGCCGCCCTTGTCGGTCGCGCGGGCCTCGACGGAGTGGCTGCCCGGCGGCAGCGCGAGCTCGGTGTGCCACATGCGCCACGTGTCCACCGAGACCTCATCGGACAGCGCCGTGGCCCGCCACGGGCCGCCGTCCACCCGGATCTCCACCTTGGCGATGCCGGTGTGCTGGGCCCACGCGATGCCCGCGACGGTCACGGTGTCCGCGGCCACCTGCGCGAAGCCCACCGGGTTGTCGATCCGCGTCATCGTCTTGATCGGCCCGCGCTGCGACCAGCCGCGCTGGAGCCAGTAGCCCTGCTTCTCCGGGTCGGCGAACGTGGCGGCCTCCAGGTCGACCAACCACTTCGTGCCCGACACGTACCCGTAGAGGCCCGGCACGACCATGCGCACCGGGAACCCGTGCTCGTAGGGAAGGGCCTCGCCGTTCATCCCGATCGCCAGCAGCGCGCCGCGGTCGGGCTCCAGCACGGTGGCCATCGGGGTGCCGGTGTACCAGCCGTCCGAGCTCGTCGAGAACAGCTGGTCGGCGCCGGGCGCGACACCCGCCTCGAGCAGCACGTCGCGCAGCGGCACGCCGACGAAGTTCGCCGTCGAGACCAGGTTGCCGCCGATCGGGTTGGAGACGCAGGTCAGCGTGATGGTGCGCTCGACGAGCGGGCGGTTCGCCAGGTCCTCGAAGCGCAGCGTGAGCTCGCGCCCGACCATGCCGTGCACGCGGAGGCTCCAGTCATCGGCCGAGAGCGTCGGCACCCGCAGCGCCGTGTCGATCCGGTAGAACTCGCTGTTGGCGGTGAGGAAGGTCGGCGTGCCCAGCTGCGGGAACGCCGCCCCCGCGGGAGCGGGCGTGGCCCGCTCGACGTACTTCGCCCGGCCGAGCAGCGCGGTGACGTCGGCACGCGCGGCCCCCAAGCTGCGGGTGAGCAGCACCCCGCCGCCCGCCGACGCCAGCGCGCCCAACCCCACCGCCGCGCCACCCGCCAGCAGCACCGTGCGCCGGGACGCGTCGGTCCCCTCCACTCCCCGCAGCCCGAGGCCGTGCAACAGTGCGAACGCCCCGACCCCGGCGACGACGGCGGCGAGCGGCGCGAGCAGGTCGGCCTGCGTGAACACCGGCCCGGAGATCACCGCGAGGCCGCCGAGCACGCCCATCGCGCCGATCACGACCATGCCGGGCTCCCGCCGCCACCGCGACGCGAGGCCTGCCGCCGCGGCCACCAGCGTGATCACCACGAACATGCCGACGAGCAGCACCGGCTTGTCCCACGTGCCGAACGTGGTCTTGGCGAACTCGGTGAGCGCCTGCGGCGAGAGGCGGACCACCGCGTCGCCGACCGCGAGGTAGGGCGAAGAACCCGCCGCGAACAGGCCCGCGGCGAGGTGGCCGACGCCGAGCGCCAGCCACGCGGCCAGTACGCCGATGGTCGCCGCTACCGGTCGGGACAAGCCGGTCACGACCGGTGAAGTCACGCTCACGGGTAGGCGTTCGCCGTCGACGGGGTCGCGGTTCAGGTGTCCTCCTCGCGGGCGCTCGTCGGCCACGTTCACGGCGTTGCCGTGTCCGACGGTGAGCTCGCTGCGCCTACCCACCCCGCCTGCTCCGCAAGCTCCGCAGGTTGCCGGCCCCCGAACTCGCTCACGCCAGGGCGGCGCGCAACCGCTCCTCCTCGACCCGGAAGAAACCGTGCTCCCGGCCGTCCACCATGATCACCGGCACGCGGTCGCCGTACTCCGCGCGGAGCTCGGGGTCGGTGTCGACGTCGACGCTTGCGAAGCCGAGCCCCAGGTCGGTGCAGATGCGCGCGACGTCGGCCTCGGCGACGTCGCACAGGTGGCAGCCCACGCGGGTGTAGACGAGCACCCGCAGGCTCACGACCGGGCCAACCGGCGGCGGGCGATCTTGCCGGTGGGCGTGCGCGGGAGCTCCTGGACGAAGGTGATCACGGCGGGCACCTTGAACCGGGCCAGCCGCTGCGCGCAGAACTCCCGCACCGCCGCCTCGTCGACGCCCGCCGCCGGGTCGGTGACCAGCACCGCCTTGACGACCTCGCCCGCCCGCTCGTCGCGCTGCCCGACCACGGCGGCCTCGGTGACGCCCTCGATCGCGAGGAGCACCTGCTCCACCTCGCGGGGGTACACGTTGAACCCGTTGACGATGACGACGTCGGAGGACCGCTCGACGAGGTGCAGGTCGCCGTCGGCGTCGAGGAACCCGACGTCGGCGGTGCGGAACCAGCCTTCGGCGTCGGGGCCGCCCGCGCCGTCGGGCCAGTAGCCGGAGAAGAGGTTGGGCCCGCGGAGGGCGACGAGGCCGGTGCCGTCGTCCTCCTCCTCGTCGTCGTCGTCGGGCTCGATGGGGCGCCCGTCGGCGGTCACCAACCGCAGCTCGACGCCCGGCAGCGCGCGGCCGACCGAGCCCGGCTTGGGCGGCGCGCCCAACGGGTTGGTCGTGACGATCGGGCCCGCCTCCGTGAGCCCGTAGCCCTCGACGATGGCCAGGCCCGTCGCCTGCTGGAACGCGGCGAGCCACTCCGAAGGCAGCGGGGCGCCGCCCGAGGTGCACAGCCGCACACCCGCGGTGACGGCGCGCAGGCGCTCGGCGGGCAGCTCCAGCAGCGCGCGGAACATCGACGGCACGCCCGCGAGCGCGCTCACCCGCTGCGTGACGAGGATGTCGGCGACCTGCTCCGCCTCCAGCCGCTCGGCGAGCACCACCGTGGCGCCCACCCAGCACACCTGCAGGAACCCGGCCGCGAGCCCGAAGCTGTGGAAGAGCGGGAACGACAGCAGCACCCGGTCGACCGGCGTGACCGGGGCGGGGCGCAGCGCGGCGGTCTGCGCGCGGTTGGCCAGCAGCGCGCGGTGCGACAGCCGGATCCCGCGCGGCACGCCCGTGGTGCCCGAGGCGTAGACGAGCAGCGCGATGTCCTCGCCCGCCCCCAGCCCGGGCCGACCGGGCGCGCGGGCGGCGAGGTCCGGGGGCGCCACCACGGTGGCGCCGACGGTGGCCGCGCAGGCCCGGGCGGTGTCGTCGCCCTCGGCCGCGACCACGAGCGTCGGGCGGCAGTCGGCGAACACGACGTCGAGCTCCGGCGCGACCGCGATCGGGCCGTGGGGCACCACGACCGCGCCCGCGCGGAGGGCGCCGAGCACCGCGACGCAGAACGCCGCCCCGTTGCCGAGCCGCACGACCACACGGTCGCCGGGTGCTGCGCCCGCCGCCGACACGCGGTCCGCCTCGGCGGACACCGCCTCGTCCAGCTGGGCCCACGTGAGTGTGTTAGCGCTGGTCACGTCGATGACGGCGGGTTGGTCCGGCACCCGTGCGGCGTTGGCCGTGACGAGATCGGCGACGTGCGTTCCGTCCACGGTTCTCCTGGGTTCTCCGGCTGCTTTGGAGGCTGTAGGCAGTCTTGCACGCCGCTTTCGCCGTGACGCTCGGCGCATCGTTCGCGGTCGGGTCACCCGACACGCGCGCCTGGGTGACGCTCACCGCGCGTATCCGGCCGCTCACCTAGAGATTCGACCGAGCACCGGCGGTGCGCGTCGGGATCGTCCGGCGCGGCCCTATGCTCCGCCGCTACAGATCGGTCAACTCCCCAGCCGACCGGTTCGTCACAACACTCACCCGAGGGAGTGGCATGCACTGCGCACGACCAAGGATCGCCCGGTAGCCGTGACGCGGCCGATGCGACATACCCAGGCGCAGGTGGCGACGGGTGCCCCGACGCGGATCACGACCGCGCCGAGCCCGTTGCCGCAGCCCCGTACCCCGGCACCTGCCGGGTACCGACCCGAACCCGATGACCGCCGCCGACGCGGCGCGGAGGAGGCCGTGAGCGCACAACCAGCCGACAACGCAGGCCCCGTCGGCAACGGCTCGTCCGGTTCCGGAGACCACGGCACGTGGGCGCTGGTCAACGCCGCGCAAGCGGGCGACATGGCCGCCTACGGCGAGCTGTTCGAGCTCTACTTCGACATGGTCTTCCGGTTCGTGCTCTTCCGCACGGGCGATCGCGCGCTCGCGGAAGACCTCACATCCGAGACCTTCGTCCGGGCGCTGCGCCGCATCTCGTCGGTGAGCTACCAGGGCCGCGACATCGGCGCCTGGTTCGTCACGATCGCCCGCAACCTGATCTTCGACCACGTGAAGTCCAGCCGCTACCGGTTGGAGCAGACCACGAGCGAGATCGTCGAGCTGTCGCCCGCAACGGGCGGCCCCGAACAGCAGGTGCTGGACGGCGCGATCACCGAAGAGCTGCTGCGCTGCGTGGCCAAGCTCAACCCGGACCAGCAGGAGTGCATCACCCTGCGGTTCCTCCAGGGCCTCTCCGTCGCCGAGACCGCCCAGATCATGGATCGCAACGAAGGCGCCGTGAAGGCCCTCCAACACCGCGCGGTCCGACGCCTCGGCCAGCTCCTCCCGGAGGGGGTCCGTTGACGCGGCGCTATATCGGCCGGGTTGCCACCCGCGTTACGCCTGCGGCGAATGAACGACTCGATGCGGTGAACGGTCAGGAGCCCGTATCCCCCGGCGGTGCCGATCGTTGTGTCGGTGAACGTCGATCGGGCCTGGTGCGAGAGCATCGGGCTTTGTACGGAGCTGATACGCAGTGAGGACAGCCAACATGCCCGACCAGGGCGACCCCGTCTGGGGTGCCGAGGAACGGTTCGCCGAGGCGGTGGAGCTGGGGCGACCCCCCCGCACCCCTGCCGACGACCCCGACCTTGCCCGTGACCTCGAGATAGCGGGCATGCTGCGCGCGCTCGGTCCCGGGTTCTCCCCGAGTGCCGACGCCAAGGCGCGCATGCGGGCCCGGGTCATGGGCGCGCTAGCGGTCGAGGGACCCCCGTCGGACGGGGGCGGCATCGCCGTCGGGCGACCGCAGGAGAACGGTTCGGAAGGCGCACCCACCGAGGTGCTGCCGATCGTCGCGCCCGCACCGGTCGACGGCGTCGCGCCGACACCGCTGCGCGCCGTGCCCGCGGCCGCCGAAGCCTCCGACCCGGAGCAGCCGCGCGACGAGGCGGGCACCACGGTGCTCGCCGAGCCCGACCTGAGCCGCGCGGTGCGCCCGCGGCGGCGGCGCAGGCACGCCCTGCCCAGCCGCCCCGCGGCCCGGCCCGACACGTCCAGCCTGGCCCGGCGGGTGGTGACGGTCGGGATGGCCGCCGCGCTCGCCGTGCTCGCCATCGCGGGCGGCAGCGTCTTCGCCAGCCGCGACGCGGTGCCCGGCGATGCGCTGTACGGCATCAAGCGCGCCGCCGAGGCCGCGGGCGGGATCTTCGGCGGTGCGGCGGCGCGCGGTCAGCACGACCTCGACCTCGCCACCACCCGCCTCGACGAGATCGAGCGCATGGCCCGCGACGGGGCGACCGACCCGGCCGCCTACACCGCCGCGTTCCAGGAGTTCGAGGCCGCCACCCGCGCGGGCACGCGCCAGGTGCTGGCCGGTGAGGACCCCGACCGGTCGGCGGCCGACCTGGCGCGCTGGGCCACCCAGCAGACCACCCGCGTGTCCGCGCTGCGCGCCACGCTCCCGGCGGGCCGGTCGGATGCGGACGACGCGCTGCGCCTGCTCGACCGCGTGCACGACCGCGCGGTGGCCGTGGCGGCCCGCTCGGGCTGCGGCCAGGTCACCTCCGGCGCTACGGACGACCTCGGCCCGCTGCCCGCCGAGGGCTCCTGCGCCGCACGCCCGGCGACGGCGGGCACGTCGGCCGGTTCCGCCCCGTCCGACCGGGCCCGCACCGCGGCGCCCACCGAGGGCACCCCGCAGGGCGGCAGGCAGCCGCAGGAGAACGGCGGGTCCGATCCGGCGCTCGTGCCCGGTGACCAGGGCGGCTCCGACGCCCAGAACCGCGCCGCGACCCCGTCGACGACCAGCCCGGCGTCCTCCCCGGAGGACCGGGACAACGTCAACGCGCCGCTGCAGCTGCCGCTCCCGATCACGGTGCCGCCGCTGGTGCCGGGCAAGCCGGGCGGCCTGCTCGGCTGACCCACCCGGCCGGGCGGAGGTCTCCGCCCGGCCGGGACGCGGAAGTAGGGTGGGTGTCCGCAGTCCGCAGCACCGGAGGCCCGCACGTGTCAGAGGAAGCACGGTTCGACCCTGCCGCCGACGCTGCCGTTCTCGCGGGTGAAGCGTCGGCGGCTGCGGCCGTCTCCGCCCCGAGGCCCGCCGAGGCCCCGTTCGCCGACCTCACCGCCGCCGCGTTCTTCGACGTCGACAACACGATGATGGTCGGGGCGTCGATCTTCCACTTCGCCCGCGGTCTCGCCGCGCGCAAGTTCTTCACCACGTCGGATCTGCTCGGCTTCGCCTGGCAGCAGATCAAGTTCCGGGTCGGCGGCCGCGAGACGGACGTGTCGGGGCACCGCGACACCGCGCTGTCGTTCGTCGCGGGCCACCCGGTCGACGACTTCACCGCGCTCGGCGAGGAGATCTACGACGAGCTGATGGCCGACCGGATCTGGGCGGGCACCCGGGCGCTCGCCCAGATGCACCTCGACGCCGGGCAGCGGGTCTGGCTCGTCACCGCCACCCCCGTCGAGCTGGCGTCGATCATCGCGCGCAGGCTCGGGCTCACGGGAGCGCTGGGCACGGTCGCGGAGAGCGTCGACGGCGTGTACACCGGGCGGCTGGTCGGCGAGATCCTGCACGGGCCCGCCAAGGCGCACGCCGTGCGCGCGCTCGCGGCGTCCGAGGGCCTCAACCTGCGCCGCTGCACGGCCTACTCGGATTCCGTCAACGACGTGCCGATGCTCTCGGCCGTCGGCACCGCGGTGGCGGTCAACCCCGACTCCGAGCTCCGCGACGTCGCCAAGGCCCGCGGCTGGCAGATCCGCGACTTCCGCACCGGCCGCAAGGCGGCCAAGATCGGCGTGCCGTCGGTGCTGGGCGCGGGCGCGCTGGCGGGCGCCGTCGCCGCCGGGGTGGCCTACCGGCGGCGCTGACGCGCGAGCCCCCCGGGGTCAGCCCGCGAGCACCTTCCACGGCAGGATCGGCACCTCGCGCACCCGCACGCCCACCGCGTCGTGCACGGCCGCCGCCACCGCCGCGTCGACGCCCGTGGCGCCCAGCTCGCCGATGCCACGCGCCCCGATCAGGCTGGCCGCCTCGTCGAACTCCTCCACGAACGAGACGTCGATGTCGGCCGGGATGTCGGCGTTGACCGGCACGGCCACGTTGGACAGGTTCTTCGCGAGCCACCGGCCGTGCACGGGCTCCTGGTCGCTCTCCTCCATCGTCGCCTTGCCCCAGCCCCAGACGATCGCGCCGATCATCTGCGCCCGCGCCGTGAGCGCGTTGACGATGCGGCCCGCGGAGTAGACGCCGACCGCGCGCCGCAGCCGCAGGATGCCGAAGTCCGGGTCGACCCCCACCTCGACGAAGATCACGCCCCAGGTGCGCATGGCGTAGGGCGTGCCCTCGCCGTCGCCGTTGAACATCGCCCCGTCGGGCAGCTCGTAGGTGCCCTCGCCGACGATCTCGTCGACCCCGGCCGCCGCCATGGCGTCGGCCTCGATGCCGAGGTCGGCCAGCTGCTTGCCGACGTCGCGCGCGGCCGACGCGACCGCGCTGCCGGTGCCCATCGTGGTGGACGACCCGTAGGTGGGCCCGGTGCGCGGGAGGTCGGTGTCGCCCCAGCGCACGGCGACCCGGTCGAGCGGCACGCCCAGCTCCTCGGCCGCGATCTGGGCGAGGACGGTCTGCGCGCCGCTGCCGATGTCGTGCACGTTGCTCTCGACCACGGCGCTCCCGTCGGCGCCGAGGTGCACGCGCGCGGCACCGGGGAAGCGGAAGCTGCCCATCGAGCAGGTGGCCATCCCGTGCCCGATCCGCCAGTGCCCGTCCTGCCGCGGGCGCTGGTGGCGGTTGCGCCAGCCGTAGCGACGGGCGCCCTCCGCGTAGGCCTCCCGCAGCCGGTTGCTCGACCACGGCCTGCCGTCCGCGGGCGACACCTCGGCGAAGTTGGCCAGCCGCAGGTCGAGGGGGTCGATCCCGGCCTCGTCGGCGAGCTCGTTCATCGCGCTCTCCAACGCCCAGAGCCCCGGCCCCTCCACGGGGGCGCGCATCGGCGTCGGCACGTTGAGCGAGACCCGCTCGATCTCCAGCCGCAGCCGGATCGCGGGCGACGCGTAGAGCGACTTGCTCGCCTCGGTGGCGGGCTCCACGTGCGTCTCGACCAGCCCGGCGTTGTTGACGGCGGCGTGCTCGACGCCCAACAGCCGCCCCTCGGCGTCGGCGGCGAGCCGGATCGTCTGCTCCATCCAGGGCTGGTAGCCGACCGCCGAGAACTGGTCGGCCCGACGCAGGTGCAGCTTCACCGGCCGCCCCGCCACCCGGGCGGCCGCGGCGGCGAGCACCTCGTGCGGCCAGATGTAGCCCTTGCCGCCGAAGCCGCCGCCGGTGTGCGGGGAGACGACGCGCACGTTCGCCGCGTCGATCCCGAACGCCTTGCTGACGACCGGGATGACCGTGGACCCGGCCTGCACGGCGTCCCACAGGGTGAGGCGGTCGCCGTCCCACCGGGCGACGGTGCCGGAGGTCTCCATCGTGTTGTGGTGCCGGGCGGCCTGGACGTAGGTCTGCTCGACGCGGACGGCGGCCTGCGCGCGGGCGGCGTCGACGTCGCCCTTGGTGAAGACGACGGCGTCCTCGCCCATCGCGGGCGTCCGCTCCCCCGAGCCCAGCAGCACCGGCGGCTCGGCCGCGCAGTCGACGCGCACGACCGCGCGGGCCGCCTCCGCCGCCTCGATCGACTCGCCGAGCACGATCGCGACCGGCCAGCCCTCGTGCGGGATCCGGTCGTCGGTGAAGGGCAGCGTCAACACCGCCGCGGGCATGTCGAGGCGGGGGAAGTCGGGCAGGTCGGCCGCGGTGAGCACGGCGGTGACCCCGGGCAGCGCGCGGGCGGCGTCGGCGTCGACCCCGCGCAGGGTGCCCGCGGCCACCGGGGCGCCGACGAGCACGGCGTGCAGCACGCCCTCGGGGCGGTGGTCGGCCGCGAACGTCGCGCGGCCGGTGAGCTTGGCGGTGGCCTCCACCCGCGTGGCGATCACCGGGCACCACCTGCGGTGAGGACGGCGCGCACCGCGGCGTTGCGGGCCATGGTCACCTTGAACCCGTTGTGCGGCAACGGGTTGGCGCCTGCCATGCGTTCCTCGACGGCGGGCAGCAGGGCCTCCCGGGTGAGCGGCACGCCGACCAGGTCGGGCAGGCGCCAGGGTTTGCCCGCCACCGAGCCGAGCGCCACCCGCGCGCGGTCGGGGCCCACGACGGCGGCCGCCGAGACGATCGCGTACTCGTAGGACGCCCGCTCGCGGATCTTGATGTAGGCCTGCGCGCCGGGCTCGATCGGGATGCGGTAACCGACGATCAGCTCGTCGGGATCGAGGCGGTGCTCCCGCAGGCCCGCTTCTTCCGGGGTGAGGTGGAACCCGGTGCTCGGGACCGCCCGCGGGCCCGCCGGGCCGACGACGTCGACCACGGCGTCCAGCGCCACGAGCGCCACCGCCGGGTCGGACGGGTGCACGGCCACGCACTCGTCGGTCCAGCCGAAGATCGCGTGCCGCTCGTGCAGGCCCGCCAGCGCGGCGCACCCGCTGCCGGGAGAGCGCCGGTTGCACGGCCACGGCACGGGCTCCTCGGCGCGGAAGTAGGCGCAGCGGGTGCGTTGCAGCACGTTGCCCCCGAGCGTGGCCCGGTTGCGGATCTGCGCCGACGCGGCCTGCAGGCACGCCGAGGCCAACGCGCCCGCGTGCGCGACGGCGAGCGGGTGCTCACCGATCTCGTTCAACGTGGTGAGCGCGCCGATGCGCAGGGTGTCGCCATCCCGGGTGATGCCGCGCAGCTCGTCGAGGCCGCCGATGTCGACGACCCGTTCGGGAGCGGCGATGCCCAGCCGCACCCAGTTGAGCAGCTCGGTGCCGCCCGCGAGGACGGTGGCGTGGTCGTCGCGCAGAGCGGCGACGGCGGTGGCGGGCGAGTCGGCGCGCGCGTAGGCGAAGTCGATCATCGGACGTCCGCCGCTGCCGTGAGCACAGCCGCCGTGATCTGCGGGTAGGACGAGCAGCGGCAGATGTTGCCGCTCATCCACTCGCGCACGGTGGCCGGGTCGGTGGCGTGGCCCTCGGCGATGCAGGCCGTGGCCGAGACGAGCTGGCCGGGGGTGCAGTAGCCGCACTGGAAGGCGTCCAGGTCGCGGAAGGCCCGCTGCACGGGGCTCAGCTCGCCGTCCTCGGCGAGCCCTTCCACGGTGGTGACCTCGCGACCGTCGCACTGCACGGCGAGCGTGAGGCAGCCGTTCATGCGCTTGCCGTCGACGAGCACCGTGCAGGTGCCGCACGCGCCCTCGTTGCAGCCCTTCTTGGTGCCGGTGAGCCCGACCTCCTCGCGTAGCCAGTCCAGCAGGGTGGTGCGGGGTTGGACGACCGCACGCACCGCGCGGCCGTTGACCTGGACCGTGATGTCGATGTCATGGGCGTAGGGAAGCGCCATGACGCCGATACTGCTCCCTCTAGCCGAAGAACGCGTTTCGGCGCTGTGACAAGAGCCGGTAGAGCGTGTGCTGGATGGTCTCGCGCACCTGGTCGGTGAGGTTGAAAACCGTCATCGGGTCGTCGATGTCGGTGGCGCTGATCGTGTCGGTGCGGATGGGCTCGCCGAACTCGATCAGCCACTTCGACGGCAGCGGCACCAGCCCGAGCGGGCCGAGCAGCGGGAACGTCGGCGTGACCGGGAAGTAGGGGGCGCCGAGCAGGCGGGCGAGCGGCTTGATGTCGCCGATCTTCGGGTAGATCTCCTCGGCGCCGACGATGGAGCACGGGATGATCGGCACCCGGGTGCGCAACGCCGCCGTGACGAACCCGCCGCGGCCGAAGCGCTGGAGCTTATAGCGGTCCTTG
>Ga0207688_10001689_pt1 | contig 11692 bp, 11 predicted proteins | sample KBSMiscanthusM4_FD_184296 | JGI IMG/M metagenome (GOLD analysis project Ga0207688, IMG submission 184296) | Miscanthus rhizosphere microbial communities from Kellogg Biological Station, Michigan, USA - M4 (SPAdes) (version 2) | ecosystem: Host-associated > Plants > Roots > Rhizosphere ...
GGTGCTGAACGGCGAGAAGTGGTTCGTCACGAGCGAAGGCGATCCCGGCGTCTACATCGTGCTCGCCGTCGCCGAGGGCGAGCAGACGCTCTTCCTCGTCGATCCCGGAACACCCGGGATGGAGATCCGGCGGACGCCGTCGTTCCTCCACGACCCCTACATCGACCACCATCCCGAGATCGTCTTCGACGACTGCCGCGTGCCCGAGGCGAACCGCGTGCCGGCGAGCGGTGATGCCGGCGCGAAGGAGTGGATCCTCGTCGAGCGCCTCTTCATCGCCGCGCGTTGCTGCGGCGCGGCGCTCCGGCTCGTCGACCTCACGGCGCGGTGGGCGCAGGAGCGCCAGGCCTTCGGCTCCCCCATCGCGGAGTACCAGGGCGTCTCGTTCCCGCTCGCCGACTCCCTGACCGAGCTCCACGCCGCGCGGCTTCTGACCTATCACGCTGCGCACGCGTTCGACGTCCTCGACGACCGCAAGGTCGTCCACGGCAAGGTGTCGATGGCGAAGCTGTACGCCTCCGAGATGGCCGGGCGCGTCGCCGACCGGGCGGTGCAGGCGCTCGGCGGGCGCGGGTACATGCTCGAGAACCCTGCCGCGCGCTTCTTCCGCGAGCTGCGCGTCGACCGGATCTGGGAGGGGACGAGCGAGATCCAGCGCGCGATCATCTCCCGCGGCGTCTTCAAGCGCGGTGCGGCTCCGTACCTCGGCTGGGACTGAGCAGCACTCGTGTGACGTAGCGGCGCCCTGGTGACGTATTCGCTTCGTCACCGACTCAGCGGAGGTTCTCCATGAAACGCCTGCTTTTCCTCACTGCCGCGGGGCTCACCGTCGTCGCCCTCGCCGGTGCGGTCGGGCTCCCCGATCTCGCCGGCGCCCAGGATGCTTCGACGACCGACTCGATCACGGTGAACGGCGTCGGCACCGTGGACGCCGTCCCGAACGAGGCCAAGATGTCGTTCGGAGCCGAGACGCGCCGCGACACGGCGCAGGCCGCCGTGGCCGCGAACGGCGACGCGATGCGGAAGATCCTGAACGCGCTGCGCCAGGCCGGTGGGCGCGAGCTCGCCACCCAGTGGGTGAGCGTCTTTCCGTACACGGACGAGGCGGGCCAGGTGAACGGGTACGTCGCGTCCAACAGCGTGTCCGCAGTGAGCGACGTCGGAGACGCCCCGGCGTTGATCGACGCGGCCACGGAAGCGGGCGCCAACCAGATCAACGGACCTGGGCTGAGCTCGTCGAACGCCGAGGCGCTCTACCGGCAGGCGCTTGCGAAGGCCGTCGCCGATGCGCGCCTGAACGCCGAGGCACTCGCGAAGGCGTCCAACCGCTCTCTCGGCGCGATCACGACGATCGTCGAGGCCGGTGCGGTCTCCCCGGATCCGCTGTATCGCGAGGCCGCCAAGGCCGCCGACTCGGCGACCCCCGTCGTGCCGGGCCAGCAGGAGACCTCGGCGACGGTCAGCGCCACTTTCTCCCTCCGCTGAGGACGCTGCAGGGGCGTCGCGGTCTGGCCCGCGGCGCCCGCGGCAGCAGCCGGCTCGGAGATGATCTCCACATGTCCGAGGAGACCATCGACCGGAGCTCGCGCGTCTCCACGCTCGAGCTCTTCTTCGACCTGGTCTTCGTCTTCACGATCACGCAGCTGACCGGGGTCCTCGTCGCCGGCGGGGGCGTGGCGTCGCTCGTCCACGTCGTCGTGATGCTCGCCGTGATCTGGTGGATGTACGACGGCTACGCGTGGTTGACGAATGCGATCGCGACGGATCTCCTGCGCTTTCGGCTGCTTCTGCTCGGAGGGATGGGCGGGTTCCTCGTCATCGCCATCGCCATACCGGCCGCATACGAGGGCGACGGGCTCGCCTTCGGTCTCGGCTACCTCGCTGTCGTGCTGCTCCACGCGGGGATGTACGCGAACGGCACCTCGGTCTCCGAGGTCGCCGCGATCCTGCGCATCGTCCCGTACAACCTGGCCGCGGCGCTGCTCGTGCTCGTCGGGGGGATCGCCGGAGGGCGCGTGCAGGACGCAGTCTGGATCGTCGCAGCGCTGCTCCTCTGGGTCACGCCCTGGTTCACGAGCACGGAGGGCTTCGTCATCCAGGCCCGGCACTTCGTCGAGCGCCACGGGCTGGTGATCATCGTCGCCCTCGGCGAGTCGATCGTCGTCATTGGCGTCGGAGTCGGCGCGCGTCCCGTCGATCTCGAGCTCGTGCTGGTCGTGCTGCTGTCACTCGCACTCAGCGCGTCGCTCTGGTGGCTCTACTTCCGCGACGAGGACGGCGTCGAGCAGGCGATGGTCGAGGCGCCGGAGTCCCGCCGTGCGCGGCTCGCCCTCGTCGGCTTCGGCTACTGGCACTTCGGTCTGTTGCTCGGGGTGGTGAGCGTCGCCGCAGGCTTGAAGAAGGCGGTCGGAGATCCGTACGACCCGCTCGGCACCTCGATCGGCAGTGAGCTGGCTCTCGGTGTCGCACTGTTCGTCGCCTGTACCGCAGGGTTTGCGGCCGCGCTCGGGCTCGGTTTTCGCCGCGAGCGCATCGTCGCCGCTGTCCTCGCATTGGCGACGATTCCCGTCGGGACCGAATGGACGGCTGCGGCCGAGATCGCAGCACTGACCGCGATCGTGGTCGGAGCTCTCTTACTCGAAGCTCGACGACACGCCTCGAATTCGTAGGTTGACCGCGTCCAGCGCGGCCGCTATCGTGGCCGGGCCGTGATGCTCTTCGCGCGTATCTGAGACACCGGTTGCCGGGACCCGCCGACCGGGTCTCCCTTGGCATACGAAACCGGTGGTTTGCACGTTTCTCGTTACGCAGCCGATCGAAGGAGCATCAAGTGTTCGACATACAGGAAGCAGTCATGGAGGCCGTGCCCGTGCAGAAGGGCGTTGCCGTCGAGGTGCACGAGTTGCGCAAGGAGTTCCGCCGCAAGGACTCCCGGAAGCGCGGCGAGAAGCGCGGAGAGCGTCGCTTCCGCGTGGCCCTCGACGGCGTCTCGTTCACGATGGAGAAGGGTGAGACCGTCGCCATCCTCGGCCAGAACGGCTCGGGGAAGTCGACGCTCGTCCGTCTCCTCTCGACGCTGTTGCTGCCGGACGGCGGATACGCGCGCATCCTCGGGCACGACGTGGTCGCGGACCACCGTGCGGTCCGCAGGGTCGTGAACCGCGTCTCGGTCGAGGCGTCGTTCTTCAAGAAGATGTCAGCGGCCGAGAACCTCAGCTACGCGGCCCGCTACTACGGCATGACGGGCAAGGAGACGCGGGCGAAGATCCCCGAGATCCTCGAGCGCGTCGGGTTCCCGTCGGACCGCCGGGACGAGCCGATGGAGGCGCTGTCTCGCGGAATGCAGCAGAAAGTCGCGCTCGCGCGGGCGCTGCTCACATCGCCGGTCGTCCTGCTCCTCGACGAGCCGACGACCGGTCTCGACCCGCGCTCCAAGCTCGAGGTGCAGGAGTTCGTCCGCGAGATCCGCGACTCGCACGACTCGACGATCCTGCTCTGCACCCACGACCTCGCCGAGGCGGAAGTGCTCGCGGACCGTGTGGGCATCCTCGATCGGGGCCGGCTGCTCGCGCTCGAGTCGGCGGACGCGATCAAGCAGCGCTACGAGGCCGAGACGCTCGAGGAGGCGTTCTTCGCGGCGACCGGACGCGAGTTCGAGGCGGAAGAGGACGAGGACGACGACGACAGGGAGGTGTTCGCCTGATGCGTGCCATGCTCGGAACGATGCGGGCGGAGCTCGTCGGCGCCGGTGGCGTCGTCGAGCGCAACGCCTACCTCACGAAGCGCTACATCTGGTGGGACCTCGCCTGGTTCGTCTGGACCGTCGCCAACACGCTGACGATCGTCTTCATCGCGAAGGGCATCGAGGCGGAGGGTGGCACCCTCGACGTCGAGGAGACGATGACGACGCTGCTCATCGGAGCGGTCGTGTGGGCCTACCTCGGGATCCTCTTCGAGTTCCTGATGGAGACCGTCGCCTGGGAGCGCTGGGAGGGGACGATCGAGTACACGTTCATGGCGCCGCTGTCGCGGGCCATGCACCTTGCCGGCCAGGGTGTGTTCGCGGTCCTCTACGGGATGCTGCGCGCGACGTTCCTGTTCGTCATCTGCGGGTTCGTCTTCTTCGACCTCTCCATGCCCGACGCTCAGTTCTTCGCGGCGTTCGTCGTGCTGCTCGTGGCGTCGGTGTCGTTCATCGGGATCGGGATGATGATGTCCGTCCTGCCGCTCATCTCGCCCGAGAAGGGGACGCAGCTCGGTTTCGTCGCGCAGGGGACGCTGCTCGTCGTCTCGGGCGTCTACTACCCGGTCGACGTCCTGCCGCAGTGGATGCAGTGGATCGCCACGATCTCCCCGGCGACCTACGCGCTCGACGGCGCGAGGTCCGCCATCCTCGAGGGCGAGCCGCTGACCGCGCTCTGGGGCGACATCTGGCCGCTGCTCGTCATCGGTGCGGTCTCGGTGCCGCTCGGACTGTGGGTCTTCTCGCGCGGCGAGACGTACGCGAAGCGCCATGGAAAGCTGAAGAGGTCCGGATGAGCGAGCACGCCGTCCACGTCGACGGCCTGGTCAAGGTCTTCGACGTCCCGGAGCGCGAAGCGGGTCTCGCCGCCGCGGCGAAGGGTCTCGTGCGGCGAAAGACCCGTGAGGTGCGCGCGGTGGACGAGATCTCGTTCACCGTCGACCCGGGCGAGGTGGTGGGCTTCCTCGGGCCGAACGGCGCCGGGAAGACGACCACCCTGAAGATGCTCTCGGGGCTGCTGTATCCGAGCGGAGGGGTGGCGCGCGTCCTCGGTTTCGAGCCCTCGAAGCGGCAACGAGGGTTCCTCAGCCGGATCACGCTCGTCATGGGGAACCGCAACCAGCTGCAGTGGGACCTGCCGGCGCTCGACTCCTACGAGCTCAACCGCGCGATCTACCGCATCCCGCGCGAGCGTTTCGCGCCCACGCGGGACGAGCTCATCGAGCTGCTGGACATCGGCGATCTCGTGCGCAAGCCGGTGCGGCAGCTCTCGCTCGGTGAGCGCATGAAGGCGGAGATCGTCGGGGCGCTGCTCCACCAGCCCCAGGTGCTCTTCCTCGACGAGCCGACGATCGGGCTCGACGTCACCATGCAGAAGCGGATCCGTACCTTCGTCGCCGACTACAACGAGCGCTACGGCGCGACGGTACTGCTCACGAGTCACTACATGGCCGACGTGGAAGCGCTGTGCAAGCGCGTCGTCGTGATCCATCACGGCCGGATCCTGTACGACGGCCCGTTGGCCGGGCTCGCCGATCAGTTCGCCGCCTACAAGACCATCGGCGTCGCGCTCGAGAACGGTCACACCGACCTCTCCCGCTACGGCGAGGTCATCCACACGGACGGGGACTGGATCACGCTCCGTGTGCCGAAAGCGGAGACCTCGAGCGTCACCGCGCGGCTGCTCACGGAGGAGCACGTGCTCGACCTGAACGTCGAGGATCCTCCCATCGAGGATGTGATCGAGCTCGTCTTCGCGCAGGAGCGCCCGGAGTGACCACCGTCGTTCCAGAGGTCGCACACGAAGGGGAGGCTGGACGCTTCCGGTCGATGGTCGACCTGTACGTGACCACGGCGCGAACGGCCGTCTCGCAGCAGTTCCAGTACCGGACCGCGAACTACTTCTACATGCTCGGCATGATCGCCGAGCCCGTGATCTACCTCGTCGTCTGGACGACGATCGCGGATCAGCAGGGCGGCTCGGTGAACGGTCTGAGCGCTGGCTACTTCGCGGCCTACTACATCGTCTGGACGCTCGTCCGGAACATGAACATCGTCTTCGGCGCGCCGTTCTGGGAGCACCGGATCCGCGAGGGCGAGCTCAACCGAGACCTCCTGCGGCCCGTGCTCCCGCTCCACTACGACATCGCCTACTTCGCCGGCTGGAAGGTCGTCGTGATCGTGCTGTGGATTCCGCTCGCGATCGCCCTCTCGTTCCTCTTCGATCCATCCCTGAGCCCGAACGTGCAGCAGGTCGTCGCCTTCGGGATCGCGATCTGGGGCGCGTACCTGATCAGGACCATGTTCCAGGAGGCCCTCGGAATGCTCTGCTTCTGGACGACTCGGGGCGCTGCGATCTTCGACCTCTGGATGACCCTCGAGCTGCTGCTCTCGGGGCGTCTCGTCCCGCTGCCGCTGATGCCGGACTGGGTCCAGGAAATCTCTCGCTTCCTCCCGTTCCAGTGGGCCTTCTACTTCCCGATCGAGACGCTCGTGGGGGACTACTCGAATGTCGAGCTCGTCCGCGGCCTGCTCGTGCAGCTCCTCTGGATCCTCATCGGCCTCGCGATCTTCCGCGTCGCCTGGCGCTACGCGATTCGTCGGTACTCCGCGGTGGGGGGTTGACGTGAACGCGGTCCGGGTCAGCTGGCTCTTCTTCAAGCTCGGTGTGCTCAACGAGTTGCAGTACCGCGTGAACTTCTTCGTCTCCCTCCTCCAGGCCGCGATCGCGCTCGTCACCGGTCTCGTCGTGCTCGCGCTCGTCTACTCGCACACGCAGGAGCTGAACGGCTGGTCCCAGTCGGAGCTGCTCTGCGTCCTCGGGATCCAGATCCTGATGGGAGGCGTGATTCGGACGTCGATCCAGCCGAACATGACGCGGCTCATCGAGGACGTGCACGACGGCAAGCTCGACTATGCGCTCACGAAGCCGGAGGACGCGCAGATGCTCGTGAGTGTCCGTGAGGTCCGGATCTGGCAGATCGTCGACGTCTTCTCGGGCCTCGTGGTGCTCGCGGTCGGCCTGTCGCGGATCTCGACGAGCGTCGGCCCCGAGGATGCCGCCGCATTCGTGGTCGCGCTTCTCCTCGGAGCGGTGCTCATCTATTGCTTCTGGCTCTTCATCGCGACCGTCGCGTTCTGGGTCGTGAACATGTGGCACGCGGTCGAGCTCTTCGACGGGGTCTTCCAGACAGGGCGCTGGCCGGTGGGGATCTACCCACCGTGGCTCCGGGTCGGGGTGACGTTCCTCGTGCCGATCGCGTTCGCCGTCACGGTTCCGGCTGAGGCGCTCACGTCCCGGCTCGACTGGCAGACGTTGCTGCTGGCATTCGTCTTCGCGGTCGTCCTCTTCGCCGCCACGCGCTGGTTCTGGCGGTTCGGACTGCGCCGCTACTCGGGTGCGTCTGCGTAGCCGCGAAGCCTGCTAGGCTCCCACGTCTGTGTGAGGCGACGTGGCCTCGGACGGCTTCGCCGTCCGGGGCTTTTTGCATTTCAAAGGAGGTTTCATGGCACGACCACGGGCTGCGCAGTCGAAGGCATCGATGGTGAAGAGCAAGGACCGCGCGACGTCGAGCGTGGCCGCGCGGCGCGCGGTGCTCAAGCGCATCAGGGAGGAGGGTGTCGAGCACGTCCTCTTCTGGTTCACCGATCTCGAGGGCCACCTCAAGTCGTTCGCGATCACGCCTTCGGAGATGGAGGAGGCGCTCAACGACGGGATGGGCTTCGACGGCTCGTCGATCACCGGCTTCAACGCGATCGAGGAGTCGGACATGGTTGCGATCCCCGACCCCGCGAGCTTCCAGCTGATGCCGCGCCCGCTCGACGATCATGGCCACCCGATCGGCTCCAACGTCGCGCGGATGATGTGCGACGTCGTCACACCCGACGGCTCGCCGTACGAGGGCGATCCCCGCTACGTCCTGCGCAAAGCGCTCGACCGCATGAAGGGCATGGGCTTCGACACGTTCAACGTCGGCCCGGAGCTCGAGTACTTCCTCTTCGAGGACGACAAGGGCACGGAAACGCTCGACGAGGGCGGCTACTTCGCGATGACCGCCCAGGACGCTGCGACCGAGGTCCGGAACGACACCATCCATGCGCTCGAGGCGGTCGGCATCCCGATCGAGTACCACCACCACGAGGTTGGCCCCTCCCAGCACGAGATCGACATGCGCTACGCGGACGCGCTCGCCATGGCCGACTACACGATCACGTATCGCCTGATCGTGAAGGAGGTCGCGGCATGGCACGGCTACTACGCGACCTTCATGCCGAAGCCGCTGTTCGGTGAGAACGGCTCGGGCATGCACACGCACATGTCGCTCTTCAAGGGCGGCCGCAACCAGTTCTTCGACCGCCGCGATGACTACCACCTGTCGGCCACCGCGAAGGCGTTCATCGCAGGGCTGCTCACGCACGCGCGGGAGATCTCGGCAGTGCTCGCGCAGTGGGTCAACTCGTACAAGCGGCTCGTGCCCGGCTACGAGGCGCCCGTGTACGTGGCGTGGTCACAGCGCAACCGCTCGGCGCTCATCCGGATCCCGCTCTACAAGCCGGGCTCCGAACAGGCGACCCGGGCAGAGATCCGCTGCCCCGACCCCGCGTGCAACCCGTATCTCGCGTTCGCGGCGCTGCTGCACGCAGGGCTCGAGGGGATCGAGAAGGGCTACGAGCTCCCCGCTCCGATGGAGCGGAACCTGTACCGGCTCTCAGCCGCGGAGCGTCGCGAGCAGGGCATCGTGTCGCTCCCCGAGTCACTCGGAGAAGCCATCGACGAGCTCGCCGCCTCGGAGTTGATGGAGCGTGCGCTCGGCGACCACATCTTCCCGCGCTACGTCGAGCTGAAGCGGCGCGAGTGGGACGAGTACCGCGTCCAGGTGACCGAGTGGGAGAAGGAGAAGTACCTGTCAGCTCTGTAACGCCACTTGCATCCATCCGCCAAAAATCGGATGATGCGCGCTGCAGGGTGCGCCGCAAGGCGAGCGGCAGCCCTGTATCTGACGGCCGATCGCGGGCTCCCTGGTGTGGAGCCCGTGGTCGTTCAGCACTCGAAAGTGCTGACGCACTTCCGAGTGGAAGGGGAATCGTCCTAGTCCGGCTTGCCGGCCATGGCCCAGACGGCCACGAGCGCGGCTGCGAGGACGAGCCAGGCGATCACCATGGCGGCCTTGAGCAGTCCCTGTCCGCCGCCGCCGTTCAGGCGGCGAACGCCGATTCCGCCGACGATCAGCGCGATGAGGACGAGGAGTGCGCCCAGGTCGGCGACGATGAACCCGATCCCGATCCACGTCGGATCGTCGACGCCTGCCGGCAGATCGCTGTACGGCTCCTTCGAGTAGATCCACTGCGCACCGATCCGCATCACGATGTACGCCGGGAAGGCGACGAAGAGCAGCGTCCAGTAGCCGAACCGGAGGAAGCGGACGTCGCCGCGTGCATACGTGATGAGGCTGGCGCCCGCGAGGAGGCCGCCCACGAGGACCATCGCGCCGAGGACGTGGACGAAAAGCGGGAAGTTCCAGTCAGTCGGCCGATGTGCTGCGAGCAGGCTGATCACGCGAATGGCTTCCAGATCATGTCGATGAGGAGGAGCAGCACCGCGATGCTTCCTGCGGTGTGCAGGAGCAGGCCGTTCTGGGTGCGGTTGAGAGCGAGGAGCTCGGCGTTCGGCCCCGTCTGTCCGCCGGCCTCGAGCTCCTGCGCCTTGGTCATGCCCTCCATGTACGCCTTGCCGGTGCGGCCGCCGATGCCGCCGGCGATCGCCCACAGAACGATTGCGGCGATGATCCAGAAGTTCCAGATGCGGTATCCGCCGACGGAGAACGTGAGCCAGAGACCGAAGACGATCGTTCCCACGGCGCCGACTCCCGTTCCGATCGTGCCCACCTTGACGACGGGGGCCATCCGGATCGTCCCGTCGGGCGTGTCCGTTCGCCGAACCGCGTAGATGAGCACCCAGAAGACGACCATGCCCGCGACATATGCGAACGCGCTCAGGAGATGCAGCGCGAGAATCCAGTCGTCGAACGACACCGCGACGATCCTATGACAAGCCGTCGCGGTTCTCAAACGTGACAATGGGAAGCCTGGACGCGACCGCCCGTCATCTGCGCCTCCTCACGGAGACGATTGCCGCGGTCAATTCGTCACTCGACCTCCAGGAGGTCCTCGAGCTCGTTGCGAGCAAGGTCGCGGACGCGCTCGGGACGGACGCCTGCTTCGTCTACCTCTACGACGAGCGCTCGGACGAGCTCGTCCTTCGCGCGACGCACGGCACGCGCGTCGAGGAGCTGACCCGGACGCCTCGTATGCGCCCCGGTGACGGCATCACGGGTGTTGCCGCGGCCGAGCGAGCGCCCGTGATGATCGCCGCGCAAGCCCATCTCGATCCACGCTTCAAGCAGTTCCCGAACCTGCCGGAGGACGAGTACGAATCGATTCTCGCCGTCCCCATCCTCGCGCGGGCCACGCTCGAGGGCGCGCTCAACGTCCGGACGCGCGAGCCGCGGACGTTCACCGATGCCGAGATCGAGCTCCTCGTCGCGATCGCGGCCCAGGTGGCGCAGACGATCGAGCACGCGAAGCTGTACGAGCGTGCGCAGCGGCGGGTGGCGGAGCTCGAGGCGCTCGCCCGTATCTCGGAGGCCGTCTCGGAGTCGCTCTACCTCGAGGAGTCCCTCGAGGCGATCGTGAAGACGACGATGGAGTCGCTGCACGCGACGGGTGCCGCGCTCGTCCTCGAGGACGGAAAGATCGCGTGGCCTGAGGGCCGCGCGGGAGCGTACGCCGTCCGCATGCCGCTGCGCTGGAAGCGACGACAGATCGGAGAGCTCGTCTGCGACCGCGACACGCCGTTCTCGGCCGACGACGAGGCGCTCCTCGAGGCGATCGCGCACCACGCGGCCGTCGCGCTCGAGCACGGTCGGGCCGTGATGCGCGGCGTCCTGGCTCAGGAGATCCACCACCGGGTCAAGAACAACCTGCAGTCGGTCGCATCGCTCCTCCGCCTGCAGGCACGGGCGGAGAACGTCGACGCGCGCAAGTCGCTCAACGACTCCGTGAACCGGATCCTCGCGATCGCGGCGGTCCACGAGGTCCTCACAGAGCATCGTGAGGACGACGTCGACCTCGGCGAGCTCGTCGATCGGCTGCGCGCGATGCTCGTGCAGGGGCTCGTGGCCGGGAAGGACGTGTCCGCCGAGCTCGAGCCCGTCTCACTCGCAGGGCACCGCGCGACGGCGCTCGCACTCGTGTTCACCGAGCTCTTCCAGAACGCCCTCGAGCACGGTGGCGACCACGTCTCGATCGCGCTCGCGCGACGGAACGGCGACGTTATCCTGCGGATCGCCGACGACGGCGCGGGCATCGAGGGGGACGGCGCGGGCACGGGTCTCTCCATCGTCCGCGCGCTCGTGCGCGACGAGCTTCGCGGCGAGCTCGCCCTCGAGAACCACGGCGGCCTGCGGGCCGAGGTGGTGTTCCCGGCGTGATTCGGGTCCTGGTCGCCGAGGACGAGACCCTGATTCGGCTCGATCTCAAAGGGCTCCTGGAGGCGGCGGGCTACGAGGTGTGTGCGGAGGCCCGTGACGGGCAGGAGGCGGTCGAGCTCGCCCGCGAGACCGAGCCCGACGTCGCGCTCCTCGACGTCAAGATGCCGCGGCTCGACGGGATCGAGGCGGCGAGACGGATCCTCGACGAGCGCCCGATCCCCATCGTCATGGTGACCGCGTACGGCGAACGCGAGCTCGTCGCGCGTGCGGTGGAGGCCGGCGTCTTCGGCTATCTCGTGAAACCGTTCCGCGAGAACGACCTGCTCCCCGCGATCGCGACCGCGACTGCGCGACACGAGGAGCTGCGCGCGCTCCGCGAGGAGGCAGACTCGCTCGCCGAGGCCCTCGCGGCTCGCAAGGCGATCGAGCGGGCGAAAGGGATCCTGATGCAGCGTGAGGG
>Ga0207688_10001690_pt1 | contig 11690 bp, 5 predicted proteins | sample KBSMiscanthusM4_FD_184296 | JGI IMG/M metagenome (GOLD analysis project Ga0207688, IMG submission 184296) | Miscanthus rhizosphere microbial communities from Kellogg Biological Station, Michigan, USA - M4 (SPAdes) (version 2) | ecosystem: Host-associated > Plants > Roots > Rhizosphere ...
CCACGGCGTGCGCGCGCCCCACTCCTCGCCCATGTACAGCATCGGCGTGAACGCCGAGGTGAACACGAGCGCCGCCCCGCAGGCCAGCAGGCCGGGGGAGAGGGTGTGGGTGAGCCGGTCGCCGGTGGCGCGGTTGCCGATCTGGTCGTGGTTCTGCAGGTAGACCACGAACCGGTGGGCGGGGATCCGCCGCGTGTCCACGGGCGCGCCGTGGTTGCGCTGCCGGAAGCTCGACCACGTGCCCTCGTGCAGGAACGCCCGGGTGAGCACGTGGGCGAGGCCGGTGAGGCCCGCGGTGGCGAAGTCGGCGTAGTAGCCCTGGGCCTCGCCGGTGAGCGTGGTGTGCAGGCTGTGGTGGACGTCGTCGCACCACTGGGCGGTGAGGCCGAAGCCGCCGCCTTCGCGCGCGGTGACGAGCCGGGCGTCGTTGAGGTCGGACTCGGCGATGAGCGAGAGCGGCCGACCCACGTGCGCCGAGAGCGCCTCCACCTCGGTGGACAGCTGCTCCAGCACGTGGGTGGCCCGCGTGTCGCGCAAGGCGTGCACCGCGTCGAGGCGCAGTCCGTCGACGTGGAAGTCGCGCAGCCACATCAACGCGTTGTCGATCACGTAGCGGCGCACCGGCTCGGACAGCGAGCCGTCGAGGTTGACCGTGGGACCCCAGATGTTGCTGCCCGCGAAGTAGGGGCCGAAGCGGTCGAGGTAGGCGCCGGACGGGCCGAGGTGGTTGTAGACGACGTCCAGCACCACGCCCATGCCGCGCAGGTGGCAGGCGTCGACGAACCGCTTGAACGCGTCCGGGCCGCCGTAGTTCTCGGTGACGGCGTACCAGCCGACGCCGTCGTAGCCCCAGTTGCGGGGGCCGTCGACGGCGTTCACCGGCAGCACTTCGACGAGGTCCACGCCCAGCTCGGCCAGGTGGTCGAGCCGTCCGATCGCGGTGTCGAACGTGCCCGCCTCGGTGAACGTGCCGACGTGCAGCTCGTAGAGCACGCTGCCGGGCAGCTGGCGCCCCGTCCACGACCGGTCGGTCCAGAAGAAGGCCGACTGGTCGTAGAGCTGCGACGGGCCGTGCACGCCGTCGGGCTGGCGGCAGGAGCGGGGGTCGGGCAGCGGCGTGGGGTCGTCGTCGAGCAGGTAGGCGTAGCGGGCGCCCGCGGGCGCCTCCAGCTCGGCCCGCCACCAGCCCGCCCCGTCGGGCGTCATCGGGTACGTGACGCCGTCGAGCTGTACCCGGACCCGGTTGCGCTGCGGTGCCCACACCGCGAAGTCAGCCACGCCCCGATCCTCCCTTACGCCGGACGGACGAGCAGCGCCACCGGGTAGCGGGCCAGGAGCTCCGCGAGCCGGGGTGCGGCCCCGTCGACGGCGGTGTCGGTGACGACGTCGTGCCAGTCGGCGGCCCCGTCGGGCAACGCGAGCACCGTGTCGCCCCACCCGCCGCGGGCGGCCAGCCCGACCGGCAGCCTCGTCGCCACCGCGACCAGGGACGACGACCGCTGGAACGCCACCGCGTGCGCGGCGGCGGGCCCATCGGCGGGCAGCGGGCGGTACCCGGTGAACTCCTCCGGCCGGTAGCGGCGCAGCCGCAGCGCGCTCGTGGTGACCAGGAGCTTCGCCGCCCCCTCCGCGTCGACGTCGGGCAGCCAGCCCTCGTCGAGTCGGGTGAGCAGGTCGCGCCGCGCCGCCCAGTCGACCGGCCTGCGGTTGTCCGGGTCGACCAGCGAGTACTCGAAGAGATCGGTGCCCTGGTAGACGTCGGGCACCCCCGGGCCCGCGAGCTGCAGCAGCTTCTGGCCCAACGAGTTCGACCAGCCGGGCGCGCTGATCCGGGCGACGAACTCCTCGATCTCGGCGACCAGCTCGGCGTCGGCGAGCACCGCGGCGGGCCAGGCCGCGACCGCCTCGTCCACCTCCGGCACCGCCTCGACGTGGCTGGTGGCGAGCTTGGCCTCCTTCGATGCCTTCGTGAGGTAGCCCGCCATCCGGTCGACCGGGATCGGCCACGCGCCGACGAGGTTCTGCCACGCCAGCAGCTCCAGCGAGCGTTCCGGCAGCGGGTGGCGCGCCGACCAGCGCCGCACGCGGTCGGTCCACTCCCGGGGCATCTCAGCGAGCACGGCGAGGCGGGCCCGCACGTCCTCCGAGCGCTTGGTGTCGTGCGTCGAGAGCGTGGTCATGGTCGCGGGCCTGGCGGCTTCCCGCTCCGCGGCCGCGGCGTGGAACTCGGCGGGGGAGACGCCGAAGCGGTCGGGCGCCCCGCCGACCTCGTTGAGCGCGACGAACCGGTTCCACCGGTAGAACGTGGTGTCCTCGACGCCCTTGGCCATCACCATGCCGGAGGTCTGCTGCACGCGGGTGGCCAGCTCGCCGCGCGGGTCGGCGAGCATCGCGGCGTAGAGCCCGTCGAGCACGTCGGCGAGGTCGGGGCGGTGGGTGCGGGCCACCGACACGGCGACGTCGAGCGCCGCCCGGCCCTCCGGGAGGTAGGAGCGGTACACGGGGAAGCCGCAGAGCAGCTCGGCGACGGCCTCGCGGGCCCGTTCGACGGCCACCCCGCTGTCAGCAATGTCACCCTGCAGACCTTCAGTGTCTGCGATGTCACCCTGCTGACGCCTGGGGCCCGCTGTCGGCGCGAGCGCGGCGATGCGGCGCACCTCGGCCGCGAGGATCGTGTCGGCCACCTCGCGCCGGGCGGCGTGCTCGGCCGCGTGCAGCGACTCCCGCCTGCCGGTGTGCTCGGCCGCGAACTGGGTGAGCAGACCCGCGCCGTCCGGGTCCACGAACACGCCCTGGATCTCCCGGAGCGCCTCGTAGCCCGACGTGCCGTCGACCGGCCACGACGTGGGCAACGCCTCCCCGACGCCCAGGATCTTCTCGACGACCAGCCAGCGGTCCGGCCCGATGGCGGCCCGCAGCCGCCGCGCGTAGCCGCCGGGGTCCGACAGCCCGTCCGGGTGGTCCACGCGCAGGCCGTCCACCGCGCCCTCGTCGACCCAGCGGAGGATCTCGGCGTGCGTGGCCGCGAACACCTCGGGGTCCTCCACGCGCACCGCGGCCAGCGTGGACACGTCGAAGAAGCGCCGGTAGGTCAGCTCCGCCGCGCCGCGCTTCCAGGAGCCGAAGCGGTAGCGCTGGCGCTCGTGCACCTCCTGCGCGGTGCCGCCCTCGGTGCCGGGCGCCACGGGCGCGGCGTGTTCGTAGTAGTGCAGCTCGGTCCCGTCGTCGGAAAGGGCGAGCTCTGACAGCGCCTTCTCCTCGTCGGCGTCCAGCACCGGGAGCAGGATCGGCCCGGCGTCCCAGTCGATGTCGAAGTACGTCGCGTACGCCGATTCCTTCCCGTGCCGCAGCACGTCCCACCACCACGGGTTCTCCCGCGAACCGGCGACGCCGACGTGGTTGGGCACGATGTCGAGCACGAAGCCCAGCCCGTGCTCGCGGACGGCGGCTACGAGCGCGCGCAAACCCTCCGGGCCGCCGCGCTCCGCAGAGATCCGAGTGGGGTCCACCACGTCGTAGCCGTGGTTGGAGCCCGCTCCCGACTCCAGCAGCGGCGACGCGTACAGCGCGCCCGCGCCCAGCGCGTCGAGGTAGGGCAGCAGCTCCCGCACCTGGTCGAAGGTCTGGTCCTTCGAGAACTGGATGCGGTAGGTCGAGGACGGGACGGGGCGGGAACGCTGCCGGTCCGCGGGCACGCGGCCTCCTCGTGCGGGATCGGGGACGGATGACCGGCGCAACGCTAGCCGGTCACCTCCGCCGCCGCCCCGGGGCGCGCTCCGCGGCGGCCGCGACGATGGGGTTGCCCGCCCACCGGGTGCCCGCGGGCACGTGCTCGCCGCGCATCACGAGCGAGCCCGCGCCGATGCTGGTGCCCGCCCCGACCGACGTGCCCGGCAGGGCGATGGTCTTCGGGCCGAGCGAGGATCCGGCGCACAGGTGCACGCCGTCGATACGCATGAGCCGGTCGTGGAAGAGGTGGGTCTGCAGCACGCAACCGCGGTTGACGGTGACGCCGTCGTCGAGGCGGATGAGGTCGGTCTCCGGCAGCCAGTGCGACTCCAGCCAGACCCCCTTGCCGATCTTCACGCCGAGGGTGCGGGCCCAGGCGTTGAACACCGGCGTGCCGAGGAACGGGCCCGCGAACAGGGGCACACCCAGCACCTCGTAGAAGACGTCGAACAGCTCGTTGCGCCACACGAACGAGCTCCACAGGGGGTGCCTGCTCGCGGTGAAGCGCCCGACGAGCACCCACTTCGCCAGGGTCGTGACGAGCGCGGCGACGACGCCCGCCGCGAGCAGCACCAGCCCGCACGCGGCCATGGCGATTCCCCAGCCCCAGGCCGTGCGGATCACTTCGACCACGTAGAGCACCCCGAGCCCGATCACGGCGCTGACCAGCCACGGGAGCACACGGAGGGTCTCGACGAACGCCCGCGCGGCGACGAGGCGCCGCGGCGGGTCGAACGTGCGAGCGGCGTCGACGGGCTCGGCGACCCGCGGAAGCTGCATCGGCGGCCGACCCATCCACGAGGTGTGCGGCTCGGCGTGCGCTGGGGCATTGGACAGCACCGCGACGAGGGAGTGGTCGGGCACAGCCCGGCCCGGGCTGACGATGCCCGAGTTGCCCACGAACGACCGCTCGCCCACCGACGCGCGGCCCAGGCGCATCCAGCCCCCACCCACCTCGTACGGGGCGAGCTGGGTGTCGTCAGCGAGGAAGCTGCCGTCGGCGGCGTGCATGAGCTTCGGGATGCCGGTGACCGTGGACGCCTCGACGCGCCTGCCCACCGTCGCGCCGAGCCGCCGCAGCCAGAACGGCGTGAGGAGGCCCGCGTAGAACGGGAAGAGCGCGCTGCGGGCGCCGTCGGCGAACGTCTCGACCAGCCAGGCGCTCCAGCCGACCCGGCTGTCGACCGCGTGGTAGCCCGGCGTGATGGCCCGGGAGAGGAGCCGGACGCCGAAGGCGAGCAGCGACGCGTAGACCGCCACCGACACCAGCGTGGCGGCCGGGGCCACGGCCAGCACGTGCCAGGCCAGTGCCTCGAGCGTCGTGTCCGCGCGGACCGCCCAGCCGAGCAGCACGAGCCCGGGCACGGCGGCGAGCAGCGGCACCCAGCCGAACCCGAACAACGAGACGGTGTAGACCGTGGCCCACCACCACGAGCGGCGGCGGATGGGCGCAGGCCACGTGTCATCGGCGATGCCCACGCACTCGGCGGGCGACCCGGCCCAGACCTCGCCGTGCGGGATGCGCCCGGCCACGCAGCTGCCGGGCTCGACCACCGCGTCGTCGCCCACGTGCGCGCCCGGCAGCAGGGTGCTCCGGCCGCCGATGCGGGCGCGGTCGCCGACGTGGATCGGGCCGACGTGCACCGTGCCGCCGTCGATCCACCAGCCCGCGAGGTCGGCGCCCGGCTCGACCGCGCAGTCGGCCCCGAACGTGGCCCAACCGGTGATCGGCACCGTGACGCGCAGATCCACGTTCGGCCCGACCCGGCAGCCGACCGCACGCGCGTACAGCGCTGCCCAGCGGGTGCCCGCGAGCGACCGGATGCCGAACACGGCCGCGAGGCGTTCGCAGGCCCAAAGCTGCAGGTGCACACGCCCGCCCCGGGGATGGCGACCGGGCGAGATCCCGATCCGCAGCAGTCGCACGCCGAGCGCGAGCACCAGCACCCGCCCCGGGGAGCCGGCCAGCAGGAGGTAGCCGACGATGATGGTCCACCAGGGCACGGGGGTAGCCAGCGGGTGGCCGAACAGCAGGTTCACGAGGTTGTGCAGGATCGCGAGCCCGAGCACCCAGCGCAGGCCGCCGATCGTCTGGGCGACCGTGAGGACGCCGAGCTGGGTCAGCGTGGTGCGCAGCCGCGTCTTCGGCACGTCCACCGGTCGGGTGTTCCCCGGGGTGAGCACCGGCGCGGGAGCGCAGGCGTCGAGGTGGGCGGCGAGCGCTCGCAGGTTCGGCCGCTGGTAGACGTCGGCCACGGCGACCGTCGGGTAGCGCTCGCGCAGCCGCGACACGAGGGTCGCCGTGGCCAGGCTCGTGCCGCCGAGGGCGAAGAAGTCGGAGTCGGGCTCGATCGGCACGGCGAGCACTTCGTGCCACAGGCCTGCGAGCCAGCCCGCGGTGCCCGCCAGGTCCGCGCCCGCGCCCGCGCTCGCGGTGTCGTCCTGCCCGGGCGGCGGCCACGGCAGCATCTTGCGGTCGACCTTGCCCGAGGTGCGGGTCGGGATGCCGTCGACGAGCGCCAGCACCGGCACGAGCGCGGCGGGCAACCGCTCGGCGAGCACCGCGCGCGCGGCGGCGAGATCGGGGGCCCGCCCTTCGACGGTGAGGTAGCCGACCAGGATCTCCCCGCCCGCCTTGGTCTTCTTGACGGCCGCCGCGGCCGCCTTCACCCCCGGCAACGCGAGCAGCGCGGTGTCGATCTCGCCGAGCTCGATCCGGCGGCCGCCGAGCTTGACCTGGTCGTCGGCACGGCCGACGAAGAGCAGTCCCGCGCCGTCCGAGCTGACGAGGTCGCCGGTGTGGTAGGCCCGCGCCCAGCCCAGCGCGGGCACCGGCCGGTACTTCTCGGCGTCCTTCGCCGGGTCGAGGTAGCGGCCGAGGCCCGCGCCCGCGATCACCAGCTCGCCGGTTTCCCCGCGGCGCACCGGCCTGCCCGCCGCGTCCACCACGGCCAGCTGCCAGCCCGCGAGCGGCAGCCCGATCCGCACCGGGCTGCCGGGCACGAGTGGGGCTCCGCACGCGACGACCGTCGCCTCGGTGGGCCCGTAGGTGTTCCACACCTCGCGGCCGGGTGCGGCCAGCCGCTCGACGAGCTCGGGCGGGCACGCCTCGCCGCCGAAGATGAGCAGCCGCACCCGCGACAACGCCTCCGGCGGCCACAGCGCCGCGAGGGTGGGCACGGTCGACACGACCGTGATCCCGCGCTCCACCAGCCACCGGCCCAGCTCCGCGCCCGCTTTCACCAGCGACCGGGGGGCGGGCACCAGGCAGGCGCCGTAACGCCAGGCGAGCCACATCTCCTCGCAGGAGGCGTCGAAGGCCACCGACAGACCGGCCAACACCCGGTCGCCCGGCCGCAGTGGCGCGGTCTGGAGGAACATCCGGGCCTCCGCGTCGACGAACGCCGCCGCGGACGCGTGGCTGATCGCGACGCCCTTGGGCTTCCCGGTGGACCCGGAGGTGAAGATGATCCAGGCGTCGTCCGCCGGAGTCGGCGACCGCAACGGCCGGGACGCCGGGCGGCCGCGCGGCGTGAACCGCACACCGTCGCCGAGCACCCCACAGACGTGCGCCTCCGCCCAGATCGTCTCCGCGCGCTCGGCGGGGTCGTCGGCGTCGACCGGGACGTAGGCGGCTCCGGCCGCGAGCACCCCGAGGATCCCCAGGTAGAGGTCCGCGGTGCCGGACGACATCCGCACCCCGACCCGGTCGCCCGCGCGGACACCGCAGGTCTGGAGCATCGCCGCCACCCGTCCGACCTGGGCCAGCAGCGTGCGGTAGGTGAGCGGCGCGCCTGCGTCGAGCGCGGGCGCGTCGGGGTGCCGCGCGGCGGTCTCCTCCAGGACGTCGAGCAGCGTGCGCGCCCGCCGGGGCAGCGGGGTGCGGTAGACCGCGAGGTCCGCTGGCGGCGCCGTGCGCGGCCCGGGGATCGCCGCCGGGCGGACCTGCGGCAGCCGGGTCGTCGGCGGGACCAGCCGGGTGCGGGCCGCCACCTCGCGCAGCCGGGTCGTTGCGGCGTCGACCCGGGATGGCCGGGCCGTCAGCTTCACGGTCGCCGCGTTCTCCGGGTACACCGCCAGGATCCGCACCGTCTCGGCCGCGGCGGGCCGCGGTACGAGCGGGAGCGTGGCCGAGTCCAGCGAGAGCGGGTGGCTGGGTGACTCCGCGGCGGGGTCGAGTGCGTGGCGGCCGCCGCGCTCGGCGGGTGGGTCGTCGGAGACGGGAAGGCGGTGTCGCACGTCGAAGATCTCCTCGCCTCGGACGCCGTCGGGCGCGCAGGCGGAACTACGCCCGGCGTCCGTCGGGGACCGGCAGCCGGGCGGGCGAGTGTGGGGGATGAGGAGGAGCACCCTGCGGAGTGAATCGACTCCAGCGGGTAGTCACTTATGTCATGCCGGTTACTCGATCTAGCGACGTACTACGTTACCGTGAGCGCTCGGCGCGTCACTTTGCGCTGATGGATCAGTCCAGCCGCTGCAGCACGAGCACCGAGCGGGCGGGCACGAGGTGGGTGCCCCCGCCCTTGGTGACCGGTGGCTCCGCCGCCACGATGCCCGGTGCGACGGAGAGCGTGATCACCTCGCCCGCCGCCGTGTCGACGACGATCGCCCACCGCTCGCCGTACTCCGCGCCCGGCAGCGTGACCTCGAGGTCCTCGTAGTGGGCGTTGAGGCAGAGCAGGAACGAGTCGTCGGTGACCCGTTCGCCGCGCGGGTCGGCTTCGCTGATCCCCTGCCCGTTGAGGAACGCCACCACGCACTTGCCGAAGCCGGAGTCCCAGTCCTCGCCCGTCATCTCCTGCCCGGAGGGCTGGAACCAGGCGATGTCCGGCAGGCCGGACCAGCGGTTCTGCCCGTCGGCGCGGCGTGGACGGGCGATGGGACGCCCTGCGAAGAACCGGCGGCGGCGGAACACCGGGTGGGCGTGCCGCAGGGCGATGACGCCCGCGGTGAAGCCGACCAGGCTCGCGTTCTGCTCGAGCAGCGACCAGTCGACCCAGGAGGTCGTGTTGTCCTGGCAGTAGACGTTGTTGTTGCCGTTCTGCGTGCGGCCCATCTCGTCGCCGTGCAGCATCATCGGCACGCCCTGGGAGAGCATCAGGGTGGTGATGAAGTTGCGCTGCTGGCGATCGCGCAACGCCAGCACGGCCGCGTCGTCGGTGGGGCCCTCGACCCCGCAGTTCCACGAGCGGTTGTGGCTCTCCCCGTCGTTGCCGTCCTCGCCGTTGGCCTCGTTGTGCTTGTCGTTGTAGCTGACGAGGTCGTGCAGCGTGAAGCCGTCGTGCGCGGTGACGAAGTTGATCGACGCGAAGGGGCGCCTGCCGTCGTTCTGGTAGAGGTCGGAGCTGCCCGCGATGCGCGAGGCGAACTCGCCGAGCGTGCCGGGCTCGCCGCGCCAGAAGTCGCGCACGGTGTCGCGGTACTTGCCGTTCCACTCGCTCCACAGGGGCGGGAAGTTGCCGACCTGGTAGCCGCCCGGACCGACGTCCCAAGGCTCGGCGATCAGCTTGACCTGGCTGATCACCGGGTCCTGCTGGACGAGGTCGAAGAACACCGACAGCCGGTCGACGTCGTAGAACTCCCGAGCGAGCGTGGACGCCAGGTCGAACCGGAACCCGTCGACGTGCATCTCGGTGACCCAGTACCGCAACGAGTCCATGATCAGCTGGAGCGTGTGCGGGTTGCGGACGTTGAGCGAGTTGCCCGTGCCCGTGTAGTCCATGTAGTAGCGCTCGTCGCCCTCGACGAGCCGGTAGTAGGCCGCGTTGTCGATGCCGCGCATCGACAGCGTGGGGCCCATGTGGTTGCCCTCGGCGGTGTGGTTGTAGACGACGTCGAGGATCACCTCGATGCCCGCGCCGTGCAGGTCGCGCACCATCGCCTTGAACTCCTGCACCTGGCTGCCCGGCCTGCTGCCCTGTGCGGCGTAGGCGTGGTGGGGGGCCAGGTAGGCGATGGTGTTGTAGCCCCAGTAGTTGGACAGGCCCTTCTGCTGGAGGTGGTGGTCGTTGAGGAACTCGTGCACCGGCATCAGCTCGACCGAGGTGACGCCGAGACCGCGGAGGTGGTCGATCATCACCGGGTGCGCCAGGCCCGCGTAGGTGCCGCGGAGCGCCTCGGGGATCTCGGGGTGGCGGACGGTGAGCCCGCGCACGTGCGCCTCGTAGATCACCGCCTCGTGGTAGGGGATGCGCGGCGACCGGTCGGTGCCCCAGTCGAAGAACGGGTTGACCACGACCGACTTCGGGACGTACCGCGCGGAGTCGGTGTCGCTGTGGCCGTCCGGATCGCCGAACGGGTAGCCGAACACGGCTTCATCCCACGCGACGGGCCCGTCGAGGGCCTTGGAGTAGGGGTCGACGAGCAGCTTCGACGGGTTGCACCGCAGGCCGCGCGCCGGGTCGTAGGGCCCGTGCACGCGGAAGCCGTAGCGCTGCCCGGGCTCAACGGTCGGCAGGTAGCCGTGGTGGACGAGCCCGTCGACCTCCGTGAGCGTGACCCGGGTCTCCTTGCCGCGGGCGGAGAAGAGGCACAGCTCGACGCGCTCGGCGACCTCGGAGAAGAGCGCGAAGTTGGTGCCCGCACCGTCGTAGGTGGCGCCCAGCGGGTAGGCGTGGCCCGGCCACGGCCGCATGGCAGATCCCTCGTTTCGTCGCGGTGCAGGCGGTGTCTCCACCCACCCGTGAATCTACCGGGGCCCTCCGACGGTCTGTGCCGTCAACCCAGCCGGGCCGGGAACCCCCCGGTGGCGACCGGTCCCCACCGCGTGGGCGTGATGCGGATCAACGCCTTGCCCTGGTCGACCATGGCCTGCCGGTACTCCGTCCAGTCGGAGTGCTCGCCGGAGATCGCGCGGAAGTAGTCGACGAGCGGCTCCACGGCGTCGGGCAGGGTGATCAGCTCCGCGTCGCCGTCGACCTGGACCCACGGCCCGTTGAACTCCTCCGACAGCACGATGACCGACGCGCGCGGCCGCCGGGCGACGTTGGCCGCCTTCGCCCGCTCCGGGTAGGTCGCCACCACGATGCGGCCGTCGTCGTCGACGCCCGCGGTGACCGGCGAGCCCTGCACGCCGCCGTCCCGCCGCCAGGTGAGCAGGATCATGTGGTGGCGGGGGCGGAGGAACTCGGTGAGGGCGTCCCGGTCGACATCGGTGTTCGTCGCGATGGTGCGAGGCATGATCGGGAGGCTAGTCTGCGCGGTCGATGAGCACCGTGTTCACAAAGATCATCGACGGCGAGCTGCCCGGCCGGTTCGTCTGGTCCGACGACGTCGCCGTCGCCTTCCTTTCCATCAACCCGCTGGGCCCCGGGCACACGCTCGTGGTGCCGCGCGCGGAGGTCGACCAGTGGGTCGACGCCGACGCGGGCCTGTTGGCCCACCTCACGACGATCGCGCACGCCGTGGGGTCGGCCGTCCGGGAGATCTGGAACCCACCGCGGGTGGGGGTGATCGTCGCCGGGTTCGAGGTGCCGCACCTGCACGTGCACGTGTTCCCCGCCTGGGACATGCGGGCGTTCGACTTCGCCAACGCGGCCCCGAGCGTGGATGACGCCGAACAAGACGCCCACCGCGACACCCTTCGGGCCGCGCTGCGCGCCGCCGGGCACGGCGCGCACGTGCCGTCCTGACGCGGTGCAGCTCGTCCTCGTGCGGCACGCCCTGCCGGAGCTCGTGCGGGGCGCTTCGAGCGGGAAGGCGGACCCGCCGCTGACCCCGCACGGTCGGGCGCAGGCCGACCGGCTCGTCGCGGCACTCGGCGCGGGCTCGGCCGCCGGTGCCGACAGTGGCGTCGCCGGGCTCTACACCAGCCCGATGTCCAGGGCCCGGGACACCGCCGCGCCGTTGGCCGCGGCGCTCGGCGTGCCCCCGACGGTGGTCGACGACCTGCGCGACTACGACGCCGAAGTGGCGCACTACGTGCCGGTGCACGAGATGGCGCAGCTCGACCCGGGCGCGTG
>Ga0207688_10001692_pt1 | contig 11689 bp, 7 predicted proteins | sample KBSMiscanthusM4_FD_184296 | JGI IMG/M metagenome (GOLD analysis project Ga0207688, IMG submission 184296) | Miscanthus rhizosphere microbial communities from Kellogg Biological Station, Michigan, USA - M4 (SPAdes) (version 2) | ecosystem: Host-associated > Plants > Roots > Rhizosphere ...
CGAACCCCGGCCAGCTGATGGGCTCCATCTCGGCCGCCGCGTTCAGCTTCATCGTGCACGAGCCGAGCGGGATCATCGACCGGTCGAGGGCGATGTCGAAGTCCGCCAGCCGCCGCAGGTAGCGCAGCATCGCGGTCTCGCTGCGGTGCTCGCTGAACACCGGGTGGGTCAGGTAGGCAGAGGTGCGCCGCAGCGCGTCCGGCAGCGCGCCGTCCGGCTCGGACAGTTCCACGTCCGCGGGGTCTTCCACGAAGCACAGGGCGGCCACGAGGGCGCGCAGCTGGTCCTCGGTGGTGGTCTCGTCGCAGCTGACCTGCAGCGCATCGTCCGGCGCCAGGTAGAGGTTGTACCCGGCGACCCTCGCACGTTCCAGGGCGTGCGTCGCCTCGTCGCGTCCGCCCGCGAACACGATCCGGATCGTGTCGAAGAAATCACCCAGGCTCGTTCGGTGCCCGTAGCCGCGCAGCGTCGCGGCCAGCACCGCGGCGCTACGGTGCACGCCCCGTGCGATGGCCGCCAGCCCGTCCGGGCCGTGGTACGCGGCGTACATGGCCGCGGTCACCGCCAGCAGGACCTGCGCCGTGCAGATGTTGCTCGTCGCCTTTTCCCGGCGGATGTGCTGCTCGCGGGCCTGCAGCGCGAGCCGGTAGGCGGGGCGGCCGTCGGCGTCCACCGACACCCCGACCAGCCGGCCGGGCAGCTGGCGCTTCAGCGCGTCGCTGACCGCGATGTAGCCCGCGTGCGGGCCGCCGAACCACAACGGCACGCCGAACCGCTGGGTGGACCCCACCGCGATGTCGGCGCCCGCCTCGCCGGGCGGCCGGAGCAGGGTCAGCGCGAGCAGGTCGGCGGCCACCGCGACCAGCGTCCCCGCCGCGTGCGCCGCCTCGATCAGCGGCGCGGGGTCGCGGATGACCCCGGAGGCGCCGGGGAACTGCAGCAGCACGCCGAACAGGTCATCGCCCTGCCTGGCGATGGCCTCTTGTGTGACCGGCTCGACCACCAGGTGGATGCCGAGTGGTTCGGCCCGGGTGCGGAGCACCGCCAGCGTCTGCGGCAGGCAGTCGGCGTCGGCGAGAAAAACGTGGCCCTTGCGGGTAGCGCGCCGCGCCAGCGTCATGGCCTCGGCGGCCGCGGTCGCCTCGTCGAGCAGCGACGCGCCGGCCCAGGGCAGCCCGGTCAGGTCGGCCACCATGGTCTGGAAGTTCAGCAGGGCCTCCAGCCGGCCCTGGGAGATCTCCGGCTGGTACGGGGTGTACGCCGTGTACCAGGCGGGGTTCTCCAGCACGTTGCGGCGGATCACGGCCGGGGTGATCGTGTCGTAGTAGCCCAGGCCGATCATCGAGGTGAGCAGCTGGTTCCGCCCGGCCATCCGGCGCAGCTCGGCCAGCGCCCCGGTCTCGGTCAGCGGACCGGGCAGGTGCAGATCGGCCGGGGGTGTCCCGTCCGGCAGGGCGGCGCTGGTGAGCTCGTCGAGCGAGGAATAGCCCAGGCTGCTGAGCATCTGCCGCTGCTCGGCTGGTGTCGGGCCGATGTGACGAACGGCGAAGTCTGTCATGGAGAGCCTCCCGGACGAGCGCGGTCGCTGGCTCCCCGTCTGTCACGGCGCCCGGACAAGCTAGGCCGCCGCTCCAGAGATGCCTATCCCGCCCGGTTCGTGTGCCTGAGAGGTTCCGGGGATGTTGCCCCTTCGGCGCCCGCGGTTATGCGGAGACTCTCCCGGCCGGTGTCGTCAGCATCTGCGATCTTACCCCGAGCCCGGCCCAGATGGTGGGACGCGCCGCTAACCCATCTCAGCTCGTGCGGCGCAGGCGCCGCTTGGCCAGGTCGTCCTGGAAGCCCGCCCCGCCGGGTGGCATCGCGACGAGCCCGTCCTCGGCCCGGACGGCGGGCAGCTCGGCTAGGTCGCCCTCGACCTCGCGCCAGACCTTGCCGAGCGCGATGCCGAACACGCCCTGGCCGCCTTGCAGCAGGTCGACCACCTCGTCGGTGGAGGTGCACTCGTAAACGCTGACCCCGTCGCTCATCAGCGTCACCTGGGCCAGGTCGGCGCTGCCCCGGTCGCGCAGGTGCTGCACCGCGGCCCTGATCTGCTGCAGCGAGATGCCCGTGTCGAGCAGCCGCTTGACCACCTTGAGCACGAGGATGTCACGGAAGCTGTACAGCCGCTGCGAGCCGGACCCGTGGGCGGCGCGGACGCTGGGCTCGACCAGCCCGGTACGCGCCCAGTAGTCGAGCTGGCGGTAGGTGATGCCAGCGGCGGAACAGGCGGTCGGGCCCCGGTACCCGAGCTCATCGGAGTCGGCACCGGGCTGACCGGACGCGCCGGCCTCCTGCGGGGCGCTGGGGCCGCCGGAAACGCCGGGAACCTCGCTGTCGTCAAACAGGGTGCCCTGCGAGTCGTCGTCACCCCTAGTCACCGCCACGCCCACCTCCACGGGAGCTGACTACCCACGGTACTCGCACCGTAAGCCGCCGCATGCAGTGGCGTCAACGACCGCGCGCGGCGCGTCGCGACATTCCGGGGGCCCCGTGCCATATCAGGGCGCATGGCGAGTCCGCAGCCGGTCAGGTAGCCCGGCCGAAGTCCTCGGGCGAGATGGTGTCGAGGAACTCCCTGAACTTCTCGACTTCCGTCTCGTTGTCTTCCGGCTCCTCCGGGATGGCTACGCCCGCCTCGTCCAGGATCTCCTCGCTGGCGAAGATCTGCGCGCCGGTGCGCAGCGCCAGCGCGATCGAGTCGGACGGCCGCGCGCTGACCTCGGCGCCGTTGGAGAAGACCAGGTCCGCGTAGAAGATCCCGTCCCGCAGCGCGGTGATGTTCACCGTGCGGAGCTGGACGTTCAGCACCTCGAGCACGTCACGGAACAGATCGTGCGTCAGCGGCCGAAGGGAAACCATGCCCTGCTGGGCGAAGGCGATTGCCGTTGCCTCGACCGCTCCGATCCAGATAGGCAGGTACCTGTCGCCCTGCGCCTCCTTAAGCAAGACAATGGGGCTGTTCGATGGCATCTCGACCCGGACGCCGATGACCTCCATCTGCCGCACTACAGCTCCGTCCTCACGTGCCTGGGGAACCTCTGCTTGGCCACCACTCCCTTTGCCAAGGTACACCCGTAATCGCCCGGAGGCCGACCGCAGCCCCCCGGCTGCGGGGCCGGCCGAGTCCGGAGCGGGGCCGGATCCGGCCTGACCCGAGGCTCCTGGGGCCTCGAACTCGAAGACGCGGGCGTGTAGCGGCGCCGAGGCGAGCCCGGCTTCGCCGAGAGCGGATTCGACCAGCGTCGCGTGCAGCCGCAAGGTCAGGTCGGCGATCTGCCAGGCGGTCCTGGCCGCCGCGTCCCGCGCGCCCGGGCCGCGCTGCCGCAGCTGGGGCGCTATCACCTGCTCGACCAGGTTGGCAGCCCGGTCGGCCGCCGCCTTGACCGGGCGCAGGTGCCTGGCCTGCACGCCGTACTGGCGCAGTGCGGCCAGGGCCCGGGCCACCGCCAGCGCGTCCGCGCCGTATTGCCGGCCCACCCGGCGGATCAGCCCGTAGTCCTCGAGCTCGGTCAGCTCGGCCTCGCTGATCTCGGCGGCGTCGAGCAGCTGGCGGCGGGTCATGTCGGCCGGCGATCCGCCCGCCGGGGACTGGCCGTCGGCTGCTTCGGCCCCGTCGGCAAGGCGTTCCCTGATCACCCGCAGCGGCAGGTAGGAGTCCCGCTGCATGGTCAGGATGTACCGCAGCCGCTCGATGTCGGCCGCGGAGAACCGCCGGTACCCGGAGCGGGACCTGGCCGGCTCGATCAGCCCTTCGGCCTCCAGGAACCGGATCTTGGACGTACTGATGTCCGGGAATTCCGGCTGGAGCTGAGCGAGCACCTCGCCGATGCCGAACTGACCGCGCGCGGACTGCTCGCTCATGCTCTGTCCCCCGCTCGCCTCCGGGGCGCCTTGAGGCCCTGCGGCTCGCTCATGCGTAGTCCTGGGCGCCCCTGCCGCGGCGGTCGGCGGACGGCGTCGAAGGGCCCGGGCCGAGATCCTGGCTGGTCAGGAACAGCAGCCGGAACTTGCCGATCTGCACCTCGTCCCCGCCGGTCAGCTCGGCCTCCTCGATCCGCTCCCGGTTCACGTAGGTCCCGTTGAGGCTGCCCACGTCGCGCACGGTGAACCGGGCGCCCTCCCGGTAGAACTCGGCGTGCCGCCGGGACACGGTCACGTCGTCGAGGAAGATGTCGCTGTCCGGATGGCGGCCGGCGGTGGTCAGCTCGCCGTCGAGCCGGAACCGGCTGCCCGCGTTGGGCCCGCGCATGACCAGCAGCAGGGCGCTGCCGGGCGGCAGCGCGCCGAACGACGCCGAATCGGGGTACAGGTCGTCACCGAGGTCGTCGTCGGTGCGGCCCAGCGAGATCGTCGAGGTGGTCTCGCCCGGGCGCTCCGGGGCGCCCCCGGCGGGGTAGCCGCCGGTCCCGCCGGGAGCAGCCGGCAACCCTGATCCGGCCGGCATCCCGGACCCAGGGGGCACCGGCGCGGTCAGCTGGGTCCCGCAGTACGAGCAGAACCTGGCTCCGTCGGGATTCGGCCGGCCGCACCTGGCGCAGTAGACCCGTGGCATGGCTCCGCTCGGCCTCCCCTGGTCGTACTCATCGTCTTCGAGCGATCCAGCCCACGGTACGCGAGAGGAGGCGGGGCGGTCCATGCGCCACGCGAACAGCCCGCGCCGTCTGCGCCGGCTATTTTCGTTGCGCCGCTTCCACCACACCGCCTTCTCACCTCCGCCGTGCACCCGCGCCATGCACTCCTGCCTGCCGGGTCCGTCTCCGGACCCGCCCCGGCGGGCGGTGACCGCCGGGCGAATCGCAAGGCGCGATTGTCTCACATTCGCGAATTCGCGTGGTTGGCGCCTTTCGCATCATCGCGTGAGGGACACAGCTTACCCGTCCGCAGACCGAATATCCGGGGACCTAACCGCAGTATCCAGGACACTTGGCGGTAACCGCCAGCCTCGGCTAGCGCCCGGCCCGCTCCACCACCGCCGCCCACTCGTCGAGCAGCAGCTGAGCGGCGTCGGCGTCGTTCCCTTCGGCCCACAGGTGCGTGACGGCGTCCGCCGGGTCGGGCAGCACCAGCACCCAGCCGCGGTCCCGCTCGGTCACGCGCACGCCGTCGGTAGTGTCGATCTCGTGGTCGCCCGCGGCCTCCATGACCGTGCGCATGACCCCGCCCTTGGCCGCCCAGGGCGTCGGCACCGAGCGCCTGAGCAGGTGCGCGACCGGAATCCTGGCGTCGATCTGGCTCAGCGTCAGCCGGGTCCGCGCGACCAGGCCGAGCAGCAGGACGAAGGCCGCGATGCCGTCGATGGTCCGCGCGCACTCGGGTACCACGAACCCGCCGTGGCCGTCGGCCGCGAAGATCACGTCGTCCTGGGCCGCGGCCAGGGTCAGCGCGTGCATCGAGGTCGGCGTCCACTCCACCTGGACGCCGTGGAACCGGCAGACCTGCTCGGCCACCCGGGTGGTGGTCACCGGGAGCGCCACGCGGCCCTGCTTGCGTTCGGCCGCGACCAGGTCGAGCACGGCCAGCAGGGCCCGGTCCTCGCTGACCAGCTCGCCCTTCTCGTCCACGAGCTGGATCCGCTCGCCCACCGGGTCGAACCTGACGCCGAACGCGGCCCGGGACGAGGACACCACGTCGGCCAGCCGCTGCAGCCCGGCGCGCTGCTGCGCGGTGGTCTCGGTGGGCGAGACCTCGTCCAGCCGGTTGTTCAGGGTGTGCACCTCGACCCCGATCGTGCCGAGCAGGCTGGGCAGCACCAGCGACGCGGTACCGCCCGCGCAGTCCGCCACCACCTTCAGCCCGGCCTCACGGACGCCGCTCATGTCGATGCACTGCAGCAGCTCGTGGGTGTAGGACTCGACCACCCGGGGCGGGTAGCTGAGCTCGGCGATCTCGCCGGGGAAAGCCCGCCGGAACTCCTGCCGGGAGAACACCCGCTGCAGCTTGCGCTGGTCGGCCTGGGACAGCTCGGCGCCGCGCTCGTCCAGGAAGATGATGTCGACCGACTGGGGGTCGCCGGGCGTGGTGCGCAGCGCGATGCCGCCGCTGTAGTGGTCGCGGGCGGTCTCGAACCTGGCCACCGGGAGCGGCTGGGCCTCCAGGTCCACGACGTTGATCGCGCTGGCGTTGAGCGCGCCCTGCACCGCCCTCTTGAGCGCGCGGGCGGCCCGGGATACGTCCCGCGAGGTGGTGACGGTGGAGCCCTTGCGCAGCATGGTGGCGTAGGCGCTGGCTAGCCGGACCGCGAGTTCGGGGGTGACCTCGACGTTGACCAGGCCGGACACGCCGCGCGGGCCGAACAGGGTGCGCTGCCCCCTGGACTCCCAGATCACGCTGGTGTTGACCACCGCGCCCGCCTCGATGGTCTTGAACGGGTAGACCTTGACCTCGGCGGACAGGTACGCCTCGGGCTCGATCACGCACTCGTCGCCGACGACGGCGCCCTCCTCGATCCTGGCCAGCCGCATCACGTCGGTGTTCTTCCCGATCACACAGCCGCGCAGGGTGACGCCCTGGCCGATGTAGACGTTGTTGTGCACGACGGCCCGGTGCAGGAACGCGCCCTCCTTGACCACCACGTTGCTGCCGATCACGGTGTACTCGCGCAGGTGCGCGCCGGCCTCGATCTTGGCGTAGTCGCCGATGCACAGCGGGCCGGTGAGCACCGCGTCGGTATCGACCTCGGCGCCCTCGGCGACCCAGACGCCCGGTGAGACCTCGAAGCCCGCGATGTCGGTCTGCACCCGCCCGGCCAGCACGTCGGCCTGGGCCTTCAGGTAACTCTCGTGGGTGCCGACGTCCTCCCAGTAGCTGTCCGAGACGTAGCCGTAGAGCGGGGCCCCGCGGTCGAGCAGCTTGGGGAAGACGTCGGCGGACCAGTCCACCACCTGGCCTGGCGGGATCTCCGCGAGCACCTCGGGTTCCATCACGTAGAGCCCGGTGTTCACTGTGTCCGAGAACACCTGGCCCCAGGTCGGCTTCTCCAGGAACCGCTGGATCTGGCCGTCCTCCTCGGTGATCACGATGCCGAACTCGAGCGGGTTCGGCACCTTGGCCAGCGCCACCGTGACCAGCGCGCCCTTGTCCTTGTGGAAGCGGACCAGACCGGAAAGGTCCATGTCGGTGAGCGCGTCGCCGGAGATGACCAGGAACGGCTCGTCCCGCAGGGCGTCCTCCGCGTTCCGCACGCTGCCCGCGGTGCCCAGCGGCATCTCCTCGGTGGCGTACTGCAGGCTCATGCCGAACTCCTCGCCGTCGCCGAAGTAGTTCCGGACGAGGGCGGCGAGGAACTGGACGGTCACCACGGTCTCGTCGAAGCCGTGCCGCCTGAGCAGCCGCAGCACGTGCTCCATGATCGGGCGGTTGGCCACAGGCAGCAGCGGCTTGGGCTGGTTCGCGGTCATCGGCCGCAGCCGCGTCCCCTCGCCCCCTGCCATGACGACGGCCTTCAATGGCTTTGCGGCTCCTTCCCGGTTTCCGCCATTATGTGCACCCCGTCACGGGCGGAATCAAGGACGCGCCTTGGTGCCTAACGAACTCGCGGTGTCGCTGACCAGGCTCCTGACCTGGATCACGTACAGCATCGCGGCCCACCAGTACAGGGCGGTTCCCCAGGTCGCGAAAGCCCAGCCTAGTACCCGGGCGAGCGTCCCTCCCCAGCCGGGGTGATCGCCAAGGAACAGCAAGGGGAAAGCATAAAGCAGGCAAAGCGTGGCGGCCTTGCCGACGAAGCTGACCTGCAGGGTGCCGAACCCGGCCCGCCGTCGCAGCACGGCCAGGGCGACGCCGACCGTCAGCTCGCGCAGCGCCAGGACGGCGATCAGCCACCACGGGATGATGGCCCGCACGCCCAGCGCGATGATGGTGGCCGCGATGTACAGGCGGTCCGCGGCCGGGTCGAGCACCTCGCCGAGCCGGCTGCCCTGGTTGAACGCGCGGGCGATCTTGCCGTCCAGCCAGTCGGACAGGCCGGCCACGATGAGCAGGGCGACGGCCCAGTAGTCGGCGGTCGCGGTCCGCGGCCCGAGCACCAGCCACAGGAAGACCGGGACCCCGGCCAGCCGGGCGGCGCTGATCGCGTTCGGGATCGTCAGGATGCGGTCCACGGACCCAGTATCCTAAGAGAAATGACTATGGCGGAAACGGGGGCACCTCCGCGGACCCCCATCCACCTGCCCCAGGCCTCTTCACAGAAGGTGCTGGCTGAAGCGGGTAAGCGGCGGGCCTTCGCGGTGATCAGCCATCCGGATGCGGGCAAGTCGACCCTGACTGAGGCGCTGGCCCTGCACGCGTCGGCGATCACCCAGGCAGGCGCGGTGCATGGCAAGGCCGGCCGGCGCGGCGTGACGTCGGACTGGATGGCGATGGAGCGCGCCCGGGGTATCTCGATCACCTCGGCGGCCTTGCGCTTCGACTACCGCGGCACGGTGCTCAACCTGCTCGACACGCCCGGTCACGCCGACTTCTCCGAGGACACGTACCGGGTGCTGTCGGCGGTGGACTGCGCGATCATGCTGCTGGACTCGGCTAAGGGCCTGGAGCCGCAGACGCTGAAGCTGTTCGACGTGTGCCGCAGCCGGGCCGTGCCGGTGATCACGTTCGTGAACAAGTGGGACCGGCCCGGCCGGGAGCCGCTCGAGCTGCTCGACGAGATCGAGCAGCGGATCGGCCTGCACCCGGCCCCGGTGAACTGGCCGGTCGGGGTGGCCGGTGACTTCCGCGGCCTGGTCGAGCGGGCCAGCGGGGAGTACGTCACGTTCGAGCGGACTCCGGGCGGGGCCGGGCGGGCGCTGGAGACGATCCTGGACCCCGCGGCCGCGCAGGCCCGCGACGGTGCCGCGTACGACGCGGCGCAGGAGGAACTGGCGCTGCTCGACGCGGTGTACGGCCACGCGGTCGACATGGAGTCCTTCCTGGCCGGCGTGACCAGCCCGGTGCTGTTCGGCGCCGCGCTGCCGAACTTCGGGGTGCGCCGCCTGCTCGACGCGGTGACCTCGTACGCTCCCCCGCCGTCCGCGCGGGAGGACGTCAAGGACGAGCCCCGGCCGGTCGACGCGCCGTTCTCCGGCCTGGTGTTCAAGGTGCAGGCCAACATGGACCCGGCGCACCGGGACCGGATGGCGTTCGTCCGGGTGTGCTCGGGCCGGTTCGAGCGCGGCATGGTTCTGACCCACGCCGCGACCGGGCGCCCGTTCGCCACCAAGTACGCGCAGTCCATGTTCGGGCAGGACCGGGAGACCGTCGAAGAGGCCTTCCCCGGCGACGTGATCGGCCTGGTCAACGCCACCGCGCTGCGCCCGGGCGACACGCTGTACGCGGGCGAGGTCCCGGTGGAGTTCCCGCCCATCCCGAGCTTCGCGCCCGAGCACTTCGCCGTGGTGCGCGGCAAGGAGGCGGGCAAGGCCAAGCAGTTCCGCCGCGGCATCGAGCAGCTCGACACCGAGGGCGTGGTCCAGGTGCTCTCCTCCGATCTGCGCGGCGACCAGGCGCCGGTGCTGGCCGCCGTCGGGCCGCTGCAGTTCGACGTGGTGCTGCACCGGCTCGAGCACGAGTTCGGCGCCCGGGCCGACCTCGACCACCTGGACTACTCGATGGCCCGCCGGACCGATGTTGACGGAGCCAGGGCGCTGGCGGGTCAGCGCGCGGTCGAGGTGCTGGCCCGGCGCCACGACGGCACCCTGCTCGCCCTGTTCAGCGACAAGTGGAGGCTCGCCCAGGTGCAGCGGGAGCACCCGGACATCCTGCTCGAGCCCCTGATCGCCGGCTGAGCCTTTCTGGTCGTCACGCTAGGGGTGGCGCGCGCCGTCGATCTGGTCGAGGTCGCCGTTGAAGCCGCCGATCCCGTTGGTCTGCCCGCCGCCGCCGGACCACTGCCACATGAGGGCGTGGCTGCTCGACCGGGTGACGCCGCCGAAGAACTGCGCGCACCCGCCCGACTTCAGGCAGAAGCCGGTCGGGAAGTTGCCCTTGTAGTTGGTGGTCTCCGGCTCGTACGTCCACTCGTCGGTGTTCGGGATGTAGCCGGGGCTGCCCGGGCTGGCGCTGTTGCCGCCGAAGACCGAGTTCCACACCACGACGGCGGAGTAGACACCGGGCCGGTACTTGGAGTGCGCGAGGATGTAGTCGTAGAAGCCGTTGAAGTCCGCCCGGTCGATGCTCGCCAGGATGTGCTGCTGCTTCACCCGGCCGCTGCACGGCGTGGTGTACACGGTGTTCCAGCCGTTGTCTGTGGCGGGCCCGATGCCGGGTATCTCGATGTCCATCCAGACCACCGGATAGTCGAGGCCGCCCCCGTTGGCGATGTCGATCAGGGCGCGGGCCGCCTGCTGCGCGCCCCACTTGTAGGCCTCGGCGGCCGTCCCGTTCCAGTGCGGGTCGACGCCGGGCCCGCCCATGAACCAGTACGCGCCGCGGCCGACGCCCTTGTGGTAGGTCACGAAGTTGGTGTGCGCCTGCGCGGCGTTGGTCGACGAGTAGGCGATGAAGTGCTCCTGGCCGCTGCAACCCTGCCAGTAGGCCCAGTTCCCGGTCATGCCGATGTAGCCGCCGTAGGCGCCGCCGAGGAACGGCATGCTGTACGGCGCCTTGCCCGGCACGGAGACGTTGAAGCTGTCGGTGCCCCACCAGAACCCGGGCGGCGCGTCACCGGCCGGCAGCCGCACGGTGGCGCTGGCGGTCCCGGCGCTCGTCAGTACCAGTGCCAGGCCAGCCGCCAGGGCCAGCCAGGTCCGTTTCATCATGCCTCCCGAGGATTCGTGTTCCCCTCTATATGAGACCATGTGCGACCGTGACGGTTGGGATCATCTGACCGTCCTGTGGTGAAGGTGCCGAACGGCCGGGGTTTCGCGCCTTGGCGCCAGCCGCTGCCGCGCTAGGGCCCGTAGGGACAATAACCGCGTCGTTCCGGGCAACAGTGCCCCGTGATTGCGTGACGTTGAACCCCTATGAGGGGTGTTATGACACTCAGTGACCGATCCGGCGGCCGCGACTGCTCGCCGACGCGTCCTTAGCGGAGAATCCGCCTGGGCACCGGGAGGCCGAGGGCAGGCAGGCCGCCGGGATCGTGCAGGATGGCCGCGCCCAGGTCGTTGACCCGGACAGCGGCCAGGCCATCGTAGCGGGACAGGCTGTCGTACCCGTCCGTGCCCCGCAGCCCGCGGTAGTCGGCGCGGGCGCCCCATGCGCCGGTGTAGGCGACGTCCACCACGCCGAGGGTGGCCGCGTACTCGAAGAGCACGCATAGCGCGTACCGGCCCTCCAGGACGTTCCAGGCCTTCGGGCCGAGCGGGCCGAGCGACCCGTGCCGCGGATCGGTCAGGTAGAGCCGCCATTGGGTCAGCGGGCTGGCGGCCACCGCGAGCGGGGCCGGCTGCGCCCGCAGCACGGCGAACAGGGCGTCGACCTCGACCCAGACGCCGGGCGCGAGCGCGGCGAGCCCGTCGGCGATCGCGGCGCGGCGCCGGGCCGGCGCGGTCAGCGTGCCGGTTCTCCCCTGGCCCCTGATCGCCTCGATCCGGGTCAGCTCGTCCTGCGACACGCTCCGCAGCCAGCGGTCCCAGAGCTCGCCGAGGGCGGGGTAGCACGGCGCGGCGAGCACCGCCTCGCCGCGCGGGGTCAGCTCGAGCCTGGTCCCGGCCGAGCCCCGGCGGGGGGG
>Ga0207688_10001693_pt1 | contig 11688 bp, 7 predicted proteins | sample KBSMiscanthusM4_FD_184296 | JGI IMG/M metagenome (GOLD analysis project Ga0207688, IMG submission 184296) | Miscanthus rhizosphere microbial communities from Kellogg Biological Station, Michigan, USA - M4 (SPAdes) (version 2) | ecosystem: Host-associated > Plants > Roots > Rhizosphere ...
CCGCTGGCCGCGGGGGACGCGATCGCCTTCCTCGCGGCCGACGCGGGCGGCTGAGCCGCGCCGCGCGGCGCGTACCCTTGACGGAGTCATGGAGCTCTCGAGCGCTCCCGGCGGCTATTTCGGCCGCGCCCTCGTCGTCGACCTCGCGGATGCGAGCGGGGAGGCCCTGCCCCTGCCCGACGAGGTGCTCCGCGCCTACATCGGCGGCGCCGGCCTCGGCACGTGGCTCATGCACGAGCTCGCCCCGCCGGGCGTCGACCCGCTCGGGCCCGAGGCGCCGCTCGCCTTCTGCTTCTCGCCGCTCGTGGGCACGCCGCTGACGACGAGCGCGAAGTTCGCCGTCGTCGCCAAATCGCCGCTGACGGGGCTTCTCAACGACGCGCTGGCCTCGAGCCACTTCGCGATCGCGGGCAAGCTCACCGGCCACGACGCCATCGTCGTCCGCGGCGCGTGCGACGAGCCGTCCGTGCTGATCGTCGACGCCGACGGCCCGCGGGTCGAGCCGGCCGGCGACCTGTGGGGCCTGTCCGCCGACGACGCCGAGACCCGGTTGCGCGAGCGGCTCGGAAAGGCCTGGCGCGTCGCCTCGATCGGCCCGGCCGGCGAGCGCCTGGTCAAGTACGCCACCGTGTCGCACGACGGGCGCCACGCGGGCCGCGGCGGGCTCGGCGCGGTCCTGGGGTCCAAGCTGCTCAAGGCTGTCGCCGTACGCCCCGCGCTGAAGGTCGCGCCCGCCGACCCCAAGGCGGTCCTCGCCGCCGCGCGCGACCTCAGGAAGCGCTCGTTCGGCCCGGCGACCGCGAAGTACCGCGAGCTCGGGACGCTCGCGAACCTTCTGGCCTTCAACGCGATCAACACGCTCCCGACGCGGAACTTCCAGGCCGCCACGTTCAGCGACGCGCCGCGGCTCGCCGCCGAGGATCTCGCCGAGGCCCGAGGGGTCGCCCGCGACAGCTGCGCCTCGTGCTCGATCGGCTGCGAGCACATCTACAAGGGCGCCGACGGCAAGGGGACCCGCGTCGAGTACGAGAACGTCTTCGCGCTCGGGCCGCTGTGCGGCGTCTCGGACCCCGACGCCGTGCTCGAGGCGAGCGCCCGCTGCGACGCGTACGGGCTCGACACGATCTCGGCGGGCGGCACGATCGCGTGGGCGATGGAGTGCGCCGAGCGCGGGCTCATCGACGCGCCGTGGCTGCGCTTCGGCGACGCCGGCGCGCTGCTCCGCGCACTCGACGAGATCGCCGCGCGCGAGGGCCTCGGCGCGCTCCTGGCCGAGGGCTCGCGCGCCGCGGCCGCGGTCGTCGGCCAGGGGTCTGCGGACTTCGCTCCGCACGTCAAGGGGCTGGAGCTTCCCGGCTACGAGCCGCGCACGCTGCAGGCGATGGCGCTCGGCCTCGCCGTGAACGCCCGCGGCGCCGACCACAATCGCTCCGGCGCCTACGAGGCGGACCTCTCCGGCCGGCACGACCGCCTCAGTGGAGGGGCCGCCCACGTCGCCGCCGCGATCGGGACCGAGGATCGAGCGGCCGTGATGGACTCCCTCATTCTGTGCAAGTTCCTGCGCGGCGTGTTCGAGGAGCCGTTCCCCGAATGGGCGCGCCTGCTCAGCACCGTCACGGGCTGGGACGTCGACGCCGAGGAGCTCGCGGCGACCGCGCGGCGGATCGTGCTCGCCAAACGCGCGTTCAACGCCCGGGAGGGGTGGACCCGCGCCGACGACGGGCTGCCGGAGCGATTCCTGAGCGAGCCGCTCGAGGTCGGGTCGGGCCGTAGCGCCGCACTCACGCACGAGCAGCTCGACGGCATGATCGAGGCGTATTACGAGGCCCGCGGACTGCACACATCTGGCCTGCTCAAATCGGCTCAGATCCGGGATCTACGCCTCGGGGTAGAGCGGAAGTCGACGCGTAGTATTTCGGCGGCGGTCCCGTAGCGGCCGCCCGGTCCAACAGAGGAGACACTGAGGCAAACGTGGCCATCTCGACACCTGCACCCACCGAGATCAAGACCGTCAGCCTCACGATCGACGGCCAAGAGGTCACCGTGCCCGACGGCACGACGATCTGGACGGCGGCGAAGGAAGCGGGCATCGACATCCCGGTGCTGTGCCACGACGAGCGCTACGACCCGGTCGGCGTGTGCCGCCTGTGCGTCGTCGACGTGGGCGCGCGCGTGTACGCCGCCGCCTGCGTTCGGCCGTGCGAGGACGGGATGGAGGTGCAGACGGCCACCCCGGAGCTCGACCGAAACCGCGCGCAGCTGACCGAGATGCTGCTCGTCGACCAGCCGCCGGTCGAGGAGGACCCCAAGGAGATCACGACCGCCGACAACGAGCTGCTCGTGCTCGTCCGCCAGTACGGCGTCAAGCAGGACGAGTCGGAGCTCGCCCGCGGTCACGGGCGCGGCGAGGACCACTCCAACCCGGTCATCGCCGTCAACCACGACGCCTGCATCCTGTGCGACCGCTGCGTCCGGGCGTGCGACGACATCCAGGGCAACGACGTCATCGGCCGCTCGGGCAAGGGCTACACGACGCGGATCGCGTTCGACCTCAACGACCCGATGGGCGAGTCCTCGTGCGTCACGTGCGGCGAGTGCGTCGCCGCGTGCCCGACCGGCGCGCTGACGAACAAGCCGATCAACGGCGTGCCGATCCGCCCGCGCGAGGAGCTGCGCCAGGTCGACTCGGTGTGCCCGTACTGCGGCGTCGGCTGCGCGCTGACGTTCAACGTCGACGACGAGCGCAAGGCGATCGCGTACGCCGACGGCCGGCCGCAGCCGGGCTCCCAGAGCCGCCTGTGCGTGAAGGGCCGCTACGGCTGGGACTACTCGTTCTCCAAGCAGCGGCTCACGGTCCCGCTGATCCGCCGCGACTCGAGCTATCCGAAGGGCCCGCTGAGCGGCGACGTGCGCGGCCACGAGGGCCGCGGCGCGAAGCGCAAGAAGCCGGGCGGGCTCGTCGACTACGACGAGGTGATGCCGCACTTCCGCGAGGCCACGTGGGAGGAGGCCCTCGACCTCGCCGCCTCGAAGCTCAAGGCGATCCACGCCGAGCACGGGTCCGCATCGATCGCCGGCTTCGGCTCGGCGAAGTGCTCCAACGAGGAGGCCTACCTCTTCCAGAAGTTGATCCGCGCGGGCTTCGGGACGAACAACATCGACCACTGCACGCGCCTGTGCCACGCCTCGAGCGTCGCGGCGCTCTTCGAGGGCGTCGGGTCGGGTGCCGTGTCGACGACGTACGGCGACATCGTCAACGCGGACGTCGCGATCCTCGCGGGAACCAACACGACGGCCAACCATCCGGTCGCCTCGTCGTTCTTCAAGCAGGCCCGCCGCCGCGGCACGAAGCTCATCGTCGTCGACCCGCGCCGCGAGCGGATCGCCGACCACGCCGACGTCTACTGCCAGCTCAAGCCGGGCACCGACGTCGCCTTCTACAACGGCGTCATGCACGAGGTCATCAGGCTGGGCCTCGTCGACCGCGAGTTCATCGCCGAGCGGACGTCGAACTACGAGGCGCTCGAGGAGATGCTCGAGGACTACACGCCAGAGCGGGCGGAGCAGATCACCGGCATCGACGCCGACACGATCCGCCTCGTGGCCCGGATGTGGGGCGAGGCGGGCGCAGGCGTCATCTACTGGGGGATGGGCATCTCGCAGCACACGACGGGCACCGACAACGCCCGCTGCCTGATCGCGATGTGCTCGATCACCGGCCACGTCGGCAGGCCCGGCACCGGCCTGCACCCGCTGCGCGGGCAGAACAACGTGCAGGGCGCGTCGGACGCGGGCCTGATCCCGATGTTCTATCCCGACTACCAGCCGGTGGACGCCGAGAGCGTCCGCGAGCGCTTCGAGTCGGCGTGGCACCGCGAGCTCGACCCCAATCGCGGGCTGACGGTCACCGAGATCGTCGCCTCCGCGCTGCAGGGCGGCGTGCGCGCCATGTACATGATGGGCGAGAACCCGTTCCTCTCGGACCCGAACATCAACAAGGTCCGCAAGGCGCTGAGCGCCCTCGACTTCCTCGTCGTGCAGGACATCTTCCTGACCGAGACGGCCGAGTTCGCCGACGTGATCCTGCCGGCGACGACGTTCGTCGAGAAGGACGGGACCTACACGAACACCGACCGCCGCGTCCAGATCGGCCGCAAGGTCCTCGATGCGCCCGGCCAGGCGCGGGAGGACTGGCGGATCATCATGGAGATCTCCAATCGGATCGGCCTGCCGATGGACTACTCGCACCCGTCCGAGATCTTCGACGAGCTCGTCTCGCTGATGCCCAACTACGCGGGCCTCCGCTACGACAACCTCGGTTCGACGGGCAAGCTCTATCCCAACAAGGACCCGCTCAACAGCGACGGCACGATCGTCCTGTTCGACGAGCGTTTCGGCACGGACGACGGGCTCGCGCATCTCGTGCCCGCCGAGTGGCTGCCGGCGAAGGAGCTGCCGTCCGAGGAGTTCCCGTTCATCCTCAACACGGGCCGGCTGCTCGAGCACTGGCACACCGGGTCGATGACCCGCCGCTCGTTCGCGCTCGACTCGATCCAGCCCGAGCCGCACATCTACATGAACCCCGACGACGCCCGGGCGATGGGCGTCACCGACGGCGACTTCGTCCGCGTGAGCTCGCGCCGCGGGACGATCGAGACGCGCGCGCGGCTGTCGCACCGAGACACGCCGGGCACGTGCTTCATGCCGTTCCACTTCCGCGAGGCGGCGGCGAACCTGCTGACGATCGACGAGATCGACCCGACAGGGAAGATCCCGGAGTTCAAGTTCTGCGCCGTGCGGATCGAGAAGGTCGGCAGCGCCGCGACGCACGAGCCGGTCAGCGTGCGCGAGGGGGTGTAGGACATGGCGACCGACGTGACCACCGGCGGCGACGGCAACGGCGGCGGGCCCGGCCTGCGGGTCCAGACGCGCTATCCCGGCACCGAGGCGCGGGCGGGGAAGTTCCCCGGCCCGAGCCTGATCCCCGCCCTCACCGCGATCCAGCGCCGTGTCGGGTGGCTGCCGCGCGAGGAGCTCGTCGCACTGTCGCGCGACGTGCGCCGGCCGCTCTACGAGCTCGAAGGCGTGATCTCGTTCTATCCGCACTTCCGCACGTCGCCGCCGAAGACGGTGCAGCTCGCCGTCTGTCACGACCTCACCTGCTGGCTGCACGGCTCCGACGAGCGCATCCGCGAGGCCAAGGCGCACTACGGCGACGACGTCGACATCGAGATCGTCGAGGTCTCGTGCCTCGGGCGCTGCGACATCGCGCCCGCCGCAGCGGTCGACGAACGGCCGCTCCCGCTGGCCGAGGCCGAGGCCGCGGTCGAGGCCGCGCGCGGTGGTGAGCACGGCGAGACGGAGGCGCTGGCGCGCGAGGGCGAGCGTCGCGCGAACGACCCGTACGAGTCCACCGACGAGCACTACTCGGTCTTCCGTCGCGCGCTCGCGGGCGACCTGCGCCCGGAGGAGATCGTCGCAACGCTCAAGGCCTCCGAGCTGCGCGGCATGGGCGGCGCGGGCTTCCCGACCGGGCAGAAGTGGGAGATCGTCGCCGGCCAGGAGCCGCAGCCGCACTACACGATCTGCAACGCCGACGAGTCCGAGCCCGGGACGTTCAAGGATCGCCAGATCCTCGCCGAGCAGCCGCACCTTGTCCTCGAGGGCATGCTGCTCGGGATGCTCGTGACCGGCTCGGAGGAGGGCTGGGTCTTCATCCGCCACGAGTACGGCCCGGAGGAGAAGCTCCTCGAGGCCGAGATCGAGGCGCTGCGCGAGGAGGGCCTCCTCGGCGACGACGTGCTCGGCTCCGGCAAGCGTTTCTCGATCGAGATCTTCACCTCGCCGGGCGGCTACATCCTCGGCGAGGAGTCGGCCCTGCTCGAGTGCATGGAAGGGCACCGCGGCGAGCCGCGCAACAAGCCGCCGTTCCCGGGCCTCTTCGGCCTATGGGGCAAGCCGACGCTGATGAACTCGGTGGAGACGTTCGCCGACGTGCCGATCATCCTCGAGCGCGGCGCGGACTGGTGGAAGGAGCAGGGCATCAACGGCGCGACGGGCCTGAAGTTCTTCGCCGTGTCCGGCCACGTCGCAAAGCCCGATGTCTACTGCGTGCGGGCCGGCTCGACCGCCCGCGACCTGGTCGAGCTGGCCGGCGGCGTGCCGGACGGCGGCGAGGTCGGCGCGATCCAGCCGGGCGGCGCCTCGTCGAACTTCCTCGGCCCCGACAGCCTCGACGTGCCGCTCGACTGGAAGCCGCTGCAGGAGGCGGGCTCGATGCTCGGCTCGGGCGCCCTGATCGTCATGGCCGAGGGGACGAACGTGCTCGCCGCGGCGACGAACGTCCTGCGGTTCTTCCGCAACGAGTCCTGCGGGAAGTGCGTCCCGTGCCGGGTCGGCTCGACCAAGGCCCACACGATGCTCAGCGATCTCCTCGAGCAGGGCAAGGGGGTCGGCGACGTCCCCGAGAAGATCACGGAGCTCGAGGAGACGCTGCGGATGACGTCGATCTGCGGCCTCGGGCAGGTCGCGCTCGGCCCCGTGCTCAGCGTCCTGGGCATGGAGCGCGGCGGCGCCGAGGCGCGCGAGCACCCGAAGGACCGCGAAGACACCGAGACCTGAGAGGCGTCGGCTGATGGCCGGGCGGGAGTTCTTCGCCGTCAGGACGGTGGCCGAGACGCTCGCCGGCTTCCGTCCCGCCCGTCGCACCGCGGTCGAGACCGTCGCGCTGGACGAGGCGCGCGGGCGCGTGCCCGCGGATCCGGTCCGCGCCCCGCACGACCTCCCGGGCTTCGCCCGTTCGACGGTCGACGGCTACGCGGTGCGCTCGGCCGACACCTACGGCGCGTCCGAGGGGCTGCCGAGCTATCTCGATGTCACGGGCGCGGTGGCGATGGGCCGCGCGGCGGAGATCGCCGTCGCCCCCGGCAACGCGGTCGCGATGCCGACCGGCGGCGTGATGCCGGCGGGCGCCGACGCCGTCGTCATGGTCGAGCACACGCAGGAGGCGATGGCCGGGACGATCGAGGTCGTGCGGCCGGTGGCGCCGGGCGACGGGCTCGTGCGGGCCGACGAGGACGCGCCGGAGGGAGCCGAGCTCGTCCCGGGCGGCCGCCCGCTGCGCCCGCAGGACCTCGGCCTGCTCGCGGCCGCGGGCGTGACCGCTGTGCGCGTGCACGCCCGCCCTCGGGTGGCGATCGTGTCGACCGGTGACGAGGTCGTCGAGCCCGAGACCGCCGAGCTCGAGGCCGGGCAGGTGCGTGACGCGACCGCGGTCGCCCTGGCCGCGCTCGTCCGCGACGCCGGCGGAGAGCCCGATCCGCGCGGCATCGTCGCCGACGAGCCCGAGGCGCTCGCCCGGGTGCTGCGCGACGCGGTGGCGACGAGCGACGTCGTCGTCGTGTCCGCCGGCTCCTCCGTGGGCGCCCGCGACGAGACCGCGGCGGCGGTGGCCGGGCTCGGGGAACCGGGCATCTGGGCCCACGGCATCGCGATCCGGCCGGGGAAGCCGACGCTCCTGGCCGACTGCGGCGGCGTCCCGGTGATCGGGCTTCCGGGCAACCCGCGGTCGGCCCTCGTCGTGTTCCGGCTGATCGGGGTGCCGGTCGTCCGCCGCGTCGGCGGCATGACCTCCCCGCCCGCGGACCCGGTCGCCCACGCGCGCCTGGAGCGCGACGTCCCGTCCGCGGCCGGACGGCTCGACATCGTGCAGGTCGCGCTGCGCGACGGTGTCGCCGCGCCCCTGTTCGGCGCCTCGGCGCTGCTGTCGATCCTCGGTGCCGCCGACGGCTACATCGTGGTGCCGGACGCGGCGACGGGCCTGCAGGCCGGGACCGACGTCGAGGTGACCCTGTACACATAGGAGTGGGCCGGCCTCTGCTCCGGCCCGGTACCGATGGCCACCACGCCGTTCATCCGTGACGTCCCGGGCGCCGAGGCGCTCATCGCCTGGCGCTCCGCGTGTGCGGCGGCCGGGTGCCCCGACCGCGTCGAGAGCGTGCGTCTCGGACTGCACGAGGCCATCGGCCGGGTCACCGCCGAGCCGGTGTGGGCGACGCGCTCCTCGCCGTCGTTCGACGCCGCGGCGATGGACGGGATCGCCTTGCGCGCCGAGGCCACCGTCGGCGCGAGCGAGAGTACGCCGGTGTTCGTCGAGCCCGGCGCCTTCGAGTTCGTCGACACCGGCGACCCGCTCCCCGAGGGCTTCGACGCAGTCGTGATGCGCGAGCACGTCCACCACGACGACGCCGGACGGGCCGAGCTGCGGGCGGCGGCGGTGCCCTACCAGCACGTGCGATCGATCGGCGAGGACGTCAGCGCCACCGAGCTGCTGCTGCCGGCCGGCCACCGCCTGCGGCCCGTCGACGTGGCCGCGGCTGCCGCCGCCGGCGCGACCGACGTCGTGGTGCACCGCGCCCCGGTCGTCGCCGTGCTGCCCACCGGCGACGAGATCCGGCCGGTCGGGACCGATCCCGCGCCGGGGGTGATCGTCGACACGAACTCGCTCATGCTCGCGGGTCAGGCCGAGGCCGCCGGGTGCGTCGCCTGGCGCGGGCCGATCGTTCGCGACGACCCCGAGGCGATCGCGGCCGCCGTGCGCGACGCGGCCGCCCGCGCCGATCTTGTCGTCGTGGTCGCGGGGTCGAGCGCCGGGCGCGACGACTACACCGCGACGGTCGTCGAGCGGCTCGGCACGCTCGCCGTCCACGGCGTCGCGGTCCGCCCCGGCCATCCGGTCGTGCTCGGAGCGGTCGACGCGACCCCTGTCCTGGGCGCCCCGGGCTACCCGGTGTCGGCCTCGCTGACATTCGACATCTTCGCCGCGCCGATCCTGGCCGCCATGGAGGGCGCGACGGCCGCCGAGCGTCCACAGGCCCGCGCCCGGGTGGCACGCAAGCTCGCGTCGTCGATGGGAATGGACGACTGGGTGCGCGTGCGGCTCGGGCGGGTCCGGGGCGAGCTCGTCGCCACCCCGCTGCCCCGCGGCGCCGGCGTGCTGACCTCGCTCGTCCGCGCGGACGGGCTGCTGGTCGTGCCCGCCGGCCTCGAGGGCCACCACGCCGGCGAGCACGTCGACGTCACGCTCCTGCGCGGCGTCGGCGAGATCGACCGCACGATCGTCGCGGTCGGCTCCCACGACCTGGTGCTCGACCTCGCGGCCTCCGAGCTGCGCACCGCCGATCCCGGGGTCACGCTCGCGTCGTCGAACGTGGGGTCGCTCGGCGGCCTCGTCGCGCTGCGCGACGGGCTGTGCCACCTGGCGGGCTCGCACCTGCTCGACCCCGAGACCGGCGAGTACACGCTGCCCTACGTCGACCGGGTCCTCGGCGACGACCGCGTGATCGCCGTCGTCCGTCTCGTGCACCGCGACCAGGGGCTCATCGTCGCGCCGGGCAACCCGCTGGGCATGAGGAGGATCGACGACGTCGCGCGCCCCGGCGTCCGCTACGTCAATCGCCAGCGCGGGGCCGGGACCCGGGTCCTGCTCGATCATGAGCTCCGCCGCTGCGGCATCGCGCCCGACGCCGTATCCGGCTACGCGCGGGAGGAGCACACCCACCTCGCGGTCGCCGCTGCGGTCGCCGCGGGCCGCGCGGACGCGGGCATGGGCATCATGGCCGCCGCGCGCGCGTTCGGCCTGGACTTCGTGCCGGTCACACGCGAGCCGTACGACCTCGTGCTCGACGCCGAGATGCTCGAGGACCCGGTCACCGCGCCGCTCTGGGACCTGCTCGGCCAGCCGGGGTTCCGGGCCGCGGTCGAGGCCCTCGGCGGCTACCACACCGGCGAGACCGGCCGTCGCATCCGGTGATATCACGACCGATGACCGCCGCCCTTTGAGCACCGCATGTCCCGTTACAACGACCTGACCGTCAAGCTCGCCGAGCGCATCGCGACCGGCCAGCTCGCGCCGGGCACGTCGCTGCCCTCGACCCGCGCGCTGGCGGTGGCCGAGCACACGACGGCGAACACGGTCGCCCGCGCCTACCGCGTGCTCGCCGAGGCGGGGGCGATCGTCCGCGAGCCGCGGCGCGCGGCGCGCGTGGCGCCGCGCGGCGTCCTGGCCGCGCGCGTGCTCCTGCGCGAAGGGGAGACATTCCGTCTGGCCGGCAGCGACGACCCCGTGCTCAACATGCTTCTGAGCACGGCCGGGGACTCCGTCGTCCAGGTCGGGGCGACCGGCAGCTACCGCGGGCTGGGCGCGCTCGCATCGGGCCGCGCCGACGGCGCCGCGATGCACCTGCGACACCGCGACGGCGAGTACAACGCCCCCTTCGCCCGCGGCGTCCTGGCCGGTCGCGACGGCGTGCTCGTCCACCTGTGGCGGCGCGAGCAGGGCCTGCTCGTACCGGGCGGCAACCCGCGCGGCGTCGGCGCGATCGGCGACCTCGCCACGCTGCGCGTCGCGCGCCGACGGGTCGGCACCGGCACGCGGTCGCTGCTCGACCGCCTCCTCCTCGATGAACGCATCGACCCCGACACGCTGTCCGGGCCGACGGTCGAGCTCCACCTCGACGTCGCCGTCGCGGTCGGGACCGGCGAGGCCGACGCCGGGCTCGGCGTGCGCAGCGCCGCGGCCGCAATGGGCCTCGACTTCATCCCGCTGATCTGGGAGCCGTTTCAGATCGCCACCACCCGCGCCGACTCGGGCGGCCTCGCACCGCTGCTGGCGCTGCTCGCCGACGAGGCGACGGCGGAGCGCGTCGCGGCGCTCGGGGGCTACGACATCGCCGGCGCCGGCGAGCTGCTCGACATCGGCTGACCTCGTCGCCGCGTACGGGTGATCGCCCGCCGTCCGGCCGTGCTGAGCACTCGCAGCGTCGTCCTCCAGCGGCGTGAAACGGTCCCAGTCGTGCATCCACGGCACGTCGACGTAGTCGGTCTGCAGGCGCCGCAGCGACTGCTCGACCTGATCGATCACGGCCTTGCGACCGGCGCCGCCGCCGTTGAAGTCGCCGACGTGCAGGTTCCAGCAGAACTTCGTTCCCAGGACAAGGCGGTCCCGGCGCCCGGGGTGGGCCCCGCGTAATTCAGCCGCGAATACCGCCGCATGTTCGGCGGACCGCCCAGTCGCACCGCCCCTTCGTTGTGACCGGAGTAGCCGGCGCCCTCCGCCCGCCGGCCGGATGGCGGCACCGCTGCGGCTGTCGTCGGCCGCCGAGTGCGTGCGCTTTCAGCAGGAGTCCTTCGGCGCGTTGCATCAGATGCTCGCCGGCCTCTCCGACAACGGCCGCGCCGAGGCGTGGCGCGAGATCGAGATGGAGCGTGGGCGGTTCGAGGGGCCGAACGGCTACGAGGGACCCTGCGAGCTCCTGATCGCCGCGGGGACGAAGTGAGCGCGCAGCGCCGGCTACGGACGTCTCGCGCGAGAAGAAGGCTTGCGGGCGCGGACGATCGCCGAGGCGGCGTGCGCGTGCACGCGGTGGGTGGGCCGGATCTCGATGTCCGTCAGGCCGGCGGCGGTGAGGGCGTCGGTGAACTCCTGCTCGGTGAGGGCGCCGGCGTCCTCGCGGCGGATGAATTGCAGGACGCTGGGGGCAATCTTGCGGTGCTTGACGCGATGACAATGGCGGTCCTCGACAAAGCACTTCCAGCGACCTGGTCGCAGGGCAATCCGGTCGACATCATTGGGGACGCCGATACGAAGCGTTATACTGATGCTCTCCGCGCCCTTCTCGCCGATCCGCA
>Ga0207688_10001694_pt1 | contig 11687 bp, 13 predicted proteins | sample KBSMiscanthusM4_FD_184296 | JGI IMG/M metagenome (GOLD analysis project Ga0207688, IMG submission 184296) | Miscanthus rhizosphere microbial communities from Kellogg Biological Station, Michigan, USA - M4 (SPAdes) (version 2) | ecosystem: Host-associated > Plants > Roots > Rhizosphere ...
CTGCACGACCGGCACACCGCCCTCGGCGCCACGCTCGGGGCGTTCGGCGGCTGGTCGATGCCCATCAGCTACCCCGACGGCACGGTCGCCGAGCACACGGCGGTGCGCACCGACGTCGGCGTGTTCGACGTGAGCCACCTCGGCAAGCTGGCGATCACCGGGCCGGGCGCGGCCGCGTTCGTGAACCGCTGCTTCACCGCCGACCTGGACAAGATCGGCCCCGGCCAGGCCCAGTACACGCTGTGCTGCAACGGGAGCGGCGGGGTGCTCGACGACGTGATCGTCTACCTGAACGGGCCGGACGACGTGCTGGCCGTGCCGAACGCCGCCAACGCCGCAGCCGTGGCCGAGCTGCTGCGGGCGGCGGCGCCGTCCGGGATCGCGGTGACCGACCGGCACCGGGACCTCGCGGTGCTCGCGGTGCAGGGGCCGCGCTCGGGGGAGCTCGTTCCCGCCGAGCTGGACTACATGGCGTTCGTCGACCGGGACGGCACCCGCGTCTGCCGCACCGGCTACACCGGCGAGCACGGCTACGAGCTGCTGGTGCGGTGGGACGGAGCGGGCGCGGTGTGGGACGGGCTGGTGGCGGCCGGGGCGCGCCCCTGCGGCCTCGGCGCCCGCGACACCCTGCGCACCGAGATGGGCTACCCGCTCCACGGGCAGGACCTCAGCCCGGAGATCACCCCGGTGCAGGCGGGCAGCGGCTGGGCGGTCGGCTGGGGCAAGCCGGAGTTCTGGGGCCGCGACGCCCTGGTGGCCGAGAAGGCGGCTGGGCCCGCGCGGCGGCTGCGCGGGCTGCGGGCGACCGGCCGGGGGGTGCCGCGGCCGGGCATGGACGTGCTGGCCGACGGCGCGCGCGTGGGCGTCACGACGTCGGGCACGTTCTCGCCGACGCTGAAGGTGGGCATCGCGCTGGCGCTGCTGGACGCGGACGTGGTGGCGGACGCGGAGGTGACCGTGGACGTGCGGGGGCGCGCCCTGCCGTGCGTGGTGACCAAGCCGCCGTTCGTCGCGTCCCACGTCCGCGGGTGATCAGCAGCAGGTTTCTGCTGCTCGAGCGACAAATCGGTGCCGGTGATCGTGGGAACGGCGTCCGGGGATGCTGGGACGTCCGATCATCGGCGGTCCGCTGTACCGTCTGGGGCTATGAGCCCGCAGTTCGCCCGCACCCCCAACCCGGCGCCGCTGCCTGCCGAGCAGCGCGGCGAGATCCTGGCCGACCCCGGATTCGGTCGGCACTTCACCGACCACATGGTGACGATCCGCTGGACGGCGGACGCGGGGTGGCACGACGCGGCGGTGGTGCCCTACGGCCCGCTCACCTTCGACCCGGCCACGATGGTGCTGCACTACGGGCAGGAGATCTTCGAGGGGCTCAAGGCCTACCGGAGGCACGACGGCACGATCGCCTCGTTCCGGCCGGAGGCGAACGCGGCCCGGTTCCGCGGCTCCGCGAGCCGCCTCGCGATGGCGGAGCTGCCCGACGAGCTGTTCCTGGCGTCGATCTCCGAGCTGCTCGCCGTCGACCACGAGTGGGTGCCCGCCGCGGGTGGGGAGGACGCGCTCTACCTGCGGCCGTTCATGCTGGCCACGGAGGTCGGGTTGGGCGTGCGCCCGTCGGCCGAATACCTGTACGTGCTGATCGCGTCGCCGGTGGGGCCGTACTTCGCGGGCGGTGTGAAGCCGATCGACGTGTGGCTCTCCACCGAGTACACGCGGGCCGCGCTGGGTGGCACGGGCACCGCGAAGTGCGGCGGCAACTACGCGGCCTCGCTGCTCCCGCAGGCGCAGGGCGCGTCGCACGGGTGCGCGCAGGTGGCCTACCTCGACGCCGAAGAGCGCACCTGGGTCGACGAGATGGGGTCCAACAACCTCTTCTTCGTGCACGGCTCGGGCGAGCAGACCGAGGTCGTCACGCCCGCCCTCACCGGCAGCATCCTCGCGGGCGTCACGCGCGACTCGATCCTCGTGCTGGCCAAGGAGCTGGGCTGCCAGGTCAGCGAACGGCGCATCTCCGGTCAGGAGTGGCTCGAGGGCGCGGCCGACGGCTCGATCACCGAGGTCTTCGGCAGCGGCACCGCGGCCGTGATCACCCCGATCGGCGGGATCAAGCACGCGGGCGGTGACGTGCGCATCGGCGACGGCGAGCCCGGCCCCATCACCCTGCAGCTGCGCAGCCTGCTCACGAAGATCCAGCGCGGGGCGGCGCCGGATACGCACAGCTGGATGCACACGCTCTACACGCCCTGAGCCTGACGCGCGGGGAGCGGGTCGCACCCCGCGCGGCCTGAGGAGCGTGCGGCTAGCGGGAGGCGAGCACGACGAGCGCGGTCAGCGTCGCGAGCTCGCTCGCGGCGCCGAGCACGTCGCCGGTCATGCCGCCGAAGCGGCGCGCGGTGTGCCACGACAGCGCGGCGACCACGGCCGCGCCCAGCCCGACGGCCAGCACGCCGCGCGGGCCCGCGAGCGCGAAGCCCGCGGCCGCCAGCCCCAGCCACCAGGCGACGGCGACCCACCACGGCTGCGACCCGGCCACGGTGGCGCCGAGCCCGCCCGGCCGGGCCGCGGGCACCCCGCGCCGCGCGACCCACAGGAACGCCGCCCGGCCCGCCGCCCCCGCGAGCGCGGTCGCCGCGACGACTCCCAGCACGGCCGCCGGGCCGTCGGAGCTGCCCTCCCGCATCGGTGCGCCGGGTGCGGTGCGGGGGTGCACCTTCGCGGGCCGGGCAGCATCGGGCGCCGCGGCGTTGGCGCCCGCCACCCCGAGCACCGCCCCGCCCACCCGGCCCACATCGGCCGGGACCCCGTCGCCCGTCGTCAGGAGCGGCGCGCCTGCGGCGGCTGAGGCCGTTGGGGCGGCGGTGGGGGTCGCACCGCTCATCGCTGGGGTCGCGCCTGCGGCGACCGAGGCCGTCACGGCGGCGGGGGTCGCGGATGTGACGACCGGGGTCGCCAGCGTCGCGAGGGCGGCGGCCTGGGCCCCGACGACGACGAGCAGCGTCACGACCGCGAACGGTCCTGCGCCGCCGTCGCGCATCACGGCGAGGGCCCGCTCGGGAGGGCCGTAGCAGCCCAGGCCGTCGGCCGTGTCGGCGAGGCCGTCGAGGTGCATGCCCCGCGTCGCGAGCCCGGCGAACCCCACTGCGAGCAGCCCCGCCACCGCCGTGGGCACCCCCAGCGCGACGAGCCCGACCGCCACCGCCCCGGTCGCCGCCCCCACCAGCCCCCCGACCAGCGGAGCCCACCGCAACGCCGCGGCCGCGGTCCGCGCGTCGGGCGCCCCCGCGCGCACCGGCAGCACCGTGAGCCAGGACAACGCGAGCGCGAGCCCCTTCACCGGCGGACGCTCACGAAACGGCGACGGTCTCGCCCAACAGCCGGGCCGCCATCTGCACCAGCGGCACGACGGCCGCCGCGCCCGTGCCGTCGCCGAGCCGCACACCGAGGTCGACCAGCGGCGTGAGCCCGAGGCGGGTGAGCACGATCGCCATCGCGGGCTCGGGGGACTGCTGCGCGGCCAGCCACCACTCGCGCGCGCCCGGGGCCAGCACATCGGCGAGCACCGCCGCGGCGCCGACGACGAGCCCGTCGAGCAGCACCGGCGTGCGCCGCACCGCGGCCTGCAGGCAGAAGCCGGTGAGCACCGCCAGGTCGGCGCCGCCCGCCACCCGGAGCAGGGCGAGCGGGTCGTGGGCGACCGGCTTGGCCCGGCGCAGCGCGTCGCGCACGGCGGCGGCCTTGCGCATCCAGCCCGCGTCGTCGATGCCGCTGCCCCGCCCGATCACCGCCACCGGCTCGGTGGCGGTGAGCGCCGCGACGATCGTCGAGGCGGGCGTGGTGGCGCCGACCCCGATCGAAGCAGGTATCAGCAGGTCGGCGCCCGAGTCGATCTCCTCGTCGGCGAGCGCGCGGCCCGCCTCGACGCCGCGCTCGGCCTCCTCGGCGCTCAGCGCGTCCTCGCGGTCGATGCGCCCGCTCGACTCGCGGATGTGGAAGCGGTCGTCCGACGGCGCGGCGCCGCCCGCGTCCACCACCCGCACGGACGTCTCGGACACCGGGGCGAGCACGGTGACGGGCGCGCTGTGGTCGCGGATCGCGGCCATCTGCGCGTGCGTGGCGTCGCCCGGGTCGGCCGAGACCCCGGCGGCGGCGATGCCGTGGTCGGCGACGACGACCACGATCCGCGGCTGCGCGGGCGGCCGCGGCGGGCACCGGCCCTGCGCCGCGGCCAGCCACACGCCCAGCTCGGCGAGCCTGCCCAGCGCGCCGATGGGCACGGCGAGATCGGCGTGCCGAGCTACCGCCGCGCGGCGGGCCTCGGTGTCCGGCGCGGGCACCTCAGGGAGATCCACGCCGTCATCCTGCCCCGGTCCCTTTGAGGTGCAGCGGCAGGCCCGCGACGAGGAGCACGACCTCGTCGCACACCCGGGCCAGCGCGGCGTTGAGCGCGCCCAGCTCGTCGCGGAACAGCCGTCCGGCCCGGGTGGCGGGCACCACGCCCAGCCCGACCTCGGCCGACACCAGCACGACGTGGCCGGGCGCCGCGCGCACCGCCTCGACCAGCGCGTCGACCTGCGGGGAGACGTCAACCCCGCGCTCCCACGCGCCCGCGTCGTCGAGCACCGACGTGAGCCAGGTGGCGAGGTCGTCGACGAGCAGGGGGCCGCCCCCGGCCCGCAGGAGCGCGCTCACGTCCGGGTCCTCGACCGTGGTCCACGCGGCGGGGCGCCGGGCCCGGTGGGCGTCGATGCGGGCCGTCCACTCGGCGTCGCCGGGATCGTGCCGGGCCGTGGCGACGTACCGGACGGGCTCGTCGGCGCGCAGGAGCTCCTCGGCGTAGCCCGACTTGCCCGACCGGGTGCCGCCGAGGACGAGGGTGCGCACTAAGGGTTGGCGCCCCGGGCGACCCGCGGCTTGGGCACGCGGAACTTGCGGATCTGGCTCGCCCGCGTGAAGGAGTACCAGCCCACCGTGAGGCCCTTGACCTCCTCGTTCGGGAACTTCGCCCGCACCTTCTTGGTGACCGAGAGCCCCAGGAAGATCCCCTCGGTGACCATCGTGACGAGGCAGATCAGGCTGAAGAGGCTGAGGTACTGCTGCATCGACGGGAACGGCAGGATCACCGAGAAGAGGACGACGACCGCCAACGGCATGAACAGGCCCATGATGTGCGGCCGGGAGTCGACGACGTCGCGGATGTAGGCCTTCACCGGACCACGGTCGCGGGGGAGGAGGTAGCGGTCGTCGCCACGTGCCATGCCCTCGCGCCGGGCGGCCGCGGCGGCCCGCTGGTCTTCGCGGCTGGGCCGGTTGGCCTTCGCCAGCTTCGACGCCTCGCGCTGGGTGCGCGGCGGGGGTGGGGCGGGGCCGCGCCGCTTGGCCTCGGCATCGCGCCGCTTGGGGGTGGGGCGGCCCTTGCCACCCACCCGGACGGTGTCGGGCGGCGCCTGCGCAGGAGCGGGCTCGGCCTCGGGCTCGGAACGGCGCAGGAACCTCACAGACCTCAGCTTACGGGCGACGACACGGCGAACGTGCACGTGGTGGCCGGTAGTTGCGGGATAGTTTCCACCTCGTGCACATCGCGGTCGTCGTCGACGCCTTCGGGCCCGGGCTGGACGCGGAGGCGGGCGCCGCGGCGGTCGCGGCGGGCTGGCACGCCGCCGCGCCCGAGGCACGGCTCAGCGTGCTCGCACCGGCCGAGATCGGTGCCGACGTCGACCTCGTCGTCACGGGCGGCGCGCTCTTCGACTGGCAGGCCTTGCGCGACTCGCTGGTCACGGCGGCGGCGGGCGTCGCCGTGCAGCGCGGGGTGCCGTGCGTGGTCCTGGCCGGGCAGGTGAGCGTCGGGCGGCGGGAGGCGGCCGCGGTCGGCGTGGACGCCGCGTACCCGCTCGCCGACGTCTCCCGGGACGCCCTGGTGGCGCTCGCGGAACGTGTCGCGCGTCGCTGGGGTCGTTGATCGCCGCGGGCGGGGCGTAAGCTGGAATGCGATACGCCCGGTACGTGTTGGGAGAGTCATGACCGTCGAGAACACCGCTCCGGCCGAGGTCGAGACGCACCGCGTCGAGGTCACGGACGCCGCCGCGCTCAAGGCCCGCGCCCTGCTCGATCAGGAGGGTCGCGACGACATGCACCTGCGCATCGAAGTCAAGCCCGGTGGGTGCGCGGGCCTGAAGTACAGCCTGTACTTCGACCACGAGACCCGCGACGGCGACCTCTTCCGCGAGTACCACGGCCTGAGGCTCGGGGTCGACCGGTTCAGCGCTCCGTACCTCGAGGGCGCGGTGATCGACTTCGTCGACACGATCCAGAAGCAGGGCTTCACGATCGACAACCCGAACGCGGGCGGCTCGTGCGCCTGCGGCGACAGCTTCAACTAAGCGCAGGCCAAAGCCCCGATCACGCGCCGTGATCGGGGCTTTGCGCTGCGTGGCCCGCTAGGATCGCCCGACGTGCCCATCGCCGTCACCGGTTCCATCGCGACCGACCACCTCATGCACTTCCCCGGGAAGTTCGCAGACCAACTCGTGGTCGAGCAGCTCGACCGGATATCCCTGAGCTTCCTCGTCGACGACCTCGCGATCCGCCGCGGCGGATCGGGCGCGAACATCGCGTTCGGGCTCGGCGTGCTGGGGCGGGCCCCGCTGCTCGTCGGCGCCGTCGGCGGCGACTTCGCCGAGTACCGCGCCTGGCTGGTGGCGCACGGCGTCGACTGCTCGGCCGTGCGGGTCTTCGCCGACGTCCACACCGCCCGCTTCGTCTGCACCACCGACGACGACATGCGCCAGATCGGCTCCTTCTACACGGGCGCGATGGCGCACTCCCGCGAGATCGCGATGGCGCCGCTGCGCGACCGCGTCGACATGGTGCTGGTCGGGGCCAGCGACCCGGCCTGGATGGTCGCGGTCACGCAGGAGTGCCGCGAGCTCGGCCTCCCGGTCGTCGCGGACGTCTCCCAGCAGGTCACGCGCATGGAGGGGCCGGAGATCCGGCAGCTCGTCGAGGGCGCCCGGTTCCTCATGACCAACGACTACGAGTTCGACCTGCTCCTGCGCAAGACGGGCTGGACGGAGGCCGAGGTCGGCGAGCAGGTGGACGTGCGGGTCACCACGCTCGGCGAGCACGGCGTGCAGATCGTCGGGCGGGACTGCGGCCTGATCAAGGTCGACGTCGTGCCGGAGACCGGGAAGGTCGACCCGACCGGCGTCGGCGACGCGTTCCGCGCCGGGTTCCTCGCGGGTACGGAGACCGGCCTCTCGCTCGAGCGGTCGGCGCAGCTGGGCTGCCTCATCGCCGTGCAGGTGCTGGAGACCGAGGGCGGCCAGGAATGGACCTGGGACCGCGCGCGCGGCGTTAGGCGCCTGCGCGACGCGTACGGCCCCGACGCGGCCGACGAGATCGCGGCGGTGCTCCCGGAGTAGCCGGGCCCGGATGTCTGCAGGGTGACACTGCAGACACCCAGTGTCCGCAGTGTCACCCTGCAGGCACACGGGGGGCGCGCTCACGCCGCGGTGCTGAGCGCGCCGCGCAGGCCGCGCAGGGCGTGGAACACCCGGCTCTTGACCGTGCCCACCGGCACCCCCAGCTCGGCCGCGACGTCGGCGTAGCTGCGGTCGGCCACCACCGCGCGCAGCACCACGGTCCGGTGGTCGGCGCTGACCCGGGACAACGCCTCCACCAGCACCTCCCGCGCCACCACCGAGTCCGGGCCCGGCCGGACGTCGGCGGGCTCGAGGCCGGGGGGCTGCTCGCGCACCAGGCGCGGCCGCACCGCGCGGGCGCGCTCCTGGTCGATCGCGACGTTGCGGGTGATCGTCGTCAGCCAGGCAGCCAGGGGCGGCCCGTCGGGGTCGAACGTGGAGCACTTCGACCACGCCCGCAGGAAGGCCTCCTGCACGGCGTCCTCGGCGTGCTGGCGGTCGGTGACGACGGCCATCGCCTTCGCCATCAGGCGCGGCCGGTGGGCGGCGAAAGCGGCGGCGAAGCCGGATTCGGAGCAGAGCCCGGCACACGGCCGGTCGCAGGGGGTGCGGGAGGTCATGCCGCTTACAGTGCGCGGGTTTCCTCGTCGTCCCCATGCCGTCCTACCGGCTGCGAAGCGGTAGAAATACGCACTCCCGGAAGCCCCGTCAAGATGTGGGCCACCACCGGCGTGCGGCGCCCCTTCACGGCCAGCTCGCCGAGCGGTTCCGTGACCGTGCCGGACGGGAGCAGCGCCCGGGTGGACTCGCCGATCACGACCTGCCCGGGCAGCGCCGTGGTCTCCAGCCGGGCGGCGACGTTCACCGCGTCGCCCATCGCGTTGAAGTTGCGCAGCTCGGTGCTGCCGATGTTGCCGACGAGCGCGGGCCCGGTGTTGATCCCGACCCGGAACCGCGGCCAGTCCGGCTCGCCCACCGCGTCGATCCCCGCCTGCATGCGCAGCGCCGCGGCGGCGGCCCGCACGGCGTGGTCGGGCTGGCGCACCGGGGCGTTGAACAGCGCCATCAGCGCGTCGCCGACGAACTGCACGATCGTGCCGCCCGCGGCGAGGATCTCGGCGGTGGCCACTTCGAAGTAGCGGTTGAGCATCGCGACGATCTGCTCGGGCGTGGACGCCTCGGAGAACGTGGTGAACCCGCGCAGGTCGGCGAACACGGCCGTGACCTCGACGACAGCGCCGCCGAGCGCCGCCTGCCGGGGGTCGGCGATCAGGGCGGTGGCGACGTCGGGCGACATGTACTGGCGGAAGAGGCCGTCGAGCTGCTCGTAGAGCCGGGCGTTCTCCAGCCCCATCGAGAGCTGGGCTGCGAGCGAGGCGATCATCGCCCGGTCGCGTCCGCCGAACCCGCCGCGCCGGTGCACGACCAGCACCCCCGCGGGCCGCTCTTTGACGGCGAGCGTGCAGGCCATCTGCTCGGGCCCGATGTCGAAGGGGCCGCGCTGCGCCAACCTCTGCTGCAGGTTCGGGGGCACGGGCAGCCGCGGGTCCGAGGCGAGTGCGGCCGGGAAGGACAGCCTGCCGCTGTCGAGCAGCCCGATGCGCGCCGCGTCGCACCCGAAACCGGTGACGACGCGTCGGACGGCCCGCGCGAGCAGGTCGCGCTCGCCCAACAGCACCCCCGACTCGTGGCCGATGGCGACGAGCACGTCGAGCCGCCCGATCTGCTCGCGGTCGGCGCGCAGGGCGGCGGCCGCGCGGCCCAGCACGGCCGTCTGACCCTCGGAGAGGCCGAAGCGCACCGCCAGCCCCGACGTGATCAACGACATCTCCGCGGGCGTCAGCTCACCCGCCTCCTGCCGGGCCACCGCCGCGACGAGCTGCTCCAGCGCCGAGCCGTACTCCACCCGCACCGCGCGCAGCGTGGCCTCGGTGCCGACGGCGTCGAACAGGCCGCGTGTCGCGCCCTCGCGCCGGTAGGTCACGTACGCGCTGTAGCCGACGTAGCCGAAGGCCATCACCATCAGGACGTGCCAGAGCCACCAGGTGAGGTGCCAGTTCGCGCCCAGCGCGACGGCGACCATGGCCTCGGCGAGCAGCACGTCGGCCGTCAGGACGGACAGCAGCACCACCGAGCGGCGCCGCCGGTACAGCAGGAAGCAGCGCAGCGCCGCCGCGAGGTAGAGCGGCACGGCGAGGACGACGAGCACGACGACGGCGACGCTCCCGCGCTCGCCGACGCCCGGGTCGGCGAGCGGCGGCAGGCCGGTGAGCGACACCACGCCCCACAGCGCGGCGACGCCGATGAGCCCGTAGCGCAGGTACGGGCCCGCTCGCAGGGCCCACCGGCCGACGCCTCCGTCCATGTTCAGCGCGGCCGCCGCCCCGAACACCGCCGACAACGCGAGCCCGGCGGGTGTGGCGAGGGCGAACCCGCCGTTGGCGTGGTCGAGCAGCACGCCCGGGGTGGCGAGCGCGTGCAGCCCGAAGAACAGCGCGGCGGCGAGGAAGCCCAGCCCGACCAACAGCAGCCGCGCGTCGCCGTGGTGGCGGGCGGCGCGGTCGACGGTGAGCGCGAGCCACGCGGAGAGCGCCGCCGCCACCGCCACCAGCCAGAAGTGGCTCGGGTGGTGCTCCCACACGACGTCGGCGGGCGGCACGGCGAGCAGGAGCCACAGCCCGGCCAGCGGCAGCGCCAGGTGGAACGCCCAGATGACGACGCGGGCCCGGCTGCCCCGGCGGACCGCCGCCGTGGCCGAGGCCGTGATCGTGGTCGGTGCGTTCACAACCGTCCCGCGCGGCGGCGCAGCCCGTCGAGGTCGAGCACGGTCATCGTGCGGCGGCCCGTGGCGAGCTGGCCCTGCTCGCGCAGCGTGCGCAGCGCCTTGGCCACCGCTTCGCGGGACGCGCCGACCCAGCCCGCCAGCTCGTCCTGCGACAGCGCGACGGTGATCCGCGTGCCCTGCGCGTCGGGCTCGCCGAAGCGCTCGGCCAGCTCGACGATCCGCTGGGCCACCCGGGCGGAGGTGTCGTAGGCGGCGAACTCGGCGCGTTTGCGGTCGGCGTCGCGGAGCCGCTCGACGACGAGGTGCAGCAGCGCGACCGCGACCTGGGCGTGGCTGTCGAGGAAGTCGCGGAAGGCCTCCACGTGCATCACGTGCGCGACCACCGGCTCCAGCGCAGCCACCGAGGCCGAGCGCGGCAACCCGTCGATCGCGGACAGCTCGCCCAGCAGCGCGCCCGGCCCGCGGACCGCGAGCACGATCTCCTCGCCGCTCTCGGTCAGCTGGAACACCTTGACCCGGCCGGTCGCCACGACGACGACGGTGGAGGACTGCTCGCCCTCCAGGAACAGGGACGCGCCCGCGGGCCACCGGCGCGCGCGGGAACGGGCGGTCAGCTCGTCGCGGTCGGTCGGGCGCAGCCGCGCCATGAACTCGCCCGCCGTGAAGGTGCCGCTTGCGGTCATGCCCCCATCCCGCCGAAAGGTCTTGCGAAGACTAGCGAGGAATGTGCATTTCTCTACACCCCAACGCCTCCTCTATACGACGACGGCACCCGCCGGTCGGCGCACGCTGTGCAAGAAGAAGGAGGACAGACCATGAACGACAGACTGCACGACGACAACGGAACCGGCCTCGACCTGGTCGGGTGCCCCGCCTGCGCGGCGCCCGCCGAGGTGGTCGAGCGCTACGTGCTGGACAGCACGGACGGTCCCATCGAGCACGCCACCGTGCTCTGCTCGGAGCGGCACCGCTACACGGTGCTCGTCGAGCGCCTGCAGACCCCGCGCACTCCCGAGCGGAGGACCGGGCGATGGGCGCCACGCTGAGCTGCCGCGACCGCGCGATCCTGCGGGCGGTCGCGGGCGGCGGCGCCGAGCTGCAGGGCGGGGCCGAGCCCGACCTGTTCCTCGACGGCCGGTGCTGCGCCGACCAGTCCGCCGCGCACCGCCTCGCACGGGCGGGCCTCATCGCCACCGCCGTTCCGAGCGCGCCGGGGAGTCGCGTTCCGGCCCGGCTCACCGCGGTGGGCGTCGACGCGCTGGCCCTCGCCGGCTAGCGCAGGGCTAGAGCAGAACCGGGTACGCGGGCTCGGGGATCTCCGGGGTGATGCGCTGCTCCACGAAGATCCCGTGCCAGAGCAGGAACACCAGCAGCGTCCAGATGCGGCGGCTGTGGTCGATCGGGCCGTCCCGGTGGGCGTCGAGCATGCGGGTGACGGCGGCCAGGTCGACCAGGTGATCGGCCTGGCTGTCGCGCACGAT
>Ga0207688_10001696_pt1 | contig 11683 bp, 9 predicted proteins | sample KBSMiscanthusM4_FD_184296 | JGI IMG/M metagenome (GOLD analysis project Ga0207688, IMG submission 184296) | Miscanthus rhizosphere microbial communities from Kellogg Biological Station, Michigan, USA - M4 (SPAdes) (version 2) | ecosystem: Host-associated > Plants > Roots > Rhizosphere ...
CGGGCGTCATGAATCCTGGTGCAGCGGTTTAGCTTTCGTTGGCAGCCAGCCGGGCGGTCGACCCCCGCCGAGGTCAGTCCATGCCAGTGAGAGCCTTGGCGAAGCGAGCGATCAGCGAGGTCTTGCGTGCGTGGGCTCTTCCCGGGCATCGGCTGTCCGGAAGAGCCGGTACATGCTTTGGATGCCGGTCCAGCGGATGGGCTCAGGTTCCCAGTCTTTTGACCGCCGGTTGACCACAGGCGAATGCGTGAACTCGGTGTCGCGCTTGAGTACGAGGTCGACGAGAGTGCTTGCCCCAAGATTCGCCGAACGCGACTCCATGCCCGGCATATCCGGTGGACGTGCCGACTCCGGTCTCTCGATCGTGACGGATCGCTGCACGCCTTGCTTCAAGCGACATTGCGTGCTGACATCAACCTCAAACCGGGCGATGTGTCGGTCACAACCTGGATGGGCTACGACCCGCCAATGAACGTCTTCACTGACGCTCCGTCCACGAGCTACGCCCACAACGGGGCCCCGGCGTTGGACAGCTTCCAAGCGGGGCTCAGGGCCTCCCATGTCGACGTCGCTGCGGCTGGTCCGTCGGTCAATACGGTCATCGGGCACAGCTACGGGTCCACCCTGGTTGGCGCTGCCGGGTAGACGGGTATCTGGACGCCAATAACGTTGTGACCGTTGGTAGTCCGGGCGTGCTGGCGGAACACGCCACTGATCTGAATCTCGCGGCAGGTGATGCTCGACGCCGATCCAACGTTCGACCGAGATCCGCACTACCAGGTAACCCGCAACCCACGGTGCACGACACCCACCCCAACCATCATGGGTAACAGTGAGATACGTCCCAAATGGCTTGCAGATAGGTTCAGAGAAGCCTGCATCCGGTGCGACGTCGCCCAGCTACTGATTGCGCTGCGCCTCCTCGACCTGTGTCCGGACGAGCTGATGCATGGCGTCGACGGCGGCACCGTCACCGCCTTGTCGCCTCGTCCCACCCAGCGGCCGGCGGCCATCGCGCCCGCTTCGGTGACGCGCACGAGTCCAGAGCGAGGTTGCGATTGGGCCGCATGTACAGCGTGGTACTTGCTGGTGTGGTCTGTCAGATTGCTTGCAGAAGGGTTGCGGTGCGCCGTGTTTCGTGTACTCGACCGCGGGAGCCGGGATCCGCAGGAATTCGGACGCCGCGGGCTTAAACGCCCACCAGCTCACACGCCGGACAGGTCGGCGGATGTCGTTTCATGACGTCACCGACACAGTGACCGGACCGCCGCGGGGGTTGGCACCGTCGAGGATGCTTGATGGCACGCGGAACACCCGCCCGGGTGAAGCCGGCCAGGGCAACGTCTTTCGGCCAATGACCCTGCCGTCTTGGCGTGCGGTGACCTTCGGGACCCGGATGAGGGTGTCGGTCCACATCAGGAGTCGGTGGCGGGCTGGGGCGGTGTCACCGGGCCGCACGATGCCGGGAGTGACCCACCTCAGCGGTTCGTCGGCGAGCAAACGGACACCGTCGCGGGGTGCGGAGTGCCCGCGCAGGTATGCGCGGACGGGTCCAGCGACGTGGCGGCCGTCGAGTGCGGCGATGTCGGCGGTGTCGACGGGGTGCAGCAGGTTGCCGATCGCGAACACCCCGGATCTGTTGGTACGCAACGCCGTATCAGTCAACGGCCCGCGTGTTGCCGGGTCCATGTCCAGGCCTGCTGAGCGGGCCAGTTCGTGGTCGGGGATCCAGTCGCCGGTCAGCACGAGGGTGTCGCATTCGACGATGCGGCGGGCACCGGTGTCGATGTTCTCGATCTCGACGGCCGTCAGCGCGGGTTTTCCGATGACGCGCACCACGCGGGTACGGGTCGCGACGTCGACTCCCATGAGTGGGGACTTCCCGGCGATGTTGAACACGCCGTAGGACTCCGGGCTGGGATAGATGGTGGTCATCAATGCGGTGCGGCAGCCGGCGTGTTTGAGGGTCAGCACGGCCGACCAGCTGACCAGTTCGGCGCCGACGACGACGGCGCGACGACCTACCGCCCGGTGGTGCAGGTGCACCAGGTTCTGCAGTTGACCGGTGGTGTACACCCCGGCGGGGCGGTCTCCGGGGATGAGCCGTGCGGGTCGGGGCCGTTCGCGCGCGCCGGTGGCCAGGATGATCGCGCGGGCGTCGACCTGCAGGCGCCCCTGCGGCGAGGTGACGTCCAGTGAATGCTCGTCGTGCCACCCGGTCACCATGGCTTCGGTGAGAATGTGGGCGCCGGCGGCGGTCGCCTTGGCGACGAGTTTGCGCGCGTAGGCGGGCCCGGTGATGAAGGTCTTCATGTCGCGCATGCCGTAGCCCAGATGGTCGCTGTGACGGGGGATTCCGCCGGCGTGCGCTTCACGTTCCAGGATGGTGACCTTCAGTGCGGGGTCGGTGGCCAATTCGGCGGCAGCGGTCAGTCCGGCGGGTCCGGCGCCGATGATGGCGACGTCGGTGGTGACAACGGTGGTCATCAGTGGCTCTCCTGCAGTGTGGACGCGCCGACATTGGCAGGCGGTGTGATGGTGTCGGTGCGACCGTGGCAGTCGAGAAGGTTCTGCACGTCAGCGCCGCAGTAGAAGCCTTGGCAGCGCCCGTTCATGACACGGGTACGCCGGCGCAGACCCTCCAGGCCGCACGGCGGGATGACGGAGTCGAAGGCGTCGCGGATCTCCCCGGCGGTCACGCGTTCGCAGAAGCAGACGATCTTGCCGTAGGCGGGATCGGCGGTGATCCGCGCGGCATCTTGGTAGGGGCGGGTGAAGGCTTCGCCGATGTTGGGCATCTTCGGTGGTGGCGGCAGCCCGGGCCGCGGTGTCAGGTCCAGGTCGGTGGCGGCGAGGAGTTCCATCAAGTGTTCGGCGATGGCCATGCCCGAAGTCAGCCCGGTGGAGCGGATCCCGCCGACGAGGACGTAGTGCTGGGTGGTGTCGACGTCGATGAGGTAGTCGCCGTGGTTGATCGCCGCGCGCAGGCCCGCGTAGGTCGCGGTGATCTCTTCGTCGAACAGGGTTGGCATCAGGGCGCGTCCCTTGCCGAGCAGGAATTCGAATCCGGCTTCGGAGGTGCCGGTAGCGCCGCGGTCCTGGAGGTCTTCTGAGGTCGGTCCGACCATGACGTTGCCGTAGATGGTCGGGCTGACCAGCACGCCCTTGCCTCGGGAGGAGGGAACGGCGAGCACGATGCACGGCACCATCGGGCGGGTCAGCTTGTCGAAGACCAACAGTTCACCGCGGCGCGGGGTGACGGTGAATCGGTCGTAGCCGAACTTGGCGTCGAGGTGGTCGGCGCCCAGGCCGGCAGCGTTGATGATCCAGCGGCCGCAGATGTCGCCGGCGGTGGTGACCAGGGTGGTGTAGTCGGTGGCCTCGGTGCGGGGCAGCAGGTCGGTGACGGCCGCGCCGCGGCGCAGCTGGACGCCGCGTTGGACGGCGTCGGTGGCCAGCGCGAGGTTGGTGGTCCAGGTGCAGATGATGGCTTCGCCGGGCACGGCGAGTCCGGCCAGCGCGCCGGCGCCGAGTTCGGGGACGCGGCGGTACACCTCGTCGGCGTCGACGATTTCGCAGGCCTGATAGCCGTTGCGCTCAGCCTTTTCCTTCAGGTGAGGCAGGGCGTCGACTTCCTCATCGGTCCAGGCGACGAGCAGCGCGCCGGTCCGCTCGATGGGAATGCCGGTCTGCTCGGCGTAGTCCCCGAGAAGGTCGTAGCCGCGGGCGACGAGCCGGGATTCCAGGGTGCCGGGGGTGGCGTCGTAGCCGGTGTGCAGCAGCGCGGTGTTGGCCTTGCTGGTGCCGTCACCGACGTCGTCTCGGGCCTCGACGAGGGTCACGGACAGATCGGTGCCGGCCAGGTCGCGGGCGATCGCGGCTCCGACGATGCCGGCGCCGATGACGACGACATCGGCGACCTGGGGTCGGGTGGGTGTGGGTGGGGTGGTCATGGGTGTGTCTCCTTGGGGGCGAGTGCGGCCGTCGCGGCGTGTTTCCACCGCTGCAGGTGCTCGGCAGCGCGGTCCGCGGACCACAGGGGTTCGTAGGTGTGCTGGGGTGTCCAGGTCCCGACGACCTCGGTGAGGCTGATGGCCGGGTCCAGGGCCAGGCGGGCGCACGCAGCCGCCCCGAGCGGGGTGGCATGCGCGGACGGGTAGACCTCGACGGGGATGCGGGCCAGGTCGGCCTGGGCTTGCATGAGGACGGCGGATCGGGTCAGGCCGCCGTCGACCCGAAGACGGGTCAGCGGTTGGCCGAGATCGTCGGCGACCAGCTCAGCCAGGGCGGCAACCTGGGCGGCGATGCCTTCCAGCAGGGCCCGCACCAGATGTCCGCGCCCGCTGCTCAGGGTCATGCCGGTGAAGGATGCGGTGGCTTGCGCGTCCCACCAGGGGGCCGCGAGACCGGCCAGCGCCGGTACGCACAGCACACCGCCGCTGCAGTCCCCTGCCGAGGCCGAGACCGCGTCGAGTTGGTCGGCGGCGGGCACCAAACCGAGGTCGATGGCCCACCGCACCGCCGAGGCGGCGGTGTAGACCTGCCCGTCGACGCAGTAGGAAGTGCGCTCGCGCAGCCGCCAGGCCACCGAGGTGGTCAGACCGGCATGCGAACGGCTGGGGCGTTCCCCGAGTTGGGCAAGCAGGAACGCACCAGTGCCGAAGGTGCATTTCGCCGTTCCGGGCTCTAGACAGTTCTCCGCGAGCAGCGCGGCCTGTTGGTCCACGATCAGCCCGGCGACCGGGATGGCCGGCGGCCCGAAGACGTCGGTCTCGCCGGCGATGTGGTCGCAGTCAACGAGGGTCGGTAGCTCCTCGCCGGCCAGCCCGAACAACTCCACCAGCTCGGGGCTCCACTTGGTGGTGTCCAGGTCGAGCAGCAGGGACCGGCTGGCGGTGGAGGCGTCGGTGATAAACGCACCGCACAGCCGGTGGATCAGCCAGGTGTCGGTGGTGGTGACCGCACCGTCACGGGTCAGGCTCTCCCGGATCCACGCCATCTTCGGCGCCGAGAAATACGGATCCAGGACCAGCCCGGTCTTCGCGGCCACGGTGTCGGCGGATCCGGCGAGCGCCGCGCAGATGGACTCTGCGCGGCGATCCTGCCAGACGATCGCCGGGGTGAGCGGCCGGCCGGTGCGCCGGTCCCAGGCCAGGACCGTTTCCCCCTGGTTGGCCAGGGCGACCGCGGACACGGTCACCCCGGCCTGGTCCAGGGCGCGGCGACCGGCATCGACCACGGAGGCGTAGAGGGCCTCGGGGTCCTGCTCGACACCGCCGCCGGGCAGGTAGTCCGGGCGCAGCGCGATCTCGGCGATGGAGATGACCTGCCCGGCTTCGTCGACAACGATGGCCTTGGTGCCCGAGGTGCCCTGGTCGATGGCCAGCACGTAGGTCATGGCGTGTCCTGCTCGGCGACGCGGTCCAAGGTGGCGTCGATGGAGAGCATGTCGGGCATCGCCAGTCCGTGCCGGCCGCGCCGGGCCAGCAGCACGCCGAGATAGATCGCGCCCAGGACGACCATGACGAGAACGTACAGCCAGGCGTTCTTGAAGCTGGCGTCGCGGAACAGAGCGAGTTCGAAGACCAGCCACACCACCGCGACGATCAGGACCGGTTTCTCCCAGGCGCCAAGGTCGAACTTGCCGTTGGCGGGCAGCTGCTTGCGCTTGATCAGGTAAAGCACCACGGTGGCGGCGTAGATCACGGCGGGCAGCAGCGTCGCAGCGCCGAACAGGGTGAACAGCGCGTTCTGCGACCGCGAGAACGCCGCGAGGATCAGCTCGGCGAGCACGAAGAACATGACGGTGGCCTTCAGCGGGGTGTGAAAGCGCTCGGAGATCTGATTCCACTGCCGCCAACCGGGAAAGCGTTCGTCGCGCGACATCGCCCAGGTCAGCCGGACCCCGGTCATCATGATGACCAATCCGCAGGCGAAGATCGCGACGACCACCATCACGAGAAGCAGCGTGGACATCACCGATCCCAGGGTGTGTTTGATGACGTCGGCGATCGGGGTTCCGGAGGCGGCCAGAGCGACCGGGTCACCGGCAGCCAGGGTGACGGCGATCAGAAACACGAACCCCAACACACCCGAGGCGAGGACGGCCTGAACCATCGAGCGGGGAACGACCCGTTCGGGGTCAGTGGTTTCCTCGGCGAGATTGGCCGCAGACTCGAATCCGACGATGGTGAACGCGCCCAGCAGGAAGCCCAGCATCCAGGGCCCCGCAGACGTCCAGCCGCCGAAACTCCAAAACCCTTCCGCAGCAACGGCTCCCTTGCTCCACAGGTTGGCGACGTTCATGTCACCGCGGATGAACCCCACCACCAACAGCAGCACCGTCAGGGCAAGCATCCCGATCAGCTCGGCGGACACCGCACCGCTGTTGACCCGCTCGCTCCACTTGGTGGACATCCCCACCAACAGCGCTTGCGCCAGAAGCACCAACGCGGTCACCAACCAGGTCACGGTGGTGGTGCCGTCGTAACTGAGCAACACCGGTAACACCGTCGAGGCGATCGTGTAGTCGACGGCCACCACCACGATGGCCAGGAAGGTGAACGAGATCCAGCCGATGATCCAGCCCAGCACGGGATTGGCCAGCCGCGACATCCACTGATACGCGTAACCGGTCACCGGGATCCGCGACGCGAGCGAGCCCAGCACGAACGCCACCGCGAGTTGCCCGACCACCGCGATCGGCCACGTCCAAATCCCCACCGGGCCCGAGGAATTCAGGACCGAACCATAGGTGGTGAAGATGCCCGTCGCGATGGACACGAACGCGAACGCCACCGCGAACGACGCGAAGCGGCCAGTTCGGCGTTCCATGGACTGCGTGTAGCCGAATTGCGCGAGTTCGGCGGCGTCACCCCCGGCGAGGGTTTGCGAATGAGGCTGAGACATACGGTTCCTCCTGTTGGTATAGACCATGTGGCCTATACCAAAGTATGGGCGTGATCCACGCCACAGTCAACCCCGAAACAAACTCTTACAAACCGCATGGGCTAGACCACCTGGATCTAAAACAGAGAGGACCGGGTTATGCTGCCGACATGGCTCCTCCGACCCGTAAAAAAGCCCGCCCCAGCACTCCCCGCTACATCGCGATCGCCGCACTGCTACGCGACAGAATCATCGATGACCAGCTCGGACCCCACACACTGCTGCCGTCGGAACGCGAACTCGCCGAGCAGCACCAGGTCAGCCGAATGACCGCCCGCCAAGCCCTGTCCCTGCTCGAAAGTGAGGGCATGGTCTACCGCCGACCCCCCCGCGGGACCTTCGTTGCCGAGCCGCGGGTCCGATTTCACATCGGCAGCTTCTCCGAAGAGGTATCCCGACTCGGAATGCACCCCGACGCCAAGCTGCTCTGGGCCGAAAACCAGGAACCCACCGCCACCGTGCGGCGCGCCCTCGACCTGGACGCAGACGCGACCGTGCACACGTTTCACCGTCTGCGCACCGTCGACGGGATACCGTTCGCCCTGGAGACGACCTACCTACCCGCCGCGCTGACACCCGGCATCCTCGAGACCGCCGAGCACGGATCGCTGTGGGCGCTCCTGCGCGATCGGTACAGCATCGACCTCAGCCGCTCGACCGCAGTCCTGGAGTCCATCGTCCTCGACGACAACTCCAGTACCCAGCTCGGAGTCCGGCCCGGTTCAGCCGGCACTCTGCTCACCCGCCGCACCATCGACACCACAGGCCGACCCGTCGAATACGCCCGCGACGTCTACCGCGCAGACAGAACGTCCTTCGAAGTCACCGAAACCCTCACAAACACATCAGCAATCGCACTCACCACCGCGTAACGGACGGACACATTCACGGGAACACGTCAATCTGGGTCTGTCCGCTAGCGCCCATCGCGATAGCCACTGTCAAGCAGTTCATCGAACTTGAGCGAGATCTGGTGGCGACGTGGCACACGCTGGCGCGGTGAATCAGCGAAATATCGCAGACACCGTTGTAAAACAACGAATCTGGGAGTAGCCGGCGCCGCCGCCCGACCCAGCCCAAGCTCTCGCAGTCTGGGGACACGGAACTAACGTGCTCGCTAGTTGTGAAGTCCCCGATGGATACTTTCCGACGGATTCGACCGGAGTGTCAACGGCAAGCGAAAACTGACCAGCTGCCGCCGTTGACACGCCGCAACCTTTTGGCGCAAGAAGACGCAGTCGTATCCGCCCTGGCGACCGCGTGCCGTCTCGATATATCCATGACGCGGGTAGAACGTCTGATTCTCGGTCATCGCCTGATTGGTGAGCAACCTCACCTCCGACAGCCCAAGTTCCTGGGGCGTCGTCCTCGGCACGGGTGAGCAACAGCGCACAATAACCGTGCCCCTGCGCGCCGGGGGCGACTGCGACGGTGTGAGCAATAGATGGTCGTCGTGCACCTCGTTGACCACGACCCGGCGATCTCACCGTCAGCTTCGATGACCCACACTCGCGACAACGCAACGGCGGCATGGTTGTCGGCGCCCATCGGCGCCGGTTGCCTGCCATTCCTAGCGACGTATTTGCCGAAAGCTTCGTGCACGATGCGCTCGATGGTCGTCACGTCGGATGGACCTGCCCGGCGAACCTGAACGTCCACCACCGCGACGGCGATATTGCATCGCAGTACCGGTCGAGCACCGACATGAACGATTTGTATACCATAGCCCGCATTCACAATTGGAGGGCTCCGATGGATCTGGATCTGCGCTTCCATCAGATTCTGATCGACAGCCTCCAGTCACGACGACTGCGGAATTTCTATCGGACGCTATTGGTCGAGCCGCGAATATCGTTGACACGGCTGTAGAAGGGCTATCCCCATCATTACGAGATCGCCGATGAGCACCAACTGCTGCTTGACGCAATCGTTCTCGGCGACAGCGCCGAACTCGACAAGGCCGTCGCGAAGCCCTGAAAACCGTCGAACGTAAACGGGCGGGCGGGCGCGACCGCCGGTTCAACCGAAGCGCAGCAACTTCTTGTTGACGAACTCATCAATGCCAAAGCTTCCGAGTTCGCGGCCGAAGCCTGACCGTTTGATGCCGCCGAACGGCAACTCCACTCCGTCCGCTCCGACGACATTGACGAAAACCATTCCTGCGTCGATCTTGTCAGCGACTCGTTCCGCCTGGGCGAGATCGGTTGTGAAAACGTACGAACCGAGCCCGAACGGTGTGTCGTTGGCCAGTTCAACTGCCTCATCTTCGGAGTCGACCTTATAGACCGTGGCGACCGGCCCGAACAGCTCCTCTTTGTAAGACGGGGAACTCGTTGCGACGTTGGTCAGAACACCCGGAGGAAAGAAAGCGCCATTGCGTTCGCCTTCGGATACCAGAACCGCGCCGTCAGTTACCGCACGGTCAACCTGGGCAGCGAGCCTCTGAGCGGCGGTCACCGACGACAACGGCGCTAGGCCCTCGGCAGTCGCCAGTACTTTCTTCGTGAACTTGGTTAGGAAATCGTTGTAGATATCTGCGGAGACAATGAACCTCTTGGCCGCGTTGCAGGCCTGTCCGGTGTTCTCAAAGCGACCTGCGACGGCGGCGTCGACTGTCTGGTCGAGATCGTCGGAACTCAGGACGATGAAGGGGTCCGAGCCGCCTAGTTCGAGGACAACCTTCTTGAGATTGCGGCCGGCGATCTCCGCGATTGCGGCGCCTGCGCGTTAGGACCCGGTCAGCGAGACTCGTTGAGCGGTACGGCGTCCGGGATCCGGCCGTCCGCAGATTGATGGTGGAATATCTGACCGAACGAGAATCAGATTGCGACTACAGCACGTTGAGAACGGTCGCAGCTCAAAACGTGCGCAGCTTTTACCTCGACTTGGCAGCCTGGGCACAGGACGACCCGGCCCGCTGGGCGCCATGGGTGGCGCCCAGCCCTATCGGTAACCGAGAACTCCGCGTTCTGGCACCGCGGCGACGGCGCCGACAAATCGCCGAAATGAACGCCCGCACGCCGGCTCTATCGCCGGTGCTGCCCCAACTGATCAGCTCGCTTGCGGCACAGTTGCGCCGGGCTGAACAACGACTCGCAGCAGCGACATCCGCAGACGCGGACTCAACCTTCGTGGTGGCAGACGAGCAATGGCGCAAGGGTCCCAGACCGGATCGCCGCCGCCGCTCCTTTACTGAGCACGACGTCACCGCGATCGACCGAAACGGGCGGCGTGTTGATCTGAGCAAGGCCGAGGATCGGGCGTTCTGGACCTGGGCCATCGTCGAAGTCCTGCGCCACACCGGGGTGCGGATCGAGGAACTACTGGAACTCACTCACCTGTCGCTGCGGCCGTTTCGTAAGCCCGACGGACAGATCATCCCGTTGCTGCAGATCGCTCCCAGCAAGAGCGATGTCGAGCGTGTACTCCCCGTCGGGCCCGAGCTCGCGCATGTGTTGTCCCGCATCGTGTTACGCATCTCGGAAACCTCGCCGGACACAGGCTCGGGGGCGACAAATCCACCAACGGTGCCGCTGGTATCCCGGTGGGACTGGCATGAGCGCGTGCACACCCCTCCCATGCCCTTTCTGTTTCAACGCAGCTTTCTCATCGGCCGACGAAGTGTGATCAGTCCTGGAACGGTGGCTAACTGGCTGGACGCAGCAGCGGCCAGCGCCGGCCTGCGCGATACCGACGGCAGCCCTTTAACGTTCAGTCCGCACGACTTCCGACGCGTCTTTCTCACTGATGCGGTCCGCAATGGACTGCCGATACACATCGCTGCCCAGCTCGCCGGTCACGACGACCTGAACACCACCCGTCGCTACGCGGCGACCTACCCCACTGAGGTCATTGAGCACTACCAACAGTTTGTGGCCAGGCGCCGCGCCGAAAGACCCATCGAGGAGTACCGCGAGCCGACCACTGAGGAACTCAAGGAATTCGGTGAGCACTTTGGCCGGCGGAAGATCGAACTCGGTAGCTGCGTACGCCCGTACGGAACGGGCTGCACCCACGAACACGCATGTGTGCGTTGTAGTTTCCTACAAGTTGACCCATCTCAAGCCGACCGGCTCGCCGTTATCGAGACGGACCTCCACACCCGGATCGAGACCGCCCGCGAACAAGAGTGGCTCGGCGACGTTGAACAACTGCAGCTCACATTGAAACACCTCCATGACAAGCAGGACCAGGTCCTGCGACTACTCGAGATAATGCAGTCGCCACCGCTGATAACTACAGCGCCAGCACTATCTACGGCATCAGGGCTTCCGTCTGGCGAGAAGTAGATCGTGACCATCTCACGATTGGCTTCGTACCCACCGAAGGGGGCGCCCAGCGTCGACCACGCACCGCGGCAGCAGCCGCGCCTGGCGGCTCATCTTGGCCAGACACTCCCACGACCACGATGCCTACCAGCGCGTCCTCGACGAGCGCGGCGACTGTCCACAATGTTGCGCCGACACCGCGAAGGCTGCGGCCGACGCCGCCGAGCTGTTGCTGATCCGCTGCGGCCCGATGCCGCACATGGACGTTTACGGGAATGTCAGCGGCGCAACAGTTGACTGGTTGTTGCGCGTTATCGGTTCGTGCCTGCGGGCCGAGGAGTTCGACCGCCGCGGCCTTGGATTGTGAAGGTAGGCCACACAATGAGATGCCCCACTGCGGCTAGTTCGGCGCGCACCCCAAGACACTATGGTGCGGGCATGTTTTCGCGGACCGCGAACGCCAGGAA
>Ga0207688_10001701_pt1 | contig 11675 bp, 9 predicted proteins | sample KBSMiscanthusM4_FD_184296 | JGI IMG/M metagenome (GOLD analysis project Ga0207688, IMG submission 184296) | Miscanthus rhizosphere microbial communities from Kellogg Biological Station, Michigan, USA - M4 (SPAdes) (version 2) | ecosystem: Host-associated > Plants > Roots > Rhizosphere ...
GCTGTCGCCGACGGTGGCGGCGGCGACAATGGTCGGCTAACGCGTCGACCGATGAACCTCCTTGGACGTCCCGTCGGGCTCGACCAACCCCTGTTCCTGATCGCCGGGCCGTGCGTCGTCGAGAGCGAGGAATTGCAGCTGCGCACTGCGGAACAGCTCAAGGCGATAACCGGACGCCTCGGCATCCACTTCATCTTCAAGTCGAGCTTCGACAAGGCCAACCGGAGCAGCGACCAAAGCTATCGCGGGCCCGGCATCGACGAAGGTCTGCGCGTCCTTGAAAAGGTCGGCGCCGAGGTTGGGGTTCCGGTGCTGACCGACGTCCACGACATCCCACAGATCGCCGCCGTTGCCGAGGTGGTCGATGTCCTTCAAACCCCGGCGTTCCTCGCACGTCAGACCGATTTCATCCATGCGGTCGCTGCGTCGGGCAAGCCGGTCAACATCAAGAAGGCGCAGTTCATGGCGCCGCAGGACATGAAGAACGTCGTCGACAAGGCGCGCGGCGCGGCGCGCGCGGCGGGCGTCACCGACGAGACGATCATGGTCTGCGAGCGCGGCGCCTCGTTCGGCTACAACAACCTCGTCAGCGACATGCGCAGTCTTGCGATCATGCGCGAAACCGGCTGCCCGGTGGTGTTTGACGCGACCCATAGCGTGCAGTTGCCGGGCGGGCAGGGGACGAGCTCAGGCGGGCAGCGCGAGTTCGTGCCAGTCCTGGCCCGCGCCGCCGTGGCGACCGGTATTGCCGGGCTGTTCATGGAGACTCACCCGGACCCGGCAAGCGCCAGGTCCGACGGGCCGAACGCCTGGCCGCTCGACCGCATGGAAGGTCTGCTCGAAACATTAGTCGAGCTCGACCGCCTGGTGAAGCAGCGCGGCTTCGAGGAACAGACGCTCTAGCTCAGGCCGGTTCGGGCACCCGCTGCTGGATGACCTTGTCGGCGAGCGGCCCGTTGAGTTCGGCCAAATGGTCGAACTCGGCCTCATATGTCGCAAGTCCCTGGCTCTGCGACCTCAGCTCCGCCTCGAGCCCCGACAGCTCGGCCTCGGGGATCAAGGCATCGATCCTGTCCCATCCGGTCCAGCCGTCCCGCGGCGCCATGCCGAGCATCTGACCCCGCCGGCCGGCGACGGCCGAGGTGATGCGGCTGGTCGCGCTCGACGGACAGACTACGCTGAGCTTGTGCATCGGTTCGAGTAGGTGCGGATGGGCAGCGGAGAGCGCCTCCTGCATCGCGATTCGCCCGGCGAGGCGGAAGGCGAGCTCCGACGAATCGACGCTGTGATAGCTGCCGTCGATGAGGGTGACTGAGCAGTCGACGACCTCGAAGCCGAGCGGCCCCTTGCGCATCGCCTCGCGCACGCCGTCCTCGACCGCCGGGATCCATTGCTTGGGCACGGAGCCGCCGTGGATCTTCTCCTCGAAGACGAACCCGGAACCGCGCGGCAGCGGCTTCACTTCGATGATCACGTCACCGAACTGGCCGTGGCCGCCCGACTGCTTCTTGTGGCGGCCCTTCTGGGTCACGGTTTTGCGGATCGATTCGCGATAGCCGACCGTTGGCGTGTGGCTCTTTACCTCGACTCCGTAGCGGCGCTTCAAGCGGGCGATAACGGCGTTCAGATGCTCGTCGTTGACCCCGCGAAGGCGAATTTCGTGATTGGCTTCGTCGTGCTCGACGATCAGCGCAGAGTCTTCTTCCTCCAGCCGGTGGAGGGCGCCTGACAGCTTGACATCGTCCTTGCGGTCGGCGGGCTCGATCGCGATCACGCAATTGCGCGCCGGATACTCGATTTCGATCTCTGGCGGCAGCTTCCCCGAACCGAGCCATTGGCCGGCCTTCACCGTATCGATCTTCGCGACTGCCACGACGTCACCGCCCTGCGCCTCGCTGACCTTCGCGGTCTTTTCGCCCTGGACCTTGAACAGGGAGCCGGCGCGAGCGTGGTTGCCGTCGGCGGTCTTGAGGTCGGTGCCTTCGGCGATCCGCCCGCCAAGCGCCCGGGCAAGCGCCAGCCGCCCGATCGAGCCGTGGATGACCTTGAACACGTACAGCGCGGGATCGGTCACTCCGAGGCGGTTGGCCGTGGCTTCCCCGGCCGGTACCTCGTGGCGCACGGCCTTGAGCAGGCGGCGAACGCCCCACGAGCTCACGGCCGATCCGAACAGTACCGAGACGCCGAGATTCTCGCCGGTCTCGCGGGCGAGGTCCTGGAGCACTTTTTCGCGCGCGGGAGATTCGTCCATCAGCAATTGCTCGAGCAATTCGTCGTCGTGGTCGGCGAGCTGCTCCAGCATGTGGGAGCGGGCCTCGGCCTCGCGCTCCTTGAGGTCGGTCGGAATGTCGATCCGCTCCGACTCCTGGCCGGCGCGGTACTTGAAGGCATATTCGAGCGCGAGATCGACGAATCCGTTGATCTTCTCCCCGTCCCAGATGGGAATTTGGCGGCCGATCAGGGGGGACACGCTGATCGGCTGGAGCGCCGACAGCAGGTCGCGGATTCGGCCGTGGGCCTGGTCGATGCGGTTGACGAAAATGAGGTGGGGGATGCCGAGCTCGTCGAGAGCCCGGAGCGCGGGAGCGGCGAGCGGAGCGCGCGCGGGATCGGGATCGACCACGACGATCGCGACATCGGCGATGGCCAGCGCCTTGGCGCCATCGGCTGCAAAGCCGACCGAGCCGGGCACGTCGAGGATCGCGAATTCGTCGCCGAGATATTGGAAATTGTAGAGGTTGAGTTCGGTCGAACCGCCGCGCTGGCGCGCCTCCGGGCTCGAATCGCCGACGCTGGAGCCGTTGGCCGTCGACCCCAATCGGTCGGTCGCGCCGGCTGCGAACAGCATGGCTTCGGCTAAGCTTGTCTTTCCTGCGCCGGCGGGTCCCACCAGCGCAATTACTCGGGTGCCTTTGGATGGTTGTCCGGCCATGCGACTCTCCCTTCGTGCCGTTGCGGGCGCGCGAGTCGCTCTCAGGAGAGGCGCTTCGGCGCCCTTCAGGAAACGTCCACCGTCCGCCTGTTTTGCGCGCTTGGCAAGAGGGCTCGTTTCGGCTCCGGTGGAGTCCGTCGCGGGAACAGGCGGCGGTGAGGCGAGGTTGTCGGGCGAATGGTCGATCGCAAGGGTCATGAGGCCGCATCGCCGGCGCAAATGCCGACTCCGGCGTGGAAGGACATCGTCGCGCGGACCTACAAGCGCATCTGGGACGACAATGTCGGCCTGGTCGCCGCAGGGGTCGCTTTCTACGGTTTCTTCGCCCTGCTCTCGCTGCTCGGGCTGATCGTCCTGGCCTACGGATTTGCCGCCGAGCCGATGACGGTGATCAAGCATATGAGCGCACTGACTGCGGTGCTTCCGACCGACGTTGCGTTCATCATCGGCGACCAGCTGATGACCGCAGTGCAGGCGTCGCAGAAAACCAAGGGCCTCGGCATCCTGCTTGCCTTCCTCGTCGCTACCTATGGCGGGACCAACGGCTCGGCCTCCGTCGTCACTGCCCTCAACATCGCTTATGAGGAGAAGGAGAAAAGGAGCCTGCTGCGGTTCTACCTGATCGCGGTGGCGATGACCTTGGGAGCGCTGGTGGTGGCACTCATGGCGCTCGCCGCGACGGCGGCGCTCGCCTACCTTCAGCACCTCGTGCCTAAAGCGCCGGGCGAGCTGGTCATTGCCGGCAAGGTCCTGGGCTATGTCGTGCTGGCACTTTTCGCGGCCGGCATCGCTTCGATCCTCTACCGCTTTGGCCCGTCGCGCGAGGACGCACGCTGGAAATGGATCACTCCGGGCTCGACATTCGCTGCGGCGACCTGGCTGCTTCTGACCTGGGCGTTCGGAATCTACGTCAGCCGCTTCACCAACTATCATGCGACCTACGGCTCCTTAGGCGCGGTCGTGGCGCTACTGACCTGGATGTATCTGTCGGCTTACGCGTTTATCGTCGGAGCCGAGCTCAACAGCGAGATCGAGCACCAGACGGCGATCGACAGCACCACCGGCTCACCCAAAATCATGGGTGAACGCGGCGCCTGGGCGGCCGACAATGTCGCGACCGACGACACGGTGCAGGACCGGCCCGAGGAAAAAAGGGAAGGGGAGAAACTGACCCAGGCCGCTCCCAAAGTCGCGGACGAGAAAGGCTAGGCGGCAGGCAGCAACCGCCGCTCGCCGGCAAGCCGCAGCAGCGCCGCCTGCAGCTTCTCGAACGCGCGGACCTCGATCTGGCGGATGCGCTCGCGGCTGACGCCATAGACCTGGCTTAGCTCTTCCAGTGTCTTGGGCTCGTCGGCGAGGCGGCGTTCCATCAGGATATGCTTCTCGCGGTCGTTGAGGCTGTCGAGCGCGGTGACCAAGAGGTCGTGACGCACGCGGGTTTCCTCGTCTTCGGCGATGCGCTCGTCCTGCAGCGGGCCGGTATCGACAAGGAAATCCTGCCATTGGCTCTCGCCACCTTCATCGCCCTTGAGGGAGACGTTGAGGCTGGTGTCGCCGCCCATGCCCATGCGGCGGTTCATCGAGATCACCTCGTCTTCGGTCACGCCGAGGTCGGTCGCAATCTTGGTGACATCGGCGGGCTTGAGGTCGCCTTCCTCGAACGCGTCGATCTGGTTCTTCATCCGGCGAAGGTTGAAAAACAGCTTCTTCTGCGCGGCCGTGGTGCCCATTTTCACCAGGCTCCACGAGCGCAGGATGAATTCCTGGATCGAGGCGCGAATCCACCACATGGCATAGGTCGCAAGCCGGAAGCCGCGCTCCGGCTCGAACTTCTTCACGCCCTGCATCAGGCCGATATTGCCTTCGCTGATGAGCTCGCTGACCGGCAGCCCGTAGCCGCGGTAGCCCATGGCGATCTTGGCGACGAGCCTCAGATGCGAATTGACCAGCTTGGCGGCCGCTTCGGTGTCGCCATGCTCGCGCCAGCGCTTGGCGAGCATATATTCTTCCTCGGGCGAGAGGATCGGGAATTTCTTGATCTCGGCGAGATAGCGGTTGAGTCCGGCCTCCCCACCGGACGCGGGGAGCGAGACGATCCCTTTTTTGTCAGCCATTTTCTTCGTCTTCTCCCTTTACCGGGCGGCTCTTCGGGCGCCCTAGCGAGTTAAATCCTATACACCAAGCGCGTTGAACAGTTCCTGCATGTCCGGCGGCATGGGACTTGAGAACGACAGCCTGTGCTTGGTCACCGGGTGGGTGAAGCCGAGCGCGGTCGCATGCAACGCTTGACGGTGAAACTGCAGTTCTTTCAACAACTTGCCGTGCGTCTTTCTGGCGCGGCCATAAACCGGATCGCCGACCAGCGGATGGCCGATCGAGGCCATGTGGACGCGCACCTGATGAGTACGGCCGGTCTCCAGGCGACATTCGACAAGCGCCGCGTCGCGAAGGGGCTGGAGCCGGCGCCAGTGGGTCACCGCGCGCTTGCCGCGACTGCCCTCGACGATGGCAATCTTCTTGCGGTTGGCTGCCGAGCGCGCGAGCGGAGCGTCGATCTTGCCTTGCGCTGACCTCGGGACCCCATTGACGATCGCCAGGTAGCGCCGGTCGATCGAGTGGGCCGCGAACTGCCTTGCGAGGCCCTCGTGGGCGACGTCGCTCTTGGCGACCACCAGTAATCCGGACGTGTCCTTGTCAATGCGATGGACGATCCCCGGCCGCGCAACGCCGCCGATTCCCGACAGCGAGCCACCGCAATGGTGCAGCAGTGCATTGACGAGCGTTCCGTCAAGATTGCCGGCCGCCGGATGAACCACCAGCCCCGCAGGCTTGTCGACGACCAGCAGATGTTCATCCTCGAACACGACTTTGAGCGGGATGTCCTGCGGCTCATTGTGCGCCGCTGTGGGCTCGGGCACGGCGACCCTGAACGCTTCTTCGCCGCGGACCTTCGTCGCGGGGTCGCGGACCGGTTGCCCGGCAGCTTCGACCGCGCCGCTGCGGATCAGGGACTTCAGCCGCTCGCGCGACAGCGTCGGGACGGCGTCGGCAAGCGCGCGGTCGAGACGCCACCCTGCATGGGCGGGCGCGAGGCGCACGTCGATCGTCTGAATTCCCCCCATCTTCGCAGGGGGATATGGGTAACGTGGGCCTGATCTTCAATGTCGTGGAACTTGCGCCCCGTTAAACTCTGCCCCATCAATCGCCCGCGATGAATGCAGCCGATCTCGCCAGTTTGCTTTGCTCCCGGCTTTGCCACGACCTCATGTCACCCGTTGGCGCGCTCAACAACGGAATCGAGCTACTTGCTGACGAGACCGACCCGGACATGCGCGAAAAGTGCCTCGAGCTGCTTGCAGACAGCGCGCGCGCCTCCGCCAATAAGCTGAAATTCTTCCGTCTGGCGTTCGGCGCCGCCGGCGGTTTCGGCGAAGAGGTCGACACCCATGAGGCGGAAGCGGCGCTCGAAGGGCTGTTCGGGCCCGAGCGGCGGATCGAGCTCGGTTGGGTGGTCGGCGACGACAAATTGCCGAAGGTCGCGGTAAAGGTGCTGCTGAACCTGGCTCTGATTGCCGGCGATGCGCTGGTCCGCGGCGGCCGGCTCGACGTCGGCGCTGAGCGGAGCGGCGATGCGGTCGAGCTTGCGGTTCGCGCCGAGGGTCCGCGAATCCTGCTCGACCCGGTGCTTCGCGAGACGCTCGCCAACGGCGCCCACGGCACGGTCGAGCCGCGTGCCGCGGCCGCCTGGCTCGCGCATGATCTGATCACCGATGCGGGCGGCTCGATCCAGTTGTCGGACCCCTCGAGCTCAGCCCTGACGATCGGCGCGCAATTGCCGCGGAGCTGACGGCGTTTTTGGGCTAACGCGGCATTAACTCATCCCCGGCATAAGGCCTTTCAAAGCCAGCGCTGAGGGGCGATTTCGCCGATGGACGACCTGATTGCCGATTTCGTAGCCGAATGCCGCGAGATGCTCGAAGCGCTGGGCGGCGAGATCGTCGCCTGGGAGGCGCGGCCCGACGACCGCGCGAGGCTCGATAGCATCTTCCGCTTCGTGCACACTGTGAAAGGCAATTGCGGTTTCTTCGAATTCCCGCGGCTCGAGGCGCTGAGCCACGCGGCCGAGGATGCGCTCGCCGACGTGCGCGCCGGGCGCCGCCACCCTGACGGGGCGCTGGTGAGCGCGGTACTCGCGGTCATCGACCGCATCGGCGAGATGGTCGCCGCGATCGAAGCCGGCGAGGATATGCCGACCGGCGATGACAATCATTTGATCGACGCCCTCGCCCCTGGTGCCGAGGGAACGGCGGCGCCCGCTGCCGCGGCTGCTGAAGCCGCGACGAGGGCGTCATCGGCGCCGCGCACGATCCGCCTGTCGGTCGAGCTGCTCGACCGCGTCATGAGCACGGTTTCGGACATGGTGCTGGCGCGCAACGAGCTCGCCCGGCGCCTTCGCGAGTCCGCGAGCGACGTTCCGGTCGATGGTGCGTTCGAGCGTCTGTCGTCGATCATCGCCGAGATGCGTGACGCCATTACCCGGACACGCATGCAGCGCATCGAGAATTTGTTTGTCGGCCTGCCGCGGATGGTCCGCGACCTCTCCGCCGAGCTCGGCAAGCAAGTGCTGGTCGACATCGAGGGCGGCGACGTCGAGCTCGATCGCGAGATGATCGAGATGATCCGCGATCCCTTGACGCATATCATTCGCAACGCGGTCGATCATGGCATCGAGAAGCCGGCCGAGCGCCTGAAGGTCGGGAAGCGCGAGATCGGCGTGCTCGCGGTCTCGGCTCGTCAGTCCGGCAACCAGATCCTGATCGACATCCAGGACGACGGCCGCGGGATCGACGGCAAGAGACTGGTCGAGAAAGCCATCGCCAGTGGTGTTGTCGGTAAGGATGACGCGGCGCAGCTCAGCCCGCGCGACCAGCTCGCGCTTATCTTCGAAGCCGGCCTGTCGACCGCCAGGGAAGTCACCGCCATCTCGGGCCGCGGCGTAGGGATGGACGTGGTCCGCTCCAACGTCGAGCGCATTGGCGGCATCGTCGAGGTCGACAGCAAGCCCGGCGAGGGCACGCGCATGACCCTGCGCGTCCCTCTGACCCTCACCATCATCCCGGCGCTCACCGTGTCGATCGCCGGCCAGCATTTCGCAATTCCCCGCTCGGCGATCGAGGAGATCGTCCGCGCCAACGGCGAGAGCGTCACGCTCGAGCATGTCGGCGGTGCCGGGGTCGCAACAATCCGCGGCCGGCGCGTGCCCGAGGTCAGCCTCGCGTCGGTGCTCGGGCTCGAGAGCAACGTCAGTGAGCAGGACCGTACCCTGGTTGTGCTCCGGCCCGCCGGCGGCGACGTCTATGCGCTGTCGGTCGACCGGATTCACGACCATGAGGAGCTGGTGGTGAAGCCCGCCGCTCCGGCGGTCATGGCGACCGGCCTCTACGCGGGCACCACGCTGGCCGACGACGGCAGCCCGATCCTGCTGTTTGATCCTGCGGGGATTGCGGCGGTCGGAGGCGTCAAGCTCGAGGTCCAGGAGCGCACCGCTCGGATTGCCGAAGGTCCCGCGTCGGCCATCTCCAAAGCAACCCCGGTGCTGTTGTTCCGCGGCCTCGACGGCGGCCGGCGAGCACTGCGCCTGGCAGTCGTCGACCGCATCGAAGAGGTGCTGGCCTCGGCGGTGAACGAGACGGCTGGGCAGCTCCGCGTCCAACTTGGCGAATCGATCCTTCCGCTCGCTGGGGCAAGCGCGTCGGAGATTGGCGAGGGCAAGGTCCGGCTATTCCGCCTGAACGACGGGCTGCACGAGATCGGCTACGCATTCGCCGAGGTCATCGACTTCGCATCCATCGAGCATGACGTCATCCATTCCGAACGGCCGGGCGAGATCAGCGGCGTGTCGCTGGTCAACAACGAGCCGGCCGAGCTGGTCGACGCGCATTGGCTGTTCGCCAACCACGCAGCCGCTGCGGCGCCCAAGAAGGAGGAGCTGGTCTGCCTCATTCCCGATTGGGATCCGTGGATGCAGAACATGCTTCGACCGCTGGTCGAGGCCGCAGGCTATCGCGTGGTCGACGACGCCGAGAATGAAAAGGCCGATGTCGTTATCGCTTCCCTCGGCGAGGAATTGCCCGAGGACGCCAGCCACAAGACGATCTGGCTGCGCACCGAGCCCGAGGCGGCGAGCAAGAAGGATTTCAGCATCTATCGCTACGACCGCGCAGGGCTGCTGATGGCCCTGAAGAGCGCGGGCTCGGGGAGGGGCAAGTGAACGAGCTTCTGCTGGTCGTGACCATCGCCGGCGAGCGCGTGGCGCTGCCCGCCGCCGCCGTCGAATCGGTGGTCGAGCTGGAGTCGCTGATTCCGGTGCCGCGCGCGGCGCCGCATGTCGCCGGCCTGTCGGCGCTGCGCAGCCGCGTCCTGACCGTGATCGATTGCATGCGCTCGCTCGAGCTTGGCGACACCGACTGCTCCGACGGCATCCGCGAGGCGGCGGTCGTCGAACTGGACGGACATCATTACGCCCTCATCGTCGACCTGGTCGAAGACGTGGTCGAGGCTGCGTCCGATCCGGCGCCGGTCCGCGCGGCGATGGGCACGGGCTGGGAGCGAGTGTCGCACGGGATGGTGGAAACCGAGCAGGGGCCGTTGCTTCTGGTCGATGTTGCTGCGCTGGTCGCGGGCGTCGAAGCCAAGGCAGCTGCGTAACGGAGCTTAAGCTCTTCGTTACCCTTAACGTTTAGTGCGTCTCACACAGGAAGCGGGAAGCCGAGCACATGAAGAGCTGTTTGATCGTCGATGATTCGAAGGTGATCCGCAAGGTTGCGCGGCATATTCTCGAGACGCTCGAATTCGACGTCGAGGAAGCCGGGGACGGCCAGGAAGCGCTCAGCCGCTGCGAAGCCAAAATGCCCGACGTCGTGCTGCTCGACTGGAACATGCCGGTGATGAGCGGCATGGAGTTCCTGAAGCTGCTTCGGCAGCGGGGCCACGGCGAACAGCCGAAGGTCGTGTTCTGCACAACCGAGAACGACATGGCGCATATTCGCGCGGCGCTCGAAGCGGGCGCGGACGAATATGTCATGAAGCCGTTCGACCGCGAAACGCTCCACATCAAGCTTCAGCTCGTCGGCGTCGCCTGAGGAGTCCGGCGATGGAGCGGGCGCTCGCCAGATCGCGGGACCGCTTTTCGGACCCCCGTACCTCACGCCGCAGGATTCGGCTGATGATCGTCGACGATTCGACGGTCGCCCGCGCGGTGCTGTCGCGGATGGTCGAAGCCGATCCGACATTCGAAATCACCGCGGTCGCCGGTACGGCCGAGGACGCGATAGAGGCGCTCGCCGAGTGCCGCGTCGACATCGTCGTGCTCGACCTCGAAATGCCCGGCGCTGGCGGCCTCAAATCGATTCCGCGAATCATCTCGGCCGCTGCCGGCGCCAAGGTCATGATCGTCTCCTCGCTGGCCGAGGACGGGGCCGAGCAGACCGTCGCCGCGCTTGCATTGGGTGCGGCCGATACGCTGCCCAAGCCCGGCACCGGCCGCTTCAACGGCAAATTCTCCGAGATCCTGCTCGGCAAGCTCAAGAGCCTTGGCTATGCCTCGGTCGAGCCGCCACCGGCGCCGGTGAAGAAAGGTTCGGCGACGCCGCTCCGAGCGATGCCGACCGATCCGATCGACGTGCTGGCGATTGGCGCTTCGACCGGTGGCATCCACGCGCTGGGTGCCCTGTTCCATGCGTTGCCGGGCAAGATCGGCGTACCGATCCTCGTCACCCAGCATTTGCCGGTTCCCTTCATGGGCGTTTTCGCACGCCAGCTCGGCGCGGTCGCGCGGCGTCCGGCGATCATCGCCGAGGACGGCATGCGGCTCGAGGCCGACGTCATCCTTGTTGCGCCCGGCGACGCGCACCTGACGGTTGAGCCTGGGCCCAGCGGGGCCGTTGTTCGGTTGACCCATGGGCGCAGCTCGAGCGGCTGCATGCCCTCGGTCGATCCGATGTTCGGGTCGGTCGGCGCGGTGTACGGGGCCGGCGCTCTCGGGGTCGTTCTCACCGGCATGGGTCGCGACGGAGTCGAAGGCGCATCGCGCCTGGTCGCCTGCGGCGGTTCGGTCGTGGCGCAGGATGAAGCCAGCTGCGCCGTGTGGGGAATGCCGCGTGCGGTGCTCGAGGCCGGTCTCGCTTGCGCCGTCCTTCCGCCGGACAAGATCGCGCGGCGAATCGCTTCTCGCACCGAGGAGCAACGCACATGCAACTGAGCGACAGCTCCAGTCGAATCCTCGCCGGGCTGCTCGAAGCGCGAACCGGCCAGCAACTGACGATGAGCCGCCGCTGGCGGATCGAGACCGCGCTTTCGACGCTGCTGCGCGAGCGCGGGATCGCAACGCTCGACGAACTCATCACCATTCTCGTCATGGGTAAGGAACCAAGCTTGTCGCAACAGGTGGTCGAGGCGCTGCTCAACAACGAGACCTATTTCTTCCGCGACCGGGGCCCGTTCGACGTGCTCCAGCGCCATGCGCTGCCCGAGCTCGCTCTGAAGCGTGAAAAGTCGAAGCGTCTGCGCATCTGGTCGGCGGGCTGTTCGACCGGGCAGGAGGTCTATTCGCTGGCGATGCTCTTCGCCGAAGCCCCCGAGCAGTGGCGGGGCTGGACCATCGACATACTCGGCACCGACGTGTCGAGCTCGTGCATCGACCGGGCACGCAGCGGCGTTTTCACGCAGTTCGAGATTCAACGCG
>Ga0207688_10001709_pt1 | contig 11640 bp, 14 predicted proteins | sample KBSMiscanthusM4_FD_184296 | JGI IMG/M metagenome (GOLD analysis project Ga0207688, IMG submission 184296) | Miscanthus rhizosphere microbial communities from Kellogg Biological Station, Michigan, USA - M4 (SPAdes) (version 2) | ecosystem: Host-associated > Plants > Roots > Rhizosphere ...
AGGCGATGGTACCAGCTACGTCTACGGTCTGACCGGCAATTGCCACGCCATTGCCAATAATAAATAGCGCTGCGGGAACGGCAACGAACAGCTGCTTGAGGCTCATGGTGTCCTCCTTCGTTCGGGCACGACGCTTTCGGACTTTCCGTATTGCAGCCATTACGGGCAACTGCCGTCACAATCAACACTACTTCGAGGCAATCTGTATGCGGCTGCCGCTGATGTCCGCTTTGGGTCATTAGCGGACAAAGTGACAAGCCCGCGCCATGTCCGCTTTTCCCCAATAACGGACGTTGGGCGGCGCATCCAAGTCAGCATTTTGGCTGTGCGTTTATGAGTACACGCCCTAATCAACATGAGTGCCGCGATCAGCCAGCGGGTTGATTGAAGAGCTCTCTCCAGTACGGCTCCATAAACGGAAAATGTCTTCTTCCCACACTTCAATCATTGCTCGGATTTGGGTGTTAGCCGTTGACAACAAATTCTGAGTAGAGGGTGACCACGGCTTGCCGGAACATTCGATTTGGGATTCTTCCCAATGCAGCACAGGACTCTCTAGCCAGGCTCTCCCCTCAAGGCGCCAACCTGGCGACGGGATTACTCGGATACGCAGCGGCACGTTCGGATCAGTAGCCGGTTGAGGAACTCCATTCTGCCGCATCAACCAAGACTTGCTGATGCCACGCTCTAGCGCCTTTCGCGCCTTGTTCAGGTCATGGTCCAAAAGCGTTGTGGCGTTATCCAACGAAAGCCAAGGCATGGTCAGTCTCTCCCAGCAGTTCGGCACATCAGGACCCACAAAGCAATTAAGTTCAAGTCTCGAACCAGAGAGTCATGCGCCGAGTGTGTATTGAGAAGTGTGAATGTCTCGCTAACCTCTTTTTGGCAGCGATGCTCAGCCAGAGAAGGTCCTGGCTTCTGCAAGGGCGTGATGGTGTGAGGGTGTGCTCGCGAGCGCTCAAGCCTGAATGTCCGCTTTGGGTCATTAGCGGACATTAGTCAGCGAATTAAGGATGTCCGCTTTACCCTCGAAAACCGACATTCAAATAGAAAGCAATCCCCGCTGTGAAGAAGCCCTCCGCCTTGTCCGAGCGTGGGGGGCTCAAGCTATACGCGACGGTCAGCGGTACGATTAGGGAATTCAATGAAGGCCGCAAACAAAATCCTAAGTAGCGTCAGTGCTTTTGCTCGCCGAGGAAAGCAACGCAAACGTAGTGGCAGATGCCGGATTTTCAGCGTGGGTTTGAGCTAAAAAAATTACTCGGAAACAATCGGGCCATGATGGCCCGCAGATTTGACCGTGCATTCACGACTGTCTCGGGTATTGCCGTCACGATGATTGCACTTGTTCGGGCGAGTCAGATCAATGCTCGCTAAGCACTTGATGTTAGTCCCATGTGCCGCTCGTCTGGCGCGAGCATCCAATGTGCGGCAAAAATAGGGGTGTGAGCGCGGAGGTCCAGACGAACCGCAATCAGCTCTTCGCCTCCGCTCCAGGTGTGTTCCTGGTCGGGTCGGGCCTATCGGGATTCGAAGCGCCAGTGTTTTTCTTGGGTTCGGGCACGGGCGCGACAAAAATCGGCGCATATGCATTGTACGGCATGACCACGGACGGTAAGTAAGTTGGGGGAGCCGATGGTTTGGGCTTGGCCAAAGCTGGCGTTGCAGCCAAAAGCAACGTAGCAAGCATCAAAGCTACCGCTGTGTGTTTCATCTGAATTAGCCTCCGGGGGTTAGCAACCGCAACCGCGAAGGCTAAAAAGAGTTCCGCTGGCCGGACTAGGGCGGGCCAGTTTCCCCGATTGCGCCGTTCGACGGCTGGGTCGCAGGCCCTTCAACAACTCTGAGGTGGCGCGGGTACTCTTGATTTAGTCGCCAGCTTCATTGGCTTTGTCCTTGGCTTGAAAGCAGGCGTCGTGGCTACCTCTCCTGTTGCTTGACCGTCATTTGCGGCAGTGATCCGAGCAGATGAGCGGCTGTCCACTACCAGCCCCAACGCCTGTGACGACGCCAGACGCGGCGTGCTACCCGACGCCCATGGCCCCAGTAGCCTCCGTAGTAACCTCGATATCCGCCGTAATAGCCATAGCCCGGGTATCCGCCGTAATAGCCGTAGCGGGGATAATAGCCATAGCCATATCCGTAATGCGGATACCCATATCCGTATCCGTAGTGTCCATAACCCCCAGGGCCAACGTAGATATTAACCTGTGCAGATGCGGTTGTAGGCGCAAACATCGCTAGGGCAACAAGGGCACCTACATAAACAGCTAATGACTTTTTCATGGGCGTTCTTTCCTCCCGATTTGAGGCCGGCCGTTTCATTCGTATCACTGCGAAAACGGCGTCGAGCAATGTGAGGTTCCGGCTAAGACCGGAACACATACCTTGAGATCGTTCGTCAGAGTCGCGATGATAATCGCACCCTTAACCGAATGATCAATTTAGCTTTGAGCTACGGTAAATGGGGCAGCCTGGGCTCTAAAGCTGAGCAAGGGCAAAAAATAGCCCCGCTGCCGGAAGGAGGAAGACTCCGAGGCGCAGGGCTAGTGCAACGCTCTTAGCACCAGCACTATACACCCAAGGATAACATTCGAGTAGACGTAGCGAAGGATCGACCACGCTTAGTAGCTATGTGACTATTTCGCGACGCCCACAAACAGAGCGCCGGTCACCTTGCCGTTTGCACCGATGAGTGGTGCGTAGTTGCCTTGGTAGTTTTTACCAAAAACGGTCACTGGCCCGGTGTAGGAGTGTCCTTCGGCCAGCGCTTTGTAGGCTGGGCTATCATGGTCAAGTTTTGTGTTTACGGCGGATTGTCCATTGTTCTTCAAGGTTGTTTCGGTTCGAACAAAGTCCTTACCGTCATAAGACAAGATACTCGCATCGAGCTTGGATTGCGCCAATGAAGCGCTGCTGCCAAGCAACGTTACAGCCAACAACAGGCTCAGCATCAGGAACATACTTCTCATAGCATCCTCCCTTAGGTACACGCCAATTCGTGAGCAGGCCTATCTTAGCCCCTGCCGCGTGTTTTCGCAGCGACCTACATTTCGGGGAAGCCCCCTCAGTCGGACGTCAGGCTTGGTGAGCAGAATGTCCGGTAAGTGGTCCGAACCGGACTCCGCTCTGCTTCCCACTTAACTTCAAAGTCGCACCCCAATCCTGTTAAGCTGTTCGTACATGCCTCATCAGCACATTTCGGGGGCAGACATGCTGTATTGGCTCTACGATATCCCGACCTTATTGGCTGTTGGTTTGTTCGCGGCGCTGTTTGTAGGAGTCTGTTGGATCGGCATCGTCTTGCTCAGTTCACGGCTCGTCCCTATGGTGCACCACCAGCCTGGGCTGAACGAAATCCTCGGCGATTACCTGCAATATTTTGGTGTCATCTACGGCTTGCTGCTCGGCCTGCTCGCCGTAGCCACATATCAAAACCATTCCGACGTTGAGAAGACGGTCAGCAATGAAGCGTCAGCTCTGGCAGCTCTCTACCGAGACGTGAGCGCGTACCCAGAGCCCATCCGCTCGGAGTTAGAGGCGTTTCTGCGTGATTACACACGCTACGTCATCGATGAGGCCTGGCCGCTGCAGCGGAAAGGCATTGTTCCCGCTGGGGCAGTGAAGAAGGTTGCTGCATTTTTCAGCCACCTGGCTTCGTTTGAACCTGAAACCAAATCACAGGTATCTTTACACCGAGCAACGCTTAGCGAGTTCAACACCTTCTTTGAATATCGGAGATCTCGCCTCTACAGCGTGACCGCGGGTATCCCACCTGTCATGTGGTACACCGTTGCAGTAGGAGCACTCATAAATGTTTTCATGATTTGGCTGTTCAACTTGCGGCTTGGAACCCATCTGCTACTTGGAGGGCTTATCTCGTTCTTCACCGGCACGATGATTTGCCTGATCGCTTTGCTCGATCATCCTTTTAGAGGCGAAGTCGCAGTTTCACCCCAAGCCTTCGAGTTGATCTATAACCAGATGATGCAGGAGTAAAAGGGACGGCCGTATGTCCGCTATGGGTCATCTACAGACATTGAGGTCTGCGCCATCAAAGTCTGCTTTGCGCTCAAAAGCAGACATTCCCCAACACGGTTTTCAGGTCCGCTAAGTGCCAATAGCGGACACTCGCGGCGACGCACGGAAAGCTATTTCAAACGTGGCCTGCGGCTCGCGATCCCCAGGCAACTTGCACGATTATCGGCTTGCCTGCCCCCAACGTAAAAAGCTTGGCCAAACCGAGTCTGACTTTGGTTCAGTGTCTACCGAGTCTGGCTTTGGTTGGGTGTCTTCGGATGGTTCTGCTGAGACTGACGGCTTCCTGGTACCCGGCGGGCTTGCGTTGCCCATGTAGATCCACCCCTTCGCTGATTTCGCGGGATCCGTCACCTGCACCCACCTACCCTTACGCGCGACTACAGGCAATTTTGTACCTTTGGCGACCACGCGGATGATCTTTGCTGACGGCGACGGCGCTTGCCGTAGATTGACGAACACCGATGTCTTCACCTCATCCGTACCAACATTAGCGACCGTGCGTTTAGCCGTTACGCGATGCTGCGATTGCACAGTGCGAGGCTCTGACTGCACAGGCTCTTCTTCCCGCTCCATCGCAGCCGCCGATGGCTTCACCTCAGGAGCCGCCGATGGCTTCACCTCCGCCGCAGCCGCCGATGGCTTCACCTCTCTCACACCTGGGTCAGGCCGCACTTCGGGGCTCTCATGCGCGAGCCCATGGTTCACTGGCACCAATGGGACATTATCAGTGTCTTCTGCATTTCGCGGCAAAGAACCTTGTGGAGCAGTCGCAACCTGCAGGAGGATCTCGGCATCGGCCACGAGTGTAGCATCGGACGCGATGAGCTGGATTTTGAGTTTGGCTTGACCGCTCGCGCTATTGGGCACGACGAGTTGCAGATCGCCTATTTCGTCCCGTTCCAGCTTCCATCCTGTATCGCCAAGGGGGCGACCGTTAGACAGCGTGCTCCCCTGTGGAAGGCCTGTGATAATAATGCTGCTATTGGCAGGCACTCCATCCGTACCGTCTAGCGCGATTGGCAAGAAAATACTCTCACCGACGGTGGCTTCGAGGAAGGCCGGCGCCGTCAGGACCGGCGATGGTACGGGGCTCTGTTGCGACATATCCGACAACGGAGTCACGCCGAGCCAAACAGCCACCCCAAGAGTCGGGAGCACTAACGCAAAGCTTATAACCGCAACAATGCGTGATTTCGTGAAACGTTTCGCGGCAGAGGATGGCGCTCCAGTGGAAAGTTGCCGGTCGCCATGCCTGTTTCCTGAAGCTTGAGGAACGCATCCTTCCGCGGCGACTCGCAATGCCGTTTCAACCAGGCTAATGCGCCCCCTTACTTCCGGCTTCACCTCGGAGAAGTTACGAGCTTGTTTGAACCGCATAGCGCGAGACGCTTCAGTCTCTGCGGAGCGAGCTAGTCGTGCTGAAGCCAGATTGCCGGTAGGACTAGATTTGACCCGACCGATGGTCGTTGGAGCATTTGAGTTGCTGAGCTGATGTTGCATGGCGACCCCCCGCGTAGCGTCCCCAAGCTCATGGGGCACCTCTCTTTCGGGCGCCCTAGGTCGCGTGACGCTATTCAGCGAACGTTCAGAAAGAAGCCGATCCCCAGGCACCGAGGCGCAGTCAACTACGCCGCGGTTTCCCGCGGATCTGTAATCCCTCACAACTTCGAACTGTGAGAGCCTCAATTTGTTCCAAGCTGGGTCCACAATTCACTGCGGAATCCCTCTAGCCGGACTTCTTCTTGAAGTCCGTATGGTCCTAGCCTCTCAGAAGCTCGTTACTGCCGTGACCCGTTTCTCCACTGATTTTTTGAAGGCTAACCACTCAAGGTGGGAACCCCCAGCTTTGAATGATTGTTTTGGCTCGGACGAAGCTCCAATGGCGGAAGTGATGCTGCCGCCAGAAAAGGGGGTTGGAGCAATGACCAAACTCGACCAGCTCCATCTAGAGAAGAGCAAGAAGTTCGCTGAGATCTGCGCATTGGTTGCCTGCGAACTCGGCTACGGTGAGCTCGCGACGATAGAATCGGAAGCGCGCCATCACGTAGAACGTGAGGCGGAACAGCAAATCACAGAGTGGGAAGAGACTACAGAGCTCCGAACTCGGTCCGACATTCGCCCGATCACGCCATTGCGGCATCTATTGAGCGAGTATCAGAATATTTGCGAGCGGATCCTCGATGAACACGAAATCGAGGTTGGTCTTCGGGCGTACAAGCGACGTTCTCGGCCGCAGCCTCGACCTGCGTCGTTTTGAAAGGCGGGGGTGGTTTTGCCTAACGCCGCATGCTGAGTGTGCACCCGCAAGGTTAGTAAGTGTGAAGATGGGACATTTAAAGAGGGATAATCGATGCGTGATATCCGTGGCGACCTGCAAGACCGTGCCAGTTTGATCGAGAAACAGATCAGTGCTGAACAGGCCCAATTCGAGAAGGTTGTCGAGCAGCTCAAGCTAGAACATAAGAGTAGGCTCAAGAATCCTTTAGCCGAACTGGAAGCGGTAAGGCTTCTTATGGATGTTGAGATTCGTCGACTTACCAAAGCTACACCGCACCCCCCAATTCCGCAGTCGCTGTCAACACCACAAGGTATGAGTAGTCTGCAACCGCTGGTTAAATTGGCCTCCTAAGAACGTGAGACGCGGCTGCGGTAGCGATCTCTGTGCGTTGAACGCCTTGGACCTCAGCGGTCAACTAGGGCGTGTACTCATAGCGCGTTCAAGTGGTGCCGCTAGGATGATTTTATCCGGCGCTAGGGTGCCTGAATATCGCCGGTGACGCGCGCGTTTAAAATAGCGGCAGCAATTTGGCCGATGTCCGCTTTAGGTCAATAGCCGACATGAGCGTGCCAGTGGCATGCCGAGGCGACACGCGGATGAATGATCAGTCTGTCGGCTAAACTGGCAACGGGACTTCGCGATTCCAATCAATCTCTTTGATAACAGTACTGAGGCCAGAACCTCGCTGCGGGTGCCGCTCGGATTTTTGAGAGTGTCTCGGAGCCCGTCTAGAACGGGGTTACAACTTCTTCGCCTGTGGTCTCTTGTCACCTCTTTTGTGGAAGGACTGGAGTAGAATAGATGCGCGCTCCTCGCCGAAAAGCCGCGTTAAAGAAAATGTTTGGGCGCAGACATGCACATCTCAGGAGAGCCTCAGTATTAATGAGGATTTGGTAAGACCAGCTGACAGCTTGATGGTGAGCGATGGATGAGATTATGCACATGGAGCTAGAGGCCGCGGCCTTTCGTCGACTCGTTGAACATTTGCGAGAGCGCAGTGACGTGCAAAACATCGACCTGATGGAGCTTGCCGGCTTCTGCCGTAACTGCCTGGCGAACTGGTACCAGGAGGCTGCCGCCTCTAAAGGCCTGTCACTCAGCAAAGAAGAGGCGAGAGAGATCATTTACGGCATGCCGTATGAGACGTGGAAGGCGAAGTTCCAAAAAAGTCCTGCCAAGCCGCACAAGCACTCTGGCTTGGCAGGCTGAACCTCGAAGAGAACGAAGGCCCCAGACTTTCTAAGTGTCTTGTATGAGTACCGCGTTAATCCAGTCGCGCCTACCGCCTGGCCCGAAGGGCACAATCATCGGCGGCAATATTCGCCAACTCCGCGCCGGTCCTCTCGACTTTTTCCTCAACACCGCTCGCGAGTACGGCCCTCTTGCGAGCTTCCGCATTGGACCAAAACGCGTCTTCTTGGCAAGCGGACCTGATCTCATTGAACAGGTGCTTGTGACCGATGCCAAGCACTACATCAAACACTTCGGAGCACGAGCATTCAAACCTGTGCTTGGAAATGGGCTGGTTACAAGCGAAGGCGCGTTTTGGCTCCGACAGCGCAAGCTGATTCAGCCTGCTTTCTCCAAGGAGCGGGTGCAGTCCTACGCGGTCGCAATGATCGAGCTGACCAATGAGATGCTCGATTCTTGGACAGAGGGAAAATCGGTTCAGATCGACCGCGAGTTTGAAGCCTTAACTAGCAAGATCGCACTTAAGACGTTGTTTGACCTCGATGACCCCGGCGATCGAGAGCGGTTCAGCGACACTTTGCGGATCGCCTTTGATCTGATGAATGAACGGCTTCGGCAGATGGTCAAAATCCCGCTTTGGGTGCCGATGCGGGCCAATCGGCATTTGCAGCAGGCGGTGGCCGAGTTGAATCACACCGTGGAAGGCTTTATCGCCGCGGGACGATCTCGCAACCATACTGCCGACGACCTACTTTCCCGGTTGCTGTTTGCCCAGTACGAAGACGGCACCCGCATGAGTGACAGGCAGCTGCGAGATGAGGCCATGACGCTTTATCTCGCTGGGCATGAGACAACAGCCCTGACGCTGGCATGGACTTGGTATCTGCTTTCACAACACCCTCATGTTGAAGACAAGCTGCTATCGGAATGGCAGCGCGTTCTCAGGGGTGCCACACCAACTACGCAGCACCTGCCGAAACTCACTCACACCTCTGCCGTGATCGCCGAGGTAATGCGGTTATTCCCACCCGTGTATGTAATCGGACGAGAGGCCATGACCGACTTGGAACTTGGCGGCTACCGCGTCAAGCGCGGGTATACGGTTTTAATGAGCCAATGGGTGAATCACCGCGACCCCAAATATTTTCCTGATCCGGAGGCATTTCGTCCCGAACGCTGGCAGCACGGGCTCGCAAAGCGCCTGCCAAAATTTGCGTATTATCCGTTCGGTGGCGGGCAGCGGCTCTGTGTTGGGAACGCCTTTGCGTTGACGGAAGCAGGGATCATTTTGGCTGCGGTTGGCCAGCGGTACCGGTTCACCTTGGATCCTGACGCGGTGATCGGCATCAAGCCTCAGATCACATTGATGCCAGCGAACGGCATTCCCGCCACCCTGCAGCAGCGATGACTGAGGCTTAGTTGAGAAGCGACACGCGGACAATTGTCAGGCTATCGGCGTGTGGAATTCAAATCAATGTCTCTGCCTTAACTAGCACCGAACGCATGAACGTTTTTGGGATCGACTTTACCAGCCGCCCAACGCGGCGCAAGCCTATCAGCTCTCTGCATTGTACCCTTGGGGGAGATGTTCTCTGTGCCGGTGATCTGGAAGAGTGGACCGATTTCACGGCGTTTGAGCTGGCGCTGCAAAGGCCTGGGCCGTGGATCGCCGGCATTGATTTCCCGTTTGGCCAGGCACGACGGTTTATTGAAACGATCGGCTGGCCACGCGGGTGGCGGGATTACATTCGCCATGCACAGTCTCTGACGCGGAGCGAATTCCGTGAAGAGCTCAACGCCTATCGGAGGACGAGGCGGAGTGGCGATAAGGAACACCGCCGGCAAACGGATATTGCCGCCGGATCAGTCAGTCCGCAGAAGCTGTATGGTGTGCCGGTCGGCCTGATGTTCTTCGAAGGTGCCCCGCGTCTGGTCGCATCAAACGTTACAATTCCCATGCTTCAATACGGCGACCCAAAGCGGATCGTTGTAGAGGCCTATCCTGGTGTACTAGCGCGCCAACTCATCGGCAATCGAAGCTACAAGCAGGACACAAGGAAGAAACAGACCCCTGACCAGCTCACGGCGCGCCTGGATCTTCTCGACAAAATCGTGAGCGGGCGCTTGCACAATCGATATGGCCTCGAGGTCAAGGCTCAGAGAGAACTCTGCGAAGATCCGGGTGGTGATCACCTCGACGCTCTGTTATGCGCCATTCAAGCAGCTTGGGCCTGGCAAATGGGCCTGGCCGGTTTCCGCGCGCCAAATCTTATCGATCCACTAGAAGGCTGGATTGCAGATCCCCTCCCCTTCAGGAGCATGAGTAATGCTTCTCCGAAATTCTTAGAAAGAGACTGAAGATAAAATCGGCTATTTCCGCGGCCTCCGGATCGGACATCTGCTTGCAGGTCGCAGCGATGGAATCGATCTGCCATTATTGCGTACCGCAACATGCTTCGTGTGCAGGGTTGGATTGGCAGTCTCTGCCTCGTGATCGAGCGCGAGCTGTTCGGGCAAGCTCCGCTCAACGAGCTTCACGGTCATACAGTCGGCAAGCAGCTAACCAATGAGATAGCTCGTCTCGAAGAGGTGTTAATGCCGCTTCTCGAGCGTTGCCATCGCATAATGACGCGCAGCATTGCTCGCCTCGATCGCCGCGGGAAACTTGCCACAACATCAGTGACGGTCGGTCAGGCCGCACAGGTCAACGTAGATTGTGCCGTCGTGAATAAGGGCGGGCGTCATCTCGAACATGGCGCGTCCGAATAGCTTGGCCTGATGAAAGGAAAGTGAAATGACCGACACCAAATTCGACGACCTTCCTTGGCTCGACGAGACCCCTCCTGAGTCGGCCGAGGCACCTTTGAGTGAGGAAGCCAAGCGCTCGCTCGAGACTGAGCGTCTCGAGCATGAGCGTCATGCTGTCATGGAGGAGGGCCGCGATGAGGCTTTCAGTGAGATCATGAGGCGGGGTCAGGCCATCACCGCTATCGCCTGCAATGGTGATCAGGATGCCCGCGAGACGTGGAAGGCAGAAGGCGCCCTGGCATGGTCTGCCCGAGGAGGGCCAGGTCACAACATTGGGCTCCTGGTGATCGATTATCTGGTCTGCACCCAGCTCGCGGTCGCTTCGTCCTCACAAGAACGTATGGACTTTGGAATGAGGGCGAGCAACGAGACGCCATGATGCTTCTATTCGGAAAATGGAGCCTTGTGAACGGCCCTTAAAGAGGGATCCAAGTCAACAACCGCATATGCCTCACAGAGCGGCTCGCTGGCTACGAGGCTCGGCTGAATTTACCTCGCAGCCGGGCTAGGAAGCCACATCGAGCGCCTCGCCACTCGGCGGCAATGCTGCTTTCACCAGAAATAACACGTCCAATACACGCCGATGGGCGACCAATGCCGACAGCCGAACAGCCCGCCGCTACGGGGAAGCACGTAACCCCGACGCGCGTAATACCGACGCGCGTAATACCGATGGGCATGGACGTGCCCGTATCTCTGCCCATGATGCCTTTGTACGCCATAGTCATGGGCGACAGCGGGCGTCATAAACATCAGCGTGCTAACTATTCCGGCGATGAGGCAAATTCTGTGTAACATCCAGACCTCCCACATGCAGCTTGTCAGTATGCTGACCCGCGCAAGGTGCCTTCCATCCGTCCTGGTCAATAAGCACCGACCGATTTAGGATGTTACCCCTCACCAGAACGGGGGACACAATGAGAAAGCTGACCTTAGCTCTTGCACTTCCAGCACTGTCAATCTCTGCTTGCGTGGCCTTGTCCGCTCAAGCCACGCCACGGATGGCTTTGCCATCACCAAACCAATCGGCAATCCAGCAGATAGGCTGCACCAGTGCCGGTGCGCGTTGCCCCTTGGGTAAGACTTGGGTCTGCACTCAAAAGAAATGTGCGTGTGCGACTTGCGGTGTTTACTATGGCGCTCCTTGGAGATACCCATTTATCCCCTGGCGCTGGCGTTATTAGTCGATCAAAGGCCCAACTGCAGCCGCACCTGCTCCGGCAGCAAGTCCCTCTAGTCCGTCATGCCTACTCGTTTTGTTGCTCGGCTGCACTGCCGCACCCGAGCCCCTAGCACCCTACACCCTGTCCAATGCTGAAGTG
>Ga0207688_10001712_pt1 | contig 11638 bp, 8 predicted proteins | sample KBSMiscanthusM4_FD_184296 | JGI IMG/M metagenome (GOLD analysis project Ga0207688, IMG submission 184296) | Miscanthus rhizosphere microbial communities from Kellogg Biological Station, Michigan, USA - M4 (SPAdes) (version 2) | ecosystem: Host-associated > Plants > Roots > Rhizosphere ...
AGCGCCTCCGTGCCCGGAACGTCGAGTCGCCGGTAGCGGACGCCGGTAGCCAGCACCACCGCACGCGTCTCGATCACGTTGCCCTCGCTGGGAACGAGCACGTGCCGGTCCGCGCCCGGTCGCAGCCCGATCACGCGGGCATAGACGAACGTCGCTCCGAACTGCGTCGCCTGCTCGGAGGCCAGTCGGGCGAGCTCCTCGCCGCCTATGCCACGCGGGAAGCCAAGGTAATTGCGGATCAGCGAGCTCGTTCCCGCCTGGCCGCCGAACGCCTCGGCCTCCAGCATCACGGTGGTAAGGCCCTCCGAGGCCGCGGAAACGGCGGCCGCAAGGCCGGCTGGACCGGTCCCGACGACGGCAAGGTCGCAGCTCGTCTGCTCAGCGTGGGTCCTGACCCCCAGCGCCCTGGCAACGTCGACATTGCTGGGCTCGACCAGGACGCGGCCGTCGTGAAACACAGCGACCGGGAGACGCGACCCGTCGCGCCGCGCCGCCGCCAGCACGTCGGCCCCCTCGGGCGAGGCGGCGTCGTAGAACCCGGCCGGGATGCCGTTCCGCTGCAGCAAGTCACGCAGCTCGTGCGAGCGGGCGCTCCAGCGCTCCCCGACGATCCGCAGCGCCTCGAAGCGGGGAATCAGGCGCCCCCGCGCCCACGCCGTCAGGAGGGATCCCAGAAACGGATAGAGGCGCTCTTCGGCCGGCTCCCAGGGCTGCCACTCCCACTGGTCGATGCGCCCGAAGGTGGAAGCATCGACCAGGACCCGGTTGGTGTCGGGATCGCCGTAGCGCAGGAGCAAACCGCGCTTGGCCGCCGGGGCAAGCGCATGGGCGCGACCCAGGAACTCGACGCCGGTCATGCCGGCAAGCTGCTGCGATGCGACGACGACGGCGGTCTCGTCGCCCGCAGTCCGCTCGGCGAGGCAAGCGAGCGCCGTCTGCGGCGATGCCTCGCTGATCACCCGGTAATCGGCGCCGAACCGCCGCTCCACCGCCGCGACGAGCCGCCCCCGTTCGTTCTCGTCGCCCGCGACGAGGAGGATCAGCGGCTTGCTAGGCGTCGCTCGCCTCGGCGACACACTCGGCGTGCATGGCCCAGCGCACCACGACGACGAGAGCGATCTCGCGCTGCGCACGGTCGACGCGAAGTCGGACTCGCATGCGCAGATCATGACGGGAGCCTTCGCCGGCTGCGCGACGGCTAGTCCGGCGCTCGGCGCCCCGTGCGCCTAACGACGTCCGACCGCGGGGCACTGTACTTCCCCGCACCCTCTCCGCACTTTCGTCACCACCGCGCGTGGAGCTGTGACCTCGGTCCTGCGTCCGTCTGCCCATGCGGCTGGCGCCCGCGGCATTCGGCATGGTGCGTCAGGTCGGCTTGCGTCCCCCAGCAGCGACGAGGCTGATGGAGGTTACGACCGTGCCGCTCGTCGAGAAGAACTCCTCCACGGTCCTGCGGGTCGGGGCGTCGATCACCCCGGCGGCGACCAGCTTGGCCGTTGCTTCGAGCAATGCCGTCCGCAGCCACTCGTACTCGGCCTCACCGGGCCGTCCGGTTGCCGAATCGATCTCGGCGAACTGCAACTCGAGGCCGCTCGCGAGCAGCATGTCGGGGAGCGTGCGCCCAAGGTAGCCGTCCATGATCCGGGCTTCCCGCATGGTGGTCAGGATCTGTTGGTGCGCGTCGTTTTGGGCCGCCGAGTTCGGATGACCGCCGAAGTGCAGTAACCCGAAGTCACCTTCCTCGGCGAGAAGGACGCCGCCTGGGCGCAGCGCCGCGACGATCCGAGCCAGCGCGGCATCCGGGTCGGGCAGGTGCATCAACAAAGCCCGACAATGGGCGAGATCGAATTCCGGCTCGAGATCCTGAGCGCGGATATCCAGCTCACGCACCTCGACGTTGTCGGGCAGCCCGGTCAGAAGGCCCGTGTCGATATCGGCGGCGACGACCGATCCCACCGGGCCGACCCTGTCCGCGAGCCACCGGGCAATCGAACCGTGGCCGGCACCAACCTCGAGGCATCGCCAGCCCTTTGTGACGCCGAGCTCCCCGAGCCGGCGGATCGTCCCAGCGTCGAAGCGCTGCGCAAGAAGACCGAGCCGCTTTGACTCGGTCGCCGCGTCGACCGTGGACAACACGTATCTATTCTCGGCCGTCGCCTCCAGCCTCCGGTCCTCGCGCCACCGATGGGCTGAGCAGCATAACCGTGCGTGCAGGGTCCTCGCCGACCCGACGGCCTGTGTGGCGAGCTCGCTCGCAACCGGCTGATTTGTCCCCTCGCCGCTGCGTGACTTTCGAGATGAGCGCCCGAGGTACGCCAGAACATCTCTCGATCGGTGAGAGATTGGGCTATCGGTTGGGCCACGAGATCACGAGTCGGCGTGCACCCAGCCTCGGCCGAACGACCAACAAGCCAATAAGTATCGATTTGTCAGTAGTTCCCCTACGCGCCCGGCAGGATTTGAACCTGCGACCTCTCGCTCCGGAGGCGAGCGCTCTATCCACTGAGCTACGGGCGCCTGCGCGGGTCAGACTAGCGGCGCGTGGTCGTCGCGATCATCTCCGACACCCATCTGCCGCGCGGGGCGCGGCGGCTCCCCGACGACTGCGTCGCCCGGCTGCGCTCCGCCGACCTGATCCTGCACGCCGGCGACATCTCCACGGTCGCCGTCCTGCGCGAGCTCGAGGCGCTCGGTCCGCCCGTCGCTGCCGTCCACGGCAACGTCGACGAGCCGGCGCTGACCGAGCTGCTGCCGGCCGAGCGCACGGTGGAGGCCGACCGAGCCCGCATCGCCCTCACCCACGACGCCGGGCCGACGACTGGCCGCCTGGAGCGCCTGCGCACGCGCTTCCCCGCCGCCGACGCCGTCGTCTTCGGCCACTCGCACATCCCGCTGCACGAGCGCGCGCCCGACGGCTTCCAGATCTTCAACCCCGGCAGCCCGACGGACCGGCGGCGCCAGCCGCGCCACACCATGGGGTGCGCGCGGACCGACGCCGCGGGTGGGCTGGAGTTCGAGCTCGTCGAGCTTTAGGGCTCGATCGTCGTCGCGGTCACCTTGACGGTGGCCGACTTCGAGGAGCTGTTGACGACCTTGGCCTGGCAGACGGAGCCGCCCTGGGCCGAGCCCTTGGTGATCTTGACCTTGCTCTTGTCGCCGCTGGTCACGGAGGCCGAGCACTTGTACTTCGAGTTCCCGTTCTTGAGCGCGTCGGGATACGCCACGACGATCGTCTTGGTCGCGCGCTTGGCGACGGTGACGGTCTTGGACTTCGTCTTCGTCGCGGCGGCGGCGACGGCCACGAGGGCGAGCGCGAGCACGGCGGCGAGTGCGACGGTGAGGAGGGAGCGTCGGGTCATGGCGCGACCGTACTACGCTCGCGCGTATGGATTTGGAGGTGTTTTTCGCCGGTACGGCGGGGTCCGTGCCGACGGGTCGGCGCGGGATGCCGGCGCTGCTCGTGCGGCGTGGGGGAGAGCGCATCCTGTTCGACTGCGGGGAGGGCACGCAGCGCCAGCTCGTTTCCTCGGTGGGCCTCGCCGACCTCGACGCGCTGTTCCTCACGCACTTCCATCTGGACCACTGGCTGGGCATCCCCGGCCTGCTCAAGACCTTCGCCCTGCGCGACCGCGATCGCCCGCTGACCATCAACGGGCCGCCCGGCCTGAGCAACCTCATGGGCATGCTGCGCCCGATCGTCGGCAAGCTGCCCTACGACGTCAAGCTGGTCGAGCTCGAGGCCGGCGAGCCTATGCGCCGCGACGGCTACGCCATCGCCCCGTTCCGCGTCGAGCACCGCTCCACCCGTGCCTTCGGCTACGCGCTGGTCGAAGACGAGCGCCCGGGCGCCTTCGACCCGGTCGAGGCGCAGCGCCTGGGCGTGACGCCGGGTCCCGACTTCGGCCGCCTGCAGCGCGGCGAGCCCGTCGACGGCGTCGTCCCCGGGCAGGTCATGGGGCCGCCGCGCGCCGGGCGCAAGATCGTCCTCTCCGGCGACACCGCGCCCAGCGACGCGGTCCGGGTAGCGGCCCACGAGGCCGACCTGCTCGTCCACGAGGCGACCTTCCTGGAGGAGGAGACCGAGCGCGCGGCTGACACCGGCCACTCGACCGCGCGCCAGGCCGCCACCATCGCCCACGAGGCCAACGTGCGCATGCTCGCCCTCGTCCACCTCTCGACCCGCTACTTCGCGCGCGACGTGCGCGACGAAGCCTGCGCGACCTTCCCCAACACCGTCATCCCGCGCGACTTCGACGCCGTCGAGCTGCCGTTCCCCGAGCGCGGCGAGCCCCGCCTGATCCGGTGGGACGAGCGCGAGCCCGAGCCCGTCGAGACAGGCTGAGGCGTGAGCGTCTGAGCGCCACCGTGCTGCCGCCGCCGCCGTTGCTAGCCTGCGGAGCGTCGGTTCCTTTAACCCGGTCCCGTGAGACCAGGAAGGGGCACGCTCATAGACGTAGCGGAAAAGGTCGTCCTCGACAGCGAGGCCATGCGCCGCACACTCGTGCGGATCGGTCACGAGATCGTCGAAGGCAATGCAGATCGCGAGGTCGCCATCGTCGGCATCCACCGTCGCGGCGCCATCCTTGCCACGCGGCTGCACCAGCTCGTCTCCGACCTGCTGGACGAGGACCTGCCCCTCGGCGACATCGACATCGCGTTCTACCGCGACGACTTCGCCACGCGGCCCCAGCACCCCGTCGTGCACGCCTCGCACCTGGACTTCGCGATCGCGCAGCGCACGGTCGTCGTGGTCGACGACGTCCTCTACACCGGCCGCACCGTGCGGGCGGCGATCGAGGCCCTGTTCGACTACGGCCGGCCCCAGCGGGTCCAGCTCGCCGTGCTCGCCGATCGCGGCCACCGCGAGCTGCCCATCCGTCCCGACTACGTCGGCAAGAACCTCCCCACCGCCCGGGCCGAGCGCGTCAACGTCCGGGTCGAGGAGCTCGACGGAATCGACGAGGTGACCATCACCCAGCCACAGGAGGCGCCCCTCGCATGATGCATCTGCTCTCCATCGAGCCCCTGACCCGTGACGAGATCGAGCGCATCCTCGACCGCGCCGACTCCTTCGCCGAGGTGTCGGGACGCGAGATCAAGAAGGTGCCGGCCCTGCGCGGCCGGACGGTGGTCAACCTGTTCTACGAGTCCTCCACCCGCACCTCGTCGAGCTTCGACCTGGCCGCCAAACGCTTGAGCGCCGACGTCGTCTCGGTGCGCAGCGCCGGCTCGGCGGTCGACAAGGGCGAGTCGCTCAAGGACACCATCCAGACGCTCTCGGCCTACGACCCGGCCGCCATCGTCATCCGCTCCCCGCACGTGGGCGCCGCCGAGCTGGTCACGCGCTGGACCCCTGCCGCGGTCGTCAACGCAGGCGACGGCAAGCACGAGCACCCGACCCAGGCGCTGCTCGACGTCTACACGCTGCGGCACAAGCTCGGGTCGCTCGAGGGGCGCTCGATCTGGATCGTCGGCGACGTCGCGCACTCGCGCGTGGCCCGCTCGAACATCCTCGCCTTCCGCAAGCTCGGTGCCGAGGTCACCGTGTGCGGCCCGCCCACGCTGCTGCCGCGCGGGATCGAGGCCCTCGGCTGCAAGGTCGCCTACAACCTCGACGACGGCCTCGCCGGCGCCGACGTGGTCTACGCGCTGCGGATGCAGCGCGAGCGCATGACCGAGGCCTTCGTGCCCTCGCTGCGCGAGTACGCGGAGCGCTACCAGATCGACGGTCGCCGGCTGCAGCCGCGCCAGATCCTCATGCACCCCGGCCCGGTCAACCGCGGGGTCGAGCTCGCCCCCGAGGTCATCGACTCTCCGCAGGCGGCGATCGCCGCCCAGGTGCAGGCCGGCGTGGTGGTGCGCATGGCCGTCCTCTACGAGCTGCTCGCCCACGACCCCGAGCCGGCGAGTGGGCAGGCCGATCTCAGCCAGCGCCTGACCCCGCAGCCGGCATGAGCGCGCTCTCCCGCATGCCCGCAGCGCCCGCCGACCTGCTCGTGACCGGCGCCCACGTGCTCGACCCCCGCACGGACCTCGACCGCCGCATCGACGTACTCGTCCGCGGCGGCGAGATCGCCGAGCTGGGGGAGGGGCTGGCGGCGCCCGAGGGCGTCGAGACCGTCGACGCCGGCGGCACCCACCTGCTCCCCGCCTTCGTCGACCCGCACGTGCACCTGCGCGTCCCGGGCCAGGAGCACAAGGAGGACATCGAGACCGGCACCCGCGCTGCCGCCGCGGGCGGGTTCTGCGCGATCATCGGCATGCCGAACACGGCGCCGCCGATCGACAGCGCCTCGGTGCTGCGCTCGGTGGCCGACCTGGCCGGCGTCCACGCCCGCGTTCCCGTCGGGTTCCTCGCTGCCGCCACCGTCGGCCAGCAGGGCCAGTCGCTGACCGAGATGGCCGAGCTGCGCGACGCCGGCGCGCTCGGGTTCACCGACGACGGCCTGCCGATCGCCAGCGCGAACATGCTGCGCCGGGCCCTGCAGTACCAGAAGCTCTGCGGCGGGGTGGTCGCCCTGCACGAGGAGGACCCGACGCTGTCGGGCGAAGGCGTCATGCACGAGGGCGCGGTCAGCGCCCTGCTCGGGCTGGCCGGCATCCCGTCGATCTCGGAGTCGACGATGATCGCGCGCGACGCCGCCATCGCCGCCTACGAGGACGGCCGCATCCACATCCAGCACCTCTCCGCCGAGGCGTCGGTCGAGGCGGTGGCCGCGGCCAAGGCGGCGGGCGTGCGCCTGACCGCCGAGGTCACCCCGCACCACCTGACGCTGACGGAGGAGGACGTGCGCGGCCTCGACACGGCGATGAAGTTCAACCCGCCCGCGCGGGCCGAGAGCGACCGGCTCGCCCTCCTCGAGGCCCTGCGCGACGGCACCATCGACTGCCTCGGGACCGACCACGCCCCGCACGCGCCGCACGAGAAGGAGGTCCCGTTCGAGGAGGCGCTGATGGGGACGACCGGGCTCGAGACCGCCTTTGCCGCGCTCAACACGTTCCTCATCGAGCCCGGCGTCCTGCCCCTGGGCCTGGTGGTCGAGCGGCTGACCGCCGGGGGCGCGCTGTTCGGGCTGCCGGTGCCGCGCATCGCCGTCGGCGAGCCCGCCAACCTCGCGCTGGTGGCGCTGGACCGGGTCTGGCGGCCGGTCGAGGCCGGCTACGAGAGCCGCTCGGAGAACTCCTGCTTCCACGAGCGCGAGCTGCGCGGGCGCGTGCTCATGACCGTCGCCGCCGGCGCCGTCGCCTACCGCGAGCGCACCTTCGCCCTGTCGGCCGCATGACCACCTCCTTCGTCCTCCTCGAGGACGGGACGCGGTTCGACGGCGAGGCCGTCGCCGCGCCCGGGCCGGTGACCGGCGAGGTCGTGTTCAACACGGCCATGTCCGGCTACCAGGAGGCGGTCACCGACCCGTCCTACGCGGGCCAGATCATCACCTTCACCTATCCCCACGTGGGCAACTACGGCGCATCGGCCGAGGCCATGGAGTCCGATCGCGCGCACGCGCGCGCGGTGATCATGCGCGCGGCCGTCAACGCCGAGGCGGCGGCCGGGGCCGAGCGCGGGTGGCTGGACTGGCTCGAGGACTGCGGCGTGCCCGCGATCACGGGCGTCGACACCCGCGCCCTGGTGCGCCACCTCCGCGACCGCGGCGCCATGCGCGGCGGCATCTTCGCGGCCGAGGTGCCCGAGGCCGAGGCCATGGAGCGCGTGCGGGCCGAGCCGCCGATGGCGGGCCAGGACCTCGCCCGCAGCGTGTCTCCGGACCGCATGGTCGAGGTCGGGGACGGCGACGGGCCGCGGATCGCGGCGCTGGACACGGGGATCAAGCTGTCGATCGTGCGCAACCTGGTCGCGCGCGGGGCCCGGGTCGCGCTGCACCCGTGCACGGCGGGGCCGGACGAGCTCCTGGCCGGCGACCCCGACGCGATCTTCCTGGCCAACGGGCCCGGCGACCCGGCGGCGCTGGACTACATCGTCGACACCGTCCGCGAGCTCGTCGGGCAGCGGCCGGTGTGGGGCATCTGCCTCGGCCATCAGCTGCTGTGCCGGGCGGTCGGCCTCGAAACCTTCAAGCTCCCGTTCGGGCACCGCGGCGCCAACCACCCGGTCAAGGACCTCGAGACCGGGCGCATCGAGATCACGTCGCAGAACCACGGCTTCGCCGTCCTCGGCCCCGACGGCGGCCAGCGCATCGAGGCCGACGAGCCCGTGCGCTGGGAGACCGACTTCGGCGCCGCCGCCCTGAGCCACGTCAACCTCTACGACCGCACGGTGGAGGGGCTGACCCTGCTCGACGTTCGCGGGGGCACGGTCCAGTACCACCCGGAGGCCGGCCCAGGCCCGCACGACTCGCTGTACCTGTTCGATCGGTTCCTGGAACGGATCGCGGCATGAAGCGGCCGTGGCAGCGCCGGGAGAACGGTGGCCCGCCCGCCGGGTCCTCTTCGAGTGCAGAGACCGGCCCCGGCGGGCGGGCAGCTACACGCGACGGCTCGCGCCTGAACCTCCGGCCTGAGCGCCGCGTTCGAAGGAACGCCACCCTCGTTCTCCGCGGAGGGATCGGCCGGTAGTGCCTCGGCGCGGCGACATTTCCAAGATCCTCGTTTTGGGCTCCGGGCCGATCGTCATCGGCCAGGCGGCCGAGTTCGACTACTCGGGCGCGCAGGCGTGCAAGGTCCTGCTCGAGGAGGGCTACGAGGTCGTGCTCGTCAACTCGAACCCGGCCACGATCATGACCGACCCCGAGTTCGCCACCGCGACCTACGTCGAGCCGCTGCTCCCCGGCCCGGTCGAGCAGATCATCGCGCGCGAGCGCCCCGACGCCCTCCTGCCCACCCTGGGGGGCCAGACGGCGCTGAACCTGGCCAAGGACCTGGCCGAGAGCGGCGTGCTCGAACGGCACGGGGTCGAGCTCATCGGCGCCACGCTGGACGCCATCCGCACCGCCGAGGACCGCGAGCGCTTCCGCGACGCCATGCAGGAGGCGGGCCTGGGCATGCCCGGCTCGGCCATCGTGCACACGGTCGAGGAGGCGCGCAACGTCATCGCGGACCTCGGCCTGCCCGTCGTCGTCCGCCCCGCCTACACCCTGGGCGGCCGCGGCGGCGGCGTCGCCCGCAACGAGCTCGAGTTCGAGAAGGCGGTGCGCCACGGCCTGGCCACCTCGCCGATCTCGCAGATCCTCATCGACCAGTACCTCGAGGGCTGGGGCGAGTTCGAGCTCGAGGTCATGCGCGACCGCAACGACAACGTCGTCGTGATCTGCTCGATCGAGAACATCGACCCCATGGGCGTGCACACCGGCGACAGCGTCACCGTCGCGCCGCAGCAGTCGCTGACCGACCGCACCTACCAGCGCCTGCGCGACCAGGCGCTGGCAGTCATCCGCGCCGTCGGCGTGGAGACCGGCGGCTCCAACGTGCAGTTCGCCGTCAACCCCGAGACCGACGAGATCCTGGTCATCGAGATGAACCCGCGCGTGTCGCGCTCGAGCGCCCTGGCCTCCAAGGCCACCGGGTTCCCGATCGCGAAGATCGCCGCCCGGCTCGCGGTCGGGTACGCGCTCGAGGAGATCCCCAACGACATCACCCGCCTGACCCCGGCCAGCTTCGAGCCCACCATCGACTACGTGGTGGTCAAGTGGCCGCGGTTCGCGTTCGAGAAGTTCCCCGGCGTCGACGAGCAGCTGACCACCCACATGAAGTCGGTGGGGGAGGTCATGGCCATCGGCCGGACCTTCCAGCAGGCCTTCGCCAAGGCCATGCGCTCGCGCGAGCTCGACGCCCCGCCGTCTTTCGACGGCGACCTGCTCGCGCGCCTGGAGCGCCCCGACGCCTGGCGCTACGACGTGCTCCTCGAGGCGCTGCGCCGGGGCGCGAGCACCGAGGAGCTACACGCGCGCACGCGCATCGACCCGTGGTACCTGCGCGAGCTGGCCGAGCTCGCCGCCGACCCGGAGGCACCGTTCGCGGGCGAGCGCTCCTTCCGCTCGGTCGACACCTGCGCGGCCGAGTTCCCCGCCGCCACGCCCTACTACTACTCGGGCTGGGAGCGCCGCGCCGACCACGAGGTGCGCCGCGGCGACGCGCCCAGCGTGGTCATCCTCGGCTCGGGGCCCAACCGCATCGGCCAGGGCATCGAGTTCGACTACTGCTGCGTGCACGCGGCCATGACCGTGCGCGAGCAGGGCCGCGACGCGGTGATGGTCAACTGCAATCCGGAGACGGTCTCCACCGACTACGACACCTCCGACCGGCTGTACTTCGAGCCGCTGACGCTCGAGGACGTCCTCGCGGTGGTCGAGGTGGAGAAGCCGGAGGGCGTCATCGTGCAGTTCGGGGGTCAGACCCCCCTGAGGCTTGCAGCCGGACTGCAAGACGCCGGGGTGCCGCTGCTGGGCACGAGCGTCGAGGCCATCGACCTGGCCGAGGACCGGGGCCGCTTCGGCGCCCTGCTCGACCGGCTCGGGTATCGCGCGCCCGCGTATGCCACCGCGACCTCGGTCGTGGACGCGCTGAGCCGCGCGCCCGCGGTCGGCTTCCCGCTGCTCGTCCGGCCGTCCTACGTGCTCGGCGGCCGGGCCATGGAGATCGTCTACGACGACGCGGGGCTGCGCGACTACCTCGAGCGGACCCAGAACGGCAGCGAGCGCCAGATCTTCCTCGACCGCTTCCTCGAGGACGCCGCCGAGGTCGACGTCGACGCCCTGTGCGACGGCGAGGACGTGTGGATCGGCGGGATCATGCAGCACGTCGAGGAGGCCGGCGTGCATTCGGGCGATTCGGCCTGCGTACTGCCGCCGCACTCGCTCGGGCACGAGATGCTCGACGCCATCCGCGACCAGACGCGCGGCATCGCCCTGGCCCTCGGCGTGGTCGGCCTGCTCAACGTCCAGTTCGCCATCCACGGCGGCGAGCTCTACGTGATCGAGGCCAACCCCCGCGCGTCGCGCACGGTGCCGTTCGTGAGCAAGGCCACCGGTGTGCCGCTGGCCAAGATGGCGTGCCGCGTCATGCTGGGCGCGAAGCTCGCGGGCCTCGACCTGCCCGCCGACCCGATGGCGGGCGACCACGTAGCGGTCAAGGAGGCGGTGCTGCCCTTCGACCGGCTGGCCGGTTCGGACGCGCTGCTCGGCCCCGAGATGCGCTCGACCGGCGAGGTCATGGGCGTCGGCCGCGACTTCCCCACCGCCTTCGCCAAGGCGCAGGCCGCCGCCGGGGCGCGCCTGCCCGACGCCGGGACGGTGTTCATCACCGTGTCGGACCGCGACAAGCCCGCGGCTCTGGGCATCGCTGCCCAGCTGCACGACCTCGGCCTGCGCATCGTCGCCACCCGGGGCACGGCGCAGGCGATCGCGCGCATGGGCGTCCCCGTGCACACGCTGAACAAGATCGGCGAGGGCTCGCCGCACGTGGTCGACGAGATCGAGCGCGGCGCCGTCGACCTCGTCATCAACACGCCGGTGGGCACGGGCGCCCGTGCCGACGGCTACGAGATCCGTCGCGCCGCCATCGCCCGCGGCATCCCCTGCATCACCACGCTGTCGGGCGGGATGGCGGCCGCGCGGGCCATCGCCGCCGCGCGCGCCGGACGCGTTGCGCCCGTCCTCTCGCTGCAGGAGCTGCACGGCAGCCG
>Ga0207688_10001715_pt1 | contig 11627 bp, 9 predicted proteins | sample KBSMiscanthusM4_FD_184296 | JGI IMG/M metagenome (GOLD analysis project Ga0207688, IMG submission 184296) | Miscanthus rhizosphere microbial communities from Kellogg Biological Station, Michigan, USA - M4 (SPAdes) (version 2) | ecosystem: Host-associated > Plants > Roots > Rhizosphere ...
CTGTGAAGTCGATCGACGAGATCGAGCTCCGCGGTCGGCGCACCTTCCTGCGCGTCGACTACAACGTCCCGCTCGAAGGCGATCCCCCGGCGATCACCGACGATTCGCGGATCGAGGCGAGCCTGCCGACGGTCCGGTACGCGCTCGAGCGCGGTGCGCGGCTCGTCCTCGCCTCGCACCTCGGCCGCCCCAAGGGTCGGGTCGACCCCGTGCAGAGCCTCCGTCCCGCGGCGGCGCGCCTCGCGGAGCTGATCGGCAAGCCCGTCCCGCTCGCCTCCGACTCGGTCGGGCCGGACGTCGAGAAGGCGGTCGCCGCCCTGCGCGAGGGCGAATGCTTGATGCTCGAGAACCTGCGCTTCCACGCCGAGGAGGAGAAGAACGATCCGGGGTTCTGCCGCCAGCTCGCCGCGCTGGCGGACGTCTACGTGAACGATGCCTTCGGCGCCGCGCACCGGGCACACGCATCCACCGCGGGGATGGTGCCGCTCGTGCCGGTGCGAGCGGAGCTCTGGCTGCTCGAAGCGGTTGCGGGCGACGTGCTGGCGCACCTCGACGAGTGCATCGGGCGGGGCATCCTCAGGACGGACGGCGACGGGGTTGCCTTCCGTCACGAGCTCGCGCGGCTCGCCTGCGAGAGCGCGGTCCCGGCAGCCCGCCGGCGACTCCTGCACGCCGCGATCCTCGCGGCGCTCGAGTCGCCTCCGGTCGGCGGGCCGGACGTCTCGCGGCTCGCGCACCACGCCGAGGAGGCGGGCGACTCGCGGGCCGTGCTCGAGCACGCTCCCGCGGCAGCCCGACGCGCGTCGGCGGCGGGTGCTCACCGCGAGGCAGCGCGTCAGTACAGGCGGGCGCTGCGTCACGGGGATGGCCTACCGGCGAGCGGCCGAGCCGGCCTCCTCGACGGCTACGGGCTGGAGGCACAGCTGACGGGGCAGGCCTCCGAGGCGGCCGACGCGTGGGAAGAGGCCGCCGCGCTCTACCGGGAGAGCGGCGATGGCGTATCCGAAGGACGGGCGCTCGGGTGGCTGGCGCGGGCCTGTATCCCCGCGGGTCGCAACGCGGAGGCGGAAGCCGCGAGCCGTGGGGCGATCGACGTCCTCGAGTCCCTCGAGCCGAGCCCCGAGCTCGGCAGGGCGTACGCCACGCAGGCCTACATGCGCATGCTGAATCGCGACAACGACGAGGGCGTCGCCTGGGCGGAGAGGGCGGTCGAGGTCGCCGAGCGGTTCGGCGACCTGGAGACGCTGTCGTACGGCCTCAACACGCTAGGCACGTCGCATCTCATGGCCGGGGAGGTCGACACGGGAATCGCGCTCCTCCTGCGGAGCTTCGACGTCGCTCGGGAGAACGGGCTCTGGCTGTGGATCGGGCCGGCGTTGAGCATGCTCGGCAGCGGCCTCGGCGAGATGTACGAGCTGGAGCGCTCGGAGCAGTACCTCCGCGAGCACATCGCGTTCACCGAGGAGCACGACCTGTGGCCGCAGTACTCACGAGCGTGGCTCGCGCTGGTCTACGTGTACCGGGGGCGCTGGGAGGCAGGGGCGGAGCTCGCGCACGCGGTGCTCGCGCAGGCCCAGGACTCGATCAGCCGCATCAGCGCCCTCGTCGCGATCGGCCGCGTGCGCGCACGCCGCGGGGACCCGGGCGCATTCGCCGTGCTCGACGAGGCGCTCGAGCTCGCGACGCCGGGCGGCCATCTCCAGCGGCTCGGCCACATCCACGCGGCACGGGCGGAGGCGGCCTGGCTGGCCGGCGACGCCGAGCGCACGATCTCCGAGGCGGAGGCTGCCTATCCGCTCTCGCTGGAGAAGCGGCACCTCTGGTTCGCCGGCGAGCTCGCCTACTGGCGCGCGCAGGCAGGCAGGGCCGACGCGTGGCCAGAGTGGGTCGCCGAGCCCTACCGGCTGGAGCTGGAAGGGTCACCTCGCCGGGCGGCGGAGGCATGGAGCGCGCGAGGATGCCCCTACGAGGCCGCCCGCGCTCTGTCGGCCTCGGACGACGCGGCGGACGTCCTCGGCGCGCTCGAGGAGCTCCAGCGGCTCGGCGCAGGACCGGCCGCGGCGGCGGTCAGGCAGCGGCTGCGGGCCCTCGGCGTCGCGGCGCCGCGCGGCCCGCGGCCCGCCACCCGGGCGAACGTCGGCGGCCTCACGACGCGCGAGGTCGAGGTCCTGCGCCGGGTTGCCGAGGGCCGCCGGAACGCCGACATCGCCGCGGAGCTCGTCGTCTCGCGCCGCACCGTCGACCACCACGTGTCGTCGATCCTGCGGAAGCTCGGGGTCGGGTCACGGGGCGAGGCGGCACGCGCTGCAGCCGCGCTGGGGCTGCTCGACGACACCCGGCACGAGGATGCGGACGGCCCTCACGTGCCGTCCGCATCCCCCCGGTCAGGCGAGCGGGCAGAGCGCCCGCGGCCGAGCTAGCCCTTGTTGAAAGGGCGCATGAGCGGGTTCATCCCGGAGAACACCCCCGCCGGGTTCGGGTACCACGCCCACACGTGCAGGGTCACGAGGTCCGGGTGCCAGAAGTTGAACGCCGAGCCGCTCTGCGGGCTCTTCGCCGCGCACGCGTTCTGGTCGGCCTGGAACACGAACGTCCCGTCCTTGTAGTGGCAGGCCGCCCCGAACGAGCCGTACGTCGCGCCCGGCAGCGGGGCCTTCGCCGGCTTTTTCGGGAACACCCACTCGAACGCGACGAGCTGCCAGCGTGCGCCTCGCTTGCCGTAGACGAGGATCGCCGGCTTCTCGACGTCGAACCCCGTGATCTTCGGGTTCATGAAGTGCCAGCCCATGTCGGGGATCATCTGGGTGATGACGCCGTAGCCCTGCTTCTTCGCGAGGGCGAGGTTCGTGGCGTACTTCGCGGTCGCCACGCGCGCGTCCGCGAGCTGCGAGGCGAGCGCCTGGGACGTCGTGCCGCCCATCGCGGCCACGTCGTGCCGGTGCGCCGGCGGTGCCGCGGTCGCGAGCGCGACGGAGGTCGCCGCGGCCACGAGGGCGAGTATCAGGATCGTGGGTCTGCGCATCGTTCCTGTCCTCCTCTCAGCAGGTGACCCGCGGGTTCCAGGCGGAGAAGATCCCGGTCAGCGGGGTCGGGTTCGGCTTCCACACCCAGGCGTGCAGCGCGTAGAACGGCGGCAGCCCGAAGCGCGTGCCCGGGTTCGGGTCGAACTCGTGCCCGAAGAGGCTCGGCTTCGAACCGACGCCGTGCTCGGCCTCCCAGGCCGCCTGGAAGACGACGTACTCGACCGCGACGAGCTTCAGCGTGCCGTTGTGCCGCTTCTCGTAGACGAGCGCCTCGGGCCTGGTCGGGTCGAGCGTCGTGTCGTCGAACGGGGTGGTGGTCGACGGATCGTCGAGCAGGCCGACATTCACCATGTGGACGCCCATCGCGCCTGCGGCCGGGTCGTCGAGGTTGGCGATGCACGTGTTGCCGGACGTGTCGGGCAGCTCGAGCGTGTACCCGGCGTCCTTGGCGGTGCCGAGGTCGTGGAACGCCGCCGTGGCGTCACGCACGTCCGCGAGCTTGGACTGGCCTCCCGCGGCCGCGTAGCCGGCCACGGCCAGCAGGGGAATCGCCGCGGCGAGCGCGATCAACAGTGTCTTGCGCATGTGTCTCCTCCGTTTCAGGCTGCGACTGGGGCAGGGTCGGGTCTGACGAGCACGGTGTCGGCGACCTTCACGATCTCGTCGACCGGCAGGGCGGCGGCGGAGGCGTGGCGCCTGATCGCCTCCGGGCTGGACGCCTGGTAGATGCAGACGGTGCCGACGCGGCCGTCCGTCTCCGCGGTCACGTAGCTGCGGATCCAGCGGACGTCGTCGCTCATCCGCTCCCCCTCCACGGTCGAGCGCTCGGCGGCCACGCGCAGGTCGTCGGCGGTGCGCCAGCCGCTCCTGCGCAGGATCACGTAGGTCTCCATGGGCTCTTCCCTCCCGTCGATGACCCGGAAGACGGTAGGACGAGGCTGCCGCGGCCGAATCGGCGGAATTGCCTAGGTTTCGGCGGCGCGTTACCGGTCTTCGAGCAGACCGAGGCGCGTGGCGGCCGCGACCGCCTCGCCGCGCGAGCGGGCCCCGAGCTTGCGCAGGATCGACGAGACGTGGTGGTCGACGGTGCGGCGGGAGACGACCAGCTGCTCGGCGATCTCGGCGTTGCGGAGGCCCTCGGCGACCAGCCGCAGCACCTCCACCTCACGGGCGGTCAGGTTGGCGTCGTTCGCGAGCGTGGAGTGGCGCGGGCCGCGCGGGACGTCCCGGACGCCGCGCTCCCGCAGCTCTCGCGCGACGATCGTCGAGAGCGGCCGCGCGCCGAGGCGCCGGCACTCGGCATGAGCCTCCCGCAGCGCGTCGACGTCGCCGGTGCGGGAGAGCGCGAGGGCGGCCTCGTACGGGCAATCAAGGCGACCCCACTCTGCGGCCGCGTCGCCCCAACGTCCCGCGAGCGCGAGCGCGTAGGGGTCGGAGGCGTCTGTGGAGACGGCGGCCTCGAGGCCCGCCAGCCGTCGCCAGAACAGGAGCCTCGACGCGGCGTCGCGATCGTCCTGCTCGATCGCCGAGGCGAGCATCGCTGCGGTTGCGTCGTCCACGCCCGTCCCCGACGCCTCGAGCCATGCGATCTCGGCGTCGGCGGCGGCCAGGTCGACGTGCGCGAAGGTCTCCTCGGCCGGCACGCCCACGGCCCTGGCGGCTGCGAGCGCTTTCCGTGCGTCGGGGTCGCCGCGTCGTGCCCGCACGAGGGCGAGCACGCAGAGCGCCTCGTGGTGCGTCCACGGCGATTCGCGGGGATCGTCGATGACCGCTTCCGCGTGGCGCACGGCGTCGTCCCAGCGGCCTCGGTCGAGCGCCCAGCGCGCCGCGACCGCCTGGACGTTGATCCGCCACAGGTCCTCGGTGTGCTCGGTGCAGAACTCGATCGCGTCGTCGATGTAGCGCTCGGCAAGGTCGTGGCGGTTCCACGCCATCGCACGGAAGACGAGGACGTTCATGCCTCGGGCGGCCACCTCGTGCTCGCCGCGTTGGCGGGCCTCACGGACCGCGTCCTCGAGCAACCCCAGGCCATGCACGCCGTCGCGCTGTGCGGTTGCGCTGCAGATCGTCACGCGCGCGTGGCCCGCGATCCCGGCGTCGCCGAAGCGCTCGCCGACCTCGAGCGCCCGCCGCGCGTGCGCGAGGCCCGCGTCGATGTCGCCGTCGTGGATGACCCTGAGCGCCTGCGTGTGGAACACGTAGGCGTGCTCTCGTTGCTCGGGTCGGCCGGCGGCGAGCTGTGCTGCTCGGTCGACCGCCTCGTCCGCCTCGGCGTTGAAGCCGCGGCACCAGAGGTAGTCGGTGAGCTCCGTGAGCGCCCGTGCCTCCTGGAGGGGCGCTCCCTGCGCCTGCCGGCAGCGGATCGCCTCGCGAATGACGCCGATCGCCTCCGTCTGGTCGTCCGCGAGGTAGGAGGCGCGCGAGCGCCCTTCGAGCAGGTCGGCCCGCTCGCCGTCGGACAGGCGGTCCGCGAAGCGGAGGGCGCGGGCGTACTGCGCCGCCGCCTCCCGGTACGCACCGGCGCGCGCCGCCTGCGCGGCCGCCCTCGGCGCGTAGCGGAGCACCGCCCCGCCGTCGGCGGCGCACTCCGCGTGGTGCGCCAGGCGTGCCAGGTCGAGCGGGGCGCCGCCGGTGTCGGCGAGCGCGAGCAGCACCGCGCGGTGGAGCGCGAGACGGCGGGTCGGTGAGAGCGACTCCTCGACGGCGACGCGTGCGAGCTCGTGACGAAACGCGATCGCGCCGTCCTGGGACTGGAGGACGCCCGAGGCGAGGCACTCGTCCACCGCATCGGCCGCCTCGCCGCAGACGGCGAGCGTGAGGCTCGCGTCGAGCGACGGGGGTGCGATCGCGACCGCCTCGACGACGGCCCTCGCGGATGGGCCGAGCTGGGCGACACGCGCGAGCACGGCGTCTCGGACCGTCTCCGGAATCGCCGCCCCTCCCGCGGCGAGCACCTCCGTGACGAAGAAGGGATTGCCACCGGTCAGACGGTGGAGCGCAGCGACGTCGACCGAGTGCCCCGAGGCGAGCTGGCCCACCGCGCCGACCGAAAGTGGCTCGACGCGGATCCGCACGACGCCGGGAGCCGTCGCGAGCTCGCCGAGCACGAGCCGCAAGGGGTGCGTTCGGTCGAGCTCGTCGTCTCGGTAGGTCGCGATCACGAGGGCGCGAGCGTCGCCGATCCTCCGCCCGAGGACGCGCAGGACGTCGAGCGTCGCCTCGTCGACCCAGTGGACGTCCTCGAGGACAGCGACGAGGGGAGCTCCGTTCGCCGCGGCGAGGAGCGCGGTTGCGATGTCGTGCGGGACGGCGCCGACCTCGATCGCCTCGGCCAGCAGCCGCGGCGCCGCCTCGGCGAGGTCGAGGAACGGCCCGAGGGGCCTCGGGGTCTGCAACGGGTCGCAGCCGCCGTGCAGCGTCTCCACCGCGGGTCCCAGCTCGTCGCAGAGCCGGCGGACGAGCGCGGTCTTGCCGATCCCGGCCTCGCCGGCGACGAGGACGAGGCGGCCGGTTCCCGCGACTGCGTCGTCGTAGGCCGCGATGAGCCGGGCGAGGACGCCGTCTCGCTCGAGCAGCCCCGGCGCCGCAGTCCGCAGGGCGATTGCCATTGACGGATGTTCGCCCCCGCGGCGCTCCGACGCAAGCGCGGGAGAGGGCGGCGACCCGGCGCTACGATCGCAGAGCGAGCGAAGGAAGGAGCGCGGAGATGACCCTCGTCGAGGCGGACCCGAACCTCGGTGCCCAGATCGTCCAGGACGCGAAGGAGCACGTCCTCTACTCGTGGTCGGTGCAGAGCCAGATCAACCCGATCCCGGTCGCAGGCGCGGAGGGGCGGCATTTCTGGGACTACGACGGCAAGCGCTACCTCGACTTCGCCTCGCAGCTCGTCAACGTCTCGATCGGTCATCAGCACCCGAAGATCATCCAGGCGATCAAGGACCAGGCCGACCAGCTCTGCACGATCGGCCCTCCGCTCGCGAGCGAGTCCCGCTCGACGCTCGGCCGGATGCTCGCGGAGGTCACGCCGGGTGATCTCTCGGTCTCGTTCTTCACGAACGGCGGCGCGGAGGCGAACGAGAACGCGGTCAAGCTCGCCCGTCTCGCCACGGGACGGCACAAGATCATCGCGCGCTACCGCTCCTACCACGGTGCGACGAACGGCGCCGTGACGCTCACGGGCGACCCGCGCCGCTGGGCGGTCGAGCCGGGGATGCCGGGCGTCGTGCGGATGTTCGACCCGTACACGTACCGCTGTCCCGCCGGTCATCCCGACCCGTGCCCCGTCTGCACTGGCGCACCGCATCTCGAGGAGATCCTCGAGTACGAGGGCGCGCACACGGTCGCTGCGGTGATCCTCGAGACCGTCACGGGAACGAACGGCGTGATCCCGCCGCCCGACGGATACCTGCGGGCGATTCGCGACGTCTGCGACCGCCACGGCATCCTGCTCATCCTCGACGAGGTGATGGCCGGCTTCGGCCGCACCGGTCGCTGGTTCGCGTGCGACCACTGGGACGTCGTCCCGGACATCCTCACCGTCGCGAAGGGGATCAACTCCGGCTACGTCCCGCTCGGCGCGATGATCGCGCGCGAGGAGCTGATCGACGGGATCCGCGACCAGTTCTTCCCCGGAGGGCTGACCTATGCCGGCCACCCGCTCGCCTGCGCGTCGGGCGTCGCCTCGATCGAGGCGTTCCGCGAGGAGGGCGTGGTCGAGAACGCGGCCGCGATGGGCGACTGGTTCGGCACCGAGCTCGAGGCGCTCGCCGAGCGCCATCCGTCCATCGGCGACGTGCGCGGGCTCGGCTGCTTCTGGGGCATCGAGCTCGTCAAGAACAGGGAGACGCGCGAGATGCTCGTTCCGTTCAACGCGTCGGGGGAGGCGGCCGCGCCGGTCGCCAGGCTCGCGAAGGCCGCGCTCGAGCGCGGCCTCTACCTGATGACCCACTGGAACGTGATCATGGTCGTGCCGCCGTTGACGATCACCCCGGAGGAGGCGCAGGAGGGTGTCGCGATCCTCGACGACGTGCTCGCCCTCGTCGACGAGCACGTCGTCTGACGACCGTCTAGGACGCTGGGTCGCTCGCGGGCCGGCCCCCTGCGCGGGAGCGCAGGCCGTAGGCGCAGACCGCGAGCAGGGCGACGAGCCCGAGCGCGGCGAGCGCGCCCGCGCCTGCGTCCTGCCAGTCGAACGACCCGCCGTCGACGCCGCCGGCAGGCGCGGCGGTCGACTGGCCAATGCGGTGTACCTCCGCCGCCCAGCGCTTGCCGCTCACGATCGCCGGGTCGGGGGCGACCACCGACACATCCTCGCGAGCGGCGCCGTGAGGGATGGCGACGGGGCCGAGTACCTGCGCAGGCTCGGGGGGAGCGCTTGTCGCGGCGGCGGCGGCCGCGGCCGCCAATGCGCAGAGAGCCGCTGCTGCCGCTGCGCCGAGTCTCGGTAGGACGTTCATCTTTGCCTCCTCCACTCCGTGATCTCTGACTCGCCGGACGGTAGGAGGCCTCGAGCCTGCCAGCATCGGCACGTGATGCCCATGTTGGGAGCATGGTCTACCCGTGTTGCGTGACGATTCCCGTGCGGGTGCCCGCCGGCCGACGCGTCAGGACCGCGTGAGGAAGCCTGTGACTGCGGCGGCGGTCTCGTCCAGCGCGTCCCACAGCACCGTGTGGCCTCCGGGGACGGTGACGACTTCCAGCAGGTCGCCGAGCGCGTCGGTGTGGGCCTCGAGCAGATGGTCGTACGGCAGGTACGACCGCTCACCGAGGACGAGCAGGGTCGGGAGCCGAACCGCGGCGAACGGCGGGGGTGGGGAGGCCATCTCGCCGTATGCGGCGACCACGGCGGCCTGGGTGTAGCGGTACCGCCACCCGTCGGCCTCCTCCACGAGGTGGTGCCGCAGCTCGCCCTCGACGAGCGCGCGCGGCGCCCGCTGGAGCTGGCTCTCCTCGTAGCGCCGGTCGACCGCGTCCTCGAAGCTCGCATAGCGGCGCTCCACCCGCGCGTTTTCCGCCGCCCAGAGGCCGGCGGCGGGCGGGATCAGGATGACGGGGTCGAGCAGGACGAGACGATCGACCTCGCCCGGATTCGCGGCCGCCCATTCGAACGCGAGCCGTCCGCCGAACGAGTGCCCGAGCCAGAGCCGCGCCTTTCCGCCGACGGCCGCGTCGAGGTGGGCGAGGTGGTCGTCGATTCGCCAGGGCGGCTCGCGGCCGGAGTCACCGTGCCCGTGGAGGTCCGGGGCGAGAACGCGGTAGGCGGGCGACAGCCGCGCCGCGAGCGTCTCGAAATGCCCGCCCCACGACGTCACGCCGTGGAGGCACACGACCGCGGGCGCTCCGTCGTCGCCGTACTCCCGGACGCACAGCTCGCTCAACCGGAGCCCTGCCTCGTCTGGCCGGCGATACCTCCGGCCGCGTCCGGGCCGCGGCCCGCGATCCCGTCCGGTCCCCGCCCCTCGACCGCAACTGGTCCGCGCCCCCCGCTGGGGGGCGCGAGGCCCCCCGAGGTCACGGTAGCCCGGAACGGGTGGCGGGTCTGTGCCCACTTCGTGCCGTCTCTCGTACGCGATCGCCGGCTCTCGCCGCCGCTCAGGCCTTCTCGTCGAGCGTCCCGAGCGACCCGGGGACCATCTCGGTGCGCCGCGTGCCCGAGTCCTTGACGAGAGACCAGATCACGACGCCGTCGCGGTCGATGAGAAAGGTCCCGCGGGTCGGGGCGCCGATCTCCTCGTCGAAGACGCCGTAGCTCTTCGCGGCGATGCCGTGGCCCCAGAAGTCCGACGCGAACGTGTACTCCGCGCCGAGCTCGCGTTTCCACGCCTGGCGTGCAGCGGGCGCGTCGCACGAGACGAACACGATCTCCGTGTTCGCGTTCCGGAACGACTCGAGATTCGCCTGGAGGTCCTGCGCCTCCTCGGTGCACACCTCCGTGAACGCGAATGGGTGGAAGACGAGCAGGACATTCGAGCGGCCGAGGTAGTCGGAGAGACGGACGCGTGGGCGGTCGCGAGCCTCGTCGAGGTCGAACTCGGGCGCCTTGTCACCCGTTCCGATCGTCACGCCTCGCCTCCTCCGCTTCCTCGCTCGTGGAGGACGGACGATAGTAGGTCCGACCCTGCATCCCCTCGGGGAGGTGATCGTCGAGCGCGGACGAGGGGTCGTCGTGCGGCGAGACATAGCCGACCCCGTGCCCGCGGCTCGCCGCGGCCCTGTAGTGGGAGTCGCGCAAGGGTGGCGGCGGTGGCTGGATCCCGTCGCGCCGCACGTCCTCACGGGCCTGCCAGATCGCGCGCGCGACCGCGTTGGACTTCGGCGCCCGTGCGAGATGGATCGCCGCCTGGGCGAGGTTCAGCTGCGCCTCCGGCAGCCCGACGTGCTCGAGCGCCTGGGCGGCCGCGACGGCGACCAGCAGGGACGTCGGGTCGGCGTCGCCGATGTCTTCGCTCGCCGCGATGACCATTCGCCGCGCGAGGAACCGAGGGTCCTCGCCTCCCTCGAGCATCGCCGCGAGGTAGTAGACGGCGGCGTCGGGGTCGCCCCCGCGCATCGACTTGATGAACGCGGAGGTCAGGTCGTAGTGCCGGTCGCCGTCGCGGTCGTACCGGAGCGGCCGCTTCCGGGCAGCGTCCTCGACGTGACCGGCCGCGAGCGGCTCACCCGCCGTCGACGCCGTCTCCCAGGCGAGCTCGAGGGTCTGGAGCGCGGTTCGCGCGTCACCGCCCGCCCGCCGCGCGATCTCGTCCGCCACGTCCTCGGGGACGTCCGAGCCGAGCGCCTCCGCCCCGCGCTCGATCACCCGCTCGAGGTCGGCGAGCGAGAGCGGCTCGAGCTCGATCACGGTGCAGCGGGAGAGGAGCGCCTGGTTGACCTCGAAGTACGGGTTCTCCGTGGTCGCGCCGATCAGGGTGACCAGGCCGTCCTCGACGGCGTGCAGCACGGAGTCCTGCTGGCGCTTGTCGAAGCGGTGGATCTCGTCGATGAAGAGCAGCGTGCGCACGCCGTTGCCGCCGAGCCGGTCGCGGGCGCGCGCGATCACCGCGCGGACGTCGTCGATCCGGGCGGAGACGGCCGAGAGCTCCTCGAAGGCCGCGGAGCTCGTCTCCGCGACGATCCGCGCGATCGTCGTCTTGCCGACCCCGGGTGGGCCGTGCAGGATCATCGACGGTGCGCGGCCCTCGGCGATCGCGCGGCCGAGTGCCGTTCCTGGGCCGACGACCTCCTGCTGGCCGACGAGCTCCCCGAGCGACCGAGGTCGTACGCGGTGCGCGAGCGGGCCGGTGCGTGCGGCCTGCTCGGCCGCGGCGTCGCCGAACAGGTCTCCCATGGGCGGCAGTATGCTCCGAGTCATGTCACAGGCGAGCGAGGACTACGACGCTCCGATCCTTCCGGGCGACGCGCCGTCGGACTACGAGCGCTACCTGAACACCGTGGAGCTGCTCGAGCTGCAGAAGACCCCGGACGAGCGCGTCCATCGCGACGAGCTGCTCTTCCAGGTCGTCCACCAGTCCTCCGAGCTGTGGCTGAAGCTCGCGACGAGCGAGGTCGAGGAGGCGGCGCGGATGGCCGAGGAGGGCGACGTCGCGGAGTCGGCGCGGCTCCTGC
>Ga0207688_10001721_pt1 | contig 11613 bp, 8 predicted proteins | sample KBSMiscanthusM4_FD_184296 | JGI IMG/M metagenome (GOLD analysis project Ga0207688, IMG submission 184296) | Miscanthus rhizosphere microbial communities from Kellogg Biological Station, Michigan, USA - M4 (SPAdes) (version 2) | ecosystem: Host-associated > Plants > Roots > Rhizosphere ...
GGCAGGAACGGCGCCGGCGGGGCGGTGGTGAGGTTGAGCACCGTGGTGAGCCCGTCGCCGGCCTGCGCGCAGGCGTCGCGGTATCCGCGGAGCACGGCATCGGCGGCCTCGCCGTGGTAGAACACCGCGCCGGCGAAGACGGTGGGCCCGACCTCGTGCAGCGCGTACTCGAACGCGGTGACCACCCCGAAGTTGCCACCGCCGCCGCGCAGCGCCCAGAACAGGTCCGGGTGCTCCTCGGCACTGGCGTGGACGAGCTGCCCGTCCGCCGTGACGACGTCGGCACCGACCAGGCTGTCGCAGGTCAGGCCGCACCGACGGAGGAGCCAGCCGACACCGCCGCCGAGGGTGAACCCGGCGATCCCGGTCGTCGACACCAGCCCTCCGGTCAACGCCAGGCCGAATTCCTGCGTCTCCTGGTCGAGGTCGCTCCACAGGCAACCGGCCTGCGCGACGACCCGGCGAGCGGCCGGATCGACCCTGATCCCTTTCATCGGGGACAGGTCGAGGACCACCCCACCGTCGGTGGTGGAGAAGCCGGGGATGCTGTGCCCGCCGCCGCGCAGTGCCAGCGAGAGTCCCTCGCTGCGGGCGAAGTCGACCCCGCGTATCACGTCGGAGACGCCGGCACAGCGGATGACGAGCGCCGGACGCCTGTCGTGCGCGGCGTTCCAGATCGACCTGGCCTGGTCGTAGTCCTCACTGGCCGGCGTCACCAGCTCTCCGTGCAGGCCCTCGGCCAGCTCGGCCAGAGTTGCTTCCCCGACGGCCTCGATGCCGGTGTCTGTCGTGGTCATGCCGTGTCTCCCTCACGTCGGCGTACTGCCGTGGTTGTCGTGCTGGACGCTAGGAGCGGCGACTCAACAGGGCCTTAGCACGCCTTAGCGGATCGCGGCGAGGACGGCGGCGGCGCGTTGCCGACCGGGCTTGTGCCGCATCTGTACGAACAGCCGCTCCGCCTCCGCGGCGTGCCGGCGGGCGGCCGCACGGTCTCCCTGCTCGGCGGCCAGCTGGCCGGCGAACGTGAGCACCAGGGCATCCATGCGCCGATAGCCCTGCGGGTGGAACACGTCGATGGCGCTCTCGGCCAGCGCACGGGCCGCCCTGGTCTCACCCGCGACGAGCTCGACGACCGCGAGGTCGAGGAGCACGCCCGCCTCGCCCGGCCGGTCCTCGATGGCCTCGACGCGGGCCAGTGCCGCCCGCACCGACTCCCGGCCCCGGTCGACGTCCCCCGCCGCGGCCTCGGCCAGTCCCCGGTTGGCGAGGGTCAGCGTGACCCCGCGCCGGTCGCCGATCTCCTCGCGCAGCCGCAGCGCTTCGGCGAGGTGGCCGACCGCATCCGGGCTCCCGAGATCGCGCTCGAGGCAGCCCAGGTGGTTCAACGCGAGCGCGAGCCCGGCGGCGTCGTCACGGGATCTGAACGTCGCCACCGCGGCCTGCAGCGGCACCAGCGCCGCCCGGGGCCGCAAGGCAACCCGGTGAACCGAGCCGAGCGCACTCTGGACGTAGCCGATTCCTTGGCGGCCGCCGACCCGCAGCCCGAGCAGCGCGGTCTCCTCGAACACCGGCGCCCAGCCGGTGCCGACGGCCATCGGGGAGATGCAGATCGAGGCGCCGGGGAAGAACGGCGGCACGAGCGGATCCACGCGCGCCAGCCGATCCAGGCATGAGGTCAGCTCCTCCTCGGCGCCGACCAGGTCCTCCCGGGACAGCGCGGTCAGCCCGGCCAACCACTGCGCGGCCGCCTCGAGCTCGACCCGCCGCAGCCGCGCCCCGGCCGCCGCTGATTCCCGCGCGGACGCCGCCGCCGCGTCCAAGTCGCCCGCCAGCCAGGACAGGAAGCCGACGAACAACCGGCCGAGGACCAGCTCCTGCTCCGGCGCGGCGCGCAGCTCCGGCAGGCCGACGGCGTGACGGCCGAGCTCGGTGGCGCGGTCCAGGTGGCCGAGCCTGATCTCCAGCACCGCAAGGCCACGCAGCGCCGCGGCCCGGAGCGGACCGGTGTCCGATGCCGCGTCCAGCGCCCGGCGCAGCCAGTCGACGCCCTCGACGTAGTGCCCGCGTGCCATCCAGAACCGCCAGAGGCTGACCGCCAGCGCCAGCGCGTCGTCCGGTGCGGCCTCGAGTGAGTACGCCAGGGCGGCCCGCAGGTTGCCGCGCTCCAGGTCGAGCAGCTGGGGCCGCTCGGCCTGCGTCGTCGCCGACCCGTCCAGGTCCTGCTGGGCCGCCAGGTCCCGGAAGAAGTCGCTGTGCGCTTCCCGGAGGGCGGCGGTCTCGCCGGCCGACTTCAGCCGCTCCGCCGCCAGTTGCCGGACCGTGTCCAGCAGCCGGTAGCGGGAGCGCCCGGTGAGGCGGTCCACCTGCACCAGCGACTTGTCCACCAGCCGCCCGAGCACGTCGAGCACCTTGTCGGCCGGAACCGGTCCCCCGGCGCAGACTTGTTCGGCGGCCGGCAGGGTGCAGCCGCCTTCGAACACCGCGAGGCGGTGCAGCAGGCACTGCTCTTCGGCGGTGAGCAGGTCGTGACTCCACTCCAGCGCGGCACGGAGGGTGGCATGCCTGGTCGCCGTGCCGGGCCGGCCGAGGACCGACAAGGCGTCGCCGAGCCGCTCGGCGATCTCCACGGGCTCCAGGTATGCGGTGCGGGCGGCGGCGAGTTCGAGCGCCAGTGGCATCCCGTCGAGCCGGCGGCAGATCTCGACGACGGCGGCGGCGTTGCTGCGGTCCAGGGTGAAGTCCGGGCTGAGATCGTGCACCCGGTCGAGGAACAGTCGCACCGACGCCAGCCCGGCGAGCGTCTCCGGGTCGGTCTCCGCGCCGGGCTCCGGCAGCCCGAGCGAGGGCACCCGCAGCACGACCTCACCGTCGACGTGCAGCGGCTCGCGACTGGTGGCCAGCACGGTCACACCGGGACAGTGGGCGCGCAGGGTGGTGGCGACCCGCGCACACTCCTGGAGAAGATGCTCGCAGTTGTCCAGGATCAGCAGCAGCCGGCGGCGAGCGAGCTGGAGGGTGAGCGCGCGGAGCGGATCCCGGCCGGCGGCCGGGGGGAGGCCCATCGCGACCGCGACGGTGTCGGCGACGAGGTGCCCGTGCCGGACCGGGACGAGGTCCACGAACCACGCGCCGTCGGGCATCGCGGCTGCCTCGAGTCGGGCGGCTTCCGCCGCGAGCCGGGTCTTGCCGGCGCCGCCCGGGCCGGTCAGCGTGAGCAGCTGGGTGCGCCGCAGCAACCGGCGCACCTGGGCGATCTCGCGATCCCGCCCGACGAAGCTGGTCACCGCCGGCGGCAGGTTGCCGCCGGCCGTCGGGAGGACGTCGCCCGGCTCCGCCGCCCCGGTGTCGGCGCTGCCCACCAGGAGCTCCCGGTACAGCTGCCGGGTCTCCGGGTCGGGGTCGGTGCCGTAGGCCGAGCGCAGGTCGTCCCGGGCCCGCTCGTACCGCTGCAGCGCGGCGGACCGGCGTCCGGCCGCGCCGAGCACCCGCATCAGCGAGCGCAGCGCCGGCTCGTGCAGCGGGTCTGCCTGCAGTGCGAGCTCCAGCACGGCCTCGGCCTCGGCGAGGCTCCCTTCGGCCCGGGCCGCGTCGCCCAACCGGACGAGAACGTCCCGATGCAGGGCGTGCAGCGCGTCCCGGGGATCTCGCACCCAGGCCTCGTACCGGTCGTCCGGGAGCAGCTCGCCGCGGTACGCCGCGTGCGCCGCCCTCAGTTCTTCGAGGTCGCCGCTGTCCAGCGCCGCTTCCGCCTGCGTACGGAAGCGCGCCGCGTCGACGTCGACGAGCCCGCCGGCCCGCAGGACGACGACCTGGTCCCGAAGCTCCAGCACGCCGTCGGTTCCCTCACCGGCGAGCGCTCGCCGGGCCGCGTGCAGGGCCTGGTGCAGGTTGTTGGCGGCCGCCGAGGGTGCGAGGTCCGGCCAGAGCAGGTCCAGCAGATACTCGCGGTGCAGCCGCTGGGTCGGTTCGAGCGCCAGCAGCTTGACCACGGTCCGCGCCTTCGTCAGCCGCCACCGGGATGCGTCGACCGGACGACCGCCGACCTCGACGCCGAATCCCCCGAGCAGCTGCACGCGCATGTGGTCGCCCCGACAGGCAGCATAGCGCCCACCCCGAGCCGGTCGCCCGCACGACGGAAGTGGGTCGAAGGAGAAGCGCGGACACTGGGCGGGTGGTTGTCCGGCCGGCGGTTCGTTCCGGGCTCGCCGTGGGCGCGGTGGCGCTCTACGCGGGGGTGGCCTCGCTGTCGCGGCCGTTCAGCGGTGCGGCGGTGGTGGCGGTCGCGGTGCCGGTGGCGGTCGTGCTGGTCCGGAGTCGGCGACGGCGGCCGGCGGTGCCGTTGGATGTCCCGTTGCGCCGGACCGCGGTGGCGTGGGGAGCGGTGCTCGGCCTGGCGACCGTCGTGGAGCTGGTGGCGTTCGTGCGGCAGCCTGCGTACGACCTCGCTTCTCCCGCGCTGCCGACGCTCTCGGTGCTGCTGGATCCGCTGACCAGCGCGGGCCCGACCCGGTTCCTCGCGTGGTGCGGGTGGCTCTGGGTCGGGTGGGAGCTTGCGCGGCGATGACCGTGCGCGGGCTCGTCATCGGCGCCTACGCGGTGCTGGCCCTGGCAGCGGTGGTGCTCGGGCTGACCGGGCGGGCAGGGAAGCTCGGCCTCGTTCCGGTCGCCGCGCTGGTCGATGGCGTGCGAGCCTCCCGGGTGGGCCGGCTCCTCGTCGTCGCCGCATGGGCGTGGCTGGGGTGGCACCTGCTGGCCCGTTGACCGGCTGGGCGTGGCTGGGGTGGCACCTATGCGCCGTCCTGCCGGGCCGGCGAGGGCTGCGAGGTAGCTTGTGGGTGGCACGGGGGCCGGTTGAGCGAGATGAGGGTGGCACCGGTGACGCCGACCCAGCTGCGGGCGTTCGCCGCGGTGGCGCGCCTCGGCTCGGTGAAGAAGGCCGCGGTCGACCTCGAGGTGTCCGAGGCAGCCGTGTCGCTGAACATCGGCCAGCTGCGCAAGGAGCTCGGCGACCGGCTGTTCGTCCGGACCGCGTCCGGGATCGCGTTCACCCCCGGCGGGCTGCGGCTGGCCAGCCGGGCCGCGGAGATGCTCGGCCTGCAGGACCGGACGATCCTCGAGGTCAGCCAGGCCGGCGCCGGGCGACGGCAGCTGCGGCTGGCCGCGTCGAACCTGTTCGCCGAGCACGCCGCGCCGGGGCTGCTGGAGCTGTTCGCCAGCCGGGCCGACGACCTGGACCTGGAGCTGAGCGTGCACGGGCCGCGGCAGTTCCACCGGCTGCTGCACACCCGCACGGTGGATGTGGCCATCGGACCGCGGCCCGACGAGCTGGACGACGCGGTGACCTGCACGCCGTTCCTCAACTACGAGCTGTTCGTGGTGGCCGGCGCGGAGGACCCGATCAGCACCCAGCCGAGCACCGGCGAGCTGCGCGGCCAGACCTGGCTGCTGGGTCCGTCGGCGAGCACCGAGGGCGGCGCCGTGGGGCAGATCCTGCGCCGGATCGGTGTGCCCGAGGAGCACCAGCGGATCTTCCAGAGCGACGCCGCGGCGCTGGAGGAGGCCAAGCGCAACCGGGGCGTCGCGCTGGCGGTCTCCTTCGTCGTCTCGCCCGACCTGGCCAAGGGCCACCTCAAGCGCCTCGCCGGCGCGCAGCTGCCGACCAAGGGCAGCTGGAACGTGCTGACGCTGGCCGACCGGTCCGCGCCGCCGGTCGCGGCGGAGCTGGCCCGCTTCGTGACGACGCCGCGGGCGACCCAGGCGATGCTGCGCGGCGCGGGCGTGACGGCCGGCCGGTTCAAGCCGTCCATCCACGTCACCTTGTGGAGCTGACCGCCCGGACCACACCGGCCAGCGAGCTGAACGTGTCGGCCGGCAGCAGGTCGTGGCAGTACGGCAGGGCCGCCGCCATCGTCGCGACGGTGGGCTGGAATCCTGGCGCGGCCGCCCGCGGGTTCATCCAGAGCACCCGGTGGGCCCGCCGCCGCAGCCGGGCCATCGCCGCGGCGACCGCCTCCGGCGGGTCGCTGTCCCAGCCGTCCGAGCCCACCACGACGATCGCCCCGCGGACCGCGTTGCGGTGCCGGGAGGCCAGCAGCGCCTGCAGGTTCGTGGCGATCCGGGTGCCGCCGAACCGGTCGGTCACCAGCGCGGTCGCCTGCTCGATCGCGTCCTCGGCCGAGCGGTGCGCGAGCACCGGGGTGAGCCGGGTCAGCCGGGTGGCGAACGCGAACACCTCCGCGTCCGAGCGCACCGCGAACGCCCGCATCAGGTGCAGGTACGCGGTGGCCTGCGCCTGCATCGACTGGCTCACGTCGCACAGCAGCACGATCCGCCGGGGCCGGTCGACCTGCCGGACACGGACCAGCCTGATCGGCTCCCAGCCGGTGCGCCGGGACCGCGCGATCGTCGGCCGCACGGCGATGCGCGAACCGCTCGGGTGGACCCGGGTCCGCCGGGACCGGCGGGTCGGCCACGTCGCCAGCGCCGCCTCCAGCCACCGACCGAGCTCGGCCAGCTGGGCCGCGGTGAGCCGCTCGAACGGTACGTCGGCCAGCGCGGCCAGGTCGCTGGGCAGCCGCTGCGGGAAGCCGATCGGGCTGTCCCCGTCGTCGGCCACCTCCACTGCCGGTGGCAGCGTGGCCCAGGGCAGCCCGCCGCCGGACTCCTCGGCGACCGGGTGGTCCGGCACCGGCACGTGGGTGTCGCCTGTGGACGGCGCGTCGGAGGCGTCCCGCCGGCTGTGCGGGTCGAGCCCGATCGCGCCGTCGTCGAAGACCGCGGCGAACACCGCGTCGAACGCGGCCAGGTCGGCCTGCCGGCGCACCAGGGTCGTGCGCGCGGTCCAGTAGAGGCTGCTGCGGTCCAGCGGCGGCGCGGCGCCGAGGGCACGGGCGAAGTCCTCGGGGAAGCCGACCTGCACGCCGCGGTCCCGCAGCCGGGTCGCCAGCGCGGTCGCGAACGCGGCCCGGTCGATGCCGGGCAGCAGGCGCGCCGGCGCGGTCACGGCCGGGCCGACCCGGCGTACCCGAGCTCGTCGAGTGCGGCGGTGATCGTGTCCCGGTCGTCCGGGGTCTTGGCGATCGTGCTCAGCGTGCGCAGGACGTCGTCGCGGACCAGCTCGCCGGCGCCGAGCAGGGCCAGCGCCGACAGCCAGTCGATCGCCTCGGCCATCCCCGGCGGCTTGTCCAGCTCGAGCTCCCGTACCCGGCCGATGAACTGGGTGGTCGAGGAGATCAGCGGCTCGTTCGCGGACGGCACCGTGCGGCGCAGGATCTCCGCCGCCCTCGGCGGGGCCGGGAAGTCGATCCAGTGGTAGAGGCAGCGGCGGCGCAGCGCGTCGTGCAGCTCGCGGCTGCGGTTGGAGGTGAGCACGACGATCGGGGGCCGCACCGCGGTGAACGTGCCGATCTCCGGGATGGTGATCGCCGACTCGCCGAGGAACTCGAACAGCAGCGCCTCGAACTCGTCGTCGGCCCGGTCGATCTCGTCGATGAGCAGCACCGGCGGCTGCGGCCCGGCGTGCCGGATCGCCTGCAGGATGGGGCGTTCCTGCAGGAATTCGGCGGTGAACAGGTCGGCGTCGCGCAGCGCCTCGTGCCGCGACTCGGCCAGCCGGATCGCCAGCAGCTGGCGCTGGTAGTTCCACTCGTACAGGGCTTCGCCGACGGTGAGGCCCTCGTAGCACTGCAACCGGATCAGTCGGGTGCCGAGCGCGGCCGCGAGCGCCTTGGCCGCCGCGGTCTTGCCGACGCCGGGCTCGCCCTCGAGCAGCAGCGGGCGGCCGAGGGTGAGCGCGAAGTACATGGCCGTCGCGGTGCCCTCGTCGACGAGGTAGTCGACCTCGTCCAGCCGGCGGCGGACGGCCGCGACGTCAGCCAGCTCCATTATCGTCCCAACGCGCCGGACGCGTAGTGGTCCCGGCAACCGGTCCCGCAGAACCAGTGCTCGACGCCGTCGACGCTCAGGTGCGGGGTGTCCGGCATGACCACCACGGTCATCCCGCACACCGGGTCGATCTCGGTCCGCGGCTGCGGCAGCGCGGCCGGTGGCGGCCCGGCCGGCCGGTCGTCGCCGGTGCGGTGAGGGATCGGGTCGGCCGACCGCAGCGTCTCGATCACCTCGGCGAGGATGGACAGCGCGACCTCGCCGGCGGTGCGGGCGCCGATGTCCAGCCCGGCCGGGGTGGAGACCCGGGCCCGCTGCTCGGGGGTCAGCTCGAGCTCGTCGAGCACGGCCGCGCCCCGCCGCCGGCTGGCCACCAGCGCGATGTAGGGAACACCGGCCGCCAGCGCCAGCCGGATCGCCTCGTGCTCGTCCCGGCCGTGGCTGGCGACGACGACCGCGGACGCGTTCTCCGGGGCCGCGCCCGGCAGCGACCGCGCGGTCGCGTACTCGAGCACGTCGGCGATCCGGACCAGCGCGTCGGCTACCGGGGTGTTGCCGACGACCTCGATCAGCGGCGCCGGCAGCATCGGCTGCAGGAAGATCTCCAGCGCCCCACCGGACAGGCAGGTGTTGACGACCACCTGCGCGCCCGGCGACTCCGGGAACGGCGCGCTGTCGTCGGGCAGCACCCGCAGCAGCACGGTCTCGCCGTCCCGCAGCGCGCCGAGCGCCGCCGTCCGTACCGACGTCTCGGCGCACTGCCCGCCGACGAACCCCTCGATCGTGCCGTCCGGGAGCACCACCGCGTCGTCGCCGGCCTTGGCCGAGGACGGCACCTGGGCGCGCACCACCGTGGCGTGGACGAACGGCACTCGCCCGGCGGACAGCTCACGCACCCGGGCCGCCATCCCGCGGCTCATCGACTTCTCCTCACCACTCCACTATGACCTCAGATCGGCGGCTGGTGGTTGCCGCGCATGGCCTCCCACACCCGGGACGGGGTGAGCGGCATGTCGGCGTGCCGGATCCCGTACGGCTTGAGCGCGTCGACGACCGCGTTGACGATCGCCGGCGGCGACCCGACGGTGGCCGACTCGCCGATCCCCTTGGCGCCGATCGGGTGGTGCGGCGACGGCGTGACCGTGAACCCGGTCTCCCAGTCCGGCACCTCGAGCGCGGTCGGGATCAGGTAGTCCATCAGCGACCCGCCGAGGCAGTTGCCGTCCTCGTCGAACGCGATGATCTCCATCAGCGCCATGCCGACGCCGTCGGTCAGTCCACCGTGGACCTGGCCCTCGATGATCATCGGGTTGATCCGGGTGCCGCAGTCGTCGACGGCGACGAACCGCCGCACCTTGACCTCGGCCGTGCCCGGGTCGACGTCGACCACGCAGATGTACGCGCCGTGCGGGTAGGTGAGGTTCGACGGGTTGTAGCAGACCTCCGCGTCCAGGCCGCCCTCGATCCCCTCGGGCAGGTCGCCCGCGCCGTGCGCGCGCATCGCGATGTCCTGGATGGTCACCGACTTCGACGGGTCGCCGGTGACGTGGAACGAGCCCTTCTCCCACTCCAGGTCCGCGACGGACACCTCGAGCATCCCGGAGGCGATGATCCTGGCCTTGTCCCGCACCTTCCGCGCCACCATGGCCGCGGCCGCACCGGACACCGGCGTCGACCGGCTGCCGTACGTGCCGAGCCCGAACGGGGTCTGGTCGGTGTCGCCCTTCACGACCTGGATGTCGGCCGGCGGGATGCCGATCTCCTCGGCCACGATCTGCGCGAACGTCGTCTCGTGGCCCTGCCCCTGGCTCATGCAGGACAGCCGGACGACCGCCTTGCCGGTCGGGTGCACCCGCAGCTCGCACGCGTCGGCCATGCCGAGGCCGAGGATGTCCATGTCCTTGCGCGGCCCGGCCCCGACGGCCTCGGTGAAGAACGAGACGCCGATGCCCATCAGCTCGCCGCGCTCGCGCTTCTCGGCCTGCTCCCGGCGCAGCTCGTCGTAGCCGGCGATCCGCATCGCCTCGCGCAGCGTCGGCTCGTAGTTGCCGGAGTCGTAGACCCAGCCGGTCTTGGTCGTGTACGGGAACTGCTCCGGCTTGATCAGGTTGCGCAGCCGCAGCTCGACCGGGTCCATCTTCAGCTCGTAGGCGAGGCAGTCGACGATCCGCTCGACCAGGTAGACGGCCTCGGTGATGCGGAACGAGCACGCGTACGCGACGCCGCCGGGCGCCTTGTTGGTGTAGACGGCCGTCATATGACAGTAGGCCGCTTCCAGGTCGTACGAGCCGGTGAAGACGCCGAAGAAGCCGGCCGGGTATTTCACCGGGGCCGCGGTGCCGTTGAACGCGCCGTGGTCGGCGAGCACGTTGGTGCGGACGGCGAGGATCTTGCCGTCCTTCGTGGCCGCGATCTCGCCGCGCATCACGTAGTCGCGCGCGAAGCCGGTGCTGGTCAGGTTCTCCGAGCGGTCCTCCATCCACTTCACCGGCTTGCCGGTGAGCAGCGACCCGACGATCGAGCAGACGTAGCCGGGGTAGATCGGGACCTTGTTGCCGAAGCCACCGCCGATGTCCGGGGAGACGACCCGGATCATGTGCTCGGGCAGCCCGGCGACGATCGCGTACAGCGTGCGGTGGGCGTGCGGTGCCTGCGAGGTCGTCCAGAGCGTGAGCTTGCCCTCGACGGCGTCGAAGTCGGCGACGCTGCCGCAGGTCTCCATCGGCGCCGGGTGCACCCGCGGGTAGACGATGTCCTCGGTGACGACGACGTCGGCCTTGTCGAAGACCGCCTGGGTCGCGGCGGCGTCGCCGGTCTCCCAGTCGAAGCAGTGGTTGTCGGTCTTGCCCTCGAGGTCGGTACGGATCACCGGCGCGTCCGGCTCGAGCGCCTTCCGCACGTCGATGACCGGAGGCAGGATCTCGTACTCGACGTCGATGAGCTCCAGCGCGTCCCTGGCCGCGTACCGGTCCTCGGCGACGACGAAGGCGACCTCCTGGCCCTGGAACCGGACCTTGTCGGTGGCCAGCACGGCCTGCACGTCGTTGGACAGGGTCGGCATCCACGCCAGGCCCTTCTCGGCCAGCATCGCGCCGGTCACGACGAGCTTGACCTTCGGGTGCGCCTGGGCCACCGAGGTGTCGATGCTGAGGATCTTCGCGTGCGCCATCGGCGCGCGCAGGATCGCCAGGTGCAGCATCCCCGGCAGTTGCAGGTCGTCGACGTAGTGGCCCTTGCCGCGGATGAAGCGCGGGTCCTCCTTGCGCAGCATCCGGCCGTGGCCGAGCGGCTTCTTGTCGTTGTCCTCGAACGCCGTCCGGCGCTCCTCGGTGGCGGTCACGAGCTCGCCTCCTCCAGGACGGTGCGGGTGCCCGCCTCTTCCGCGGCCGCCCACTGCACGGAGCGGACGATCGTGGCGTAGCCGGTGCAGCGGCAGATCTGCCCGGAGATCGCCTCCCGGATCTCCTGCTGCGTCGGGTTGGGGTTGCGGTCCAGCAGCGCCCGGGTGGTCATCATCATCCCCGGCGTGCAGAAACCGCACTGCAGGCCGTGGCACTCCATGAACCCGCGCTGGATCGGGTCGAGCTGGCCGTTCTGCTCCAGGCCCTCGACCGTGCGGACCTCGTGCCCGCCGGCCATCGCGGCCAGCACCGTGCAGGACTTCACCGGCTCGTTGTCCAGCCAGACTACGCAGGTGCCGCAGTTGCTGGTGTCGCAGCCCCAGTGCGT